>MTET01002053.1_pt1 | contig 179521 bp, 157 predicted proteins | sample 1042671 | NCBI WGS metagenome assembly MTET01 (sample SAMN06185814, study PRJNA358809) | soil metagenome | isolation source: garden soil control | place: India | collected 2015-05-23
CGTCAGGCATTGATGAATGAGGCTTATTTGGATGCAGTGCTTGAAGCTGGCATGAATGTGGTTGTTAAATGATCACTCGTAATCTCACCCTGCCCCATCATTGCCCTAAAGCTGGGATTACTCCTATTATTATAAAATAGCTTTTCCCCAAGATATGAAGTCGCATCTTCAAGTTTTTGAAACTCAATAGACCGTTCCTTCAAATAAAATGTAGGTCGCTCTGAATTTTGAAGAGAGCGTTTTATCGTGATTGGTTCATTTCCGATATTAATATCGAGGCATATATACGTTTGAGGAGAAAATATTGCCTTTGGAATTTTCTTGACCCGGCTATCACTCGCCTGCTTTAAAAGGGCAAAGTTAATAAACTCAATACATAGCGACTTCCCAACTCCATTTGTTTTATTGCTACTATCATCTCTTTCACCCAATATAAGGTTTAGACCCTCCTCGAATACGATTGGGTCAATGACTTTGGGCTCTGTATATAATCTTTTAATTTTTAGCATATTTCATTACGTATGGTTCGTCAAAATCGATTAGGCCTGTGCTATATAAAAAGATCAATCCCAAAACAATGTTGCTGTATGAGAACCATTTCTCCTTTCTAAACTCACCCGTAATATCGAAGATACTCACTTTTTCGTCTGCCTTGGCCTCGATTAGCGACATAATTTTATAAGCGACTATGGGAGGCGATGCCTCCACTTGTTCGTTAGCAAGAAAAAGGTAAGGCATTTATGGCCTCCTTATTCGGGAACACATTACATCTGAGCAATTCGTCAATTAGGAAAAATCTAATCGCCGTAACGTCATAATAATTGATCCTATTTTTCAGTAAGCTCTCCAATTCTTGTACAAGCGTCCTAAGAGCTTCTTTAGGATCACCATCGCAATCAGTCAGAACCTGATCACTATAATTCTTAAGATAAATCCCAAGCCTCCGAAGTTTCGTTTGGCCTAGCTCAGAGTGCCGGCGGACATCAGAAAGTACTTCACCATATTCTGCATAAAGGTCTTTAAACTCGTTTGTCAGTAACACAGAGTGATCCGCAAACCGTTCATTGATTTTCCCATCAGGATCAGGCTCTTCGAGAAAGCCAACTCCAATAGAGGGATGATCTTCGTCACTAAGCAGAAGAATAAGGTTTTCGAAGGTAGAAATTTCTTTAGAGACATGATTTTTGGAAATAAACTTGACTTGTTCTTCAAGAAAGCTACTGATTTTTTGTATTTCCTCTACACTCTGATCGCCAATCAACCCAACGAGCGCGGATATATCCCAAACATCTTTGGTAACGTCCAATTCATGCCTTGACGAATCTCCGATTTTTTTCTTCTTGTACGCTTTCTTACTTCCAACGATTAAAATTTTCAGATCATCATATGTTTCATAGAGCTTTTTCTCATTAAACTTTGCCACCGTTTTCTCGATCTTGGAAAACTCGTTTGTGGAAGTAACTTGAACAGCAATCTTTGCAGTCTTATCGCCCAAGTCAATCGCCGTCGCATTTTTTTCATCGATGTTAATATTCTGAAACTTGTGGCCCAAAACCAAATTCAGAAAATCCCTGAAAAAATTTTCAGCATAAATATTGATGTCAGTGAGATTTTGAGACGAAGAGATTTCCACCTGCGACTTTATGTAGGATAGGCGTTCAATTATGGAGTCCATTCCAGCTTTCCTAGTAACAACCATCAGTCTTTCCCGCCTTCACTTTGTCAATATTTCTATAGCACCACTTCCAGTCTCTTCATTTGGTGCAGCATATGAGTTTATAGGACTGTTTGTTCAATTATCTCGGCTTTGGGTCAAAATTAGACTTAGCCTTCGACCGACGTATAACGCCCACGTAAAGCGCGCGAGGTACGAGCGTCGTCTTTGACGCGTTTGTTATGCATCTGAGTACACTAGATATCTGTTAAATAATGACGTAAGAGCTGCTTTTTCAGAGGCAAACCAGTCAGCAATTGCATCAATGTTGTCTTCAAGAGTCGCAAAACTCGAATCAAGAGGCTTGGGATTTGAACTTCTTGAACGGTCAAGCGCTCGCTGTAGATGAACTGCCTTATTAGAAAATTCTATTGCCTTGGCTTCAACTTCTGACATTCCGAGAGGCCCGAACGCTGCAAACTCCTTTCTAAAATTATCTCTACGATCCATTAGCTCGCTAGTACCGGTTACCATATTTTGCAGGAAGAGTGTTCGATAAGTAGTACAGTAGTGAGCAAACTCGCTCAACAGATTACATGCATCTAGCCTCATCGGCCTAAGGTTATAGTGCCTTGTAACCTTGTTTGCCTCCTCCGAAAGCTGATTAGCTGCCCTAGCACGAACAATAGCAACAACTGCAATTACTGCGGACAAGAGAGAAACTAAAAATGCGAAATATTCAATATCCACAAGTCTACACCCTGAAATGCATAACAGCTTTAGAGTTTGGAACGCACCTGCTTTCACGCAGTTTAATCGCCCTTTATCTCCATTTATGACACTACGCTAGCGAATAACTAACGTTAAATCAATTGTTTTGATATCTGGAAATGTGGTTGAGGTTGGGATGGTTGCGCTTTTTAGTATCGCAGGACCGACTCCGGTACGCAGGCATACCGGAGTCGTAGTGTGGTTTTGGTGTTGGGATTGGTGTGGTTTTTGAGATCGCAGGACCGACTCCGGTACGCGAGCATACCGGAGTCGTAGTGCGGTTTTGGCGTTGGGATTGGTGTGCTTTTGGAGATCGCAGGACCGACTCCGGTACGCGAGCATACCGGAGTCGTAGTGCGGTTTTGGTGTTGGGGTTAGGTGTTCTTTTGGGGATCGCAGGTCCGACTCCGGTACGGCTAGCGTACCGGAGTCGTAAAGCGGATCGGAGTCGTAGTGTGGAGCTGTGTAGTGTTGGGTTTGGGTTTTGGAATGCAAAAAGCCGCTTTGGCAGCGGCTTTTTTGGAATTTGGAGCGAGTTACGAGGTTCGAACTCGTGACCTCGACCTTGGCAAGGTCGCGCTCTACCAGCTGAGCTAAACTCGCATTTTGAAGCTTTTATACTGCTGGTCAGTATAAAATGGTGCCCGGGGCCGGACTTGAACCGGCACGGGGTTTCCCCCGAGGGATTTTAAATCCCTTGTGTCTACCGATTTCACCACCCGGGCAAACACGCTGCTTAACCTGGCAGTCAGGGTGTTAATGGAGGCGGGTCCCGGAGTCGAACCGAGGTGGACGGATTTGCAATCCGCTGCATGGCCACTCTGCCAACCCGCCACTAAGCTTTCCGACTCTGAGAGTTGGAGCGAGTTACGAGGTTCGAACTCGTGACCTCGACCTTGGCAAGGTCGCGCTCTACCAGCTGAGCTAAACTCGCGTTGCTATGGCCATCTGCCTTAACACGAGACGCATTCTACTGTTTTATACTGAGTCGTCAATAACAAATTTTTAGTTTTATGACCGTTTGCTTAAAAAGTAGCAGCATCGGCGGTAAAAACAGCAACTTGCTTTGTTCTGCCCCCTTGCCGCGGCAGAAGCTGTAACAACGGCTGGCGGCAATAGCGGTAAAATACGCCGGCCAGGCCGTTTTTTGTGTGGTTCGCTGGCGGCTAGTTGGCGGCCAAATCAGCCCAGGCGGCGCGCAGGTATTCGTACATCGACCATACCGTTAAAATCGTAGCGATATACAGTAGCGCCCAGCCGGCCGGGGTAAACCAGGCTAACAGCGGAATTTGTGGCTGCCAGATCAGGCCAATTAACGCCAGCATCTGGGCAATGGTTTTGTATTTTCCCAGATTTGATACGGCGACATTAGCACGTTTACCCAGGGCCGCCATCCATTCGCGCAGCGCCGAGACAAAGATCTCGCGGCTGATAATAATGATGGCAGGTACTACGGCCCAGAGGTTATGGATGTCAGCGGCAATCAGCACCAGTGCGGTGGCCACCATAACCTTATCGGCGACCGGATCGAGAAAGGCGCCAAAGGGAGTAGATTGCTGCAGCTTACGCGCCAGATAGCCATCTAGTGCATCGGTTACCGCAGCCAGACAAAACACCAGAGCCGACCAGAACCGGGCATGCTCTAAACCGGAATAAAAGCAAACAATAAATACCGGGATCAGCAGCAAACGAAAAAGGGTCAACAGGTTTGGAATATTCCACATCTTAGGTTCTCACAGTCGTCCTGGTTGTCATGCTACTTGTTCTGGCAGGCCTGGTAAATCTTTTCTGCCTGTTGTTTGGAAATGCCCGGCACTTTGCAAAGCTCAGCGACACTGGCTTTTAACACGCCCTGCAAGCCGCCCAGATACTGCAGCAGCGCCTGACGGCGTTTCTCGCCAATGCCGGCAATATTTTCCAGCGGGCTTTTCAGCAGCGCCTTGCCACGTTTATTTCGATGTCCGGTTATCGCAAAGCGGTGTGCTTCGTCGCGGATCTGCTGGATCAGGTGCAGTGCCGGCGAGTCTTCCGGTAAATGAATGCTGCGACCACTATCCCACAAAATCAGCGTTTCCAGGCCGGCTTTCCGGCTTACGCCCTTAGCAACACCGATTAACAGCGGTTTTTTGGCATGCGGCCAGTTGGCAAACTGCTCCAGCGCGATATTCAGCTGGCCCTGGCCACCATCGATAAACACAATATCCGGAATTTTGGTTTCATCGGTTAGTTTGCTGTAACGCTTATCCAGTGCAAAACGCATTGCTGCATAGTCATCACCGGCTGTAATACCGGTCACATTGTAGCGGCGGTACTCCTGCTTGTAGGGGCCCTCACCGTCGAACACTACGCAGGACGCAATAGTCGCCTGCCCCATGGTATGGCTGATATCAAAACATTCCATCCGGCCGATAGCGCTATCCAGAGCCAGCTGTTGTTGCAGCGCCTGATAACGGGCGCGCATTTTCTGCGCCAGCGACTGCCGGCTGTCCAGCGCGATAGCGGCATTCTTTTGCGCCAGCACCAGATACTGAGCTTTTTCGCCACGTTTGGCATAGGTAAAACGCACCTTATGCTCTGCCAGTTTGCTAATGGCTTCAGCCAGCGCTTCTGCGTCCGGCGTTTCCAGCGGTAATACGATTTCTTTTGGAATTTGCTGCTCGCTGTGGCCGCTTAAATAAAACTGCAGTAAAAAAGCCGACAGTACTTCGGCGGCATCGGTATCGGCCGGCACTTTCGGATAGTACGACTTCGAACCCAGAATTTTGCGATCCCGCACAAAGAGCACATGCACCACGGCGGTTTGCCCCTGTAGGCTAAAACCTATCGCATCCAGCTCTTCGTGTTCGCCGCTGACATGCTGCTGCTCCTGTACCCGGCGCAGCGCACTGATCTGATCGCGATACGCGGCCGCCGCTTCAAATTGCAGTTGTTCGCTGGCGCTGTTCATCTTCTGCACCAGATCGTCAATTACCTGCTGATTCTTGCCACTTAAAAACAATGCTGCCAACCGCACCTGTTCGCTATAGTCCTGATCGGAAATTTTCCCGACGCAGGGCGCGCTGCACAGCTTTAACTGATACTGCAAACAAGGCCGGGTGCGGGCACGGTAAAAACCGTCTTCACACTGGCGAATGGGGAAAATTTTCTGCAGGGTTTTCAGGCTGTGCCACACCGCACCGGCATTAGGATAAGGGCCAAAATACTGCCCCGCTACCTTGCGCGGGCCGCGGTGGGAGCTAATTCTCGGGTGCTTATGTGCCGACAGCAGAATATAGGGGTAAGATTTATCATCGCGCAGCAGTACGTTGTACTTCGGCAGGTATTCTTTGATCAGGTTATTTTCCAGGATCAGCGCTTCGGTTTCGCTATGCGTCAGGGTGTATTCAACCTGGGCTATCTGGCTAACCAGGGCGCGGGTTTTAATGCTGTCGACTTCTTTGCGAAAATAACTGCTGAGGCGCTTTTTCAGATCCTTGGCTTTACCAACATAGATCACGGTGCCAGCGGCGTTTAACATGCGATAAACGCCGGGCTGTTGTGGTACGGTCGCCAGAAAGGCTTTGGCGTCAAACATAAGGCTTAGTGGGCAATTTTGGCGATATCAATCATACCGTGGCGCAGCGCCAGGTGGGTCAGCTCGACATCGCCGCTGATCGCCAGCTTTTCAAACATCCGGTAGCGGTACGAATTCACCGTCTTGGCACTGACATTTAACTGCTCGGCGATGTCGGTTACCTTCTGGCCCTGGGTAATCATCATCATGATCTGCAATTCACGATCCGACAGGCCATCAAAAGGATTAGGCTGCTGGTTATTGACCTTGGCCAATGCCATCTTCTGCGCCACCTCATCCGAAATATGCCGCGCCCCGGAATAGACCTTTTTAATGGCCATAATCATTTCTTTCGGCGGAGTATTTTTCGAGATAAAGCCGGCAGCACCCAGCTGCATAACCTTGGTCGGCACCGGCTCTTCGCAGGAAATCGATAAACCGATAATTTTAATATCCGGGCAATAATGCAGAATACGCTTGGTGGCGGTCATGCCGCCCATTCCCGGCATATTCATGTCCATCAATACCACATCGGGTTCATGTTGCCGGCAAAATTGCAGGGCTTCTTCGCCGGTACTGGCCTCGCCTATCACCTTGATACCGCGCTCATCCATTAGTATGCGACTGATCCCAGTTCTTACCAGCTCGTGATCATCAACTAACAGCACGTTAATCAACTTGGCTCTCCGTTATACTGGCTTACCTGTTTTCGCCTTCACAACAACCACAGGCAGTTCAGGTATAGAATTATTCTGTTGCTTAGCATAGCCCAGCAGCACGTTTTTTACTAATACTTCTTAGTACAGTTCGCAGTGGACCTGATTTTGCCACAAATGCAAAAAACAGCCAACTAAGCCAATGATTTTTCTGATAAAGGTTTGGGTAATTTAAAAAGATAAGCGGTGTGGGCTATGCTGAAGTCGCGGATGAGCTGAAGTGGCGGAGGGAGAGAGATTCGAACTCTCGGTAGGCTACTAACCTACGCCGGTTTTCAAGACCGGTGCATTAAACCGCTCTGCCATCCCTCCAGCGCTGCGTATATTAATCAGATCGTTACGGAAAAGAAAGTAAAACCATGAAAAATTTTTTAGTTGCTGTATTTTCAAGCGGCTAAGGCTGGAGATAGTGGAACTTTAACAGTATGATGCGGTCATACACATCAAACTTGGTCCAGAGGAGACAGCACTATGTCATACAGAGAAACCAGTAATATCGGCTCCCTCAGTCAGGGCGTCGAAATCAACAAGGTCCTGCGTAATACTTATTTTCTGCTTGGTTTAACCCTGGCGTTCAGCGCTGTGGCAGCCGGCATTTCAATGGCAATGGGTATGCCAGCGATCGGCGCCATCGTCTGTATGATCGCCGGTTTTATTATGCTGTTTGTCGTTCACAAGAAAGCTGACAGCGCCAGCGGTATCTTCTGGGTATTTGGTTTTGCCGGTTTAATGGGCGCCTCTTTAGGCCCAATGCTGCTGGCCTATGCTGGTTTACCAAATGGCCCGTCATTAATCATGCAAGCTCTGGCAGGTACGGCACTGATCTTCTTCGGTTTATCAGCTTATGCTCTGACCAGCCGTAAAGATTTCTCCTTTATGGGTGGCTTCCTGATGATTGGTTTGCTGGTAATTGTGGTTGCCGCCATTGCCAATATCTTCCTGAGCATTCCGGCGTTAAGCCTGACCATCAGCGCAGTAGCGGTGCTGGTGATGTCAGGTCTGATCCTGTTCGATACCAGCCGCATTATTCACGGCGGTGAAACCAACTATATCCGTGCCACTGTTGCCCTGTATCTGAACATCTTTAACCTGTTCGTACACCTGCTGCAGCTGTTAGGCATTTTTGGTGGCGATGACTAAGATCGCAACCTAAACTAGCCGGCAACGGTTGAGTTCGCTAAAATGCCCCGCCTGTGCGGGGCTTTTTTATTGGCCCTTTCCAACTGCAGGGAATCTAACATGACCACCCGCTTTAGCTTGCTGTTACAACAAAGCCCCTTTGCTGGCCAAAGCTTTGCCAGTGCCTGCCAGTTTGCCCGCGCGGCGCTGGCCAACGGCTATCAGTTGGAGCAAGTGTTCTTATATGAAGATGCGGTGCTGGCGGTGCAGCCTGGCATTGATTTGCCGGCCGATGAACCGGATCTGGCGGCGCAACTGGCCCAGCTGTGCCAGCAACAGCAGATCCCGTTGTTATATTGTGTCACCGCGGCCGAGAAGCGCGGTATTTACGCGGCAGAGCACAGCCCTTTTCTTGCCGCAGGTCTGGCAGAGTTTGCCATGCGGTTAACCGGCACTAAGGTGGTACAGTTCTGATGCAAGCGATTCTGTTAATTCAAACCGCCTCGCCTTTTAATCAGGCCAAAGCCCGGGAAGCGCTGGATCTGGCACTGGCGTTAGCCGCGGTGGAGCATCAGGTTAGTATGCTGTTTCAGGATGATGCAGTGTATCAGTTGCTGCCTCCTGCCGATAACCCCACTGATAAGCCGGCGCCGTTAAAAGCCTTTCAGAAAAGCTTTGGCTTATTTGCGCTGTACGGCATTGGCCCCTGCCTGGTGTGTCAGCAATCCCTGAACAGCCGTGGTCTGGCGGAGCTTGTGCTACCAGAGGGTTTTCAGCGGGCCGATAGTGCGCAGATCCGCACCGCGATGCAACAGGCCGATCAGCTGATCCGCTGCTAACAGCGGCTTAGCGCAGTAAAGCCTGTGATTAAAAAGGAGCTGTGATGAAACTGATTACCCTGACCCAACCCCGCTTCGAGTTGCAGACGCTTAGCGCCTGCTGTGCGCCGGAAGATCGGATCCTGTTACGCCAGGATGCGGTTTATCTGTGCTTGCAAGCCGATCTAACCCTGCCGGTGCCGGTATTGGCGCTGGCGTCAGATGTAAACTGGCGCCAAATCACCCCGCTGGCGCAGGTGGAACTGATTGATGATGCGCGCTGGGTCGCGCTTAGCGCCCAGGCCAAACAGAATTTATTATGGAATTAAGCCGATGACACAGGCCTTTATAACGGTTGGCGAGCAGTCGCTGCCACTGGATAAACATGGCTATCTGCAGCAGCTGTCGGACTGGACGCCAGAAGTGGCCTTAGCCTTTGCCAGGCTGGAACAGCTGAGCCTGACCGACGCGCACTGGGAAGTGATTTATTTTGTGCGGGAGTTTTATCAGCAGTTTAATACCTCACCGGCAATTCGGCTGCTGGTTAAAGCGATGGCAGAAAAACTGGGGCCAGATAAAGGCAATAGTAAGTATTTGTTTTTATTGTTTCCGGAAGGTCCGGCGAAACAGGCTACCCGGCTGGCGGGGTTGCCAAAGCCGGCAAAATGCCTTTGAGTTTTGAATGTTGAGTGTTGAGTGTTGAATGTTGAAAACTGAAACGCAATTAACAGCAAGATTCAGATAATAATTGCTCTTTGCGGAGTTAGCCGCAAAGAGCAAAGACATTGAGCTTATGCTAGCTTAGTTTGGCCGCCCATATAAGGCTGTAACACCTCGGGAATAGCCACTGAGCCATCGGCTTGCTGATAGTTCTCCAGGATCGCTACCAGGGTGCGGCCCACCGCCAGGCCAGAGCCATTTAGCGTATGCAGCAACTCTGGCTTTTTGCCCTCTTCCGGCCGGAACCGCGCCTGCATCCGCCGAGCCTGGAAATCGCCCATATTCGAGCAAGAAGAGATTTCACGGTAGGCATTTTGCCCCGGTAACCAGACTTCCAGATCGTACGTCTTGCATGAGCCAAAGCCCATATCGCCGGTACACAGCAGCATTACCCGGTACGGCAGGCCTAATAACTGCAGAATTTTCTCGGCATGGCCGGTCAGCTCTTCCAGTGCCTGCATTGACAGTGCCGGATTCACCAGCTGTACCAGTTCCACTTTATCAAACTGATGCTGGCGGATCAGACCACGGGTGTCGCGGCCATAAGAGCCGGCTTCACTGCGAAAACAAGGCGTATGCGCGGTATATTTAAACGGCAGTTCGCTGGCATCAAAGATGCTGTCCCGCGCCAGGTTAGTCACCGGCACTTCAGCCGTTGGGATCAGTGCCATGCCCTGACCTTCTTCGGTTGCGGGCTGGGTGTGAAACAAATCAGCACTGAATTTTGGCAGCTGGCCGGTGCCGTATAAGCTGGCATGGTTAACCAGATAAGGCACATAAACCTCAGTGTAACCATGCTGCTGGGTATGCACATCCAGCATAAACTGGGTTAACGCCCGGTGCAGCCGCGCCATCTGGCCCTTCATTACCACAAAACGTGAGCCGGATAACTTGACCGCACTTTCAAAATCCAGCCCTTCGGCATAGGCTTCACCAAGCGCAACATGATCTTGCACCGGGAAATCAAACTGGCGTGGCGCGCCAACGCGGCGTACTTCCAGATTTTCGGTTTCATCTTTACCGACCGGCACGGACAGATCCGGTAAGTTAGGAATGCTTAACGCAATTTTGTCCAGTTCGGCCAGTACCGCATCCAGGCGGATCTTTGCCGCATCCAGCTGGGCGCCTAAGCCATCCACTTCGGCCAGCAAGGGGGCAATATCTTCACCGCGGGCTTTGGCCTGACCAATGGCTTTTGATTTGGTATTACGCTGATTCTGCAGCTCCTGGGTTTCTACCTGCAGCACCCGGCGCTGCTCTTCCAGGGCACTGATGGCCGCAACATCCAGCGTCATACCACGGGTTGCCAGTCGCTCAGCGGTTTGCGCCAGTTCTGCGCGTAAAAATTTCGGATCTAACATAGAATTCGCTTCAGTTCGCTAAATTAGGCCAGCAGCTTGCCGGCGGGTGATCATAACAGGGCTGAATATTACTAAGCTGCCACTTAAATTGAAATGCCTAAGGCAGATTTTCTGTATTCTGCCGGCGTTATAACCAGAGCCAAGCGCCAGATCAGCCGCAACAGCGCACTATAATGCCGGGAGTTAGCGCTAAAACACAGCACGGCTCTACTATCGCTATTCAGCTTTTAGATTTGGGTTCAGTACTGCGCTGTGTCGGGCTTTGCGCATCCAGCGCGCGCAAATAGCGCAGTTTTTCCGCCAGTTGCTTTTCCATACCGCGCTCACTGGGCTGATACAACTGCTGTTGCCATAGCTCAGCTGGTAAATAACGCTCGCCGGCGGCATAGGCACCGGGTTCATCATGGGCATAACGATAACCGGCACCATGCCCCAGTTGCTGCTGCAGTGCCGTTGGTGCATTGCGCAGATGCAGCGGCACCGGATAATCCGGACGCTCTGCGACCAGTGCCTTTGCCTGGTTAAACGCCAGATAGACAGCATTACTTTTTGGCGCCAGCGCCAGATACACCAGCGCCTGGGCAATAGCGCGCTCGCCTTCGGCCGGGCCGACCCGGCTAAAGGTATCCCAGGCATTAAGTGCCAGCGTCAGCGCCCGCGGATCGGCATTGCCAATATCTTCACTGGCAATGGCCAGTAAGCGCCGTGCCACATAAAGCGGATCGCCGCCCCCGGCCAGAATGCGGGCAAACCAGTACAAGGCGGCATCCGGATCCGAGCCGCGCACCGATTTATGTAACGCCGAAATCAGGTCGTAAAACAGATCGCCATCGCGGTCAAAGCCGGGTAGCTGTTGCGGCACAATTTGCTGTACCTGCGCTACCGTCAGTTCAGACTGCGGCGCAGCCAGCTCTGCCAGTTGTTCCAGTAAATTCAGTAAGCGCCGGGCATCGCCATTAGCCAAACGCAATAAAAGCTGCTCAGCCGCCGGCTCCAGCGTTAATTGCTGTGCGCCCAACCCCAGTTCCGCATCAGTCAGCGCACGCGCCAGCACCTGTTGTAAATCTGCTTCGGTCAGCGGCTTCAGCACACAAACCCGGGCACGGGATAAAATGGCGTTATTTAGCGCAAAGGCCGGGTTTTCGGTAGTGGCGCCAATAAAAATAATGGTGCCATCTTCAATATGCGGTAAAAAGGCATCCTGCTGCGCTTTATTAAAGCGGTGCACCTCATCGACAAACAGCAGTGTACGTTGCTGATATTGCTGCTGGTGTAATTTGGCCTGCTGAATGCTGTCGCGAATTTCTTTAATGCCGGCGGTGACCGCCGATAAGCGCTGCATTTGCGCCTGGGCATGGCTGGCAATCAGTTCTGCCAGCGTGGTTTTGCCGGTACCCGGCGGGCCCCACAAGATTAACGAATGGACACGGCCGGCAAGAATGGCTTGTTGCAACGGTGAGCCTGCGGCCAGCAGATGTTGCTGGCCGACATAATCAGCAAGTTGCCGCGGTCTTAACCGGGCGGCCAGTGGCCGGAAGTCGCTGCCAAACGCCAGCGGTAAGGTGGCCATTAGCGTTGCCGCTGATCATCAACGTCCAGATTAGACGTGACCTTAAAGCTGAACTGCGCATTGGCGATCTTGTTGTTCAGCTTGATATCGCTAAACAGAAACACGCTTTGCTGCTGGTTAATATCAATCACCTGCATTTCAATCAGCTGATCTTCGCTAAAGGTAAGTAGCAGCTGCTGCACCGGATTATCGCTGCTTTGCGGGTGAATAAAGAAACTCTGCTGTTGTTTGGTCACGCGGTATTGCTGCCAGAGCGCCGGATCAGTCGAGGTCAGCAAGGCAAAGGGCGTTTGGCCCACTTCACTTTGTGCATCATAGATACTGACCTGCTCTAACGGCTCATTGTAGATCCACAGGGTTTTACCATCACTGACCAGTAACGATGGCTCCGGCTCAGTGCTTTCAAAGCGAAAACGCGCGCCCTGCTGCAGCGCCAGCTGGCCTTTACCTTCCTGCAGCAGTTGCTGCTGAATATCGTAAACCTTTTGCCGGTAACTGGCGGTGTAGCTTTTAATGCGCGCCAATTGCTGCATCAGCTCGGCACTGGCATCCTCAGCATTTAACCGCTGCTGCCGTGCCGCCTGCATATGGGGGGCAAAATCAGGTCTGGGTACCACTTCTACCGTTTGTGCCCATACCGGGCTGGCCACTGTGGCGGCTACTCCTGCCGCGGCTACCAACATCATGAACGACAATTTACGCATTGACGCCAATTTACCCATTAACCACCTCTGTTCGGAACCAAGACTTCACGGTTACCATTATGCCCCGGTGGGCTGACTAAACCGCTGTGCTCCATCTGTTCAACCAGACGGGCGGCGCGATTATAGCCGATCCGGAATTTACGTTGCACGCCTGACACTGAAGCGCGGCGTGATTCAATGACAAAGGCCACGGCCTGATCATACAGCGGATCGGCCTCACCCTCTTCCCCTTCGAGTACTTCGCCGGGTAACAAGTTCTCTTCCGTGGTTTCGCCACTTAAAATTTCTGGTAAGTACTGTGGTTTGCCACGCCGTTTCCAGTCGGCAACCACCGCATGCACTTCATGGTCATCAACAAAGGCGCCATGCACCCGGGTAGGCACACCTGAACCAGGTGGTAAATACAGCATATCGCCCTGCCCCAACAGGCTTTCTGCGCCCTGCTGATCCAGGATGGTACGCGAGTCAATTTTCGACGATACCTGAAAGGCGATCCGGGTTGGGATATTGGCTTTAATTAAACCGGTGATCACATCAACCGATGGCCGCTGCGTCGCCAGTACCAGGTGAATACCGGCCGCCCGCGCTTTTTGCGCGATCCGCGCAATCAGCTCTTCAACTTTTTTACCAACGATCATCATCATGTCGGCAAATTCGTCGATCACCACGACGATAGCCGGGAGTTTTTCCAGATAAGGCGCGCTATCGCGCATATCATCCGATGGCTTCCACAGTGGATCTTTCAGTGGCTGGCCGTCCGCGATGGCTTCTTTGATCTTGGCGTTGTAGCCCTTGAGGTTACGCACGCCCATCGCTGACATCAGCTTGTAACGGCGCTCCATTTCGCCGACACACCAGCGCAGCGCATTAGCCGCGTCTTTCATATCGGTAACCACTTCGGTTAACAGATGCGGAATGCCTTCGTAGATGGACAGCTCCAGCATCTTGGGGTCGATCATAATAAAGCGTACATCGTCCGGCGTAGATTTATACAGCAAACTACAAATCATGACGTTAACGCCAACCGATTTACCCGAGCCCGTAGTACCGGCGACCAGTAAGTGCGGCATCTTGGCCAGATCGGCGACCACAGATTTGCCGGCAATATCTTTGCCCAGCACCATGGTCAGCGCCGATTTGGACTCGTTAAACACCTCATCGCCAATGACTTCGGATAAGCGCACGATTTCACGGTGCTGATTTGGCAGCTCTAAACCGATAAAGCTCTTGCCCGGGATCACTTCCACTACCCGTACGCTAATGGCTGATAACGAGCGGGCTAAATCTTTGGCCAGGCCGGTAATTTTGCTGACTTTGACGCCCGGCGCCAAATCCAGTTCAAAGCGGGTGACAACAGGCCCCGGATGGACGCCAACGACCTTGGCTTCGACGTTAAAATCGAGCAGCTTGGCTTCAACCAGCCGTGATACCCGCTCTAAATCAGCCGGATCAATCGGGTTGGTGGCTTTATCAGGTCGATCTAACAGCGCCAGTGATGGCAACTCTTCCAGCGAATGTGCGACCTCTTCGCTGTCGTCTTCTTCTACTACGGCAGCTTCATCTTCCGGATAGCGCAACAGTGGGTGCAGCTCTTCCTGCTCTTCCAACTCGCGCAGGGTGCGGCCGATATGCACTGACTCGTTCGGATCGTCGACGGCACTAAACGACAGCTGATCATCGGCAAGACTATCCACACTGTAGAAAGCCCGGGCTTCGGTGCGCTCATCCAGCGGCCGGATCGGTAACGGCTCTTTGCGTTTTGGCTCCGGCTCTGCCGCCGGTGGCCAGCTAAATTGCGGCTCTAAATCATCCTCATCCGCAGCAGCCGACCAGGCCGGTTCAGTGGCTTCGAGGTTGTTACGCTGGGCTTTTTTCGCTTTTGGCTGTGGCAGCTCTGCCGTTGCTGTTTCGTTAAATACCGGGTTGGCTGGCGCTTTGCCGCTAAAACGCTGAGGTAATTCCAGCAAACGGGTAAACAGATAAAAACAGCCGGCACCGAGGTAATCGGCGACTGTCAGCCAGGAGATACCGGTTAACAGCGTCAGACCGGTGGCAAAGGCACAGAGTAATAACAGACTGGTACCGATAAAATTAAAGTACGGCAGTAAGCTGCTGCTGATCATATCGCCCAGCACACCGCCGGACGAGAAATAATAGATATCGTTGAAATTCATACTGCTGATCGCAGTTGCCGCACACAGCGTCAGGATCAGGCCAAATACCCGAGAGCCTAAAATCAGGTAATCGAGACTAAGTAAATCTTTAAAGCGTTTAAAGAGCAGATAGCCCATCAGGGCAACAAAAAACGGCAGTAAATAGGCAATCCAGCCGAAGCTGAACAGCAGCAGATCGGCAACAAAGGCCCCGCCACGACCGGCATAATTATTGACCTGTTGCTGATAACCGGTTTGCGACCAACTGGGATCAGCCGGGTCAAAGGAAATTAATGCTAACAGCATAAAGACGGCCAACGAGGAGAATAGGATCAGGCCGACTTCAAGCAGTCGTTGCACACCGTTTAATGAAAATAATACTTTGCTTTGCAAATGAAAGGCCTCTAATTTCATTTTTTGCTCCGCTCCTTAAAAAAACTGCGCGCAAGTCGCGCTAATAACCGCTGTGCGGAGTGCTGAGTCTGTCTTCACTGACCTGCTAAGGTTACCAGAGCAGCGCTAAAAGTGCATCTTTCTGGCAAAGCAGCGGCGCAGTGGCCAGTTTAATCCGCCCAAGCTGAACGCGAGCTTATACCAAAGTGACTGATACCAAACTACCTTATACTAAAATGACTTAAGGTATCGCCACAAAGCTACTTTGCTTCACTTCTTCCATCACCACATAGGTCCGGCTTTCCCTCACACTTGGCAACCTGAGCAGGGTTTCCCCCAGCAGTTCGCGATAGGCAGCCATATTGGCTACCCGGGTTTTCAGTAAAAAGTCGAAACTGCCGGACACCAGATGGCATTCCTGAATTTCCGACAGCTTCTGTACTGCCTTGCTAAACTCGTCAAAGTCTTCCGGTGAGGTTTTGCTCAGCGTAATTTCCACGAATACCAGCAACGCAGCACCGACTTTATGCGGATCGACCTGGGCGTTGTAGCCGAGGATAAAGCCTTCGGCTTCCAGCTTGCGCACCCGCTCGAGACAGGGTGTGGGGCTCAGCCCTACCCGCCTGGCCAGCTCGACATTCGCCAGACGGCCATCCTTTTGTAATTCCACCAGAATTTTGCGGTCAATCCGATCTAACTTCTTGACACTCTTATTTAAAGAGTACATTTCAGCATAAAACTCCAAGCCAAATTCATAAACAGGATTTTCTGCTATTTCAGCGTTTAAAAACAAGCATTAATTCTGGTTTTTTATCGCTATACTGCGCAAAAATTTTACCCAACCCAACCAAGGTGAAACCTATGATCATCGGTGTACCAAAAGAAATAAAAAACCATGAATACCGTGTCGGCATGACACCTGCCAGCGTCCGTGAAGTGATTGGCCACGGTCACAGCGTCTTTGTTGAACACAATGCCGGTATTGGCATCGGTTTTACCGATGAAGATTATCAGGCTGCCGGTGCCACTGTGCTGAGCACTGCCGCTGAAGTCTTCGCTAAAGCCGAAATGATTGTTAAGGTAAAAGAGCCACAAGCCGTTGAACGCGCCATGCTGCGCGATGGCCAGATCCTGTTTACTTACCTGCACTTAGCACCGGATCCGGAGCAAACTGCCGATCTGATTAAATCAGGCGCTGTCTGTATCGCCTATGAAACTGTGACCGACAGCAAAGGCGGTTTACCGCTGTTAGCGCCAATGTCAGAGGTGGCAGGCCGGATGTCCATTCAGGCCGGTGCACGGGCACTGGAAAAATCCTGTGGTGGTCGCGGTATGCTGTTAGGTGGCGTACCAGGCGTAGCACCAGCCAAGGTCGTGGTGATCGGTGGCGGTATGGTCGGTACTAACGCCGCGCAAATGGCGGTAGGTTTAGGTGCTGATGTTACCGTACTGGATCGCAGTGTTGATGTACTGCGTCGTATTAATGCCCAGTTTAACGGTGCCGTTAAAGCAGTGTACTCTACTGCTGATGCGCTGGAGCAGGAAGTGCTGGCGGCTGACTTAGTGATCGGTGGTGTACTGGTACCGGGCGCTGCTGCACCTAAGCTGGTGACCAAAGAGCATATCAAGCGGATGAAGCCAGGTTCAGCTATTGTTGACGTGGCAATCGATCAGGGTGGCTGTGTTGAAACCTCTAAGCCAACCACGCACGCTGAACCAACCTACATCGTTGATGATGTGGTGCACTACTGTGTGGCAAACATGCCAGGTGCAGTACCACGCACTTCTACCTTCGCCCTGAATAACGCTACCCTGCCGTTTATTCTGCGCTTAGCCAACAAAGGCTATAAGCAAGCACTGCTGGATGACCAGCATCTGCTGGCTGGCCTGAACGTCTACCGTGGCAAAGTGACCAACGAGGGCGTAGCCCAGGCACTGAACCTGCCATTCGTGGCACCGGCTGCGGCGATCGCCGGCTAAGTTCAGCTTGCTTTAACTAAGGCCGGTTATCCGGCCTTTTTTATGCCAGCGCGATGGCTTTTCGTGAAAAAGCAGGCCGCCAACTGCGGTGAAAATAGCGCCAGTTGCTGTAGTGTGTGATTTCGCTAAATTATTCACCGATAAAGCTATACATTCCTGCAATACCTGTTATAGTGGTGTCCGGCCTGTAGTACAGACCTATGTAACAACTTGTTTTTGAAAACTTCGCTACACAGCTTCGCTTGTAAGTCATGTCCTGAAGATTCACGCACGTTTGGCCACATAAGTAACAGTCAGGCTAACAGCGCATTTTGCGTTATTACATTTATCAAAATTTTTAGGAGTCTCTCATGGCTAAAGTAACTGGTGTAGTTAAGTGGTTCAACGCTGACAAAGGTTTCGGTTTCATCACTCAAGATAACGGCGGCGCTGACGCTTTCGTTCACTTCCGTGCAATCCAAACTGAAGGCTACAAAACTCTGAACGAAGGTCAGAAAGTTGCTTTCGAAATCGAACAAGGTCAAAAAGGCCCACAAGCTGCTAACGTAACTGTTATCGGCTAATTCGATACCGAATTCCAAGAAGCCAGCCTAGCGCTGGCTTTTTTTATTCCAAAACTTATCCACAGCACTCCGGTACCGGTAAGAGCTCAGAGGTCAGGCCGGTACCGGAGTGCTGTGGATAAAAAAACCCGCTGCGAGGCGGGTTTTTTAGTGGCGGGTTAAGCTTATTTGGCGACAGGCAGTGTCGGATAGGTAATGCCGGCCATTTCGTTCATCACCCGGGTAACCTGTACGCTGTAACCGAACTCGTTATCGTACCAAACGTATAACACGCAGCGGTCGCCATCAACGATGGTCGCCTGTGAGTCAACCACACCGGCGTAGCGCGAGCCAACCAGATCGGATGATACGATTTCGGTTGAGCTGGTAAAGTCGATCTGATCCTGCAGTTCAGAGAACAAAGAGGTGTTTTGCAGGAAGTTGTTCAGCTCGTCTTTGCTGGTTTCGCGGTTCAGGTTCAGCGACAGAATCGCCATTGACACATTAGGTGTTGGTACCCGGATCGCATTACCGGTTAACTTGCCTTTCAGCTCTGGTAACGCTTTAGCGACGGCACTGGCAGCGCCCGTTGAGGTCAGTACCATATTTAATGGTGCCGCCCGGCCACGACGCTCGGCTTTGTGGAAGTTATCAATCAGGTTCTGATCGTTGGTATAAGAGTGTACCGTTTCCACATGACCATTACGGATACCGTACTCATCGTTCAGTGCTTTTAATACCGGTGTAATAGCATTGGTGGTGCAACTGGCCGCTGATACGATGGTGCGATCCGGGGTAATCATATGCTGGTTTACGCCATACACTATGTTTGGCACATCGCCTTTGGCCGGTGCCGTCAGCAGCACCTTGGCCGCACCCTTGCTCTTCAGATGTACCGACAAACCGACGTCATCTTTAAAGATACCAGTGTTATCAACCACCAGCGCATTGTCGATACCATAGGCTGTGTAATCGACTTCTTCCGGCGAATTGGCATAGATCACTTTGATAAAGGTACCGTTGGCTTTAATGCCCTGGTTTTCTTCATCGACTGTAATGCTGCCATTGAAAGGACCATGGATGGAATCGCGACGCAATAGGCTGGCACGTTTTTCCAGATCGCCCTGCTTACCGCCACGCACAACAATGGCTTTTAAGCGTAATTTAACGCTTGGACCAGAGCGCTCTAACATCAGACGGGCTAACAGCCGGCCGATCCGGCCAAAACCATATAGCACCACGTCAACCGGCTTCACTTTATCTTCATGATCCAGAATTTGTGACAACTCACGGGCCAGATACTGCTCCAGCGTTAAACCTTCCGCGACGTTTTTGTACAGGAAAGCATAAGCCAGCTTACCGATATCAACGCGGCCTGGGGCCAGATTCATCTTGCTGATTGCTTCCAGTACCGGGAAGCTTTCACGTAACCGCAGTTTTTGCCCCTCGAAACGCTGCACAGTTTTGTGCGCTTTGATGATATCGATGATGGTAGCATTGACCAGCGGACGGCCGTAAATCACGACTTCGATGCCTTTGTTACGGTACAGACGGCCAATAATTGGCAACATGTTTTCGGCGTATTCCTGGCGCTCCTGCCAGCTCTTCTGGTACTGCTCTGCGTGTGATAGGGTCATGTTCAGGCCTTTTACTTCAATAAGATGAATTAATCGGAGTTGCCTTGGCCGCTTTTATGTAGGGTACAGCGGTTTTGAAAGGCGGCCTATTGTAATGGATTATGAAAGCCTACCACAACAATTACAGAATTTTTTAGACCTTGGTAGTATGTTGAAAGCGCAGCGACACCGAGTTGACACAGTAGCGCTGCCCGGTTGGCAAGGGCCCATCGTCAAACACATGCCCCAAATGGGCATCGCAGGCGGCACAGAGAATTTCAATCCGGTGCATGCCATGGCTGTGATCCGGTTTATAGCTGACCTTACCCTCTATCGCCTGATAGAAACTCGGCCAGCCGCAGCCGGCATCAAACTTAGTCGCCGAATCAAACAACACGGTACCACAGCAGATGCAGTGGTAGGTGCCATCAGCCGTATGGTGCAACAATTCTCCACTGAACGGATACTCGGTGCCCTTTAAACGGGTGATCCGATACTGTTCGTCAGTCAGGCGTTCCCGCCATTGCTGTTCTGTTAGTTTCATCTGTACCTCAGCACATCACAGAAATTCTCACTTAAACTATTATACGCGGAAGCCGGCTAACAGATTATTTAATTCCCGTGCCATTTGCCGTAACTGGCTACTGGCGCCCGCCAACTGTGCTGCCTGTTCATGTGTTTGCTGCACTGCCTGGGCAATTTGCTCCATATTCTGGTTAATACCACCGGCAACCATCGCCAGCTCTTCGGTAGCACTGGCCAGTTGGTCATTGACGTCGGTGATCTGAGCAACAGCGCCATTGATACGCTGCAAGGCGCTACTGGCTTCAGAAGAACGGGCGATGGTCAGGCTGGTTTCCTGCTGGCTTTGTTGCATTGAACTGACGGCGCGGGCGGCATCCTGCTGAATTTCCTGCACCTTGCTGTTGATATCCTGAGTAGAGCTGGCCGAACGGCTGGCCAGGGTGCGGACTTCGTCGGCAACCACCGCAAAGCCCCGTCCCTGTTCACCGGCACGGGCGGCCTCGATGGCGGCATTTAGTGCCAACAAGTTGGTTTGCTCTGCAATGCTGCCAATCACCTCCGTCACGGCACCGATTTGCTGACTGCTGTCGGAGAGCTCCGATAACACCGCTGCCACCTGCTCCACTTTGCTTTGTAACTGATTAATAGCCTGTAAGGTTTGACCAACAGCCGCAGTACCGGCAGCCGCCTCACGATCGGCATCCCGTGCCGAATGTGCCGCCGTAGTCGCATTACGCGCCATATCATCACAGGTGGTGCTCATTTCGTGCACTGCAGTCGCAACCTGGGTGGTTTGCTCCATAACCTGTTGCAGTAAGGTCTGACTTTGCTGGCTGGAACTATCCAGCGCCTCAGATTGCTGATTCAGCCCGCTCACCAGAGCCCGCTGCTGACCGATGAGTTCACGCAAGCGGCCAACCAGGGCAGCAACGGCGGCTAGCAAACTATCCTGATCACCTGCTTTCAGGCTAATGCTGGCACTAAAATCACCGGCCGCTACCTGTTGCACCAATTGCCGGGTATAGGCAACCTCACCACCCAGCTGGCGCAACAACCAACGGCGGATATACAGCGAAACGGCAACGGTCAGTAACATCACCAGCACTATTACCAGTGCCAGCCGTAACCCGGTTTGCCAGAACATCTTTTGCACATCATCAATATAGATGCCGGAGCCCAATACCCAGCCCCACTCCTGATCCGCAATCACATAGGACAGCTTGGTATAACGCTCCTCGGTAACACCACCACCGGGTAGCGGCTTGGTCCATTGATATTCAACAAAACCACTGCCATAACGGCCAATGGTATCAACAAAGGTCACAAAGAGGTTTTGGTTATTCAGTTTTTGCTGCTGACGACCGTCGGGGCTACGCATTAACGTCGCGTAATTAAAACTTGCCCGGTCCAGTACTGTGCCTTCCAAAGCAGGCACGGTAGGATGCATCACCATTTTCGGAAAGGGCCGCCCCAGATCATTGATCCAGATATACTCGACCTTGTCATAACGAATGGCACGGATCGCCGATAATGCGGCCTGTTGTGCCTGCTCCCGGCTCAGGGCGCCGCTTTTTTCCAATTGCTGGTAGTGCTTAACCAGGGTCATCCCCACATCAATCACCGCCACCACCCGTTGTTCGCGTCCTTCCGTCAGCCGTTGCTGCAGCGCATCCAGCGCCACGGCAGCAATCACCAGAAAACCGGCTAACGCCAGTAATGGAAGAATCAGTAAGCGGCCTGCCGCTGTTGACCAGAATCCCATAGCCCTGCTCCTGTCGTATTTTTTGTATTTTTGTTAAGCATAGCTGCATCTGGCAAAAGCGCGTATAAGTTTTGCTATTACAGTAAGTTGTTGCATAAATACCGACAATAAACTGTAGCGCATAGAGCCGTCAGCGCATTTCAGGTATAGTACGGCGGCAGATACCCTGTGCGGACAGCCGGCTGGCTCTCCCCCTGATTGAGTGTGTTATGCCAAGTCGATTAAAAACCCCGCTTAGCCTCCTGTTGTTACTGCTGCTATTTACCTTGCTAAGCTACCAACTGCTGTTTAACCGCTTACTGAGTCAGGCCCAGCAAACTGCGCTTCGGCATGGTGCTGAATTTAATCTCTACATTGAGCAGCAACTGGCTCGCTTTTCGCTGCTTAATCAGAGTCTGGCCGCCCGCCCTGAGCTTAAACAGGCACTCTCAGCCGCTGTGGATTCAGATAAAAGTGCCTTAAGTCAATTACTGGCCGATTTTAATCTGGCCAGTGGCAGCGCTTCTATCTATCTGATGGACCATAGCGGCCTGGTGCTGGCAAGCAGTAACTTTGCACAGGAAGTCAGTTTTCTCGATTACAACTTTGGCTTTCGGCCCTACTTCACTGAAACCATCCGCACCGGGCAAAGTTACATAGACTATGGTCTGGGCTGGATCTCAAAAGAGCGTGGCATCTATTTCTCTAATCTGGTGCAACAACAGCCCAGCGAGCGTTATGGTGTGCTGACCAGCAAACTGAATATTGATCAGTTAGAGTTGGCGTATCAGAGTATCGCCGGTCAGAGTCCCTGGTTGTTTATGCTGGTCGATGAAGAAAATACCGTGCTTGCCAGCAATAATCCGGCCTGGCGTTTAACGCAGCTGGGTGAACAAAGCCTGACCCTGCCCCGTCATCCGGGGGTGTTACTGCCGGCCCTGGCAGTGAAACAGCAAGGCAGCTTATGGCAGCTGCTGCAGCAGCCTGGTCAGAGTCAGTTGCCGCGTACCGAGTACACGGTAGCCCAGAAAGCCCATCAAGCCCTACCCTGGCAACTGGTGATGCTGCATCCAACCCGGCCGTTAAAGATTCAGGCGTTGCAATACAGTATCAGCCTGGCGCTGCTGTTAACACTGCTGCTGTTAACGGCACAATACTGGCGAAACCGCCGCCAGCAACAATTACAGCGCACCCAGCTCTACCAAAAGCTGGAACAGGCTGTGGCCGAGCGCACCGCTTCGCTGCAACAGAGCAACCAGCAACTGCAACTGGAGATCCGCCAGCGCAGTGAGGCAGAACAAGAGCTCAGACAAACTCAGGAACAACTGCTGCAAGCCGCCAAGCTGGCAACCATTGGCCAGTTAAGTGCGTCCATTAACCATGAGTTAAACCAACCGCTGACCGCCATGCACAGTTATTTACAGAACAGTCAGCTGCTATTAGCCCGCGGCCAGCATACCGAACTGGCGGGCAATCTGGATAAACTTAGTCAGCTGTTACTACGCTTAAATCATATCGTGCAGCAGTTTAAAGGCTTTAGCCGCAAGGCCGCCAATACCCCCCGGGTAGTGACACTGCAGAGCCTGGTGCATAATGCGCTGGATCTGCTGCAGCCGCTACTGCGCCAGCAAGCGGTCAGCATTAGCTTTGAGGAACAGGCCGCACCACACGTTAAGGTGGATCCGCTTCAGCTGGAGCAGGTGCTGGTGAATTTGCTTGGTAACGCCGTTCAGGCCTGCGAAGGTTTACCCCAGTGCCAGCTCAGTATTCGCCTGAGCGTACAAGAGCAGCAGGCTTGCCTGCAGATCCATGACAATGGCCCCGGTATCCAACCGCATGTGATGGTACATTTGTTTGAGCCCTTTTTTACCACTAAACAAGGCTCGGGACTCGGCCTTGGCCTGTCTATCTCACGGCAAATCGTACAGAGCTATCATGGCAGTTTACAGATAGCGAATCATCCAGATGGCGGCGCCCTGGTGACCTTATTTTTACCGCTTTACCGCACGGAGTAACGCATGAAAAACCCGCAGCAAGTCTGGCTTTTGGATGATGACAGCAGCATTCTGGATGCTTTAGCACAGGGCCTGAGTCTGGAAGGTTGGCAATGCCGGACTTTTACCGATCCAGCCAGCCTGCTAAGCCAACTGACGCCCGATTTCGCCGGCGTTATTGTCACCGATCTGAATATGCCGCAGCAGGACGGTTTAAGTGTGCTAGCCGCGATTTTAAAGCGCGACGCCGAACTGCCGGTTATTTTGCTAACCGGCTATGGCGATGTCAGTATTGCGGTTACGGCGATGCAGGCTGGTGCCTGTAGTTTTATTGAGAAGCCGGTCAATCACAGCCTGTTGCTAAAAACCCTGCAACAAGCTGTCGCCAGCCGCCAGCTGACACTGCAAAACCGGCGCTTGCAAGCCCAGCTCCAGCAAAGCCGGCGTGGCCGGGTGCAATTAATTGGCGATAGCCCGGGTATGGATCAGATGCGCCAGTTACTGGACCTGATCCTGGATACGCCAGCCGATGTGCTGATTGAAGGTGAGACCGGCAGCGGCAAAGAACTGGTCGCCCGCTATTTGCACGATAATTCAGCGCGCAGTGAGCAACAGTTTGTGGCGCTGAATTGTGGCGCTATTCCGGAACAGCTGATTGAAAGTGAACTCTTCGGCTGTGAAGCCGGCGCTTTTACCGGCGCCGATAAAAAGCGCATTGGCAAATTTGAATTTGCCAATGGCGGCACCCTGTTTCTGGATGAAATTGAAAGCACACCGCTCAGTGTTCAGGTACGCCTACTGCGAGTTTTAGAAGAGCGCAAGGTGACACCGCTGGGTAGCAATCAGGCAAAAAGTCTGGATCTGCGGGTTATCGCCGCCACCAAGACCAATCTGGCCGAGTTAAGTGCCACCGGCGATTTCAGACTGGATTTGTATTACCGCCTTAATCTGGTGCATGTCACCATTCCACCGCTGCGGCAAAGACGGCAGGATATTCCGCTGCTGTTTAAACACTTCGCCATGTTGGCCAGCGCCCGTTATCACAAGCCGGTACTGGCGCTGACGCAAGCCCAGCTCGACCGGCTACTGGCCCATCCGTGGCCGGGTAATGTACGCGAGCTACGCAATCTGGCAGAGCGCTTTGTGTTACTGGGACCTGAGGCAGCATTCGCGCAGCAAGGCCTGACCTTACCCGATACCTTTGGCAGCGCCATGGGACTGAGCGAGCGGGTCGCGTTTTTCGAACAAATGCTAATCGAAGAAGCACTGAATGCCACCAAGGGCAGCATTAAAGACACTATGCAGGCGCTGAATCTACCTCGTAAAACCTTGTACGACAAGATGCGCAAGTATGGTCTGCTACGTAGTCAGCTACCTGACGAGGATAGCGAAGGCTAAGCTGGGTGGTTTTCCACCCAAGGCCGCAGATTACAGGGTCAAATTTGACCCAAAAACTGATCTATAAAAACCCAAACCGCTGTATTTATTAGCTTTTAATCTTGGCAGCATAGTTGCTAAAGCCCTGTTGCAATTAATTATAACGACAGAGCAAGAGGTAGCTATGCAACAGGACAACATCTTTCAATTAATCCGCCCCCGTACCCTGGCCGTACTGGCCGCCTGTACCCTGCCAATCAGCATGGTTCAGGCCAGTAACCTGCCCGCCCCTGCGATCCAGTTTTATGGTAAGGCTGAAGTGCAGCTGGCGCATACCGATAAGGGCTTTATGCGCTATGCCGAGCAAGGTACCCAGCTGGATATGCCTTTTAGCCGCTTTGGTTTACGCGGCGAGCAGCAACTGAACGACTATCTGACCGCTTTTTTTACCTATGAAGTCGATGTGCGAGGCTTTGATGAGGCCAATACCCAAACGCCATTTTCTGCCCGTAATACTTTTGTTGGTATCAAAGGCGGCTTTGGCCAGTTGATCGCCGGGCGTAATGACACCCGGCTGAAAACCAGTGAGGGCTTAGTTGATTTATACAACGAGACCAGCGGTGACATCGCCCAAATCCTGCCCGGCCAGGATCGGCTCGGTGATAGTCTGACCTATATCTCACCTAAACTGGCGGGCTTTGAACTTTCTGTTACCTATGTGCTGGGACAGGACAATGAACTGCAGCAAGGTAAAGACGGTGTAGCCGTCAGTCTGGCCTATGGCGATCGTAACCTGAACAGCCAGCCTTACTACATCACCCTGACCCGGGCACAGAGTTTAAACGGCCTGGATGCCAGCCGTTTGGTCTGGCAACAAAAGTTGTCCGACTTTACGCTGGGGGTGTTACTGCAATATAGTGAAGAAGCAGAAGGCGAACGCAGTGGCAGCGGTGGTTATATCAGTGTGCAGTATCCGTTTGGTAACTGGGTACCTAAACTGCAGCTGGGGCGGGATACATCCAGCCTGCGGCAACGCAGCGCCGCAAATCACTACACCACGGGCGTCGACTATCTGTTTAACAGCCAGAGCAAAGCCTATGTTTATCTGACACAGCTGGTGTTAACCGACGCGACGGACACCTCAGTCGTGGCTGGCTTACAGTATCGCTTCTAGGAAGGTTACCATGACAACGATTACCAAAACTCCGTGGTTTGCGCTACTGCTTGGCCCGGCTTTTATGCTGCTCACGCTGCTCAGCACAGCACCCTTTGGCATGAATCAGGAAAGCTGGCTGGTACTGGGCCTGACATTCTGGATGGCCAGCTGGTGGATCAGTGAGGCGGTGCCAATCCCGGTAACCTCTTTTTTACCCTTGGTTATTGCACCATTACTTAATCTGAATAGCCTGGCGGCAACGGCGCAGCCTTACGCTCATCCGCTGATTTTCCTGTTTCTCGGTGGCTTTATTATTTCCATTGCGATGGAGCGCTGGTCACTGCATAAACGCATTGCGCTGCATACCATGTTGCTGGTGGGCAGCAAGCCCAGCCAGCAGATCGGCGGCATTATGATGGTCACCGCCTTTTTGTCGATGTGGATGTCAAATACCGCGACGGCGGTGATGATGCTGCCAATTGCGCTGTCGATTATGCAGCTGTTACATCAGGATCAGGAAGACAGCGCCTTTGGCAAAGCTATGCTACTTGCCATTGCTTACGCCGCCTCTATCGGTGGTTTGGCAACCTTAATTGGTACGCCACCCAATGCACTGATGGCGGCCTTTCTTGCCGATAACTACCAGATCCAGATTGGTTTTGCCGAGTGGATGCTGGTAGGTTTGCCGCTAAGTATTATTTTACTGGCGATCAGCTGGCTCTGGCTGACGCGGGCCGCTTATCAGGTTGATAAGGTAGCTGCAGTTGAAACTAAGGGCTTATTCCGGCAACAACTGGCAACGCTGGGCCGGATGCAACGTGGTGAAAAAGCGGTGCTGACCATCTTTGTGCTGACCGCGCTGTGTTGGACCTTCCGGCCGTTACTGGCCAGCTGGAGTGGCTTACCACTGGATGATACTACTATCGCCATGACTGCCGCCCTGTTGCTGCTGGTATTGCCACTGGATCGCAAGAATACTCGCATCCTGACCTGGGATGAAACCAAAAAACTGCCCTGGGGGATTCTGATGTTGTTTGGTGGTGGTCTGAGTTTAGCCGCCTTGATCACCAAAAGCGGGCTGGCGGCCTTTATTGCCGATCAGGTGATCCTGCTGGGTGATGTGCCATTCTGGGTGATGATCGTGGTGGTCACTGCAGTGATCGTATTCCTGACCGAAATCACCAGCAATACCGCTACCGCAGCCGGCTTTTTACCGCTGCTGGCACCGGTGGCGCTGGCAATGTCTGGTACCCCGTTAACGCTGGTGATCCCGGCGGCCATTGCGGCCAGTTGTGCCTTTATGATGCCGGTGGCAACTCCACCTAATGCTATCGTTTTCTCGTCCGGTCAGCTTAGAATTGCCGATATGGTTAAAGCCGGCTTTGCGCTGAATATCTTCTCGGTAGTGGTGGTCAGCGTCCTGACGTTAACCCTGGCGCGCTGGGTGTTTGGCTTTTAATCCAGCCTAAGCTTCCAATACAACCTAATATGCAAAAGCCCCGAGATTCGGGGCTTTTTTATGTGGTCAACTAAGCCGTGGTAAACTAAGCTATGGCGCTTTACAGCAAGCTTACCTTTAGCTGCTTTACTACCGCCAACGCTTTCGCCGTTGCCGCTTCAGTGCTTTCTGCCAGCGCCAGCGCCACGCCCATTCGCCGCTCGCCCTGCACTTCCGGCTTACCAAAGAGCCGCAACTCCGTATCAGGTTCACGCAGCGCATCGGCTAAGCCGGCATACTGAATATTCTGGCTTTGCCCCGGCACCAGCAATACGGCTGATGCGGCCGGGCCGTACTGCTTGATCTGTGGAATAGGTAAACCCAGAATGGCGCGCGCATGCAGTGCAAACTCGCTCAGTTGCTGCGAGATCAGCGTCACCATACCGGTATCATGTGGCCGGGGTGAGACTTCGCTAAACCAAACCTCGTCGCCTTTGATAAAGAGCTCAACACCGAATAAGCCTTTACCGCCCAGCGCCTGTACTACGGCAGTCGCGTAAGCTTCCGCTTTTTGCCGTGCCACAGCTGACATCTGCTGTGGCTGCCAGCTTTCGCGGTAATCGCCTTTTTCCTGGCGATGCCCAATAGGCGCACAAAATTGGATCCCGGACACCGAATTCACCGTTAACAGGGTAATTTCATAGTCAAAATCGATAAAGCCTTCCACGATGATCCGGCCCTTACCGGCACGGCCACCCTCCTGCGCATAGGCCCAGGCCTGCTCCAGATCGGCATCCGAGCGCAGCACGCTCTGGCCTTTGCCTGAGGAAGACATAATAGGTTTAACCACACAGGGATAACCAATAGCCGCGACTGCGGCCAGAAAGCCGGCTTTATCTTCCGCAAACTGATAGGGTGAAGTCGGTAATTGCAGCTGCTCGGCGGCTAAACGGCGGATCCCCTCGCGGTTCATCGTCAGATTAACGGCTTTGGCACTGGGCACCACGTTAAATCCGGCCTGCTCCAGCTCGAGCAGTACCGAGGTGGCGATGGCTTCCAGCTCCGGCACAATCAGGCTTGGCTTTTCGCTGATCACCAGCTGGCGCAGTGCGGCGTTATCCAGCATCGAGATCACCACGGCTTTATCAGCCACCTGCATCGCCGGCGCATTCGGATAGCGGTCAACCGCAATCACTTCACAACCGTAGCGCTTTAATTCAATACACAGCTCTTTTCCAAGCTCACCGGCACCTAATAACAGCACCTTGGTGCTACTGCTGGTACCCGGGGTTCCGATTATCGTCGTCATTTAATTTTCACCATTGGCCGCTCTGGGTGGCTCCAATCTACGTGATAAGTCTTACCTTTAGCCTTGTCGGTACGTTCAAAGGTATGGGCACCAAAATAATCGCGCTGCCCTTGCAGCAGGTTGGCTGGCAATACTGCAGTACGATACGCATCGTAGTAACTCAGTGCTGAGCTCAGCGCCGCTACCGGAATACCGGCCAGCGAGGCATTAGCAACCGCTTTACGCCAGTTTTGCTGATAGACCGAAATTTGCTTGGAGAAAAACGGATCCAGCAGCAGGTTCTCCAGCTCGTCGTTGCGCTCATAGGCTTCACTGATCGACTGCAGGAATACCGCGCGGATAATACAGCCGGCACGCCAGATTTTCGCAATTTCGGCGAAATTCAGCTGCCAGCCCTGCTCTTCCGCCGCCGTTTTCATTAAATGGAAGCCCTGGGCATAAACGCAAATCTTGGCGCAGTACAGCGCATCGTGCAGCATCTGAATCAGCTCCGCCTGCTGCGCCTCGCTATACAGGTTTTGCGCCGGACCCGCCAGCACTGTCGCAGCCTTGACCCGCTCGGTTTTAAGGGCCGAGATAGAACGGGCGTACACCGCTTCGGCAATGGTCGGCGCCGGGCTACCCAGCTGCAGGCTACTGACCGCAGTCCACAGGCCGGTGCCCTTTTGGCCGGCTTTATCGACAATCACATCGACCAGAGGTAAGCCGGTTTCACTGTCTTTCGTCGCCAGCACCTCGGCACTGATGCCAATTAAATAGCTATGCAGCGGGCCTTCATTCCAGCGCCGGAAAATGTCGGCAATCGCCAGCGCCGACATGCCCAGCACATCGCGCATCACCTGATACACTTCACAAATCAACTGCATATCGGCATATTCAATGCCGTTATGCACCATCTTCACATAGTGGCCTGAGCCGCTGGGGCCAATATAGCTGGCGCATGGCTCACCTTCGGTAACCGGATTACCCGGCTCAAAGCGTTCGATAGCTTTGCCGGTGGCCGGATCAACCTTGGCCGCAATGGCCTGCCATAAGGGTTTAATCCGGGTCCAGGCATAGGGATCGCCACTTGGCATCAAGGAAGGGCCAAAACGGGCACCGACTTCACCGCCGGAAACGGCGGTTGAGAAAAAGATAAACTTGCCTTCAAAGCTCTTTTCCCGCGCGACAGTATCGGTCCACAGGCTGTTACCGGTATCGACCACGATATCATCGGCCTGAATACCGGCATCAATCAACTTGTGGCAGACATCGTCTACGGCTTTACCGGCGGGAACAGAGAGAACAATCAGATGGGGGGCAGAAAGGCGGGATAATAATTCGGTGTAGGAGCTACAGCCAATTACCCGCGGCGGCTGGTCACCGCGCTCTGCGGTATCCTGCGCCAGCACGGCTTCGAGCTTTTGCAGATCGAGGTCAAAGGCCGCCACCCGGTAACCATGATCTGCCAGGTTTAAGATCAGGTTTTTGCCCATTACGCCGGCTCCAACGAAGCCGATATCACACAGTGGTGTGTTGTCTGTCATTTGACGATCCTTTAAACAGCAGAGAAATGCGCCTTGGCGCGGCTCGAAAAATGGCCGGCATTATAGCCGAATAACCGGCATAAGCCTACTGCCAGACTGACAGGCTGTGCGCCGTTTGTAGCCATTGGCTGGCTTGCAGTGGTTTAACCGGTTGTAAGCCATCATCCAGCGCGGTATCAAACACCAGTTGCCGGCTGTTGCCCGGAAATAACACGGCTTCATTGCGGGCTGAACCATTAATCAGCACCAGCAGGCTTTGCCGGCTGTTGGTATTGATAATCTCCAGCATACAGCAGTTAAGTTCGGCCTGATGCCAGTGTTGTTCCTGCATCGGCGTGGCATCGAGTAAATACCAGTGCACCTGATGCTTGTCACCATGCAGCTGATACTGATCGTCCAGTAAACTCAGCTGCTGCAGGCAGCTAAACTGGCTACGCAGTGCCATCATCTGGCGCACAAACTGCAAAAACTTCGTACTATGGCCATCCAATTGCCAGTTAAGCCAGGAAATCGGATTATCCTGGCAGTAGGCGTTATTGTTGCCATGTTGGCTATGGCTCAGCTCATCACCGCCCAGCCAGTGGATAATGCCCTGACTGAGCAGCAAGGTCGCTACCAGATTACGCTTATGTTGATACCGGGCGGCGACGATTGCCGGATCTGAGCTTGGGCCTTCGACGCCATGATTGCTACTCAGGTTATGACTATGGCCGTCCCGGTTTTCTTCACCGTTCAGCCAGTTATGTTTGTGCTGGTAACTGACCAGATCCTGCAGCGTAAAGCCATCGTGATAACACAGATAATTGACGCTGCAACTGGCTGGTTTATGGTGCTTTTGGAAAATATCGCGCGAGCCCAGTAAGCGGGTGGCAAATTCCGGTAAGGTGCCGCTGTCGCCGCGCCAGAACGCACGGCAGGTATCGCGGAACTTGTCGTTAAGCTCAGACCAATGCGCCGGAAACTGCCCCAGATGGTAGCCAAAGGGCCCGACATCCCAGGGCTCGGCAATCAGCTTGGCCTGCGACAGCACCGGATCCTGGGCAATAATTTGAAAAAAGGCCGCATAGGGATTAAAGCGTTTATGCTCACGGCCCAGCGTTACCGCCAAATCAAAGCGGAAGCCATCGACCTGCATCTCGGTCAGCCAGTACCGCAGCGCATCCAGCACCATTTTTTGCAGCGCCGGATGTGACAGGTTTAACGTATTACCACAGCCGGTAAAGTTGCAGTAATTCTGATAATCAATCATTTCACCATGGCTGTGAAACAGATAATACTGGCGGTTGGCCAGACCGCGGAAACTGAGCACCGGGCCATCTTCGCCGGCTTCAGCGGTGTGGTTAAAGACGACATCCAGAATCACTTCCAGCCCATGCTGATGCAGGGTGCGCACCAGGGTTTTAAACTCCTGTACCGCATCTTCTACCTGATAGCGTGGCTCGGGTGCAAAAAATGCCAGCGGGTTGTAACCCCAGTAGTTGGTAAGCTTCAGACTGCTTAAGCGTGGCTCTGCCATAAAGGCCGCCACCGGCAGTAACTGCACCGTAGTAATACCCAGTGCCTTTAAATGGGCGATCACCTCTGGCTGACACAGACCAAGATAGGTACCGCGCAGCGCTTCCGGTACCGCCGGATGCTGCATGGTCAGGCCCTTGATATGCGCCTCATACAGCACGGTTTTTTCGCGTGGGATCTGTGGTTTAGTGGTGCCCTGCCAATCAAACTCAGTGCTGCTGAGTACGCCTTTGGCCAATGAATAGTGACTACGGCTTAAATATTGCTGTTCATGCCAGTACTGTGGCCGGTTTAACTGCCGGCAATAGGGGTCCAGTAACAACCTGTTACTGTCAAACAATAAGCCGCGATCCGGCTGGTTCGGGCCTGCGGCTTTTAGCGCATAGAGGGTGCCCTCAGCGACGCCCTGCACTTGCAAATGCCAGATCTCACCGGTGCGGCCACTAAAAGCAATTTCTGCCAGCAGCTCTTCCGTATCCGGGCGGAATAAACACAGTTGCAGGCCGGTTGCATCCGGGGCATAGACGGCGAAGTTCCAGCTGTCGGCACTCAGTTGTGTTGGCCCGAGTGGCGCCGGCTTGCCAGGACTCATTTTTAACAGTGCAATCTGATCGGCCATCGCGCGGATCCTAAGGTTTAACTCTTAAATAGAGGGTTGCCAGCGGCGGTAAATTTAAGCTCAGCCGCCGTGGTTGGCCCTGCCAGGCTTCAGCAATACTGACCAGTGCCTGCTGCACCGGATAATTACTGCCCCAGAAATGCTCACTATCGGTATTGAGGATCACTTCAAACTCGCCCTCTTCCGCCACGCCGAGCGCAAAATGCTGGCGCGGCACCGGCGTAAAATTACTGACCACGTAAATACGCTGGCCGGCCGCATCCTGCCGGAAAAAGCTCACCGTACTATGGCTTGCATCCTGATGCTCCAGCCAGCCAAAGCCCGCTGGCTCATAGTCTAGCTGATACAGCGGTGCGCAGCGCCGATACGTCAGGTTCAGATCGCGGAACAGCTGCTGTACCCCACGGTGCTTATCATAGCTTAGCAGCTGCCAGTCCAGACTCTGGGTATGATTCCATTCGCGGCTTTGCGCCAGCTCATTACCCATAAAATTCATTTTCTTACCCGGGTGCGCGTACATAAAGGCAATGTAGGCACGTAAGTTCGCCGCCTGCTGCCACTCATCGCCCGGCATTTTTTGCAGTAAGCTGCCTTTACCATGCACCACTTCGTCGTGCGATAACGGCAGCACAAAATTCTCGTTATAGGCATACACCATCGAAAACGTCAGATCATTATGATGGTACTGCCGGTAAGCCGGATCTTTACTGATATAGCGCAAACTATCGTTCATCCAGCCCATATTCCATTTAAAGCCAAAACCGAGGCCACCACCGTCGGTCGGCCGTGACACCATCGGGAAAGACGTCGACTCTTCGGCTATGGTCATGGCATTAGGGAACTTGCTATACACTTCGCGGTTAAGCCAGCGAAACAGACTAATGGCTTCATAGTTATGATTGCCGCCGTCGATATTCGGGATCCATTCCCCGGCTTTGCGCGAGTAATCCCAATACAGCATCGAGGCCACCGCATCAACGCGGATGCCGTCAATATGAAAGTGTTCCAGCCAATACAGCGCACTGGCCACCAGGAACTGGCGCACATAATCCTTACCAAAATCATAGATACAGGAGTTCCAGTCCGGGTGCCAGCCACGGCGCGGATCGGCATATTCATAAAGATGCGAGCCGTCAAAACGGGCTAAACCATGGCCATCTTCCGGAAAATGCGCCGGTACCCAGTCCAGAATAACGCCGATACCGGCCTGATGGCAGGCATCGACAAAGGCTTTAAAATCATCCGGATGACCAAAACGCGAGGTGGGGGCAAATAGCCCCAGTGGCTGATAGCCCCAGGAACCATCAAACGGATGCTCCATCACCGGTAACAGTTCGATATGGGTGTAGCCCAGATCCAATACATAAGGGATCAGCTGCGCCGCCAGCTCACGATAACTCAATGGTTGATTGTCCGGCCCGCGGCGCCAGGAGCCCAGATGCACTTCATAAATACTCATCGGGCTCTGATACGGATTGGGCGCAGTGCGGTTTTGCCAGGCCTGATCCTGCCACTGATACTGCTGATGATCGTAAACCAGCGAGGCATGCGACGGATATTGCTCAGCATAAAAGGCCAGCGGATCAGCTTTGTGTGGGAGCAGATGACCATGCTGATCTTTAATTTCAAACTTATAGCGCACGCCGGCGGCAACTTCTGGCAGCACCAGCACGAAATGGCCACAGTCGGTGCGTTGCATCGGATGGCAGCGGCCATCCCACTGGTTAAAGTCACCGACCAGACTGACGCTGCTGGCATTGGGTGCATAGACGGCAAAACGGGTTGCCGGCAGCCGTTTGCCGGCAAGATCCAGTTCAATCAGCTGGGCGCCAAGCTGCCGGTACAGATTTTCCGGCTGATGCTGCACAAAGTGCACCGCATAATAGGCTTGCTCAGTAAACTGATAAGGGTCAAACAACTGGTGCTGATAGCGCCCCTGGGTAACCTGTAACCGATAGGGCACCGCCTTACGCTTAGTTGGCAACTCCAGTACAAATAAGCCGGGACAACTGCTATCAGGCGTTAACTCACCTAACAGTTTATTGGTTTTGCTATCGAAAGCACTGACCGCACTGGCATGCGGCAGATAGCAGCGCAGCAACAGGCCACGCGCTTTCCCGTCCTGCATTCGCGGCTGCCAACCTAAAAAGCCAAACGGCTGATTTAAACGGGCTTCGGTTAACAGCTGTGCAGTCATGATTCTGTCCTTAATATAATGTCTGAGAGTTACCTGAATGGACCTTACACCGGCTTATTTATTGGCGTCGCAGTGCCGTTAATTGCTGCAATAAGGCGGCAATATGCGGCTCTTGCGTCCACTGCTCCAGCGGCTGACTCAATTTGCGCCGCCAGTTTGGATATTCATTACTGGTGCCAGGCACATTCACCGACTGGGTCATTTCCAGCCAGTCTTCAATTTGCAGGCATAACAGCTGCTGGGCGCCGGCGGCCAGATGCTGCTGCATAGCGAAATTCAAAGTGCGGTCCATAGCAAGCTGGTCGACACTGCGCGGGTAATCAGCCGGTAAGCGACCATGACCGTGCAGCGAATCTAAAATTCGCTGTTTATTGGCATGGCGCTGCTGATAAAGTTGCTGCAGTTGGCCTTCGTCGCGATACAAGCCCAGTTGCTGGCCCAGTTTTAAGTCTTCACAATGCCAGAAACCGATTAAGGTTGGCAAATCGTGGGTACTTAAGGTCGCCATCGCCTGCAGCGAATAATGTGCCGGCGAAATATAGCCGCCATCCGGCGCGGTTTCGAAGAAGAAGACCCGGTAGGAATAGATACCGAATTGCTGCAGTAACTCGCGGATGCCCTCTGGTACTGTGCCCAGATCCTCGCCAATAACCACCACCTGCTGACGCTGACTTTCCAGCGCCAGAATGCCCAGCAGATCCATAATAGGGTAATAAACATAAGCACCCGAACCGGCATTAGCCGCCGTTTTTGGTACCCACCATAGCCGCAGCAGTGCCATCACATGGTCAATCCGCAGCGCACCGGCATGCTGCATATTGGCACGCAACAGCTCAATAAAGGGTTGATAGCCCTGCTGGTACAGCTGAAACGGCTTCATCGGCGGCAACCCCCAGTTTTGGCCGGTCGGCCCCAATGGATCCGGCGGCGCACCGACACTGGCGTCACGGCAATACAGCTCAGGATTCCCCCAGATCTCAGTAGACGCTTCACTGACGCCAACCGCTAAATCACGATACAAACCTAATAACATGCCCTGCGCTGTTGCCAGTTGCTGGGCCTCTGCCAGCTGCTGCTGCGCCAGGAATTGCAGATAAACGTAAAAATCCAGCTCAGCTGCGTGCTCAGCGGCAAATTGCTGCACGGCGTCGCTGTCCGGATCCCGGTATTGCTCTGGCCAATTTGGCCAGCCCCAGTATTGGCTGTCTTGCTGATACAGCCAGGCATGCAGCGCATCATATAGCGCCAGCTGCGCTAAACTGTTGCCGCCGGCGGCTTTAAAGGCATCAAAGGCGGCAGCCAGTTCAGGCTGCGAAGCTTTGTTGTCTATAAACCACTGATAACACAGCTTTAATGCTGGCAGCTTTAGTGCCATCACGGCCGGGTAATCGACCCAGTCCTGCTGCCGCGCTGCAACTATTGCCTGTTGCACCGCAGGTTGCTTTAGATGAGCCTGTAGGGCCGCGTTTTCGTTAAAGCCAGGTGTGGCGGTCACATCAAGGTAAATAATATTGAGCCAGCGCCGCGACGACGGGCTATAAGGGCTGGCGTTATCCGCTAAGGCCGGATAGAGCGCATGAATGGGGTTAAGACCAATAAAATCTGCCCCCTGCTTCGCCAGATAGCGGATCAGCGTTTGCAGATCGCTAAAATCACCGATACCCCAGTTGCGCTCCGAGCGCAGTGCATAAAGCTGGATCGCGCTCCCCCACTGTTTGCGCTGGCTAAAATCTGCCGGTTGATAACAATGGCCGGGGCTGATAATCAGTTGCTGGTTAACTAATAAATCGGTACCACTGCAGCGCAGCTCCAGTTGGTGGTAACCGGCTGTTAATGGGTAGGCGATATGATGCAGATACTGCTGATACTCTTCGCCATCTAACACCACCACCTGTGTCAGCTCGCCATCTACCGGCACCAGCGGCCACTGCTGTGTTGCGCCCTGCTCAGTAGTCAGCGTCAGGGTAAAATCGGTATTCGCCAGCGCCAGTGGCACCATCACTTCCAGCTGCCAGCCTTGCTCATCTTGCTGCTGCACCGAGACCGGTGCGATCAGTTGTTGCCAGTAATCCAGTTGCCGCTGTAACAGCTCCTGGCGGCAGGCGGCTTCATCTTGTACCGGATATCCCATGGCACTGAGCAGCGCTAACTGATCTGGCTCACTGACCTGACACGGCTGCCCCCAGGCATCATTAAAGGTGGTTTCAATGCCGTTAAAGGCAATCAGTTCGGCGAGTAAGGCGGCGTCCATTGGAAATCCTTAATTAAATGTGCCTAAAATAGAACCTGCATTATATTGATGCGACTCAGCAGTCTATTGTAAGGAGCAGTTTGCAGCTTGTCATGGCCATTTATGTCATTAAATTACAAAATCAGCAACAAAAATGCTTTTAAGCTTGAAAATTGCCATGAATAATGTAATTTTACTACAAAATGCCTGATGAATACGTTTTCAAACAGTTTAACACTTTAACAGCGGGGTTCTTATGACTATTCGTGTTGCGATTAATGGTTTTGGCCGGATCGGCCGTAACGTGCTGCGGGCACTGTATGAAAGCAGCAAAAGCTATGACATTAAGATCGTAGCCATCAACGATCTCGGCGATGCGGCGATTAACGCCCACCTGTTAAAGTATGACACCGCGCACGGTATTTTTGCTGCTAACGTCAGCCACGATGACAAAGCCATCTATGTTAACAATGACGAAATCCGCACCCTCAGCGTGCGTAATCCGGCCGAGCTGCCGTGGGCGGAGCTGAAAGTCGATGTGGTACTGGAATGTACCGGCCTGTTCACCGATCGTAAAACCGCAGGCGCCCATTTAACTGCTGGCGCGAAAAAAGTGATCATCTCAGCACCGGGTAAAGATGTCGATGCCACTGTGGTTTATGGCGTGAACCATCAGATCCTGACGCCAGAGATGAACATTATCTCTAATGCGTCCTGCACCACTAACTGTCTGGCGCCGGTAGCCAAGCCACTGTATGAAGCCTTGGGTATTGAATCCGGTTTAATGACCACTATCCACGCCTACACTAACGATCAGCGCTTAAGTGATGTTTATCATACTGATGTGCGCCGGGCCCGCGCCGCGGCAATGTCGATGATCCCGACCAAGACCGGCGCCGCCGCCGCTGTCGGTTTAGTGGTACCTGAGCTAAAAGGTAAATTTGATGGCCTGGCCGTACGGGTGCCAACGATTAACGTATCTTTAGTCGACCTGACCTTTATTGCTGGCCGCGATACCACAGCGGAAGAAGTGAACGACATTATCCGTAAGGCCGCCAGCAGCGGCCCAATGAGCGAAGTGCTGGCGGTGAACGATCTGCCGCTGGTATCAATCGACTTTAACCACAACCCAATGTCGTCGGTATTTGATGCCACTGAAACCCGGGTACTGGGCCGGCTGGTCAAAGTGATGAGCTGGTACGATAATGAGTGGGGCTTTAGTAACCGTATGCTGGATAACACGGTAGAGCTAATGAAGTTCTAATTGTCTCCTGCTAATCACTACAGCCAGCTTTTGCTGGCTGTATGCATTTTAAGGCAGTGGATTTAGCACGTTATTTTACCACGCGTTGAGCGAGTAATAAGGAATCAAGATGTCGCAGACACTATCGCAAATCAGTAATCAGACCGGCTTTGCCCATTTAACTGACCTGCCCTGCCTGAAATTAGTCTGCGGCCAGGCCTCGGCCGTGATCTCGCTGTATGGCGCTCAGTTGTTATCCTATCAGCCAGCGCCCGGACGGGAGCTGCTGTGGCTATCCCCGAAAGCGGTCTGGCAACAGCAACAAGCGATCCGCGGCGGCGTGCCGGTATGTTGGCCCTGGTTTGGCCCAGCGGGTAAGCCCTTTAATACCAGCGCGGCTAAACTGCCCAACCATGGTTTAGTACGTAACCGACTGTGGCGTCAGCTGCAGGCGGAGCCGTCGGCACAGCAAGCTTTAGTTACTTTAAGCATCGATGTCGATGATATCCCGACACTGAATAACAGCGTGACGCTAAACCTAGCGCTGAAGCTGACCGCGGAGGCTCTGACTTTACAGCTGGACTGTACCGAGCCGATGCTGCAACAAGCTGCGTTACACAGCTATTTTGCGGTACCGTCACTGTCAGACACCAGTGTCAGTCCTTTACCCGGCGCCTATCTGGATAAAACGCTGGGCGGCGAGCGGGTGCAAAGCACTGCGCCGCTTCGCTTTGAGCGGGAAATTGATCGGGTGTATCCAGAGCCTGCCGCAGAGCTGCTGTTACAAAGCGGCGCACAGCAGTTAAACATCAGCCAACAGGGCCAGGATGCCACTGTGGTCTGGAATCCGTGGCGGGAACGCAGCCAGGCCATCTTTGATCTTGAAGCAGACGGCTATCAGCAATTTGTCTGTGTTGAGACAGCACGGCTGGATCTGACCTGCGCAGCATCATTACAGCTGTGCCAGCGCCTTACCAGCTTGACGTAAATTCCTGCATAATCAGCTGCTCACTACCATCGGCCAGCGTCAGCGTTAGTATCAGCTGCCAGCGCATCTGCGGATCAGTACAGGCACCGAGTAAAAACTCGGCTTGCCATCGGCTGCCGGTTGTTACGTCAAGCTTACGCCAGTGTAGCGGGATCCGGCCCATGTACATGGATAGGCCGCGGACTTCTGCGCTAACTGCCTGAATATCAAGGGAGGACTCCAGAACTAACCGCAACGGCGTTTCTACCGGGATCGGCGCCGGGCTCACCGTCAGGCTGAGCGCGTCGGTTTGCAGCAACAGCGCTTGGCTGTTATCATTAGCCACAGGGCGACAGCCACTTACCAGTAACAAAAACAGCAACAAACACACTGGCTTAACAATAAACTTCATACTAAGCTCGGGCTGTATCGCAAAACAGGGTCTATTATCTTAACGCTAATACTTGGCGAAAAACTAGGGCGTGTTGACGTTTGCTGCTTAGATTTTGTTCATACTGGCGGCGCTTTGATCGCGAAACGAGGAGCGCAGTTTAGTTATTCTAAATAAGTGACGAGTGACAAAGAGCAAAGCGCCGCCAGCATGAACCCTTCGGGCAGCGTTTGGCTGGCGTTTCTACTGCGTTATCGCTTGTTCATGTAGAATAACTACACATCACAAGCTCTGCCTTGTATAAACACCAGCCAAACGGCTGCAAAAACAAGCAGCAAACGTCAACACGCCCTTGCACCGCCCCCGCTTGGCGATAAATTGCACAGCAACTTTGTTCTACATCATAAAATAGGCGGCTTCGCCTATCTTTTATGGGGTAAAGGCCTTATCATTCGGGCCAAATAAAGTGGGTACAACCAACTGTATCAGCTCTTGCAGCGGACGTAGCCACTTATAATAAGAAGGGCCACCCTCAGGTGGTATTTTAGTAACCAGCAAAACTGCAGCGGAACTCAACATGAGCCAGACCAAACCGTTAAATGTTGAATACAACTATAGCGTTGTCCGCCTCTTTGCCATCACTACCGTTCTTTGGGGTATTGTTGGCATGGTGGTGGGTGTGTTAATTGCAGCCCAGTTATACTGGCCGGCGCTTAACTTTGATACACCTTGGCTGACCTACAGCCGTCTTCGTCCTCTTCATACCAACGCGGTGATCTTCGCCTTTGGTACCAGTGCTTTATTCGCCACCTGTTACTATGTGGTGCAGCGTACCTGTCAGGTACGATTGTTCGCGGAAAAGCTGGCCATGTTTACTTTCTGGGGCTGGCAAGCTGTTATTGTGGCTGCGGCCATTACGCTGCCGATGGGTCTGAGCCAAAGTAAAGAATACGCGGAACTGGAATGGCCAATTGATATTCTGATTACCATCGTTTGGGTCAGCTTTGCTATCGTGTTCTTCGGCACCCTGATTAAGCGTAAAACCAGCCATATCTACGTGGCAAACTGGTTCTATGGTGGCTTTATTATCACTGTTGCCGCGCTGCATATCGTCAACAGCATGGTTATCCCGCTGCATTTAGGTAAGTCTTATTCGATCTATGCCGGTGCCGTCGATGCGATGGTCCAGTGGTGGTATGGTCATAACGCCGTAGGCTTCCTGTTAACTGCAGGTTTCCTGGGTATGATGTATTACTTCGTACCAAAACAAGCAGGTCGTCCGGTCTACTCTTACCGTTTATCGATCGTCCACTTCTGGGCGCTGATTGCGCTGTATATCTGGGCGGGTCCACACCACCTGCACTACACTGCCCTGCCTGACTGGACTCAGTCCTTGGGTATGGTGATGTCAGTGGTGCTGTTCGTACCAAGCTGGGGCGGTATGATCAACGGTATTATGACGCTGTCAGGCGCCTGGCATAAGCTGAAAACCGATCCAATCTTACGTTTCCTGATTGTGTCACTGTCTTTCTATGGTATGTCGACCTTCGAAGGTCCGATGATGGCCATCAAGTCAGTGAATGCACTGTCACACTACACTGACTGGACCGTAGGTCACGTGCACTCAGGTGCGCTGGGCTGGGTTGCCATGATCTCTATCGGTGCCATGTATCACCTGATCCCGGCCGTATACAACAAAGACGGCATGTATAGCTTAAAACTGATCAACACCCACTTCTGGCTGCACACCATCGGTGTGGTGCTGTACATCGTAGCAATGTGGATCAGCGGTATTATGCAAGGCATGATGTGGCGCGCAGTTAACACGGACGGTACTTTGACTTACAGCTTTGTACAAAGCCTGGAAGCCTCAATGCCGTTCTATCTGATGCGCTTTATTGGTGGTGTTTTTGTCGTCGCCGGTATGTTGCTGATGGCTTACAACGTCTACAAGACAGTAAGCAGTAAAACACCAGCAGCCCAACCTGCTGCAGCAGCCGCCTAAGGAGAGCGAAATGTCAAAAAATCATCACGAAAAAGTCGAAAAAAGCGTTGGTTTACTGGGCATTTTCACCATTATCGCCATCAGCTTTGGTACCTTAGTGCAAATCACCCCGCTGATGTTTCTGGATGAAACCACCCAGCCGGTCGATGGCCTGAAACCTTACACTGCCCTGCAGATGGAAGGCCGGGATATTTTTATCCGTGAAGGTTGTACCAACTGCCACAGTCAGATGATCCGCCCGTTCCGTGCCGAAGTGGAACGTTATGGCCACTATTCGGTTGCCGGTGAGAGCGTGTGGGAGCACCCGTTCCTGTGGGGCTCGAAGCGCACTGGTCCTGACCTGGCTCGGGTTGGCGGTCGCTATAGCGATGACTGGCACCATGCGCACCTGATGGATCCCCGTTCAGTTGTACCCCAATCCAATATGCCGGCCTATCCCTGGTTAGACCGTAATATTCTGGATGGTAAATACACGGCCCGTAAGCTGGAAATCTTCCGTGGCTTTGGTGTGCCTTATACCGACGAAGATATCGCCGGTGCTGCAGATGCAGTGAAAGGTAAAACCGAAATGGAAGCCCTGATTGCCTATCTGCAATCACTGGGCACAGCCCTGAAGTAAGCGCTATGGAATTTGCAACAGTTCACAGCATTTTGACCGTGATCCTGTTCGTTGGCTTTGTCGCCTTTGTTATCTGGGCTTACAGCAAGAAGCGTAAGCCAGATTTTGATGAGGCCGCTAACCTGGTGTTTGACGACGAACCGGATTCAGAAAAACAACATTCAAAACGGGAGAAGGAGCATGAGTAGCTTCTGGAATCTTTGGATTTGGGTACTGACTATCCCAGTATTAGTACTTTGTGTAGTGCTGCTGGTGTGGAACCTGAAAAACTATGTCGGTGTGCCGGAAGACGAAACCACCGATCATGAAGTGGATGGCTTAAAAGAACTGAATAACCCCCTGCCAAAGTGGTGGACCTATATGTTCTTCGCCACCCTGATTTGGTCGGTTTTCTATCTGGCTGCTTATCCGGGCCTGGGTAACTATAAGGGTTTCCTGAACTGGACCAGCTCTAACCAGGGAATTAAGTCTCTGGAGGAATCACGCCAGGCGGTGGAGTTAGCCCGCGCTGAAGGCCGCCATGTGCAGCTGGATGTGGAAAATGCCCGTGCCGATGAGGTATTTGGCCCGGTGTTCCAGGCGTTCGCCAAACGTGATGTGCTGGATCTGGCCTATGATACCGAAGCCCTGAAGATCGGTCAGCGCTTGTTCCTGCAGAACTGCGCCCTGTGTCACGGCTCAGACGCCCGCGGTCAGCGTGGCTATCCGAACCTGACCGACAATGACTGGTTATATGGCGGCACACCGGAGAAAATCAAAGAAACCCTGCTATACGGTCGTAAAGCGGCCATGCCAGGTTGGGAAGCTGCGCTGGGCGATCAGGGTATCCGCGAGATGACGGCCTATGTACTGCAACTGTCTGGCCGTGCGGTAAATGAAAAAGACGCCGAAGCCGGTAAAGCCAAGTTTGGTATGTGTGCCGCCTGTCATGGTGTCGATGGTCGCGGTAGCGTGGCGCATAATCTGCCGTTTGGCGCGCCAAACCTGACCAATAATATCTGGTTATACGGTGGCTCTGCCAGGGATATCGAAGAAACGCTGCGTCATGGCCGTTTTGGTGTGATGCCAGCCTTTAAGGAGACACTGGGCGAAGATAAGGTACATATCCTGACAGCCTACGTCTATCGTCTGGCGAATCCGGAAGACCTGCGCTGACACTCAGCCTGACATTCTGTTAGAATCTAAGCCCCGTTCCGGGGCTTAGTTTTATAAAAGAGGTAACTGATGCAACTGGACACCAAACCCTGGTATAAACAACTCTGGCCCTGGATCCTGATTGCCATTCCGGTGATTACGGCATTAAAAGCTGTGCACACCATAGTAGTGATGCAACAGCATAAGCCGGAAGTGGTGATCGACGATTATTATGCCGCGGGCAGAAGTATAAATCTGCAGCTAGCCAAATATCGTGAAGCCGCCCTGCGTAATCTGGACGCGCATATACTGGTAGCCGGTAACCGTGCTGTGGTGCGTTTTGCCGAAAATGCCGTCTTGGGTGACAAGATCCACCTTGATTTTTACCATCCGACCCTCGGCGCGCAGGATTTTGCTGTCGACGCTGAACGTAGTGGCGAATTGCTGTACGTAGCAACCCTGCCGCTGACACCGAATGGCCGCTGGCGCCTGACCGTCTCAGATGACTCTAATGAATGGCGCTTAAAAGCCAATCTAACCCTGCCGGCAGAGCAGGAAATTAAACTCGGTTATAACTAACCTTAAGTACGAAGGAATAGGCGTCTTGGGCGACCTGAAATGTTTTCACTGCCATGAGCCGGTGCTCACCGGCGACCGTTTTACCCTGCAGATTGATGGCACAGCGCAGCCCTTTTGTTGCGCTGGCTGTCAGGCTGTGGCCGATACCATTATCCAGAATGGTTTAGCCGATTATTACCGCTTTCGTACTGAGTCAGCGACTAAGGTTGCGGCCATGCCGGCGCAACTGGCGGCAGAGCTGGAAAACTTTGATCAGCCCGAGGTGCTGGCCGATATCAGCCGGCAGCTGGGCGAGCTGACCGAGCTGGAATTGTCCATCTCCGGCATGAGCTGCGCCGCCTGTGCCTGGTTAATTGAAAAGCAGCTAAAAAAACAGCCGCAGATCGCCAGCGTAACTATTAATTCCTCCACCCAGCGCGCCTTATTGCGCTGGGATAGCAAGGCGTTGCCACTAAGCCAGGTCTTAGGCCGCATCGCCGCCCTTGGTTATCAGGCCAGCCCCTTTGTCGCCGATCAGGAAGAACAAACCTTTAAGCAGGAACTGAACCGCTACCTGAAACGACTGGCGGTGTCTGGTATTCTGACCATGCAGGTGATGATGCTGGCCTTTGGCCTGTATTTTGGTGAGTTCACCGGCATTGAAAAATCGCACGAAGGCTACCTGCGCTGGATCAGTTTGTTATTAACGCTACCGGTGTTGTTGTATGCCGGTAAGCCCTTTACGGTTAGCGCCTGGCGCAGCATTAAGGCCCGGCAGATGAATATGGATGTGCCGGTCAGCCTGGCGCTGTGGTATACCTATCTGGCGTCATCCTATGCCACCGTCTTTCATACCGGTGAAGTCTATTTTGAATCAGTCTGTATGTTTATTTTCCTGCTGCAACTGGGCAAGTTTTTTGAATACCGGGCCCGGGCACAGGCGCGCGAAGCCACCAGCAACTTGCTGAAAATTATGCCGGTAACCGCCACCCAGCTCACTGCTAACGGGCCGCAAGCGACGTCGGCGCGGCGCCTGCAACCGGGTGATCGGATCCTGGTAAAGGCCGGTGAAACCCTGCCCGCTGATGGTCTGGTACTGGAAGGTCAAAGCTCGGTTGACGAATCGATGCTGACCGGTGAATACCGGCCGATCAGCAAAATGGCCGGTGAGCAGGTGTTGGCCGGCAGTATTAATCACGATGGCTTACTGACCATTCAGGTGACTGAAGTGCTGGCACACTCCCGGCTGGGACAAATCATCCAGCTGCAACAACAAACCCTGAGTCAAAAGCCCAAACTGGTCGAGAAAACCGATCAGTTGGCAAAATACTTCGTCGAGCGTTTACTGGTAATTGCCGTGCTGACTTTCGGCCTCTGGTATTTCTGGTGGAATCCGGATCGCGCATTTTGGGTGACGCTCTCGGTGTTGGTGGCAACCTGCCCTTGTGCCCTTAGCCTAGCGACGCCGACCGCCATTACCTGTGCCCTCGCCCGCCTCAACCGCCAGGGCATACTGATCAAAAACGCTCAGGCGTTAGAAGCCTTGCCACAGATCACCCATATTGTACTGGACAAAACCGGCACCCTGACCGAAGGTAAGTTTAGTGTCGAAAGCGTCGAGATGCTAAGCACGGCTTACACTGAGCAACAGGCACTGAATCTGATTGCAAATCTGGAACGTTACTCCGAACACCCGATAGCCCGAGCCTTTGCGCCCTATCAGACAGCTGCCGAAGAGCTGCAACAGGTAACGGTCAGTGTCGGTGCCGGGATCAGCGGGTACTGGCAACAACACGCGGTGCGGGTCGGCAGTGCCAGTTTTTGTCAGCTAAGCCGCACTGTCAGCGGCGCCATGGTCTATCTGACGATTAACCAGCAGCCGATAGCCGCTGTGACCCTGAGTGACAGAGTACGGCCGGAAGTTCCGGCGCTGCTCGCCAGTTTACAACAACAGGGCTATCAATTGGGGATGTTAACCGGCGACAGCTCATCACAGGCCGAGCAACTGGCCAGCGAATTACAGCTTAACTTTATGCATAAAGGCTGTACGCCAGAACAAAAAGTGACGCATATCCAGCAGCTGATTAGCGAAGGCAAGCAGGTACTGATGCTGGGCGATGGCATTAACGACAGCCCGGGCTTTAACGCTGCCCATATTTCGGTTGCAGTGCACTCAGGCGCCGATCTGTCTAAAAATCAGGCTGATGTGGTGTTATTAAAACCCGATGTGAGTCTGTTAGCCGCATTGCTTAAAGGTGGCAAAACCACCGCCAGCGTGATAAGGCAAAATCTCGGATGGTCTGTCGGTTATAATTTGATTATTATTCCACTGGCCGTAGCTGGTTTTGTCTCGCCCTATATTGCAGTGATCGGTATGTCGTTCAGCTCGTTATTGGTGGTATCGAATTCATTGAGGTTACTAAAGAAATGAGCATCATTTACGTACTTATCCCGATAGCCATCTTCTTTGTCGCCATGGGGATCTGGATTTTCTTCTGGGCGGTGCGCTCGAAACAGTTTGAAGATCTGGAAAAAGAAGGGCTGAGCATCCTGTTTGACGAGGACGATAAGCCAAAACCATCCGCGGACAAAGATGAGCCCTGATTATCTGGCCGCGCTGCTGATCGGCCTGCTGGGCAGCAGTCACTGTCTGGTAATGTGCGGCGGCATTGCCAGTGCCTTGCAACTTAGCGTGCCGGCTGAGCGCCGCCACTCAGGTTATACTTACCCTCTGCTTCTCAGTGCCGGCCGCTTAACCACCTACAGCCTGTTTGGTGCCCTGGTCGGCTACTTTGGTCTGACCGCAATGCAGCTGGCTGGCGCCTCCATGCTCTGGTTACGCTTGCTGGCAGGCGTCTTACTGGTTGCTATGGCACTCTATATTGCCCGACTCTGGTTTGGTCTGACGCAGTTGGAACGACTTGGTCAAAAGCTCTGGCAGCGCGTCCAGCCCTATACCAAGGCGCTGTTACCACTTGACTCAGCGACGAAAGCCTATCGGTATGGCCTGCTGTGGGGCTTTTTGCCCTGCGGTCTGGTCTATTCGACCCTTAGCTGGAGTCTGGCCAGCGGCAGCCCCTGGCATGGTGCCCTGCTGATGCTGAGCTTTGGCTTGGGCACCTTGCCGGCGATCCTGGCCGTTGGTGGCGCCGCACAGCTACTGCGCCAGCTGAAAAGCGCCTTGTGGTTTCGCTATAGCACCGCCGCTATACTGGCTATCTACGGCATTTATACGATATGGCTTGCTTTGCAGAGGTTAGTTTTTTAAGCTAGCTACTATATTAGGGAATTCAGGGTTTATTCGATGCAACGCTCGGCGATTAATTGTCAGGATTGTGGTTTTAGTCAGTTGTGCCTGCCGTTTTCACTCAACGATCAGGAAATGACCAAGCTGGATGACATTATTCAGCGCAAACGACCGTTGCATAAAGGCGATATCCTGTTTGAAAGCGGCACCGCCCTGAAAGCACTGTATGCTGTGCGTACCGGCTCCTTTAAAACCTTTACCCTGACCGAGCAAGGTGAGCAGCAAATTACCGGCTTCCATTTACCCGGCGATATTATCGGTTTTGATGCGATTAATACCCAGCAGCATATGAGCTACGCCGAAGCGCTGGAAACCGGCATGATTTGCGAGATCCCCTTTAACAACCTGGAAATGTTACTGGACCAGCTACCCAAGTTACGGCAGCAGATGATGCGGCTGATGAGTCAGGATATCCAGGCTGATCAGCAGATGTTGTTGCTGTTAAACCGCAAAACTGCCGAACAAAAACTGGCCACCTTTTTAAACCATCTGGCCTCGCGCTACGGTAACCGTGGTTTTTCCTCCAAAGCCTTCCGCCTGACCATGACCCGCAGTGATATCGGCAATTACCTGGGTTTAACCGTTGAAACCATTAGCAGGCTGCTGAGTAAATTACATAAAGATCAGATCATCGAAGTGGATGGCAAACTGATAACCATTTTAGATGCCCCTGCCTTAAGTAACCTCGCCGGTCAGTGTTAATCGGTATTTTGTTGATTTAACACAAAGGCCAGCCTACCAACTCCGGTTATGTTGACTACACTTAATCTAACAGATTGCGTGCATCAACCTGGTAACCGGAGTCATTATGTCGATTTATAACAATGTTTTAGTGGTATTAGATCCCACGACTGAACAACAGAAAGCCCTCGACCGCGCCCTGGAGCTAAGCCGCAAACAAGGCGGTAAACTGACCGCGTTTTTATCGGTATACGAATTCTCCTATGAGATGACCACCATGCTATCCGGTGACGAACGCGAAGCAATGAAGCAGGCGGTGATTAAAGATCGCGAAATCTGGGTCAGTGGCTTACTGCAGCAGGCTCAGGCGCAAGGACTGGAGATCAGTATTCAGGTGGTCTGGCACAACAGACCGTTCGAAGCCGTCGTCAAAGCTGTGCTGGAGCATAACTTTGATCTGGTGATCAAAGGCACCCATGACCACGATGTGCTGAAATCCATGATTTTCACCCCAACTGACTGGCATATTTTGCGCAAATGCCCCTGCCCGGTGCTGCTGGTAAAAGAGCATGCCTGGCCGGCGCAAGGTAATATTATCGCCGCTGTTAATGCCGGCAGTGAGCAGGAGCATCATAAATCCCTGAATAACAGGGTGATTGATAAAGCTAAACAAATGGCTGCCATGCTAAATGCCAGGGTGCATCTGGTGAATGCCTACCCCGGTACTCCGGTTAATATCGCCATCGAGATCCCGGAATTTAATCCGCAGGAATATAACAGCACCATGCAGCGACATCATAAGGATGCCGTGAAGCAACTGGCAGCCGAACATCAGATCCCGGCAGAGCAATGTCATGTGCTGGAAGGGATGCCGGAAGATGTGATCCCGAAATTGGCACGGCAGCTTGATGCCGAGATGGTATTAATTGGCACTATCGGCCGTACTGGGTTATCGGCGGCCATTATCGGTAATACCGCTGAGCATGTGATTGACCGTCTGGATTGTGATGTGCTGGCCTTAAAACCGGCCAATTTTGTCTGTCCGCTGGAAAAAGCTTAAGCCTCTTTTGAACAGGCGCACCCTTGGGTATAATGTGCGCCTTTTTTCTGTCTGGTAGTTAATGATGTCTCACGCGGCACAAGCGAAAGCCCAATATAATCTGAACAAGCTGCATAAACGGCTGCGCCGTAATGTCGGCCAGGCCATTGCTGATTTTGGCATGATCAGCGAAGGTGACAAGATCATGGTCTGTTTATCCGGCGGCAAAGACTCCTATACGCTGTTAGATATCCTGCTTAATCTGCAGCAATCTGCGCCGGTGAATTTCAGCATCGTTGCAGTTAACCTGGATCAGAAACAACCCGGCTTCCCGGCGCATGTGTTACCGGAATATTTAAGCAGCATCGGCGTCGATTTTAAAATTGTTACTGAAGACACCTACTCGATCGTCAAAGAGAAGATCCCGGAAGGTAAAACCACCTGCTCACTGTGCTCACGGCTGCGCCGCGGTATTTTATATCGTACGGCAAAGGAGCTGGGCGCGACCAAGATTGCGCTGGGTCATCATCGCGATGATATGCTGGAAACCTTGTTTTTAAATATGTTCTACGGCGGTAAGATGAAGTCGATGCCGCCCAAGCTGATCAGCGACAATGGTGAACATATCGTGATCCGGCCATTGGCCTACTGCAAAGAAAAAGATATTGAAAAATACTCAGTGGCGAAAGGCTTCCCCATCATCCCCTGCAACCTCTGTGGCTCACAGGATGGTTTACAGCGGCAGGTGGTAAAAGAAATGCTGCAGGATTGGGATAAGCGCTTCCCCGGCCGCATTGAAACCATGTTCCAGGCGATGCAAAATATTATACCTTCGCATCTGGCCGATAACAGTTTGTTCGATTTTAAAGCCATCAGCAAAGACAGCCCGTTAAACGGCGATGGTGATACTGCCTTTGATAAACCGGCCGTACCATCAGTGCCGGTAGGTTTTGAGCAGGATGATGAAGAGCTGAGCGTGCATCAGACGGTAGAACTAAGCTAGTTTAGCCGCAATCTACCTTAAGTATTTTGCTTTAGAAAAGCCTGGTTAAAACCGGGCTTTTTAATTCTAGCTTGCTTACTCTTCCAGCAGACGGCGATTAAAACGGATCATGGCAGTGATTTCTTCAATATACTCATGACCGCGTTCAGAATACGCGCTTAAACCGTGCGCCAGGGCTTCACCACGCAGCGGCTTATTATCAGCGCGGTGCTCAGCCCGGATATGCCGCAGCTTCTCATAAGTATGAAAGGTATTCAGGTTGTAGAAGTAACTACGGATACTGGCCGCCGGGCTATCGAAGCGGGCAACTTCATGAAACTGATCTTCGGCACGATTTTGTGGGATCAGGCCACAGCCCTCCCGGAAACACCATTGCCCAAAGAAATTATAACCCTCGACCGCAAAGCGGCTGGTACCCCAGGCTGATTCATTGGCAGCCTGCATCAACACCAGACTTTCCGGCAGAATATCCACCCGCTTTAACAGCTCCTGCAACGCCTGGGGATCGGTTTCGGCCACATCCAGTTTAAACTCTTCATACAGGCTGTATAAAAAAGCGTATTCTTCCAGCGAGATACGCAGGTTTTTCTGCTTCTTTTCCGCAATATCTAATAGCTGCTCGCGCAACCAGAGTAAACGCTGGTTCTCGCGTTTTACATGTGGCCGCAGGTAATCAAAAAAGGCCTGTTTTTTGCGGTTAATGTCGCGGATCGCATTAAAGTCCGGTAATGGCTGTTTTGGAATATCTGCTTTCGGATACGCCAGGCGCTGCAGTAGCTTTTTCTGATCCGCTTCTGATAACGCAGTCAGCCGGCTTGGGATCTGCCATTCTTCCAAGGCTTCCGGCTCTTTAATTGGTTCCAGCTGACTAAAAGGGCTGGCGATAGCAATAACTACCCAAAGCCAAAACAGTAGCAGAATCAATTTACGAATTAAGAGCATTCACCACCTTTAATACTGGATTTGTACAAATAACGACCAAAACGGCCGCATATTCTACCGCCAATGAGGCCAGGATTCGATGAAAAAGTTCGAACTGCGCTTTTTTTCTGTTTTATTGCCTGAAAATATTGCAAATTTTTCTGTACTGAGAAACACTGCCATAGGCAGTTTTAGCTGTCTGGATGGATATTTTACTGAAGCAGGCAAACAAGATGAAAGCGGTAGAACGGTCAAATAAACTGGATGGGGTCTGTTACGATATTCGTGGCCCGGTGGCACGTGAAGCGAAACGGATGGAAGAGGAAGGCCACCGCATTCTGAAACTGAATATTGGTAACCCGGCGCCCTTTGGCTTTGAAGCGCCGGATGAAATTCTTAAGCATGTGATCCACAATCTGCCAACAGCACAGGGCTACTCAGACTCACAGGGTATCTATCCGGCCCGGGTGGCGGTAGCACAGTACTACCAGCAACGTGGTATTCTCGGTGCTGATGCAGATGATGTCTATATCGGTAATGGCGTCTCGGAGCTGATCCTGATGTCGCTGCAGGCACTGTTGAATAATGGAGATGAAGTGCTGGTGCCGATGCCGGATTATCCGCTGTGGACCGCCGCGGTGAATCTGGCTGGTGGTAAGGCGGTACATTACCTGTGTGATGAGCAACAGGACTGGCTGCCGGCACTGGATGATATCAAAGCGAAAATCAGCAAAAAAACCCGGGCCCTGGTCCTGATTAACCCGAATAATCCGACCGGCGCTGTCTATAGTGCGGATTTTCTGCGTCAGTTACTGCAGGTTGCACGCGAGCATAAGCTAGTGGTTCTTAGCGACGAGATCTACGACAAGGTGCTGTACGATGGCACTGAGCATGTTAGCACTGCCGCGCTGGCCGACGATCTGGTGATGCTGACTTTTGGTGGCTTGTCGAAAAATTATCGCATCGCTGGTTTTCGTATTGGCTGGTTATTTATTTCCGGCGCCAAGCAGGCGGCACGCCAATATATCGAAGGCTTGAATATTCTGGCCTCGATGCGACTTTGTGCCAATGTGCCCTGCCAGCATGCAGTGCAAACCGCACTGGGTGGCTATCAGAGTATTAATGAACTGGTGGTACCGGGTGGGCGCTTATACGACCAGATGGATCTGGCGCACAAACTGGTGACCGAGATTGATGGCATCAGCTGTATGCGCCCCAAGGGAGCGATGTATCTGTTTCCGAAGATCGATCTTAAAAAATACCGGATTCAGGACGACGAGCTGTTTGTGCTGGATTTTCTGCGCCAGCACAAGGTATTACTGGTGCATGGCCGGGCTTTTAACTGGCCAGAACCGGATCATTTCCGTATTGTCACGCTACCGCACAAAGAACAACTGACGCAGGCCATTAGCCGCCTGGGCCAGTTCTTACAAAGCTACAGTCAATATTAAGCTGCAGATGGCTGCGGCCTGACAACAGGCCGCAGCCGATCTTAACCTGACGCTTAGTTCAGCTTACGGTCGACCCAGAACTTCGTTCCTTTGATGGTAGCCTGTAACGCCAGGCCTGCTTCAGTAAACTGATAGATAGTCACCTCATCAACACTGGCTTCAGCCCCGACGGCAGCGCCTTTGTCACCGGCTTTGGCGGCGGCGTCCGCCTGCGCACCCAAGGCCCAGCCCTGTTCAATAAAACGGTTCATCGCCTGCTCAGTGTGAAACACCATCACTAAGCGAAAGTCTTTCACACCGGCGCCCAAGCCGACACCGACCTCGCCCATGCGCATATAGGTATCGGCGCCACTACGGTTGTTACGCACCACGCCATAACCCCCACCAAAGCTGGCCAGCAGCAGATTGACATTGGCATTGCTAAATACCGCATAGCCCGGTGCGCTGGCGACTTCAGGCCGGGCACTGGCTTTCTCGCGATACAACTCAGTTAGCACCTGCTGCCGCATCTCATTAATAGCAGTGCGCTGCTCAGCCGGGGTAGCATTTAAACCGGCGGCGCAGCCTTGCAGCATAAATAATAGTACCGCCAGCAAAGCTGTTTTTATCCACATAGTCCCTCTCCTCTTTGACTGTCTTAGCGACCTTAACAGCATAGAGCTTAGCTCAACTATCTGAATCCGCGGTTAATCGCATTCAGGGTACTGTCAGTGCCTGCTGTATTGTCAGCGCCACAGTTAGCAGGTATGCTCCGACAGTCAATAGCCATCCGGATAGCAATATGTCTGCGGAGTTCTCGTTCCAGGCCAGCTTTGAAGCCTTTACCAATCAGCTGGCCGCTGTAGTGTTTTATGCCTTTTCCTTTAATGGGGTACCAATCCCGCTGGTGATGATCTGGCTGATCAGTGGCGCCCTGATTTTTACCTTTTATCTCGGGTTTATTAATATCCGCGGCTTTGGCTACGCTATCCGGCGCTTATTTGCCAAGCCGGAAGCCGGCAGCAGCGGCGAGATTTCGCCCTATAAAGCCCTGACCACAGCCTTATCCGGTACCGTTGGTACCGGTAATATTGCCGGGGTGGCAGTAGCCATTAGTTTGGGTGGTCCCGGCGCGACCTTCTGGATGATTATGGCCGGCCTGCTTGGCATGTCGACCAAATTTGTGGAATGTACGCTGGCGGTGAAGTACCGCCAGCTTAATGCGGATGGCAGCGTCTCCGGCGGGCCGATGTACTATATTAAGGCGGCGCTGGATAAATATCAGTTACCCTGGCTTGGCAGCGCGCTGGCAGTATTCTTCTCCATTGCCGTGATCTTTGGCTCAGCTGGCTTTGTGCACGTGAATCAAGGCTTTGTGCAGGTACAAAGCGTCACTGGCTTTGATAATGCCTGGTTGTTTGGCGCGATCTACGCTGCGTTGATTGGCGCTGTGATTATCGGCGGCATTAAAAGTATCGCCAATGTCACCAGCAAGCTGGTGCCGCTAATGTGCGCCATCTACCTGCTGGCAGCGCTGATCGTGATTGGCAGCCATCTCTCTGCGGTACCGGCTGCACTTTGGCTGATTGTCCAAAGCGCCTTTGCTCCCGACGCCGCCTACGGTGGTTTTATTGGTGTGTTAATTCAGGGTTTTCGCCGTGCCGCTTACTCCAATGAAGCCGGCATCGGCTCGTCACCGATCGCCCATGCCGCCGCGAAAACCAAAGATCCGGTATCCCAGGGTTTTGTTGGCCTGCTAGAGCCCTTTATTGATACGGTGGTGATCTGCACTATTACTGCACTGGTGATTATTCTGACCGGAGCCTATCAGATGCAGGGGCTGGACGGCGTACAAATTACCTCCAGTGCTTTTGCCTCGGTATTCGATTGGTTCCCACTGGTCTTGATGGTGGCCTTGCTGCTGTTTGGCTTTTCGACGGTACTCAGCTGGTCTTACTATGGCCTGACCGGCTGGCGTTATATCGTCGGCACCCACCCCCGACTCACTACGCTATACAAACTGCTGTTCTGTGGCATGGTATCGATGGGAGCGGTGCCGAGCATTATGGCGGTGTTTGATTTTATCGATTCGATGATTTTTTTGATGGCAGTGCCGAATATCCTGGCGCTGTACTTATTATTGCCGGAAGTAAAACGCGATCTGCAGCATTACTGGCAGCAAAAAATCACGGCGCGAGCCACAGCCGGTAAACAGGCTTAGCACAAGGCAATCGCTAAGCCGCCGCATAAAGCGGATGGCTTAGCGTTGTCCTAGGGGATCCTGGCGTGATGCGATGCCAAATCAGGCGGCGTGGCCGGCAGCAACAGCTTTCAGCCCTTTGCTGCTGGTATCATCCTGCTTTGCTGTGGTCTGCTCCTCGCTGTCCTGCTTGCCGGCTTTGGCCGCTTTTTTAACGCCCAGCGCCACCAGCAAGGGCTCTTTTTGCTGCGCCAGATACAATGCCAGCGCCTCTGCCTGAGCTTCATCTGTCAGCTGACCAGACGCAGACAACAACACCTGTAGCGCATCAGCCGTATCCAGCATTTTATCGTAGGCATCGGCTTCCGCTTTACTGGTAAAGGTCATTTTTTCTACTCCACTGCGTTCCACGACATATTTGGTGATCACTGCCATTTTTTGACTCCTCAGTACGCTGACTGCGTTATTATCCGAAACTGTTTATTTATACAGTATAAATTTGTGGAAGTCTAGAGCACCATTTAGTTTAAAAAACCGACACCAGCGAAGTTTAAACTAGATAGTGCTTTAGCATCGCTTCTGGATCGCATTTACTTTATGATAAGTTACTGAATCGTTATTAATTGGTGGACTAGGATGACGGAAAAATGGCAAGCCCGGCGCTCTGATGCGCCGGATAACAGACCCAGAGATCACCGTACGCCCTGGCAGCGCGATCGGGCCAGAGTATTGCACTCGGCAGCATTTCGCCGTCTGCAGTCGAAAACCCAGATCCTCGGCATCGGTCAGAACGATTTTTACCGCACCCGCCTGACTCACTCGCTGGAAGCCGCGCAAATAGGCACCGGCCTGGTTAACCAACTAAGGTTAAATTGTCCACCGGCGCTGCAAGGCTTATTACCCGATGATAGCCTGATGGAAGCACTCTGTCTGGCGCATGATTTGGGGCATCCGCCCTTTGGTCATGGCGGTGAAACCGCACTGAACTTTAAAATGTTAGCCTATGGTGGCTTTGAGGGTAATGGCCAAACGTTAAGGATCGTTGCCAAGCTCGAACCCTATACCGAGTTTCATGGTATGGACCTTACCCGCCGCACCCTGCTTGGCTTGCTGAAGTACCCGGTATTACAACCCGAAATCCCACTGCTGCCCAGCGTCGATAATCCACTGAGTCTGGCCGATTGGAAACCTGCTAAGGCCATTTTCGCCGCCGACAGTGATATTCTGGACTGGGTGCTGGCGCCACTCAGTGCAGCCGATCGGCAAAGCTTTCAGCAGGTACAACAGCTGACACAGTCGCCGTGGCAAAAGTCCTGCCACAAGTCTCTGGATGCCTCCATTATGGAACTGGCCGACGATATCGCTTATGGCGTGCATGATCTGGAAGATGCGATAGTGCTTGGCAACCTGCGCTATCAACAATGGCAGGATTTTACTGCCGCACCTTTTGCCCAGTTGGATCAAGCATATCAGCGACAGCTGGCCGAACTGGCCACTAAGTTATTTAGTCCCAAACATCATTTACGCAAAGATGCCATTGGCTCACTGGTTAATCAGTTAATTACCTCGGTTAGCCTCTATCAAAGCCTGCCGTCTTGCCAAGAACCGCTGATCCGCTACAATGCCCGGCTGGCAGATGCTGAACAGCATATGTTACAGACCCTGAAAAATCTGGTTTACCGCTGCGTGATCCAGCTGCCGGAGATCCAGCAGTCGCGTTTTCGCTGTCAGAATATGCTGTTAAAGTTGTTCGATGCCTTTAGCTCAGATCCACAGCGCTTGTTACCGCTAAATACCCAGGCCCGCTGGCAGGCTGCGGTTGATAACACTGCCAAACAGCGGGTTATTTGCGATTATCTTTCCGGAATGACTGACGATTACGCCGAACGGATGCATCAGACATTGTTTGGAAACTAGCAGTCAGAAGAGGAGTGACAGTGCAGTCACCACTACGCGTATTAGCCGGTGCTACCGCCTGGCGCCATATCCAGCAGGCTGGCCTGAAGGCGGATGATATTGAGGTGATGGTCGGCGCCAGCGGCGGTCCGAAATGGTTTTGCCTCTATGGTTTAGATCAGTATCTGTTATCTGAGTTTTTTGCCGGCCGTCAGAAACCATTACATTTATTAGGCAGCTCCGCCGGAGCCTGGCGTTTTAGCTGCTATGCCCAGCAGGATGCCGTCGCCGCATCAGCCCGCTTTGCCAAAGCCTATTCGGAGATCTGCTATCCGAAGGATGCCGATCTGAAGCTGATTACCCGGATCTCGCATGCCATTATCGACCAGGTCCTGCCAACAGCCAGCCATTGTCGCGAAGTGCTGGATAATCCGGTGATGAAGCTACATCTGATTGTTGATCGGGCGAAAGGTCTGACCCGCTCCCGCAACAGCCTGTTACAGGGAGCAGCGCTCGGCCTGACCGCTACTGCCAACCTGCTTAACCGCTCTTTACTGCAGTTTTTTTATCAGCGGGTACATTTTTATGCGCCTGGAGCCTGTGCCTCTCTGATGCACAGTGCGGAACTGCCGACCGAGCATGTCGCCCTAAGCGATGACAATCTGAAAGCAGCGATTCTTGCCAGTGGCTCCATCCCGATGGTACTGGAACCTATTGAGAATATTAGCCACGCCAAACCGGGCCGCTATTTTGACGGCGGCATTACCGACTATCATTTTAATCAGTCCTTTACTGAACAGGGACTGGTGCTCTACCCACATTTTTACCCCAGCCTGACGCCGGGCTGGTTTGATAAAGCCCTGCCCTGGCGCCGGGTGAAGCCGGCGCTGTTGCATAATGTGGTGATCCTCTGTCCCAGCGACGCCTGGGTGCGCAGCCTGCCCTATGCCAAGATACCGGATCGCAAAGACTTTAAACTGCCCGATGCTGAGCGTATCGCCTATTGGCAGGAAGTCCTGCAGCGCTCACATGAGCTGGCCGCCGCCTTTGCCAGCGGCGATTATCAACTTGAGTTACTTTAATAACGTTAGCAAGGAATGCCACCAATGAAAAAATTCAGTCAACAGCTTAGCCTGGTGATTTTCGCTACGACTCTGACCGGTTGTACTGTGCTGGGAATGCTGGCAGACAGCAAGCTTGATAGCAAACAAGACCGCAGTATCGATCCAGCCAGGCCACAGGCACAACAGCATAGTCCGGCATTAATAAGCGAACTGGGGATGGAGATCGATAGTGCCATCATTAAAGGCCTGAAAAAGGCGCTACGCGGTAACAGCGATCAACAAAAAGAAATTTGCCGCAAAAATGGCAATATTACCGAGTGCTGGCCGGTTCACGAACGCCGTTAATCGCGATAAATCTCCAACTGCTGACACAAGGTCGCTGCAGCATCCAGGATCCGTGGCGTCGCGCGGTATAGCTGATTAGCATCCAGCGTGATAAAGGCGTGCTGCTGTACCGCCGGTAGCTGCGTAAAGCGCTGCCAGAACGCATTATGTTCAGTTTTCGCCTCGCGGCTGGCCTGCACTATTACTGCTGGCTGGCGGGCTAATAACTGCTCCAGCGCTACCTGCGGATAATCGGTTTTCGCATCGGCAAAGATATTTTGTGCCGCACACAGCGATAATACCTGCGCTGGCCAGGCTTGATTGGCAACCGTCATTAAAGGCTCAGTCCCGAGCGCAAAGAATACCGGCACTGCTGATTTGGCCTGATACTGGGCCGCCAGTTGCTGTTGTCGTTGCCGGAAAGCAGCGGCCTGCTGCTGTCCTTGCTCTACCTGACCTAGTAGCAGCCCTAACTCAACAAGCTCGCTGGCAATATCATCCAGTAATACTGGCTCAGAATAAAACACCCGAATGCCGAATTGCTGCAGGCGCTGTAAATCGGCCTCCGGATTACCGCCACGCCAGGCCAGCACCAGATCTGGCTTCAGCGCCAGGATCGCCTCGACATTTAAGGCACCGAAGGTATTAAAGGACGGCAAGGATTTGGCCGCCTCCGGATAATCGGAATAATCGCTTACCGCCACCAGCCTCTCACCGGCGTCGAGCAAATACACCCATTCGGTCAGATGCGGGGTCAGGCTGATCAGCCGTTGCGGTACTGCGCTGGTCGCGGCCTGGCTACTTAAAGGCAGCCACAGTAGCAGGCAAAGCAGCAGATATGGGCGCATCTTACCAATCCAGACCGCGCTGTGCTTTGACACCAGCATCGAAAGCATGTTTCACCACCTGTACCTCACTGACCGTGTCAGCTAACTCAATTAAACGACGATGACAGGCGCGGCCGGTGATCACCACATGTTGTTTTGCTGGCCGATTTAATAGCGCCCGTTCAATTCGCTCCAGCGGCAGATAATGGAAGGTCAGCATATAGGTCAGTTCATCCAGCAGCACCAGATCGATGCTGTCGTCAGCCAAAAAGCGCTCCGCTTCCTGCCACACCAACTCTGCCGCGGCAATATCACCGGCCCGATCCTGCGTATCCCAGGTAAAGCCGGTGGCCATTACCGCAAACTCCACGCCATGTTGCTGCAGTAAATTACGCTCACCACAGTCCCAGCTACCTTTAATAAACTGCACCACCGCTGCCGTTAAGCCATGTCCGACGGCACGGGCCACAGTACCAAAACCGGCTGTGGACTTCCCCTTACCATTGCCGGTTAACACCAATAGCAGCCCTTTCTCAATATTGGCACGGGCTACCGCCGCATCAACCTGAGCTTTTAGCCGTTGCTGTCTGGCCTGATGCTGCTGTTGTTTAAGCTGCTCTGACATCTGTACTCCCCATTACACCCGTCGCCGTAGCAACAATAAGAAAAAGAGACTTCCCAGCACTGAGGTAATGACCCCTAGCGGGATTTCCTGCTGTGCCAACAAGGTCCGCGATAGATTATCGACCCATAACATAAAGACCGCGCCCAATAAGGCCGATCCCAGCAGCAAGGGCACAGCGGTGACACCAAACAAATAACGCACCATATGTGGCACCAACAGACCGACAAAGGCGATACCGCCGCATTGTGACACAATCACCGCACTGACCAGCGCCGTGGCAATCAGCAACACCAGGCGCAGACGCTCGGGCCGGATGCCGAGGCTGCGGGCGCTACTGTCTGATAATAACAGTGCATCCAGTTGCCGTCGCAGTGCCAGCGCCAGCAGCAGCAGCAAGACGACCGGAGGGCCAATTAACATTAAGCTTTGCCAGCTGCTGCGGCTTAAACTGCCCATTAACCAGAAGATCACCCGATTGGCGGCAAAGGGCTCGGCAAAATACAAAATAAAGCTGCTGATGGCGCTGAGCATAAAGGATACCGCCACCCCGGCTAACAGCGTGATCTCAATACGTTGTCGTTGCTGACGCATGGCTACCGCCAGCACCAGCACAATCGCCAGCATAGCCCCGACAAAGGCACCCAGCGCCATACTCAGTTGCTGCTCTGGCAACACGATGCTGACAATAGTCGCGCCCAGTGCTGCACCGGCCATCAAACCAAATAAATAAGGATCGGCCAGTGGATTACGGCTGGCATTTTGTAACACAGCGCCGCTGACCGCTAAGCCAGCCCCAACCAGTAAGGCAGTCAGTACCCGTGGCAACCGCAATTGCCAGATAATGGTTTCGGCCAGCGGCTCAGTCCCGTTGAACTGCATTGCCGCCGCCAGCGTCGACAACGGAAACGAAACACTGCCAAGCAACAGGCTCATCACGACACTTACCAGCAACACCAACGTGAGCAAGCCTAACGCCAACGGGTAATAACGGGTCCAGCGGCTCATAATGCGACCTGCGGGCTGATAAATTGTACCTGCCACCAGCCATATTGCGGATGCTGACTGACTGCTACCGGTAATTCGAATACCTCGCTTAGTAATACCGGTTGCAACACCTGCTCCGGACGGCCAAAGGCACGCACCTTACCCTGGTCCAACAGCAATAGTTTATGACAATAGCGCGCAGCGAGATCCAGATCATGGATAGCGCAAATGACGGTTTTTTTCAGCTGCAACAGCAGTTGAAGCAACTGATGCTGATGTTTCACATCCAGATGGTTAGTCGGCTCATCCAGCAATAACACACTGGCCTGTTGTACCAGCGCCCGGGCCAGCGTCAGCCGTTGCCATTCGCCACCCGACAGGCTCTCGACCGGCTGCTGTTGTTTTTCCAGTAAACCGGTTTGGCTTAGTGCCAGTAACACTTGTTGCCGATCATAATCGTTATCCGGTTCAAACCAGTTTTTGTGCGGCAAGAGCCCAAGTGCAGCTACCTGATAACAGCTTAAACCGGTTAAAGGTGGATTATGCTGCGGTAAAAATGCCAGCTGCCGGGCTAATTGCCGCAGTGGGATACTGGCCAGGGGTTTACCGGCAAACAACAGCTTGCCACTGTCTGGCGCCGGACAACCACTTAACAGCGACAGCAACGAGCTTTTGCCGGCACCATTCGGGCCGATAATTCCCACCAGCTCACCGGGTGCCAGCTCCAGGCTGATATCCTGCAGCACCTGGGTGCGCTGCCGCTGCTGCGGATAGCTCAGATTAATTTGCTGTAATGAATAAATGGCGCTCACGCGATTGTCCAGTTAGTTAATGGGCAGCAACCAAGGACAACCGGCAGTACAAGCTGCAGGCAGGGCAAAGGCGCTACCGTGTATTCCCGCACGGGCGTATCGAAGACAACATTCGTGTTCTGGCAGGTCTCCTGACTTAACGCGATAACCCACAGCCACCTTCCCGTTATCAATACTGACACAGTGGTATTAGCTGCAGCGCGTTTCACAGTTGCGGGTACAGTTCAGGTATTCCACCTGATTCCCTTTTCAAGCTCGTAGCTCACCAGACTGCGGCATTCTAGCAGCTAAGACCTGTCACCGCCAGCCAGCTGAACTGCAGCAAAACCCCAGGGCTTTTGACGTTAGCAGCCCGAAGGGTTCGCGCAAGCAAACAAAATCTAAGCAGAAAACGTCAACACGCCCTAACTTCAGCTAAGCTGTTAAGGGTATTTAGCTATGATGAGGATAAATTATGACAATTAAGGTACTTGCGATCTGTGGTAGTTTACGCGCCCGTTCGACTAACCGGGGTTTATTGCGTTATGCGCAGGCGAACGCGCCCACCGGTATGAAGATCCATATCGCCGATCTTTTAGATGTGCCTTTCTATAATGCTGATCTGGCGGAGAAGCCTGCGGCCGTAAGCACCCTACTGCAAGAGTTTGCCGAGGCGGATGCCTTGCTGCTAGCCTGCCCGGAGTACAATTACTCACTGGCGCCAGCGTTGAAAAATGCACTGGATTGGGCCTCACGGGAACCGGATAACCACTTGTTACGCGGTAAACCGGTGGCAATCCTCGGCTCTGCCGGTGGTATGGGCAGTTCCCGCTCACAATATCATTTACGCCAGGTCTGTGTTTATCTGGACTTACACCCTCTGAATAAGCCGGAAGTCTTTGCCAATGCCTTTAGCGGCGCCTTTGACCATGAGGGAAACCTGCTGGATCAAAAAATCCAGGACAATATCCGGCAATTGCTGCAAGCATTGTCCCTTTGGCAGAAACAACTAACCTTACCTCATGGCTGACGTAACCGAAAATAGTGTTATAATATCGCGTATTTAATGGCGCAGTTGCTAGCTGCTGCACATCAGACGCGGGCAATATCTTTGTTTGACAGTAAAAGGATTTATAAATAGCTGATGCGGATTCTGGGGTTATTTTTAGCTTTGAGTGTGTTGCTGCCGGCTTATGCTAATGTGCCGGCACAGACCGTGCTGGAGTTTCGCCAGGCGCTGGGCTCGCCGGCTTCCCGTTATAGCCAAAGCCTGCTAACAGAAGCTTATCAACGGCTTGGTGTCGAAGCCCGCTTTATCGAGGTGCCGCTGGGTCGCAGTTTAATCGAATCTGATAAAGGTAATCTGGCCGGTGAACTGGCGCGCGTGCTGCATATTAGTCAGCAGTATAAGAATCTGTTGCCAGTGCCTTATGTGCTGTTTGATACCCATGTTTACCTCTATGTTAACCAGCAACGCTGTGCCGGTTGTCAGCTGTCACAAGTCCAAAGCCTGGCCTATGTTCGCGGCACCTTAATTGTCGAAGAGTTACTGCGGAAGTTACCCGCCTCGCGTCAGGTGATTGGCAGCGGTAGTCTGGATGCCGCCAAACAAATGTTTTTGACTGGCAAAGTCGATGGCGTACTGTTTCCGGCATACAAACTCAATGCCACTAGCACATTCCCGATCAGTGAGCAAATTCTACAAAGCCTGCCGGATTATCATTTTCTACACCGACAACATCAGGAGCTGATCCCGAGGCTAACGCAGATGTTGTTTCAGCTGGAGCGTGAAGGTTTTGCCGAGCGTCTGCGGTTAAAATACGGCGTACCGGCACCACGACGCCAGCTTTCGCGCAATGAAAAGCCCTTTGCCGAGTACTAGGGCGTGTTGACGTTTACTGCTTGTTTTTGCAGCCGTTTGGCTGGTGTTTATACAAGGCAGAGCTTGTGATGTGTAGTTATTCTACATGAACAAGCGATAACGCAGTAGAAACGCCAGCCAAACGCTGCCCGAAGGGTTCGCGCTTGCGGCGCTTTGCTCTTTGTCACTCGTCACTTATTTAGAATGACTAAACTGCGCTCCTCGTTTCGCGATCAAAACGCCGCCAGTGCGAACAAAATCTAAGCAGCAAACGTCAACACGCCCTAACTCCCTGTTACGTCATTTCGTATCACACTTTGGCAAATAAAAAACCCCGCCAAACAGCGCGGGGTTTTTCACAACGACCTAGCATTCTAACGGGTATATTTTTCCAGCCACTGGAACACTTCGTTATACCAGCGCACCCGGTTATCCGGCTTTAAGATCCAGTGGTTTTCATCCGGGAAGATCACCAGGCGCGATTCAATGCCCTTGCGCTGCAGGTTAGTAAAGGCGCCTAAGCCCTGCGCATAAGGTACCCGATAGTCTTTCAGGCCATGGATCACCAGCATCGGCGTTTGCCATTTATCGGCATGCGCCGCCGGGTTAAATTTCTGATAGTCTGACTCCGGGTTCCAGGCCGTGCCACCTAAATCAAACTCCGGAAACCAAAGCTCTTCGGTGCTGCCGTAGAAACTTGGCATATCATATAAACCGGCATGATTGACCAGACACTTAAAGCCATCCGGCCAGTTACCGGCGATCCAGTTCATCATAAAGCCGCCATAAGAGGCGCCCAGCGCACAGGTACGGTTGCCATCGATCCACGGATAGGCCTGCACCACATGCGCAAAGCCTTTTTGCAGATCAACCAGCGGCTTACCACCCCAATCACGGCTGATCGAGTCGGTAAAGGCCTGACCATAGCCGGTAGAGCCATGGAAATCGACCATCACCACCGCATAGCCTTTGGCGGCATAAAGCTGGGCATTCCAACGCTCGTTAAACATATTGCCAAAGCTACCCTGTGGGCCGCCATGCACTAAAAAGGCCATCGGGTATTTTTTGTTTGGCTCAAAGTTCCAGGGTTTAACCAGATAACCATAGACGGTCGCATCTTCCGCGCCTTTAAAGCTAAACTGCTCAAAGTCACCAAACTGAATGCCTTCAGCCCATTTGGCATTAACCTGAGTTAACTGCTGTGGCTGTGAACCATCCGCATTGGTCTGGAAAATTTCGGCTGGCATATTCAGCCGGTGATTGGTAAATACCAGCTTATCCGCCGCAACTTGCAGATTACCGGCATAGCCATCACCATAGAGTTTAATCACATCGCCAAAACTGGTGTTAATGGCGTAGATGCTGTACTGCCCGACATCCTGAGTGGTGACATAGATGGTTCTGTTATCACGGCCAAAATAGAAATCAGAAATCGAGCGATCCCAGTTCGGCGCCACTTCTTTGCGCTCGCCGGTAATCAAATCCAGCAACATCAGGCCAAAACGATCTGCCTCAGCGCCCGGCTTTTGCATCGCCAGATAGGCCAGAAAACGGCCATCATTGGAGAACTTGGGTTTGGCATCCCAGGCCGGATTGTCGGCCGTCAGATTGACCTTCTCACCACCATTAATCGACACCTGAAACAAATCAAAGTTAGTGTGCCAGGCCTGATCAACCGCCGGGATCTTGGCACTGAACACCAGTTGCTGATTATCCGGCGTAAAGGCCACTTCGCTGATACCGGCGATATTGGTATTCCAGTCGGCCATCAGGTTTTTCGCATCAGTAACAGGGGCATCGCCGAGCACGGCCACGTGCAGATGTTCACGATACTGATCCAGCCAGTGATCCCAGTGCCGTACCATCAACTGGTCATAGGCCAGCGCAGTATCTTTGCGCTCCGCTTCTTTGGCTTTGGCATCCAGCGTACATTGCAGCGTCTGACAACCGGGTTTCACTGTTAAACTCAGCGCCAGGGTTTTGCCATCGCTGGCCAGTTTAAAGCCGTTAATTGGTAAGGGTAGCCGGGTCACCTGCCGGGCTTCACCGCCTTCCAGCGACAGTTGCCACAGCTGGGTGCTGCCAGTGCGATTAGCTAAAAAGAAAATACTCTTGCCATCCGGGTGCCACTGCACCGCTGTTTCGCGGCTGCTGTTTTCGGTTAAACGGCGAACTTGCCGATTTTCACCCAGTTGCATTAAATAGAGATCATGGCTGGTATCAGCCGGCGCAAAACCGCCGTTAGTCTGGCTATAAACCAGCGAACGGCCATCCGGCGACAAAGCCAGATTACCAACTTTATTATGTTGATTCAGATGTTCGACCGTCAGTGGTCCTTTGGCCAGCGCACCAGCACTAAAGAGTGCTAACGCCACTAAACTCTGATGTTTCATGGTTCCCCCAGTTAGTAAAAAGCCGCAGTCATCGCTGCGGCCTTGTTAGAATCAGGCTTTCAGTTTGGCATCCAGCTCAGCAATATTGGCTTTCCAAATTGCCGGCCCCTGCTTATGCACGTTATTACCGTTGCTGTCCACTGCTACAGTTACCGGCATATCTTCGACTTCAAACTCATAGATCGCTTCCATACCCAGATCGGCAAAGGCCACGACCCGGGCTTTCTTAATGGCTTTCGACACCAGATAAGCGGCGCCGCCCACGGCCATCAGATAAACAGCTTTATGCTGTTTGATACTCTCAACCGTTTGATCACCGCGCTCGGATTTACCAATCATGCCCAGCAGACCAGTTTGCGACAACATCATATCGGTAAACTTATCCATCCGGGTCGCGGTTGTCGGGCCGGCCGGGCCTACTACTTCATCACGTACGGCATCAACCGGGCCAACGTAATAGATAAATTTATTTTTCAGATCCACACCTTGTGGTAAACCTTCGCCTTTATTCAGCATATCGGCAATGCGTTTGTGTGCCGCATCACGGCCGGTTAACATCTTACCGCTTAACAGCACAGTTTCACCGGCTTGCCAGCTTTGTACATCCTCTGGCGTCACGGTATCCAGATTGACCCGGCGCACATTGCTACCAAGCTCCCAGGTCACCTGCGGCCAGTCTTCCAGTTTCGGCGGCGTAATATCGGCCGGGCCAGAACCATCTAAATGGAAATGCACATGGCGGGTGGCGGCACAGTTCGGGATCATCACCACCGGCAATGAGGCCGCATGGGTGGGTACTGATTTGATTTTGACATCTACGACCGTGGTTAAGCCACCCAAGCCCTGGGCGCCAATGCCCAGTTTGTTCACTTTTTCATACAACTCTAACCGCAGTTTTTCTTCCGCGTTTTGCGGCCCTCTGGCCAGCAACTCCTGAATATCCACCGGCTCCATCAGCGATTCTTTCGCCAGCACCGCGGCTTTTTCCGCCGTACCGCCAATACCGATGCCAAGCATGCCTGGCGGACACCAGCCAGCACCCATTTTGGGCAGGGTTTCCAGCACCCAATCGACAATAGAATCGGACGGATTCAGCATTGCCATCTTGGTTTTATTTTCTGAACCACCGCCTTTAGCGGCGATCATCACTTCGACATGATGACCAGGCACCAGATCGATATGCACTACCGCTGGCGTATTATCCTTGGTGTTTTTACGTAAACCGGCCGGATCGGCAACAATAGAGGCCCGCAGCGGGTTATCCGGATTCATATAAGCACGGCGGGTGCCTTCATCCACCATTTGCTGCACCGTCAGGTCTGTTTTATCCCATTTCACATCCATGCCAATCTTAACGAAGCAGGTAACAATGCCGGTATCCTGACAGATTGGACGATGGCCTTCGGCTGACATCCGCGAATTAATCAGAATTTGTGCAATGGCATCTTTCGCGGCCTGGTTTTGCTCTTTGTGATAAGCCACTTCCAGTGCCTGAATAAAATCCAGCGGGTGATAATAGGAGATGTACTGCAGCGCATCTTCGATGCTTTCAATAAAATCTTGTTGGCGAATAACCGTCATGCTTGCCCTTCCTCTGTCGCCCAAGCGGCGAGACATTTAACTATTAGTGTGGGTGCTGGTATGATAGCGCGCATCCCCAACAGCGGCTAGTCCAAATCATGCAGCAGTATCTGATATACGACGCCAAATCTGAACCCGAATTTTCTCTGCTGGAGATCTTTGCTCATTTTGCCAGCGAGCCCTGGTCAATGTTGCTCGATTCCGCGGATGCCAGTCACCCGAACAGCCGTTACCAGATTATGGTGGCACAGCCGGTGGCAACCCTGCATAGCCAGCACGGTAACACCATTCTGACCGACGAGCACGGCAGCCATCATTACACAACCGATCCGTTCAAGGTATTAGACTGTGCGCTAAAGCGTTACTTTGCGACGCCCTGTCACAGTGATCTGCCCTTTGTCGGTGGCGCCCTTGGTTATTTTGGTTATGATTTGGGCCGCTATCTGGAACGATTGCCGGAGCAGGCGCAGGCTGATTTACAGCTTCCGGATATGGCGCTGGGTCTGTATCAATGGGCGCTGATTTATGATCAACAACAGAAGCAGCTCTGGTACACCGACTACCGGCAGGATGCAGAACAACACTGGCATAAATTGCAGCAAAGATTACGCACGCAACCGCCGCTAAGCAGCCCCTTTAGTTTGCAAAGTGACTGGCAAGCCAATATGACTCAGGCTGAGTATCAGCATAAATTCGCCCGGGTACAGCAAGAGTTAAGCAGCGGTAACTGCTATCAAATCAATCTGGCACAGCGCTTTAGCGCTGCCTATCAGGGCGACGAATGGCAGGCGTATCTAGAGCTACGGCAAAAAAATGCAGCGCCCTTTTCTGCCTTTATCCGCTTGCCAGCCGCTGCGGTGCTCAGTATCTCGCCGGAACGTTTTCTGCTGCTGCAGGATGGTCAGATTGAAACCAAACCAATAAAAGGTACCCGGCCGCGTGGGTTCTGTGCCCAAACCGACCAGATTGAAGCCGAAAATCTGCAAACCTCGACGAAAGATCGCGCCGAAAATGTGATGATTGTCGATTTGCTGCGCAACGATCTGGGTAAAGTATGTCAGCCGGGTTCGGTTGAGGTACCGGCCTTGTTTGCCATTGAAAGCTTTCCGGCCGTGCATCATCTGGTCAGTACCGTTACCGGTACCCTGGCAACACCGAATACCGCCTGTGATTTGCTGCGGGCAGCTTTTCCCGGCGGCTCTATTACCGGCGCTCCGAAAATCAGTGCCATGCAATTAATTGAACAGCTGGAACCCCACCGGCGCAGCGTCTATTGCGGCGCTATCGGCTATATCAGCAGTACCGGCCGCATGGATACCAATATCGCTATCCGCACTCTGGTTTGCGAACAGGGGCAGATCCATTGCTGGGCCGGTGGTGGTCTGGTGGCGGATTCGAAAGCTGACAGCGAATATCAGGAAACGCTGGATAAGGTGGCAAAAATTCTGCCGGTATTAACTGCGATACCGCGAGCTTAAAGGAATAAACAGCAGGTGCAAGCCGAACAATTTTTGAACCGCTACCTACTCAGACCATTGCCTGCAACCACGCCACAGCCGCTAGTTGCAGAGCTAAGGCGCAGCGCTGTGTTGGTACCGCTGCTGCACTACGCAGACGAGCTACACCTGCTGTTGACACGCCGCGCTCTGACACTGGCCCATCATCCGGGGCAAATCAGCTTCCCCGGTGGCATGCTGGAAACAGGTGAGACGGCTATTCAGGCGGCCTGCCGCGAAGCCGAAGAAGAGATAGGCTTGCCAGCAACAACTATCCGGGTACTGGGTGAGTTACAGCCACTGCAAACATTAACTGGCTTTCATATTAGTCCGGTCGTCGCCCTGGTTACACCGGGCCAGGCCTACCGTTTGAATCAACAGGAAGTGAGTGAAGTCTTTGAAGTACCGCTTAGCTTTTTTCTGGACCCGGCCAGCCAGCAGGGATGGCCTGTCTGGTGGCGCGGTAAACAACAAAACCTGACCGTGATGCCCTATCAGGATAAGCTGATATGGGGCGCCACGGCCGGCATTATTCAACAGCTGTTAGCACAGATCCGTTAAGCACAGCCTGCGATATGCGAATTTTGTAAAGAAAACTGCACTCTCGCGCGAAAAAAGACACTGAATAGAGCTGTTGCAGATACTGAACAGACCTCTGGCGCCCTGACAGCCATGGCATCCATCAGTTAGAATACCGACTATCAGGCTCCCTACTCTAACTATAATAAGTCGTATTTATGATCATTAGTGCATTTGATATGTTTAGCATCGGCATTGGCCCCTCCAGCTCCCATACGGTGGGCCCAATGCGTGCAGCAAAGAAATTTACTGAGCAGCTGCAACAACAGCAACTGTTAAGCCGTTGTGATAGCGTAAAAGTGGAATTATTCGGCTCGCTGGGCCAAACCGGTATTGGCCATGGCACTGGCAAGGCGGTGATCCTGGGGTTGTCTGGCTACTTGCCGGAAAGCGTCGACCCGGATGCAGTAGAAGGTATTCTGCGCCAGGTGCATGACAGCCAAAAGTTACAACTGGCGCAGCAACACGCGGTGAATTTCCCACGCGACGGCGCCATTGTGTTCCACCGCCGAAAAACGCTGAAAGAGCACTCCAATGGCATGGAGCTGATTGCTTATGACAGCGAGAAAAATTTGCTGCTAAGCGAAGTCTACTTTTCCATTGGTGGCGGTTTTATCGTGAAAGCCGAAGATTTTGCCAAAGAAAAAGAAGCAGCCAGTCAGTTCGTCGCGGCTAACCCACCACCCTACCCATTTGAATCCGGCGCAGAGTTATTAGCGCTGTGTAAAGAACATGGCCTGTCGATTTCGGGTTTGATGCATGAAAACGAACGCGTACTGCGCAGCAGTGCGCAAATTGAAAGTGAGCTGAATAATATCTGGCTGACCATGCGCGCCTGTATTGAACGCGGTATTCGCACCGAGGGCATTTTACCCGGTGGCTTAAAAGTGAAACGCCGCGCCCCTGCCTTACATAAAAAACTGATGGCAGAGAAAAGTGCCGACCCACTGCAGGTGATGGACTGGGTCAATCTGTTTGCGCTGGCCGTAAACGAAGAAAACGCCGCCGGCGGCCGGGTCGTTACTGCGCCGACTAACGGTGCTGCCGGCATTATTCCGGCGGTATTAATGTACTACGACAAATTTATTCAGCCGGTCAGCCCGGAAATCGCCAGCCGCTATCTGTTAACCGCAGCCGCCATTGGTATTTTGTATAAGAAAAATGCCTCGATATCCGGCGCCGAAGTCGGTTGTCAGGGCGAGGTTGGCGTGGCCTGCTCAATGGCCGCAGCGGCACTTACCGAAATTCTCGGTGGTAGCCCGCAGCATGTTGAGAACGCGGCCGAGATCGGCATGGAGCATAATCTGGGCTTAACCTGTGATCCGGTTGGCGGTTTAGTGCAGGTGCCCTGTATTGAACGCAATGCGATGGGGTCAATTAAAGCCATTAACGCTTCGCGACTGGCGCTACGTGGCAGTGGCGATCACAAGGTATCGCTGGATAAGGTGATAAAAACCATGTGGGATACCGGTAAGGATATGCAGACCAAGTACAAAGAAACCTCACGCGGTGGTCTGGCGGTAAATATTATCGAGTGTTAATGTGCAGCAGCACTATGGGTGCCGGCTAGCCAGCTGGCGCCAGGCCATCTTCATCAGTAAGCGGAAAATCAACCAGTTCCGCTTGCTGATAATCCTGCAATAATTGTTCTGCCTGCTCCGCCTGTTCGTCGGCGACAAAGACATTGGCAAAACCCAGGGCTGCCAGATCCCCTACCGCACCTTGCAAATAATGACCGCCGACGTAGGTGTCAATCCCCTCGCTATTAAGCATCCCGGCGATAATATGGGCTTCCAATATATCGTTGGCACGAAAGATAATTTTCATAAGGGTCCTTGTTTTCTTTCAGCTTAGCTGAAAAACCAGTACGCCACCAGTGCCGCCCCGCTGCAATAAAACAGCATCGGCCACAGTGTATAACGGATAATCTCCCCCTCGCGGCCATGTAAATTCACTACGCTGGCCGCCGCCACCACATTGACCACACAAATCATATTGCCGGCGTTGGCGCCAAGCATTTGTAGCGCCAGTACCAGAGACTGCGGCAGTTCCGCCTGCAGCGCCATCTGCTGCTGAAAGCTGCCAAACATCAGGTTAGAGAAGGTGGCAGAGCCAGCAATAAAAGAGCCTAAGGCACCAACAATGGCAGCAAAACCCAGCCAATAGTCTGCCAGGTGGGACGCCGCCAGTTCAGCCAGCGCCAGCGGCATCGCCGGTAAACCGGCGCTGTTAACATCGGAATGCAAGAAAATCCGTACCATCGGCACCGCCGCACCGAGCGCTATACAGGAGGGTAACAGCATCTTGCTACTCTGGGTCAACGCCTGCTGCAACACACTGAACTTAACTTTAAACAGCCACAGCGCCAGTAAGGCAGTCAGCAGGAATACCGTACCCGGTAAATATAGCGGCGCCACCGTAACACTGAGTTCAGAGCCTAAGATCTGCTGCCATTGCCAATTTAGCCCCTGCAGCATCGCTCGAAAGGGCAGCTCCGGCACCCGGGTTAACACCAATAATGTGGCGACCAGCGCATAGGGCAACCAGGCTTGCCAAAGCGGGATCCGGGTGCTTTGCGCTGTAATCTCAGGCTTGTGCTCTGTAGCTGGCAGACTGTTGTCAGCTTCCACAGGCTTTGGCACTAACCAGCCCCGCCTTGCTGCCGTCGCGGTCAGCGCCAGCCCCAATAAGGCACCCAGGACAGAGGGAAACTCCGGCCCAAGCAACCAGGTCACCAGCCAGGCTGGCAAGGTAAAGGCAAAGCCGGCGAATAACGCAAAGGGCGTGGCTGCCAGGCCATAACGCCAGTTGGCCTGAGTACTAAAATAGCGGCTGTATAGCAGCACCATCAGCAAAGGTAAAAAACTGGCGACAAAGATATCGATACTGATTGCCAGCAGTGCCGTTTGCTGCAGCTCTGCTGCGCTGATCCCCGGTACGCCTTGTGCCAGCCCCACCAATACCGGAGTACCGACAGCACCAAAGGACACCGCCGCCGAATCCGCGACCAGTGCCAGCACTACGGCAGAGAGTGGACTAAAACCCAGCGCCACCAATAAGGGCGCCACGATCGCCGCCGGGGTACCAAAACCGGCCGCCCCTTCCAGAAAGCCAACAAAGAGCCAGCCGATAATCAACAGCTGTACTCTTTTGTCGGCAGAAAGCCGGGCAAAGCCCTGTTTAATCACCTCCATGGCGCCGGATAACAGCAACACCTTTAACAACACCAAAGCACCGAAGATAATCCACAGAATAGTGGCAGCGATCACCAGGCCTTCCAGGGTGGCGGCCGTTAAGTGTAATAACGGTACCTGCCATACCAGCAGGGCTAATAACGCGGATAACAGTAAACTCAATGGCATCGCCTGCCGTGCCGGCAGGCGCAATAAAACCAGTAGGATAAAAACGCTGAACAGCGGCATCGCCGCTGTCAGCAGTTGCAGCAAGGTCACTCAACCTCCGCTTATGCCAGTTGCAGATGTTATTTAGAGAAGCCCTGCTCGGAGGTCGCCGCTATGGCTTTCTTACCACGGAACAGTCTTTTTACATCTTCCAGCATAACATAAAGTGCCGGGATCAAGACCAGGGTAATTACGGTTGCAAACAGGATACCGAATGCCAGCGACACTGCCATCGGGATCACGATTTGCGCTTGTAAACTGCGCTCCAGTACTATCGGTGCCAGACCAACAAAGGTAGTTAATGAAGTCAGTAAAATGGCCCTAAAGCGCTGCGTTCCTGCATCGACTACGGCTTGCTTAATCGCCACACCCTGTGCCCGGGCGCGGTTAACAAAGTCCACCATAATCAGACTGTCGTTTACCACCACCCCGGCCAGTGCCACTAAGCCGAACACCGACATAATGCTCATCGATAAGCCCAGCAGCATATGGCCAATCACCGCCCCGATCAGGCCAAAGGGGATCACGCTCATAATAATCAGCGGCTGGGAGTAGGATTTCAGCGGGATCGCCATTAAGGCATAGATACAGAACATAGCAAACACAGCAGCCTTCATTAGATCGCGCTGGGCATCCATTTCATCCTGGCTGGCACCATCCAACTGGCCACTGACGCCGGGATATTTTTGTTCCAGTTCTTTCAGGATGCCGCGACGCACTTCAGACACCACCTTGCCAGGCTCCACCAGACTCTTATCTGCCGCCGCGGTAATGGTCACCGACCGTTCACCATTGACCCGGTTAATGGCGCTAAAGCTTGGTTGCAAGGTATAGCTGGCCACCTGTGAAAACGGCACCTCACCACCATTGGCAGTACGGATCCGCATATTCTCCAAATCACCCAAGGAACGGCGTTCTTCCCGCGGGTAGCGCACCATTACTTTTACTTCTTCACCGCCGCGTTGCACGCGCTGTGCTTCGGCACCATAGAAACCATTTCTGACCTGCCGCGCCAAATCAGCCAGAGTCAAACCTAACAGATCGGCTTCCGGTTTTAACGCCAGCACAATTTCATCATTGCCCCCACGCAGGTTATCTTCAATATCAAATACGCCCTCATAACCCGCCAGCGCCGCCTTTAACTCTTCTGTTGCGGCTTGCAACTGCGCCAAGTCACGGCCACGTAATTGCAGCGCGATATCCGCGCCGCTGCCCATGGTCGAATTATTGATGCGGAAGGTTTTTAAACCCGGGATCTCTGGAATTTGCTCACGCCACAGCCGGGCGATCTCAAAGGCATCAATTTCGCGGCCTTCGCTTTTATCCAGTTCAATGACCAGCTGACCGGCAGTATCGCTGTTTAAAAATACTAGCCGGTGTTTGACGACCATGTCCTCACCCGAGGCCAGTAGCTGCTGATCGACGCGCATTAACGCGGCTTCGATTTCCTGGATTGCCAGTACCGTTGCCTCGTTGGAAGCGCCTTCTTCCATTTGCACGCTGGCTTGCATAAAGTCGCTTGGTACATTCGGGAAAAACACCCAACGCACAAAACCTGCTGACATCACACCGAACATCACAATCAACATGGCAAAAAATATCGCCATGGTGACGTAGCGAAATTCAATACATCTCTCGATAAAAGGCCGGTAGCGGTTGTCAATAAAGTTAAACAGCACCCGCGACACGGCGCCGCGCACCCGTTTTAACGTATTACTACCGAAGCGTCCTAAGGCATAAACACCGCCCCGGTTTGGATCCCAAGGTTTGGTGTTCATATTGGCAATATGCGCCGGCAGGATCAGTTTGGACTCAATAATAGAAAATGCCAGACAGAGTACCACTACCCAGGCAATGGAACCCCAGATCGCGGATTGTGCGCCACCGACCATTAACATCGGCACAAAGGCAGCAATGGTCGTCAATACACCAAAGGTTGCCGGCATCGCCACTTTTTTCGCGCCGGCAATGACCGCATCCGTTGATTTACCGCGCTTTTCAATTTCAGTGTAGGCGCTTTCGCCGATAATAATGGCATCATCGACCACTATCCCCAACACCAGGATAAAGCCGAACAAACTGATCATATTGATCGAGACATCAAAGAACGACAGTGGCAGCAATGCCAGGGCGCCGAGGAAGCAGATTGGAATACCCACCATGACCCAGAATGCGACCCGGAACTCCAAAAATAGCGTTAACGCCAGCAGCACCAGTATAACCCCATACAACAGGTTACTGGTCATCAAATCTAGACGACCTTGCAGGTAATAACTGGAATCTCCCCAGTAATCCAGCGTAATCGATGCGGGTAATTCCTGGCGTTTTTTCTCAATATAATTTTTTACCGTACCGGCAATACGCAAGGTATCGTCTTCCCCCACCGCATCAATTCGGATCGATACACTGTTCTGACCATTAAAGGTCGCCAGCCGGGCCCGCTCAATAAAGCCATCGGTGACAGTCGCAATATCGCCCAGCAGCAAACGGGTGCCATCAGCATTACGCACCAACGGGATACTGGCAAAATCATCTTCGTAATAAGCCTGGCCCTTGGTTCGTAGCAAAATATTGCCACTTTCCGAGCGGATAGCACCGCCGGGTAAGTCGACTGAACTACCACGCACCGCACTGACCACCTGTTCAAAGGTCAGGCCATACTCGCGTAGCCGGTGTTCCGGGATTTCGATAGCGATTTCATAATTGCGCGCGGCTACCACATCAACCTTACTGACGCCCGGCAGCTTTTTAATTTCATCGCGAATACTTTTCGCCAGTTCTTTTAATGTTGCTTCAGTGGCGTCCCCATAAAGAGATAGCCACATCACATTACTTTGAAAACGCACCCGATATACCACTGGCCGTTCTGTTTGCTCCGGCAAGGTAGAAATGGAGTTAACCTGGGTTTTAATCTCTTCCATGACTTCGCTGATATTGTAGCCGGACGTGATTTCAACATTCACTGTCGCCAGCCCTTCTACCGCAGTAGAACGCACCCGCTTAATGCCGTTGACACTGCGAATACTTTCTTCAATTTTATCAATAACTCCGGATTCAACTTCCTGCGGTGCTGCTCCCAAATAGGGCACGCGAATGGTTACCACCTCGGTTTCAATTTCCGGAAAGGTTTGCTTTTTAATAGTTAAAACCGAGCCCAAACCCGCTAATAGCAGCACGACCATTAACAGGTTGGCCGCCACGCTATTGCGGGCGAACCAGGCGATAATGCCTTTATTGGTATCCATACTTATTGCGCCTCCTGCTGCATTGCAGAGGCATTTGCGACCGTCTCAGCTAAGGGTTGTTGCTCGGCCAACCTCACTTGAGTCCCGGCCAGCGGGTTGGTCACAGGTGAAATGACCAGCCGATCAGCCGCTTCAAAACCACTGCCGATATACGCAAAGTCGGCATCGGCGCGGCTAAGTTGCACCTGGCGAAATTGCAGTTGTTGCTCGGCATCAACCACCAGTAGCTGATTGCCTGGGCGTAACAGATGTCTCGGTACCTTGGTGACCTGAGTTGCTGCGATACCGCTGATTTGGGCCTGCACAAAACGGCCAAACTGCAGCGGTATGCCTGTACCTTCGCGCTGATACGGATCCTGAATTTCCGCCACGGCATAAATTACCCGGCTACGCTCGTCCAACACCCCTTCGGTACGAACAATATTTGCATACCATTGTAACGGTTGGCCCGCAATCGTCGCGCTTAAGATCACTGGTATCTGCTGTACCTGTGCCTGTTGCTGTGGCAAGAAACCAAAATCGGTATCAGTTAAAGCTAAGCGCACTTCCGCGACCTCAGTACCGAGGATGCTGCCAAGCTGACTACCACGGCTGATAAACTGACCCAGATTGGCCATCCGGCTGCGTACCATCCCATCGTAAGGTGCACGGATTTCGGTGCGCGCCAAATCACGCTGCGCCCGTTCCAGCTCAGCTTCTTTTGATTGTACATTAGCCAGCGCACTGGCCAGCTGTGGCTGGCGTAAACCCAAAGCAGGTGCTTTACCTTCGGTAAAGGAGCGCCATTCGGTTTCTGCAACCCGCGCCCGCGCCCGCTCTTCTTCAAGCTGGGCTTTCGCACCGGCCAATGCTGCTTCTGCTGCCTTCACCGCAGTCAGATAATCTGCCGGTTCAACCTGAACTAATAAATCGCCTTTTTTAAAGAAACCGCCGGCAACAAAATTCTCGGCTACCCGGATAATCCGGCCGTTGACTTCTGACATCAGCGTGGTTTCTAACTTGGGTGACACTGTGCCTTGCGAGGCAATACGGTAGGTAAGGTCCTGAGGTGCCAATTCAATGGTATTGACCAGTAACGGCAGTCGCTGCTCAACGACTTTCGCCGGGGGCTTTCGCATTGCACCTAAACCTATAGCTAATCCCACCGCACTGATCAGAATAATGATCGGTAATCCAACTTTGATAAATTTTGTTGCCATGAACTTGATGTCCCGCTAATTATAGTTTTACTGCTACCAATTTTACCTGCTACGAAAAATGCTGCAGTAGCATGAATGTTAATTTTTATTTCAATTCAATCATAAATATCCGGCCTTCAAGGCTTCTATTACGCTAATAACTTACTGGCAGATTGTACAAAGCCCGCCATTATTAGCCTGGCAAAGATTTATTGACTAATCAGAGACTAAAACAACGCAGCCGATAGAGTTAACAGAAATATATTTTGTTACAAAGTTACCTGCTGTACACTGCAAACGAATGCGTAAATTTTGACCATTGGCAAAAAGTCCACTTTAGGTTAGTTTTAACAGGTAGCCGGTGCGTTACCGGTTACGCCAAAGCAACAGGAGTGAGCAATGAGCATCAGTAAGCAGTATTTAAAGACCAAACCCGCTTGCAAAGTGACCTTTAAACTGACTGCCGACAGGCTACCAGCCGCGACACAGGTTGCTTTACTGGGGGAATTTAACGATTGGGATCCGGCAGCCTTGCCGATGAAGAAAAGCAAAAGTGGCGAATTCAGTGCCACTGTAACCTTGCCGGTCAATAGTGAGTATCAATTCCGCTATCTGGTTGATGGTGGCACCTGGCTTAACGACGAGGACGCCGATGCCTATCTGCCATCGCGGGTATCATACGACGAGAACTCGGTGATCCGGCTCTGAAAAAAGGGGCCAGGCCCCTTTCTCCATTCAGCTTAAGCGCAGCGCCTTAACACTTTTCCAGTACTAAGCAGCCCACCGAATAGCCGGCACCAAAGGAGCAAAGAATCGCTTTGTCACCACTTTGTAGCCCCTGCTGGTATTTATGAAACGCAATAATCGAGCCTGCCGACGCCGTATTAGCATAGGTATCCAGCACCAGCGGTGCCTCTTCCGGCAACGGATCGCGGCCGAGAATCTTTTTGGCCGCAAAGATATTCATATTGATATTGGCCTGATGCAGCCATAACCGTTTTAAATCGTCGGCAGTAACCTGTTGTGCCGCCATTTCGTCCAAAATCACCTCAGCTACTATCGGCAACAGCTCTTTAAACACTTTACGCCCCTGCTGTTTAAAAAACGGGGCCTTCGGGTCCTGCTCACTAAAGCAATGCTCGGTATAGCCAATATCGCAGCGGATATTATTGGAGAAGGTGGTTTTTAAACGCATACCCAGAATGCGAAATGCCTGGCTACTGGTACAGCTGGACTCGGCTTCAATAATGGTTGCGGTACAGACATCACCAAAAATAAAGTGACTGTCGCGGCTGCGGTAATCCACCTGCGGTGAGGCAAATTCCGGGTTGACCACCAGCACCACTTTGGCACTGCCGCCACGGATAGCATTAACCGCATTGCTGATCGCGAAGGTCGCCGAAGAGCACGCTACGTTCATATCAAAGGCATAACCGCCAGCGCCCAGCGCCTGTTGCAACTCGACGGACAGCGCCGGATAAGGCCGCTGCATATTCGAAGCAGCACAGATAATTAAATCAATATCGGCAGCGGTTTTGTTGGCTTGCGCTAAGGCTTGAGTCGCCGCCTGCACCGCCATTTCGACCATTTCTGGCAGTTCATCTTCGCCGCGCTTACGAAACACCGGATGCATTACCTTGGGGTCAAGAATGCCATCCTTATACAGTACGTGCCGGGCTTTAATACCGGAGGCTTTTTCGATAAATTCGCTGCTGGAATACTCCAGTGCCGCCAGTTCACCAGCAGCAATCTGTGCCGCATGCTCGGTATTAAACTGATCAACGTATTGATTAAAACTTACGACCAGCTCGTCATTGCTAATAATGTGTTGTGGGGTAAATAACCCTGAGCCGCTAATCACCACCTGCTGCATACTTTCACCTTGTCTGCGCCGTTATTTATCTACTATCAGTTTCACGCTGGCCGCTAGCGTCGCGTGGCGTGAACCTTTTGCACTTTTGGCACTCAGTATAACTGAAATGCTGGTCAGAGGTGATCCTTTCAAGACACCGCGTTTTAACTGGCGAAAATTCCCGCAGTTGGCCTCAGTTTTACTGTACTGCGTTCTGGCTTAAGGTACACTTTAGGTTGGTTTACCGATACCGCTGCCTGCAAAATGCGTGGTATTGGCTGCATCTTAACAGGATTTTAATGCGCTATTTGTTACTCACCTTGCTACTGCTAAGCCCTGCTGTGCTGGCGCAAACCACCTTGCGCCTGACAGGTCTGTCAGGCGAATTGGAGGATAACGTTAAGTTATTCCTCGACCGCTACGCAGCAGGTGAAATTTCGACCTCGCTGCGCTTTCAAGCCCGGCTGGAGCAAGATATTGCGCAAGCGATGCAGGCGCTGGGCTATTACCATAGCGAGATTACCATTACGCTGCAAAGCACGCGCAACAATGGCAGCCGCTTATTAATTCAGGTCACGCCCGGTGAACCTATTCGGATTACGGAAACCGATATTCAATTGCTTGGCGATGCGGCCACGGATCCCGAGTTTCAGAATTTGTTACGCCAGGCACCACAGGTCGGTCAGGTGGTGCACCATGGTCGTTATGACAGTTTCAAAAGTGCCCTGAATAGTCTGGCGCAGCGTCGCGGCTATTTTGATGCCCGTTTTAGCCTGCAGCGGCTGGAAGTTTCGCCGCCCCGGCGTCAGGCTTTTGTGCGCTTACATTTTGACAGCGGCCAGCGTTACCGCTTCGGCGAAGTGCGCTTTAGTGGCTCACAAATTGCCCCTGAGCGCCTGACCTCACTGGTGCCCTTTCAGCCTGACGCCCCCTATCTGGCAACCCAACTCGGTGAGCTGAACCAGGCCTTAGCCAATACCAACTGGTTCTCCTCTATTCTGGTCACGGCCAGTACCGAGGCCATCGACCAGCGGCTGCTGCCGATCGATGTTGAACTGGCGCCACGCAAACGCAACAGTATCGAAACCGGTATTGGTTTCTCTGACGATGTCGGCGCCCGCATTAAACTAAATTGGCTAAAACCCTGGTTAAATGATCGCGGCCACAGCCTGAACAGCAAACTGGCGCTGTCGCAGGCGGAGCAAAGTATTGAAGCCGCTTACCGGCTGCCGCTGGAAAGCGTTGCTACTGACTTCTGGCAGCTGCAATATGGCCTGCGTAACCGCGATTATCAGGACACCCGCTCTATTGAATCGAATCTGGCACTGGAGCGGCACTGGCTGCTGCGCAATGACTGGTATCGCACCGCCAGTATCCGCTGGCTCTATGAAGACTATACCCAGGCGGATCAGGAAGATAACAGCAGTTTAATTATGCCGGGGATCAGTTTTTCCCGCAGCCGGCAAACCGGCAGTGGCATGCCGACCCGGGCGGATCGTCTGCTGCTGGGGATTGAAGTGTCCGATCAGAGCTGGGGCTCTGCCGCCAGCTTTGTCCGCTTGCGCGGTCGTGCCGGTTATATCGACAGCTTTGGCGACCGGCATCGTCTGGTTAGTCGGTTAGATGGTGGCGCGGTGCTGATGGAAGCGGTTGATAATTTGCCGCCGTCACTGCGCTTCTTTGCCGGGGGCGATAATAATCTGCGCGGCTATGCCTATGAGTCCGTTTCCCCCCGCAACCAGGACGGCGAATTGATTGGTGGCCGCTATATGGCAACCGCCTCGCTGGAATATCAATATCGGGTGACCGGTAACTGGTGGCTGGCAACCTTTGCTGACTATGGCAGTGCCTGGACCAAGACACCGGATTGGAAAAAAGGCGTGGGCTTTGGCGTACGCTGGGGCTCACCTATAGGTGCCGTGCGGATCGATTTTGCCTGGGGTTTGGATGCAGAAGGCAAGCCCTTTCAGCTGCATTTTTCTTTGGGGCCTGAGCTATGAAGCGCCTGCTAACCTGGCTTGACCGCGGCATTTTCTGGCCGCTCTGGGCATTGTTACTATTACTGTGCTGGTTGCTGTTCAGCCAGTCCGGCTTACGATTTAGCCTGTACCTGACAGAGAAGGCCGTGCCAGAACTTAAGGTTGCCGAGGCTTCCGGCAGCTGGCTTGGCGGCGTAACCCTCCATCAGCTAAGTTATCAAAGCCCTGAGCTGGAGCTCAGGCTGGAGCAGCTACAACTGCGGCTACAAAAACGCTGCCTGATCCAGTTCCGGCTCTGTATTCCCGAGCTGGCGCTAAACGGCGTCACCATTAACAGCCAGTCTAGTGACCAGTCATCGGCGCAGGCGGCAACTGCTGCTGAACCGGCACTTGACAGCGAACCGACAACGCTGCATATCGGCGCGTCCGAGGCTAATGCGCCACGACGGCTCGCCGGCCTGGCATTTCCGATCCCATTAAAAGTCGACCGGCTGCTGATTGAACGGCTACAACTTAACTTGCCGGAGCAGCAACTGGCCTGGCAGCATTTTAGCATTGGCCTGAACGCCTGGGGTAATCGACTACAGTTACAGCAAGGCCGACTGGACGGTTTGGCTATCACACTTGCAGAAAGTAGCGGTGACGCCGAACCACTGACCGCCTATCCGGTACCAGAGCTTAGCCCCTTTAGCTTACCGTTATCGGTTTTTATTGATGATTTTCAGCTTAGTCATAGCGAGCTGCAGCAAGGCGAGCAGCACTTTAGCTTGCCGCTGCTGACCTTCAGTGCCCAACTAACGCCACGGCAAGTGCGCCTGCTTGATTTACAACTGACGCACCCACAGCTACAAGCTCAGCTTAGTGCCAATCTTGATTTAGCAACAGGCTTCCCATTGTCGGCGCAGTTCGATGTCCTGCTGCAAGACACCGCCCTGGCCGGGCAGCGTTTGCAGGGACAACTGCGCGGCTCGCTGGCAGAACTGATTGCTGAGATTAATGCTAGCGGACCACTTAACCTGGCGTTACAGGGGCGGCTGGCATTACTCAGTGCCGACTTACCGCTGCAACTGACACTGCAAGCCCGGGAATTACGCTGGCCGCTTGCACAACCGGACTATCAGCTTTCCGCTCTGGCGTTAGAGCTCGACGGCAATCTGACCGAGCTGCAATTAAGCCTTGCCACTAAGCTACAAGCCACGGGGCTCCCCGATGCCGGACTGCGTCTGGACGCCAGCTGGTTTAACTGGCAACAACGTGCTGCTATCCGCGAGCTGCAGCTCACCACCCTTGATGGCCAGGTGCAGGCCAAAGGCGAGCTTAACTTAGAGCCCGCCCTTAACTGGCAGCTGCAGCTGGCGATGGACGGTATTAAACCCGGTGCCTACTGGCCAGATTATCAGGGACAATTAAGTGGTCAATTGCAAGTCGCGGGCAAACTGGACCCGAACAGCGGTTTAGCACTGCAACTGCCGCAACTGGCAATGCAAGGCGAACTGCGACAACTGCCGCTGCTGCTGGCAGGCTCTTTGAGCCTGAGTAGCAATGCAGATTTTAGCGACTGGCAGTTTAACAGCCCGGATCTGCTGTTAAGCCATGGCCAAAACCAGTTACGGCTCTATGGCCAATTGCAGCAAGACTGGCAGTTGCAGGCTGAAATGTCAGTGCCGGATGCGGCCTTATCTTACCCAGAGCTGCGCGGCGCACTGCAAGGCAGTATTGCCGTGACAGGCCCGATGCTGACGCCCAAAGTCACACTGGAGCTAAACGCTGAGCGACTGGCATATCAGGATGCCCGGCTGCGTCAGGCATCACTTATCGCCACTACTGATTTGGCAGATAAATTGCGCACCAGCCTGACGCTGCAGCTGTCGCAAGCGCGCTGGCAACAGCAGCGCTTACAAGAATTACAGCTAAGCTTAGAGGGTGATGAAGATGCACATCAGCTAAAGGCACAACTTAAAGCCGAAGGGCTGGCGGTTAAGCTGCAGGCGGCTGGCTCGCTAAGCCAACGTCAGCTCTGGCAGGGGCAGCTAACCGAGTTTTTACTGGCCAGCCAGTTAGGTGACTGGCAACTCGCCGAGCCACTCGCTATTAAGGCTGACCTGCCGGCGCAACAACTGATGCTGGCGGCACATTGCTGGGCGCAGTTGGATGCCAGACTCTGCTTGAGCGAAGCGGCCACGCTATCAGCTACGCAGGTGCAGGCGAAACTGGCGCTCAGCGATTACCCGCTGGAAAATCTGAATAGCCTGTTACCGCTGCAAAGCAGCATTAATGGTGAGCTTGCCGCCCAGCTAGATATCAATTGGCGGCACGGACAGGCGCCACAACTGACTTTTGGTTTACAAAGTAGCAGTGGCCAGGTGTTGCAACAACTCGATGTGCCGGTGACCCTGCCCTGGCGCGATCTGGAACTGAGCGCCGAAATGGCGGCGCACCAGTTACGCAGTAAGCTGACGTTACAATTAGCTGATAGCGGCCAATTGACAGCGCAAGCCCTAGTTACGGAATTGGATCAAGCAGAAAAGCCCCTGCGCGCCGAACTTGCACTCACCAGTCTGACTCTGGATTTTTTAAAGCCGTTACTTGACGAATACAGTGAACTGGCCGGTACCCTGTCCAGCCAGTTAAGTCTGGATGGCAGCCTGGATAACCCGCAGCTGCGTGGTGAGCTGCGTCTGGATGGCCTAAAAGTAAGGGGCAAGCTGGCGCCAACTGATATCGAACAGGCGGACTTAGTGATCAGCTTTCGTGGTGAACGCGCTGAGTTAAACGGTCTGGTGCGGACGCCTGAGGGCAAAATTGACCTGGCAGGCTTTGCCGATTGGCGTGATCTCGACGCTTGGCAGGCAAACCTCGGGATCAGCGGCGATCCACTACGACTGCAGATCCCGCAAGCAGAGCTGTTCGTGCAGCCTAATCTGTTGATAAACGCTGAACCTGGTCGCAGTCGACTCACCGGTACCTTACAGATCCCGCGCGCCAATATCAGTGTCAATACCTTACCGCAAAATGCCATTGGCTTATCCAGCGATCATGTGCTGCTGGACCGGCGCCTGCAACCGATCACTGAAGAGCAAAGTAGTCAATTTACATTGGAAACCGATATCCGCGTGCGCTTAGGGCAACAAGTCAGGCTGGAGGCCTTTGGCTTAAAAAGCCGCTTAGCGGGTGAGTTACGGGTGCAGCAACAGCAGTTTAACCCCAGTGTGCGCGGGGAAGTCTCACTGGTTGATGGTACCTTCCGTGCTTACGGCCAGGATCTGCTAATCCGTCAGGGCAAACTGACTTTTAATGGTCCAGCCGATCAGCCGTTCCTGAACGTTGAGGCCATCCGCAATCCGGCCAATATGGAAGATGATGTGATTGCCGGCATTCGGGTAACGGGCCCGGCCGACGAACCCATAGTTACCATTTTCTCTGAACCTGCCAAACCTCAGGCCAATGCCCTGTCATACCTGATTACGGGCAAGGATCTGGACAGCGAATCGGGCTTTAATGCTAACAGTGTTACCACCAGTCTGATTGGTATGAGTATTTCCTCCAGCGGCAAGCTGGTTGGCGAAATCGGTGAAGCCTTTGGCGTCAGTGATTTAATGTTAGATACTGAAGGTGCCGGCGATAATTCGCAGGTGACGGTAAGTGGCTATTTAACCCGCGATCTGCAGCTAAAATACGGCATTGGTATCTTTCAGCCGATCGGTCAATTTACGCTGCGTTACCGGCTAATGCGTAATCTGTATCTGGAAGCGGTATCGGGCCTGGATAATGCGGTCGACTTGTTATACAAGTTTGAGTTTGACTAAGCCAACAATATGCCCCGGAGCGCCATCCCCAAATCGCTATATGGTGCGACAATTTGTCACAGTGCCAAGTCCTTAGTACGCGGCTAAACTAAGGTCGTGTACTGAGAGGTCAATCTGGCTCAGTCGCGCACTGTACATTTGCTTTACGGCTGCCACCTGGCAGCCGTCTTTTTTAACGCAGTTCAGGCCCGTAACAGCAAATGGATATAACGGCCAAGCGAGGCATAAGGCTCCTGCCGGTTATACTGCAGCTCCAGCGCTTCTAACTCAGTATAATGACTCTGCTGTTGACTGCGATCGCGCAAATAATCATGAAAGCAACGCACCCCGGTTTTACTCAGTAATGCAAAGCCCGCCTGCTGACACCACTGCAACACCTGCTGTGGTGGCAAGGGCTGCTGCGGATTCAGCCGTACCGGCTTTTTTGCTTTTAACCCGGCCTGCACATAGGCAAAGTTACCGTAAATGATATTACTTAAACGATGCGCATCCTGGTTATAAAACATCAGCGACACAATGCCGCCCGGCTGCACCAGTTGCCGTAACTGGCTAATCGCGGCTTCTGGTTCGGCTAGCCATTCCAGCACTGCATGACACAGCACCAGCGGGTAAGCTTGCCCGCCAAGCCGCTGCGGTAAGTCTTGCAGTGAACTCTGACTGATCTGTAACTGCGCGCTCAGCCCCTGATTCTTTGCCTCTTCTGCCGCCAGTTGCAGCATCTCAGCCGAAATATCAGTCAGATGCAGTTGATGCCCCAGCGTCGCTAGTTTTAGCGCCAGCTGGCCCTGGCCACCGCCGACATCGAGAATGGCGGTTGGCGTAGCGAGCTCAGGTAATTCCAGCAAATCTCGCAGCAATACGGCCTGGCGAATTTTACCCTTGGTAGTCTGGTAAATATTGCTGGCAAAGCGGCTGGCCAGGTTATCAAAATTACGATCTTTTAATGACTTAGATTGGCTCATAGTGGCGTTTGCTAAAACATCTGGTTAGGCCGGCTTTAGGCCGGATTAGGAATATCGATAAAGTGGACGCTAAGGCCAAGTTCAGCCGCCAGGTATTCGCCCAGCGCTTTAATACCATAGCGCTCGGTGGCATGATGGCCGGCGGCAATAAAATGGATCCCCAGCTCGCGCGCGACATGAATGGTTTGCTCCGACACTTCGCCGGTGACAAATAACTGCGCCCCGGCTGCCGCCGCTTGTTCAATATAGCCCTGACCGCCACCGGTACACCAGGCGACAGTGCGGATCTCGCCGATACCGGCATCTTCGAGCAAGACCTCACGTTGCAGCTGCTGGCTTAGCGTTGCCGCAAGCTGAGTGAGCTTTGCTGGCGCAGGTAACTGCCCCATTTGCAGCACGCCTGCAGGTTCAGCGGTTAACACCGGCTGCGGCGCCGTGATCCCAAGTATTTTGCCAAGCTGAGCGTTATTACCCAGCTCTGGATGCACGTCCAATGGCAAATGATAGGCCAGTAAATTGATATCGTGTCTCAGTAAGGTGGCCAGACGCTGCTTCTTCATCCCCACCACCGGCATTGCTTCGTTTTTCCAGAAATAGCCATGGTGTACCAGCACTGCATCGGCGTTGAGCGCCACTGCCTGCTCGAGCAGCGCCTGACTGGCGGTCACGCCGGTCACTACCGTACGGATCGTGTCGCGCCCTTCTACCTGTAAGCCATTCGGGCAATAATCTTTAATGCGGGCACTTCCGAGTTTTTCATCAATAAAAGCGACGAATTGCTGCCGTGTAATCATGTTAGAACCTTGTTTTTTGCGGTGATCCACAGTCCCATATAATGGCTGCTGCGATAAGCGTGTGATTGTAACATCAGGCCGGTAAAATTGCGTTGCCGCCGCGCGCTGGTTTGCTCGGCACTGGCATTGAGCAAAGGCGCCAATTGTTGCCAAACCCGGCTTGCCTGCTCAGCGCCAAAGCGCTGCTGCAGGATCTGATAGCCCTGCTGCTGTGCTGCCAGCCAGGGTGTTTCATCCTGATATAAAGCCACGGCGGCCTGACAAAACGCCTCTGCAGTATCGGCAATAGCGCCGCCCCAGCCTGCGCCAGCCTTCATACCCTCGGCGCCAATTGAGGTGGTAACACTGGGTGTGCCGCATTGCATCGCTTCGAGTAATTTACCTTTTAACCCGGCGCCAAACTGCAGCGGCGCCAGGCAAAGCCGCGCCTGTTGCATCACCGCTACCGCGTCCGCAGCCCAGCCTTTCACCAAAAAACCGTCGCGGGCATTATGCAATGCCGTGGCTTTAGGCGGCGGATAGGCGCCGTAAATATGTAACTCGGCCTGCGGTAAAGCCTTACGGATCTGCGGCCAGAGTTGTTGTTTCAGCCAGAGTACCGCCTGCCAGTTCGGAGCATGGCGAAAATTGCCGATACTGATAAAGTGTGTGCGCTCAGCAAAAGCCGGCACGGCTGGCACCACGGCAGCATGCCAGAACGGGCAGTAACAGAGCAGTTCAGCCGGTACCCGGTAATGTTGCTGCAGCAGCTGCATCTCATAATCGGAAATCACCAGTGTCAGGTCACAGCGATAAATGGCGGCAATTTCCCGCAGCGCCAGCTCGTTATTTAGCCGCTCCACCGCTACCTCTTTGGCCACCAGCGCGTCCCCGGCTTTAACGGCGTCGTGCCTTGCCTGACGCAGCGCATGTAAATCTTCCATATCCAGTAGGCGCAGGGCATCCGGACAACTTGCCGCGACCCGCCAGCCAAACTGTTCTTCCAGCATAAAACGGTCAAATAACACCGCCTGCGGGTTCACTTCTTTCAGCCACTGGTCAAAGCTATCGCAATTTAGGGCAATGCGCTGCTCGCTGACACCAATGGCCGGTAAATCCACCCGATGCGGTCCGGGCTCAGCCGCGCTGGCAAAGCACACTCGCCAGCCTTGCAGCTGAAACAGCTGAATTAAACTCAGCATCCGGCTGCCCGCCGCGGAAGACGCCGGCTCAGGCCAGACATAGCCGATAACAACAAGTTGCGGCATTGGCCCCCCTAATGCAGAAAAAGCGCAGTGTAGCGCTTTTCTTATGTCGAGCACAGCCAGTTGCACCTATTGACAAGTAATTTAATGTCACATATAGTGACATTAATTATTGAGGGTGACACTGATGACTGTTAAACGTAGCTATGACAACTCAAAACGGGAAGCCAAAGCAGAGGCGACCCGGCAGAAAATTATCGATGCGCTGATCCAACAGCTGATTGAAAACAATACGCCGGATTTTTCAGTAGAAGAAGCGGCGGCAACGGCTGGCGTAACGACCCGGACCCTATTCCGGCATTTTAGTAACAAAGAAGAAATGTTGGCCGGGGTATCTGAGGGCATCCTGAAACTAACTGGAAAGATTAAAGAGCCACAAACCCCGGCAGATTTTCTGCAGGTCTTCAAAAACACCTATGGCTTATTCCAGCAACATCCGGATTTAATTAAGGCCACCCTGCTCTCAGACCTGGGCCGGGGTGCGCGCTCTGCCCTGGCTGAGCGGCGACGCAAAGCAAATATGAGTGCCCTGACGCCGCTGGTTGCATCACTGCAAGATGAGGAGGCCAAAGCCGTGCAAGCTGTACTGTGTAACCTGATTACGGCCGAAACCTGGCTTAATGTCACGACAAACTTCAATCTGAACAGTAACAATGCCTACGTAGTCATTAACTGGCTGCTGCAATTAGCCTTTGCAGCCTTGCAAGCCGGGAATTACCCTGATTTTCAACCCTCATCATCCACTGACGGAGTAGCTAACTGATGATCAAACATATTTCTATTGGTGCGAAAACCCCGGCCAGAACCGCCCAGACACTGGCGCAGTTCTGGCAAGTACCGGCCTTACCCTTTCCGATGTATGAAGACAGCTATGTGGTATTTTTAGGCAGCAATACCTCTTGCTGTGTCGAAATTTATCCGCTGGGTCAATTAACGCTGAACGGTAACAACACCTTACCGGAGTTGGACCGCAGTAAACCACTTAGTGCCGGCCCCTTCCATGCCGCTCTCGCCGTGGAAATTGACGAGGCACAGATTGGCCGGATCTGTGATGCGGCTGGCTGGCGTTATCGGACCGTGGACCGGGGCGGCGTATTTCAGGTGATTGAAGTCTGGATTGAAAATCATACGCTGTTTGAAATCCTGACTCCCGAGATGGCCGCAGCTTATGAGCAATTCGCTAATGTCGATAATTGGCAGCGGATCTTTGGCAAAGCCAGCTGATTTCGCAGCGCTTGCCACCGCTAAGCACGAGCTGCAGGAGTAAATTAATGACGCTTTACATTCGATATCCGACACTCTGGCTATGGCTGGCCTTGGTTGTTGCGCTACTCAATGCGCTATTGGGAAAAGCGGCGGCACAAGCGCCGCGGCACGAGACAGCCCCGCTAATTGTTGCCACTTACGCCTACCCGACGCTGGACCGGCAAGCAGCAGTGACACCGTTACAAACCTGGCTGGAACGGCATGCCCAGCGCACTGTTATTATTCGTATTGCGGATACGCCGGCGGAGCTTGCGGCCTGGGCAGCAGACAAACAGGTCGATTTGTTAGTACCAAACCTGGCGACCTATCTGAAGATCCGTCAGCAAAACACTGAAGCCCAGTTTATTGCGGTTCCAAAAAGTCACAGCCCGCTGATTATCAAATCTCAGTACCGGGGTAGTATCGCTGCCAGTGGGATCCGCTCCCTCAGCGAGCTGCGTAATCAGCTGATTAGTGGTCGGAGGCTAAAGGTATTTGCCGTGTTTCCCGACTCGACCACAGGGGCACTGATTGGCTTATCCAAGCTCAGAGCGAGCTTAACAGAGAGTCAGTTCAGACAGTTGCAGTTGCATTACACCGGTAGTCACGAGCTGGTGGTGCAACAGCTGAAGCAGCATCCCTTTGCAATAGGGATCCTATCAGCCAATACGCTTAGCCGCTTAAATCAGGACCGCGCCGTGACAGAGCTGTGGCGCTCCGGTGAAATCCCATTTGGCCCTGTTACCTGCGTCCAAAGACAACTATCCTGTGAGCAGTTGAAATCAGCCTTAGCCAGGGATCCACTTGGCAGCCAACAGATCCTGCTCGGTTTAAAAAGTGGCTGGCCGGAGTTTGAACATACCGACAGCCTGTCGTTTCACGAGCACCGGGTCTATTCGGTGCTGCTAGACGAGCATTCGGGTCAGAGCAACGCAAATCTGGCATACCGCCCTGCTCCTGCCACGACAACGCAGCACGGTGGATTGTCGATAACGCCGAAAGCGGTAGGTGCGCGATGATTGAGCATCTGGCCATCTGGTCAAAGGATCTGGAGCAACTCACAGCCTTTTATGTCAGGTATTTTAACTGCCAGGCCTGCGGACGCTATTGCAACCCAAGAAACGGCTTTGCGTCTTATTTTCTGTCATTTGCCAGCGGGGCAAGGCTGGAGCTGATGCAAATGCCTGGTATTGCAAACCTGGCCAAGCAGCCAACAAAGCAGTATTTTGGTTTTGCCCATATGGCGATAGCGCTCGGCTCTGCGGCGGCAGTCGATGCCTTGTATCAGCGCTTGCTTGCCGATGGCGTTGAGGTACTGGACCAACCACACCACACTGGTGATTGCTATTACGAATTTACCCTGTTAGATCCGGAAACTAACCGGATTGAGATCACCATCTAATCGGCGTTTGTCGCCCAAAAGGAGCACCGTTATGCCTCGTTTAGTAAATAAAATCGCGCTAATCACTGGTGCAGCGCGGGGCATCGGCGCCGCCATTGCCCGCGCCTATCTGGCCGAAGGTGCAGTGGTTTATCTGACCGATATTAATACAGATGCCGGTCAGGCTCTGGCAACTGAGCTGGGTGAACGGGCGTACTTTATGCCTCTGGATGTACGGGATGAACAGACCTGGCAACAGGTTACCGCCAGCATAGTAGCGCGCGAAGGCAAACTGGATATCCTGGTCAATAATGCCGGAATCACCGGCTTTGAAGCAGGCGTCGCCGCTCATGATCCGGAACATGCCAGCCTGCAGGACTGGCGCGCTGTTCATGCCACTAACCTGGATGGGGTTTTTCTCGGCTGTAAATACGCCATCCGGGCGATGCGGGCGCAAGGCTGTGGCGCCATTATCAATATGTCGTCGCGCTCTGGTATAGTCGGTATTCCGGGTGCGGCCGCTTATGCCGCCAGCAAGGCCGCCGTACGTAACCATACCAAGAGCGTCGCCCTGTATTGCGCTGAGCAAGGGCTGGCTATCCGCTGCAACTCTATCCATCCGGCGGCGATCTTAACCCCAATGTGGGAGCCGTTACTGGGTGAAGGCCCTGAACGTGAAGCCAATATGGCGCTCTATGTCCAGGATACGCCGTTACGTCGCTTCGGTAAGCCGGAAGAGGTGGCCGCTATCGCCCTATTGCTGGCCTCAGATGAATGCCAGTACCTCACCGGAGCTGAAATCAATATCGATGGCGGTATTCTGGCAGGTTCCGCCGCAACGCCTGCTCAGTAATACCAGAATTCGCGCAAATAACAGGCCAGCAGCAGAACTCGCCGGCGAAAGTTTTGCATCTGCTGCCGGCTTTGGCTATACCTTTGGTATCTGACACAGGCTGGGAGCCACCCATGTATATCCCCAAGTGGTTAGTCGCTATCACAGCGCTAAGCTTTCTGCTGTTACTCAGCTGGACGACATCGCTCGTAATGCAGCGCAATCCTCTACCCTTTCCCGATCCGGGCTCCCGGATCTTTACCACGCCATCACCGGAGGCCAAGGCCGTCATTGTCGCCCTGTTGGCACAACATGGTGTTAAAGAGCGTTTTCAGGCAAATAGTGACGGCGTGCAGCGTTCTATCATGTGGGATGGCACCATTATTAATCAACCGTCAGCTGAGGTACTACAGAAAGTCGGCAATGCCGGCGCCAGTATTGGCTTAGTGGTGCGCGATCCGCAGCAAAGTGCAGAAGCGGCCGCGGCATTTTTACGCCAACATGGCTTTAATGCTGAGGTCGTGTCTGATGTCGAGCCCGCCTTACCAATCGTTTTTGTGGTCACCGATGCGCTGAATGGCACAGTGCTTAACTTTCGTAAGCATATTATTCATTTGCCAAAGCCTGACAGCATAAACTGAGGTCACCGCGATGCTGGACTGCGATAAACATGATTATGTTGAAATTGTCTGCCTGTATCGCTACCCGCTCAGGCTAATCCTTAGCAATGGCAAAGTGCTTAGCGGCACAGCAGTGGATACCCGTTATAACGCCAGCCACCAGGAATGCCTGCTGCTTAGCCACAACGGCACGGAACAGCTGCTGCCACTTAGCGAAATCCTGTCACTCGAGGTGACAGTCGATAATCCCCATCTGCAACAACTTATTTTTTAATGCTGCGTGCGCCTTTATTTACAGTTATACCGCCGCCATTTCCCGACAACGGGGTTTCGCTTTGTGCTGGCTTTCCGTAGAATCCCGCTATCTTTTTTGCATTATTTTCCAATGGAGTGCTCTGATGTCAGAGGTTAAACACAGCAAACTGCTTATTCTGGGCTCTGGCCCTGCCGGTTACACTGCCGCCGTTTACGCGGCCCGCGCCAACTTACAACCGGTACTGGTAACCGGGATGCAGCAAGGCGGTCAGCTGACCACCACCACCGAAGTTGAAAACTGGCCCGGTGATGCGCACGGTTTAACTGGCCCGGCGCTGATGGAGCGGATGCGTGAGCATGCTGAAACCTTTAATACCGAAATCGTGTTTGACCATATTCATACCGTTAACCTGCAACAGCGGCCCTTTATCCTGACTGGCGACAACGGCCTGTACAGCTGTGATGCGCTGATTATCGCCACCGGCGCTTCCGCCAAATATCTGGGCTTACCGTCAGAACAGGCGTATAGCGGCCGTGGTGTGTCAGCTTGTGCCACCTGTGACGGTTTCTTCTATCGCAATCAGAAAGTCGCGGTAGTCGGTGGTGGTAATACTGCGGTGGAAGAAGCGCTGTATTTATCCAATATCGCGGCCGAAGTGCATCTGGTGCACCGTCGTGACAGCTTTAAAGCGGAGAAAATTCTGATTGACCGCTTAATGGCTAAAGTTGCCAGCGGCAATATTATCCTGCATACCCACCGCGAACTGGATGAAGTGCTGGGTGATGAGATGGGCGTAACCGGTGTGCGGTTAAAATCGACTCAAGGCGAAGCGGCAAAAGAGCTGGCACTGCAAGGCGTCTTTATCGCCATCGGCCACAAACCCAATACCGATATTTTTGCCGGTCAGTTGGAAATGAATGGTGGTTATTTGAAAGTGCAAAGCGGCACGGAAGGCAACGCGACGCAAACCAGCATCGCCGGGGTGTTCGCTGCCGGTGATGTGGCAGACCATATCTACCGTCAGGCCATTACCTCAGCCGGCTCCGGTTGTATGGCAGCGCTGGATGCCGAGCGCTATCTGGACGCCCTGGGTAAATAACAGCGTATGAAGCCGCAACATGCGGCTTCAGCTTGCCCGCGCCCTGTCTGATGCCTATCTATCTGCCGGAGCTATTAGCAGATGAACTCTGGTTCCCGCCCGTGCAACAGGCGCTGCGGGAGCCCGATGGTTTGCTGGCTATGGGCGGTGATCTCTCGGTCGCACGCCTGCAGCTGGCCTATCAAAGCGGCATCTTTCCATGGTTTTCTGAAGGCGATCCACTACTCTGGTGGAGCCCTGCTATCCGCGCCGTCTTTGCGCCCGATACGCTTAGCTTAAACCGTACCTTGCGCAAGCAATTACGCCGCGAAGGTTTAACCGTAACGCTAAATCAGGCATTTGCTGCAGTGATCAGCAAGTGTGCCGAACCCCGGCCCAGTCAGGCGCAAACCTGGATCCTGCCACCGATGCAGCAAGCCTATCTGGCGCTGCACCAACAAGGTCTGGCGCATAGTGTCGAGGTCTGGCAAGGCAAGCAACTGGTCGGTGGCTTATATGGCGTGCAGCTGGGTCAGCTGTTTTGCGGTGAATCGATGTTTAACCGCATTGATAATGGCGCTAAGTTTGCGTTGATAGCGCTGCAACAGCATTTGCAGCGCTATGCCCCCGGCTGGATTGACTGTCAGTTACCTAACCCGTTTTTACTGAAACTTGGCGCCACTACCCTGTCCCGGCACGACTACCTGCCGCTGATTGCAACCTTAACCAAGACACCTGCACCGGCAGAGCATTGGCGAAGCCAGCCGCTGCCGCTGGAGCCTGAGCATGACTGAGCAGAGCTTGCAGTTTGGCCTGACCCCGCCTGCCGCCTGTAGCTACCTGAGTTCGCAACAGGAGCAACTGGCGGTATTGCTCAGTCCACAGCCAATGGACGCCAGTTTATATCAGTTGCTGATCAAACATAATTTCCGCCGCAGCGGTGATCAACTGTACCGGCCGCATTGCCCCAGCTGTCACGCCTGCCAATCACTGAGGATCCCGCTGCCAGATTTTACGCCAAGCAGTAGCCAGCGTCGTCTGCTCAACAAAGCCGCGCGCAGCGGCTGGCAGTATCAGCTAAGCAAGGTGCCCGATTCAGTGGCTGAGCGACAACAATTATTTGCGTTATTTGCCGACTATATTGCTTTTAAGCATCCGGATGGGGTGATGCATCCGGCAACGCAGGAACAACTGGACTCCCTGCTAAACAGTAAATGGCAGCCGATCAGCTTGCTGCAGTTGTATCAGGCCGGGGTGTTACAGGCCGTGATGGTGGTGGATGAACTCGCCGGTGCTTATTCAGCAGTGTACACCTTTTTTGCCCGGCAGGCAGAGTCTTTCTCTCCCGGTAAGTTGGCCATCCTGTATCTGCTGCAACTGGCGGCACAGCAGCAGCTGGACTATGTCTACCTCGGCTATCAGGTCGATGGCTGTCGCAAAATGGCCTATAAGCAGGAATTTCTGCCGCATCAGCGCTATTTCGATGGCGGCTGGCACTCATTTGCTTAAAAAAGCGCTTGCTGCTTTACTTATCGGTGGCTTTTCGGCACAATCTGCGCTGTTTTTCTAAAGGCACCACATTTTATTAGAGGCGAGTACGCTGAATGGCGAAAGAAGATGTAATTGAAATGCAAGGTACCATTCTGGATACCCTGCCAAACACCATGTTCAAAGTTGAGCTGGAAAACGGTCACGTGGTGATCGCGCATATTTCTGGCAAAATGCGTAAAAACTATATCCGCATTTTAACCGGTGATAAGGTTACCGTAGAACTGACGCCTTATGATCTGACCAAGGGCCGGATCGTGTTCCGCCAGCGTTAAGCAGCCTAAGTCTGCACGAAATGCCGACTTAGTGCTTTTCGTCGCCAGCTAAAGGCAAACCCGGCATAGCCGGGTTTTTGCGTTTTAGTCCACACCTGTTCGCCGGTGAGTGGCTTATTAACCCGGCTGCGCCTCGGTCGCTACGGTTTTACTGGTCTGATAATGGAATTCCAGTTTATCCGCCACCAGTTCCACCCGCACATCGCCACCCTCAGTTAGCACCCCAAACAGGATTTCATTAGCCAAAGGCTTTTTCAGTTGTTCCTGGATCACTCTTGCCATCGGCCGAGCGCCCATCGCCTGATCATATCCCTTGGCTGCCAGCCAGTGCCGGGCTTCACTACTGAGTTCCAATGACACCTGTTTCTTATCCAGTTGTACCTGCAGTTCGCAGATAAACTTATCAACGATTTGCAGAATAATCTCCTGATCCAGATGTTGAAACCAGATAATGCCATCCAGCCGGTTACGGAATTCCGGACTAAAGGTTTTATTGATTTCGCTGAGCGCATCATGGCTATGATCCTGCTGTTTAAAACCAATCGACTTGCGCACCGTTTCCTGCACCCCGGCATTGGTGGTCATCACCAGGATCACATTTCGGAAATCAATCTTGCGACCGTTATTATCGGTCAGGGTACCGTGATCCATCACCTGCAACAGGATATTGTAGATATCCGAGTGTGCCTTTTCGATTTCATCCAGCAGCACTACCGAATACGGATGCTTGGAGACCGCATCAGTCAGCAAGCCGCCCTGCTCAAAACCGACATAGCCCGGTGGCGCACCAATTAAACGGCTCACCGCATGCCGCTCCATATATTCCGACATATCAAAGCGCAGCAGCTCTACGCCCATCACCTTGGCCAGCTGTTTGGTCACTTCGGTTTTCCCAACCCCGGTAGGCCCGGCAAACAGGAAGCTGCCGATGGGTTTTTCCTCGTTACCCAAGCCTGAACGCGATAAGCGGATCGCCGCCGTTAGCGCTTCAATGGGTGCATTCTGGCCAAAGACCACCAGTTTCAGATTACGATCCAGATTGGCCAGCACTTCTTTATCCGAAGCGGAGACTGACTTCTCCGGAATACGGGCGATCTTAGCAATCACCTGCTCAATTTCCGCGACGTTAATTACTTTTTTGCGCTTCGATGCCGGTAACAGCCGCTGTGAAGCACCGGCCTCATCAATCACATCGATGGCTTTATCCGGTAAATGCCGCTCACTGATATATTTTGCCGACAGTTCAGCAGCAGCGCGCAGTGCTTTCTGCGTGTATTTCACATTATGGTGCTGCTCATAGCGTTCTTTTAAGCCCAGCAGAATGCGGGTGGTATCTTCGACACTGGGCTCTACCACATCGATTTTCTGGAAGCGCCGTACCAGTGCGGTATCTTTTTCGAAGATATTTTTAAATTCCTGATAGGTGGTCGACCCCATACAGCGCAAGCGGCCGCTCGACAACAACGGCTTAATCAGATTCGAGGCGTCCATCACACCGCCCGAGGCCGCACCGGCACCAATCACGGTATGGATCTCATCAATAAACAGGATGGCATTTTTCTCGCGCTCAATTTCTTTTAACAGCGACTTTAAGCGCTTTTCAAAATCGCCACGGTACTTGGTACCAGCCAGCAAGGCGCCCATATCCAGCGAGTAGATGGTGGCATCAGCAATCACTTCCGGCACTTGCTGCTGTACGATGCGCCAGGCCAGACCTTCAGCAATGGCCGTTTTGCCGACGCCGGCTTCGCCGACTAACAGCGGGTTATTTTTCTTCCGCCGGCATAGTACCTGCACCGCCCGCTCTACTTCAGTATCGCGGCCAATCAGCGGATCGATCAGGCCATTTTTCGCCTGCACATTCAGGTTAGCAGTAAAGTTTTCCAGGTAACGGTGCTCTTCTGCGCTCTGCTCGCCAATCTCTTCCTGCTGGCTATCATCGTGCTGTTCCAGCTTTTCAGTTTTGGTAATGCCGTGCGAGATGTAGTTCACCACATCCAGCCGGGTGATATCGATTTTTTTCAGCAGATAAACCGCTTGCGATTCCTGCTCAGAGAAGATCGCCACCAGCACATTAGCGCCATTGACTTCCGACTTACCTGAGGATTGCACATGAAAGACCGCGCGCTGTAGCACGCGCTGAAAGCCCAGTGTCGGTTGCGTATCGCGCTCAAGCTCTCCCTCCGGCAGCACCGGTGTGGTGGAGTCAATAAAGCTGGCCAATTCCTGACGCAGCTTATCCAGATTAGCGCCGCAGGACTTGAGCGCCGCGCCCGCGGAAGGGTTATCCAGTAAGGCCAATAACAGATGTTCAACCGTCATAAATTCATGCCGGCGTTCGCGCGCAAACCTGAATGCCATATTCAGCGTTAACTCAAGATCTTTATTTAACATACTTCACTCCTAATCCACCTGAGTTAGAGACATCCTTGGCCACAGCCCCGGGATGCCAACGGTTTTAAGCGCGTTCCATGGTACAAAGCAACGGATGCTGATGCTCCTTGGCATAGGTCATCACTTGCTGCACCTTGGTTTCGGCAATTTCGGCAGTAAAAACCCCACAAACCGCGCTGCCTTCATAATGTACTTTCAGCATAATTTCGGTGGCTCTTTCATACTGCATATTAAAGAACCGGCTCAGTACATCGATGACAAAGTCCATTGGGGTATAGTCATCATTATGCAAAATCACCTTATACATCGGTGGCGGTGCCAACCGCTGCCGGGTGAGTTCTGCGATATCATCAAAATGTACGTTGGGATTCTGCTTACCGCTCATAAGTTAACTATAGCCATCCGAGCGCCATCCAGCAAAGGCGCGTGTTATTAAAATTGCGTAAAGGTTTTAGCTTATTTTTGCAAATACCTTGACTGTTTGCTCAAATTATCTACATTAAATAACGGGGCCAGTTCCGGCTCCTGCTCAGTGATTCACTAGCATACAGAATATAGCTAACTTAGAGAAGGAAGTAAGTAGTATGGCTACCGGTAAAGTGAAATGGTTCAATAATGCCAAAGGATTTGGATTTATCCGGGAAGACGGACGTGACGAAGATATCTTCGCCCATTATTCAACCATTAACATGGATGGCTACCGCACGCTGAAAGCGGGCCAGGACGTGGTATTCGACTTGTCTGAGGGCCCCAAAGGCTTACACGCTGTCAATATCAAGCTGCCCGGCGTTGACGAATAGCACAGCGGACCTGAAAACAAAAAAGCAGGCGGCGCCTGCTTTTTTGTTGTCCTGAGCTTGCTGTGCTATTACACAGCACAAGACATCTTTGCAGCCCGCCCCCGGCTGTAGCCGGATAGCGGGCCGCTCACCGCTATTACAGTGCAGCCAGCGCCGCGTTTAAGGTTGCGCTTGGCCGCATCGCTGCAGCCACTTTGGCCTGATCCGGACGGTAGTAACCGCCGATATCCACTGCCTTACCCTGCACACCATTTAACTCCGCCAGGATTTGCTGTTCGCTGGCTTCCAGCTTATCCGCCAGTTTAGCAAAGCGTGCTGCCAGTGCACTGTCAGCCTGTTGTTTTGCCATGGCGCGAGCCCAGTACATCGCCAGATAGAAGTGGCTACCACGGTTATCCAGCTCGCCGGCTTTACGACGTGGTGATTTGTCGTTATCGAGGAATAAGGCTGTCGCCTGATCCAGGGTATCGGCCAGGATCTGCGCCACCTTGTTACCGGCAACCTGAGACAGATGCTCCAGTGACGCCGCCAAGGCCAGGAACTCACCCAGTGAATCCCAGCGCAGATGGTTTTCATCAACAAACTGCTCGACGTGCTTCGGTGCTGAACCACCGGCGCCAGTTTCGAACAAGCCGCCGCCGTTCATCAGTGGCACGATAGACAACATCTTGGCGCTGGTACCCAGCTCCAGGATTGGGAACAGGTCAGTCAGATAGTCGCGTAGCACGTTACCGGTCACAGAGATGGTATCCAGACCTTGCTTCATCCGCGCCAGCGTATGACGGGTGGCATCAACCGGCGACATAATCTGCAGATCCAGACCTGTTGTATCGTGCTCTTTTAGGTAGCTTTGTACTTTCTTAATCAGCTCAGCATCATGGGCACGGGCGCTGTCTAACCAGAACACGGCTGGCGTACTGCTTAAACGAGCGCGGTTAACGGCCAGTTTCACCCAATCACGGATAGGGGCGTCTTTTACCTGACACATGCGCCAGATATCGCCAGCTTCGACCTGATGGCTAAATACTACTTCGCCTTGGCTGTTGGTTACCACTACGGTACCGGCGGCCGGGATTTCGAAGGTTTTATCGTGTGAACCGTATTCTTCGGCTTTTTGCGCCATTAAGCCGACGTTCGGTACTGAGCCCATGGTACGCGGGTCAAAAGCACCGTTCTTCTTACAGAATTCGATCGTTTCCTGATAGACACCGGCATAGCAACGATCCGGGATCACGGCTTTGGTATCATGTAACTGACCATCCGGGCCCCACATCTGACCGGAGCTGCGGATCATCGCTGGCATAGACGCATCGATAATCACATCGCTTGGTACATGCAGGTTGGTAATGCCTTTATCGGAGTTCACCATCGCCATCGCTGGCTTGCTGGCATACAGCGCCTTGATATCGGCCACTATGGCTTCCTGCTCGGCTTGTGGCAGTTGCGGCAGCTTGGCATACAGATCGCCAATACCGTTGTTCACGTCTACACCCAGCTTGTCAAAGGTGGCGGCATATTTAGCGAAGATTTCTTTGTAGAACACCTTTACCGCATGACCGAACATGATGGGATCTGATACCTTCATCATGGTGGCTTTTAAATGCAGCGAGAACAGTACGCCTTGCGCTTTCGCGCTTTCTACTTCAGCGGCATAGAAGTCACGCAGCGCTTTAACGCTCATAAAGGTGGCATCGACCACTTCACCCGCCAGCACCGCGACTTTTTCTTTTAATACTTTAACGCTGCCATCGGCCTGCTGCAGGCTGATTTTCAGCACATCATCAGCAGCCATGGTAGCGGATTGCTCAGAGCCATAAAAATCGCCAGCCGTCATATGGGCGACATGAGACTTGGAGCTGCTGCTCCAGGCACCCATGCTGTGCGGATTTTTCCGGGCATATTGTTTAACTGAAGCCGGTGCGCGACGATCAGAGTTACCTTCACGTAATACCGGGTTTACCGCCGAGCCTTTGATTTTGTCGTAGCGTGCTTTGACATCACGCTCCTGCTCGGTTTTTGGCTCTTCCGGATAATCCGGCAGCGCATAGCCCTGAGCCTGTAATTCTTTAATTGCCGCTTTCATTTGCGGAATAGAGGCGCTGATATTTGGCAGCTTGATAATGTTGGCATCCGGCTGTTTCGCCAGCTCACCCAGCTCAGCCAGATCGTCGTTGATGCGTTGTTCAGCAGTTAAAAATTCCGGAAAGCTCGCAATAATACGGCCCGACAAGGAAATATCACGGGTTTCAACGGCTACACCGGCCGCGGCAGAAAAGGCCTCAATAATCGGCAATAACGACTGAGTCGCCAGCGCTGGCGCTTCATCAGTAATGGTGTAAATAATTTTTGCACTTTCTTTCGACATGTTAGTTCCTGTATTGTTAGCGCCGGATCGCCATGACAAGGCCATCGCCACCCGTGTGTGGAAATTGTTTAAAACGCAGCCAAACGAAGCCCGCTGAGTATATCAGCATCAGGGCGAATAAAACAGGCAGCGCACATCCAGCGGCACACCACCCGGTTAAACGGCAGCTTGGCGCCGCGGCGTTTAAATATTACGGTCAACATCAGATGCAGAGATCAGGCGTGAATGCTCAGAAACGGCCGACCCGGCCAAAACATAAGGCTTTTTCAGCAAAAAACAATAGGACTAAGGTAGAAAATCCACTATTGGTACTCTTTAATAAGCCCTACGATGTATTAAGCCAGTTTACCGACAACAGTGCACCGCCACGCCAGACGCTGGCTGATTTTTTGGCCATCCCGGATATCTATGCCGCCGGCCGGCTGGATCGGGACAGTGAGGGCCTGCTGCTGTTAACCAACTGCGGCAAGACCCAGCAAAAAATTGCTGACCCGGCATTTAAAGCACCAAAAACTTACTGGGTGCAGGTCGAGGGGCAAATTAACGAACAGGCGCTGGTACAGCTACGTCAGGGCGTACAACTTAACGACGGCATGACGCTGCCGGCCCAGGCTGAGCTTTTGGCCGACCCCGAACTCTGGCCGCGGCAGCCGCCGGTTCGCTATCGGGCCAATATTCCGACCAGTTGGCTGGCATTAACCATCCATGAAGGGCGTAACCGCCAGGTTCGGCGGATGACTGCCGCGGTCGGCTTCCCGACATTGCGTCTGGTCAGGGTACAGATTGGTGACTGGCAACTGGGTGAGCTGGCACCGGGCCAGCACCGTATTATCGAACTTTAGGGACAATGTAGGATAACTATGAGCAGGAACAGACTCCATCTGACCGTGGCGGCGGTGATTTATTATCAGGGCCGGTTTTTACTGGTACAGGAACGCGACAAACTCAGTGGCCGGGAAGTGTTAAACCAGCCTGCCGGCCATATGGAAGAGGATGAAGATCTGCTCAGCGCCGTCTGCCGCGAAGTATACGAAGAAACCGGCCTGACCCTGCTGCCCTCAGCCTGGCTTGGCATTTCGCAGTTAAAGGCCAGCAACGGCCATACCTATGTGCGGGTGAATTTTTTGTTTGAGCCCGACCAGCTGCCAGCAGCATTTCAGCCCCAGGATCCGGATATTCTGGCGCTACACTGGCTTGATAAAAGTGAACTGCTGACACAAAAACTGCCTCCGCGCAGTCAGCTGGTGCTGGATGCCATCGATCTCTGTTTAGCCGGTACCCGACTGCCGTTGTCATTGATCCAACCGCTTTGCTGACAGTAAACCACAGCTTAGTCAGCTTTTTTCCGGTAGCGAGCATTTTTGCCGCCGCTATTTTGGTGTTATAATCCGCGCCTTTAATTCAGGCAGTCTTTAAGCGCGGTGTCATGTCAGAGCATAGCAGTAAAAAAGTAATCGTCGGGATGTCCGGCGGCGTCGATTCGTCCGTTTCCGCCTACCTGTTGTTGCAACAGGGTTATCAGGTGGAAGGCCTGTTTATGAAAAACTGGGAAGAAGACGACAACGACGAATACTGTGCTGCCGCAGAAGATATGGCCGATGCCCAGGCCGTATGCGATAAACTGGGTATCAAATTACACAAGGTCAACTTTGCCGCCGAATACTGGGACAATGTGTTCGAGTATTTCTTAGCCGAATATAAAGCCGGGCGCACCCCTAACCCGGACATTATGTGCAATAAAGAAATCAAGTTTAAAGCCTTTCTGGAGTTTGCTGCTGAAGCGCTTGGCGCTGACTATATCGCTACCGGCCATTATGTACGCCGCCGTTATCAGGATGGTCACTGGCAAATGCTGCGTGGTCTGGATCACAATAAAGATCAAAGCTACTTCCTCTACACCCTCGCCGAGCAACATATTGCGCAAACCTTGTTTCCGGTTGGCGATTTGGAAAAGCCAGCCGTGCGCGCCATTGCTGAGCAACAAGGCCTGGTCACCCATGATAAAAAAGACTCCACCGGCATCTGCTTTATCGGTGAGCGCAAGTTTAAAGATTTTCTGCAGCAGTATTTACCGGCTCAGCCGGGCGATATTGTCAGTATTGATGATGGCAAAATTATCGGCCGTCACGAGGGCCTGATGTATCACACCCTGGGCCAGCGCAAAGGCTTAGGTATTGGCGGTTTACGCGATGGCGGCGACGATCCCTGGTATGTGGTCGGCAAAGATTTAACGCTCAACCGGTTACTGGTTGCTCAGGGCCATGATCACCCGGCGTTATTATCCAGCGGGTTGATCGCCAGTCAACTGCACTGGGTGGATCGCACCGGGCCACAGCAAGTTTGCCGCTTAACGGTAAAAACCCGCTACCGGCAACATGATATCCCCTGCACCGTAACGCCGCTGCCTGATGGCCGGCTGCAGGTGACTTTTGATAGCCCACAAAAAGCGGTAACCCCTGGTCAGTCGGCAGTCTTCTATCTGGATGAAGTCTGCCTTGGCGGTGGTATTATTGATGAGGCACTAAGCTAAGATGCAAGTATCGTTAGAAACTCAAATTTATGCGCTGGCCGGCCTGTGTCAGGCGGCCAAGTTGGTGCAAAAAGTGGCCCGCAGTACCGATTCGCAACAAGCGCAACTGGAAATTATGCTGGGTAGCGTAATCAATCTGAACCCCGCTACGCCGCTGGATATTTATGGTGGCGAACTGACGAATTTACGCGAAGGGCTGCAACTGATTATTGAGCAGTTGGGCGATAAACCACAAAAAGACGTTGAGCTCACCCGTTACCTGGTCGGCGTACTGGCGCTGGAGCGGCGACTGAATAAAAACCGCGACAATATGGCCGAGCTGGGCAAGCAACTCTCGCAGCTGGAGCGGCAGTTACAGCATTTTAGTGTCACCGATGAGACTATTATTGGCAAACTGGCCGATATCTACACCGACTGCATTAGCAGCCTAGGCGCCCGCATTCAGATATACGGCCAACCAGAATTACTCAGTCAAAGCAGTGTACAGCAAAAAGTGCGCGCCCTGCTACTGGCAGCCATCCGCTCTGCTGTACTCTGGCGTCAGGCTGGCGGCAGCCGGCTAAACTTTATTTTTAAACGACGGAAAATCCTGGCTGCAGCGCAAAATGCGCTGGCCAGTCTTCCCGCACTATAAGATCAGGAGTTTTCATGGAACTTAATGCCCTTACTGCCATTTCGCCGGTCGACGGCCGCTACGGTAGCAAAGCTGCCGCGCTGCGCCCGATTTTCAGCGAGTTTGGTTTAATCAAGTACCGGGTTTTGGTCGAAGTGCGTTGGTTGCAGCAGCTGGCCGCCGAACCGGCAATCAGCGAAGTGCCGGCGTTATCCGCAGAGGCCAATGCGCTGTTAAATCAAATCGTTGATAACTTTAGCCTGGCCGATGCACAGCGGGTCAAAGATATTGAGCGCACCACTAACCACGACGTGAAAGCCGTTGAATATCTGTTAAAAGAAAAAGTCGCCGGCAATAGCGAACTTGCCGCCATCAGTGAGTTTATTCACTTTGCCTGTACCTCCGAAGATATCAATAACCTGTCGCATGCGCTGATGCTGCGCGAAGCGCGCGACAGCGTGTTACTGCCTGAATGTGATGCCTTGCTAACAGCAATTAAAAAGCTGGCGCTGGAGTTAAAAGCGGTGCCGATGATGGCGCGTACGCACGGTCAACCGGCGTCCCCCACTACGATGGGTAAAGAGCTGGCGAACGTCTATGTGCGTTTAAAGCGCCAGCGTGAGCAAATTGCTGCGGTCAGCCTGCTGGGTAAAATCAACGGCGCTGTCGGTAACTACAACGCGCACTTATCAGCCTACCCGACACTGGACTGGCATGCCTTTGCCGAGCGTTTTGTCAGCTCGCTGGGCATCAGCTGGAACCCCTACACCACGCAAATTGAGCCGCATGATTATATTGCCGAGCTGTTTGATGCCATCGCCCGTTTTAATACCATCCTGCTGGATTTTGACCGCGACGTCTGGGGCTATATTGCACTGGGTCACTTTAAGCAAAAAACCGTGGCCGGCGAAATTGGCTCTTCAACCATGCCGCACAAGGTTAACCCAATCGACTTTGAAAACTCAGAAGGTAACCTCGGCATCGCCAATGCGCTGTTTAACCATTTATCCGCCAAGTTACCGGTATCACGCTGGCAGCGTGATCTGACCGACTCTACCGTGCTACGTAATCTCGGTGTCGGCTTTGGCTATACGCTGATTGCCTATCAGGCCACCTTAAAAGGGATCAGCAAGCTGGAAGTGAACGAAGCCAACCTGCTGGCCGAGCTGGACGCCAACTGGGAATTGCTGGCCGAGCCGGTGCAGACGGTAATGCGTAAATATGGCATTGAAAAGCCGTACGAGAAGCTAAAAGAACTGACCCGTGGTAAGCGGATCAGCGCTGCCGATCTGGCCGTCTTTATCGATGGTCTGGCGCTGCCGGATGCGGTAAAGGCCGAGATGAAGCAGCTGTCACCTGCCGGCTATATCGGTGATGCCATTCGCCTGGTGGAGTTACTGGATTAATCCAGTAACTCCAAATACTGTGTGAGCATCGAACCGGTTTGCTTACGCCAAGACGCCGTGAATACGTCCCTGTAGGCTTCATTGTGGACGTCGTCCATGACGTCCACCCTACGGGCAGCTTCGCGGCGCAAATGCGTTCCATACGCATTTGTCAGGCATCCATGCCTTCAAGACTTGGCTTAAAGCAAACCGGTTCTCGCTTTTCTAAGTCTTTGCTGTGTCAGAGTTAAGGATCTTTAAATGTATCAGTTAAATCTGGGTGAATTAAGCCTGGCCGATTTTATGCAGCAGTACTGGCAAAAGCAGCCGCTGTTGATTAAACAAGGCTTTAAGAACTTTCAGGATCCGCTGTCAGCGGATGAGCTGGCGGGTCTGGCGTTGGAAGATGACGTCGAATCGCGGCTGGTCGAATGTCGCGACGGTAACTGGCAGCTGGAAACCGGCCACTTTGAAGACTTTAACCGCTATGGTGACAAGGACTGGACTATCCTGGTGCAGGCGGTTGACCACTGGCATCCACCGGCGGCGGAATTAATCGAGCCGTTTCGCTTTATTCCAAACTGGCGGATTGATGATCTGATGGTCAGCTTTTCCACGCCGGGTGGCGGTGTTGGCCCGCATCTGGATCAATATGATGTGTTTATTATCCAGGGCGAAGGTAAAAGACACTGGCGGGTTGGTATGCCAGATGCGTCACTAGAGCAATTCTGCCCGCACCCACGCCTGCTGCAAGTCACACCCTTTACCGCCTGTATTGATGTGATTATGGAGCCGGGTGATATTCTATATATTCCACCTGGCTGCCCGCACGAGGGGATTTCACTCGAGAACAGTCTGAACTACTCAGTCGGTTTTCGCGCGCCGGCACAAAAAGACTTACTGACCGGTTTAGCCGATTATCTATTGGATAATGATATCAGCGGTAAACGCTTTAGCGATCCTGATCGCAACCTGACCGGTAATATCGGTGCGATGAGTGAGCAGGATCTGGATCAGGTGCAGCAGTTGTTGGTGCAGCTGGTCAGTGACCGCGACAAACTGCCGCTATGGTTTGGCCAGTATATTACCCAGGCCAAACATGAGCTGGATCAGCAAGAGCCAGATCCACATTATCAGGCCGAGGAAATTGCGGAATACCTGGAAGAAGGCTCGGTACTGGCACGCCTTGGCGGCCTGCGTTGCTGCTACTATCAGGCAAGCGAAAGCAGTGATATTCAGCTGTTTATCAACGGCACTACCATAGTGTTGCCAGCCGAAGAGCGGGTGACGGCGCAATTACTCTGTGACAGTAAACGCATCGACCAACAGCAGTGTCTGCATTTTACCGCGCGGGAAGAACGCCGGTTATTATTGACGGACTTGATTAACCAGGGCTTGTGGTATTTTGAAGAATAAACCGCAGCGCTGCGCATAAAAAAAGCCGCTATTGCGGCTTTTTTTGTCAACTAAATTTGACAGCTTGGCGCTGACTTATTGCCCTTGCCACAGCGGCTCATTATCAAACAGATCGTATAAACCCTCTGCCCGGCTTACTAACAGATTAGCAAACTCAACCTGGGTCTTATCGGTAAAACCGGCCTGGGCAATTTGTTCGGCCTTTAACTGCCAGTGCAACGCGAAAGCGCGGATCGCTTCGCGGGCATTGGGTGCCGCACTAACGGGCATATGATCGGTTGGCAGATCGCCACTGATCACCCAGAATGACTTGGCATCACGGGTATTCAGCTTCCATACTGCGACCAAAGGCGGTAAATAACGGCTTTCACTCACGGCAACGTTATCCGGGATAATCCCCTTGGTTGCCAGATATTCATTGGCTTTCTGAAATTGTGCCCGGACCCATTCTGCGCGCTGCGCTTCGCTGATTTCAGTGGGTTGTTGAGTTGACTGCTCACTCATAAGATGACTTCCTGTGTTGTAGATGCCGCTACTTTATGTGAGCTATCCGCGACAATCAAGCTTTACTGAGCTTCTCACCACCAACACTGGACTGACCAGCCACCAGTTAACGTCAGGACTGGTATTCAGTGGTGCAAAATGGTACATTCCGCGCCATTACGACAAAAGTCGCAGTTAACGTAAACGTAAACCATCCAGCTGTAATAGCTATTCTTGCAAGGGAGTCCGTTGTGGCCGTATTTAATCACCCAGAATTTGATCAGCATGAGCAAGTAGTTTTCTGCAGTGATCAGGAAACCGGTTTAAAAGCCATTATCGCTGTGCACAGCACCCGTTTGGGGCCTGCGGTTGGTGGTTGTCGGTTATGGGACTATGCATCTGACGAAGATGCGCTGGTAGATGTGCTGCGTTTATCACGCGGTATGACCTATAAGAACGCCATGGCCGGTTTACCCCTGGGTGGCGGCAAGTCGGTGATTATCGGTAATGCCAAAACCATTAAATCTGAGGCGTTATTTCAAGCCTTTGGCCGCATGGTACACCGCTTAAGCGGCAGCTATTACAGCGCTGAAGATGTGAACATTACTACTCATGACATTATGCAGGTGCATCAGGTTACACCTTATGTTGCCGGCTTAGAGGGTAAAAGCGGTAACCCAGGTCCTTTTACGGCGCTGGGTACCTATCAGGGCATTAAAGCCGCCGCTAAGCATCAGTTTGGCTCTGCCGATCTGGCAGGCAAAACAGTTGCCGTACAAGGCTTAGGTAGCGTCGGTTTCTATCTGTGTGAACACCTGCATAAAGAAGGCGCTAAGCTTATTGTCACCGACATTAACCAGGATGCGGTGAACCGTGCGGTCGCTCAATTTGGCGCCACTGCCGTCGGTCTGAATGATATCTACGGCGTAGCGGCTGATATCTATGCGCCTTGTGCGCTGGGTGCCACCTTAAATGATGACACCATCCCGCAATTAAAAGCCAAAATTGTGGCCGGCTGTGCCAACAACCAGTTAAAGCGCCCCGAGCATGGCCAGAAGCTACGTGAGCTGGGTATTCTGTATGCACCGGACTATGTTATCAATGCCGGAGGCATTATTAACGTCGCCTTTGAAATGCGTCCGCAAGGTTATAATGCGGCAGAGTCTACAGCGAAGGTCATGCAAATTTTTGACACCCTGTTGCAGATTTTTGAGCGCGCCGACGCTGAAAATAAACCCACCAGCACCGTCGCTGATCAGATGGCACAAGAGATTATTGCGCGCGGTCAGGCATAAGCCGCGGCTATAGCCACCAGAAAACGCAAAGGGAGGCACAGGCCTCCCTTTGTTTTGCTAAACAGCACGCACTAACGCGACAGCTTTAGCAAAATTTCAAAACTTAATATCAGCAAACACACACCAATAAACAGCGCCACGCTCAGGTTAATCCAGAAATCGCCGCTTTGCCGCCGTTTTAATACCTTCTTTGGTTGAGCTTTTGCTGCTGGAACCTTGTCGGTCTCAGCTACCGGGCTTTTTGCCGGCTTTGTGCTTTGCGCGGCCGCCGCTGCGGCCTTAACTTGTTCCTTTGACATTGACTACTACACCTGTACAACTTTTAGGAAATCAATACCACGACATCAGGCCGAATATTGCGCTGCTAATGCCTGCAATTTCTCACCGGTCACCCGGTTGATCCGCCAGTCGTGCAACAATGTTGCCCCCTGCGCCTGATAGAAATCAATCGCCGGTTGATTCCAGTCCAGCACTGACCATTCAAAACGGCCACAGCCTCTGTCTACGGCCAGTTTCGCCAGATAGGTCAATAACAGCTTGCCCAGCCCTTGGCCACGAAACTGTGGTAACACAAACAGATCTTCGAGATAAAGACCTGGCTTGGCCAGGAAAGTCGAGTAATTGTGAAAAAACAACGCAAAACCTGCAGGCTGTCCCTGATATTCAGCAATCACCACTTCAGCGGCAGGTCGTGCTGAAAATAAGGTTTCGGTTAACTTTTGTTCGGTTGCTACTACCTCATGCGCCAGCTTTTCATATTCCGCCAATCCCTGAATAAAATTCAATATCAGTGGCACATCGGCTACAGTGGCCAGACGAATTGTACTTTGCGCCATGTTGTTACCTCTTATTATTGGTGCTATTCGTGGTCGGGCCTATTCTAACGCTTTTCCGGACTTTACCAATCGAAAACCCATAAAAAAACCGGAGCACCTGGCTCCGGTTTTACTATTGCTGCATTAATTATGCAGCATCACGTTTACCGACACTCATGCCTTCCAGTACACCGGGTTTAAAGCTATCGACACTGATGGCTTTAAAGCGCAACTGGTTCATCTTACGTAAGCTGGCAGCCTCGGACTCGCTTAAGATATTGGCGGCTAACGCCTGGTTAATGCTATCCAGTAGCGGCTGTTTACGCGGTAACTGACCGGTTTTTTGCGCCTGGGCAATTTTCTTCAGCAGCGGCTGAGCGTTATACATCGCGACAAAAGCATTTTCCATTAAGCCCGTAGCATCGTCTTCATCTTTACCCACATAGCACAGATGGGTCAGACGATCGCGCAGCGTATTTGGCTTAGATAAGGCTTCACAAATTTGTTGTGCCACCTCGTCAGACGGCATTTTGTAACCGATACCAAACGGGAATACCAGAGTACGGATGGTACGCGCCACAATACGGTTCGGGAAGTTGGCAAAGAAACCATCAAAGGCTTTACCAATTTCAAACAGCGAGCGCTGCACACTGTAGTGCACGAACGGCAGATCAGCCTGCTGACGACCATTATCTTCGTAAAACTTCAGCACGGTAGAGGCAATATACAGCTGGCTCAACACATCACCTAAGCGGGCCGACAGCATTTCTTTACGTTTTAAATCACCGCCTAACATCAGCATAGAAATATCAGCACTTAACGCCAGGGCACGGCTCATCCGGCTTAATTGCTTGTAGTAACGGGCCGTTTCACCAGATACCGGCGCACTGTTAAAGGCACCGGCTGTTAAACCCTGCCATAAGGCAGAGAAGGTATTGCCAACCGCAAAACCAATATGTGCCATCAATAGTTTATCAAACTGTGCCAGGCCCTCTTCAGCATTTGGATTGGCCGCGGCTTCCAGCTCTGCAAGTACATAAGGATGGCAACGAGTAGCGCCCTGACCGAAAATCATCAGGTTACGGGTCAGGATATTAGCACCTTCTACCGTAATCGAGATCGGTACACCCATGTAGCCATGCGCCAGATAGTTCATTGGGCCACACTGAATGGCTTTACCGGCATGGATATCAAAAGCATCGTTTAATAAGGTGCGCGACATCTCGGTCATATGGTACTTGGCAATCGCCGTCACTACCGATGGGCTCAGTTTTAAATCGATAGCACCGGCGGTCATCACCCGCATCGCTTCTAAGGTGTAAGTTAAACCACCAATGCGCGCTAAACCTTCCTGCACACCTTCAAACTTACCAATCGACATGCCGAATTGCTGACGCACATAACCGTAGGCACCGGTCATCCGTGCTGCCAGGTGGCCGGTTGCGGTCGCCAGTGCCGGTAAAGAGATACCACGACCGGCTGATAAACACTCTACCAGCATGCGCCAACCACGACCGGCATAGGCCGGGCCACCGATAATCCAATCCAGCGGAATAAATACATCTTTACCGTAGGTGGTACCATTCATAAAGGCCATATTCATCGGGAAATGGCGATCACCAATCTGCACGCCAGGGTGGCTGGTTGGGATCAGCGCACAGGTAATACCTAGCTCTTCTTTATCACCTAATAGTTTTTCCGGATCGTACAACTTAAAGGCCAAACCCAGTACCGTCGCAACCGGCGCCAGCGTGATGTAACGCTTATCCCAGTTCAGGCGGATGCCTAGTACTTCTTTGCCTTCGAACTGACCTTTGCAGACCACACCCGTATCCGGAATACCACCGGCATCCGAACCTGCTTCCGGGCCGGTTAACGCAAAGCACGGCACGTCAGTGCCATTCGCCAGCGTCGGCAACCAGCGATCTTTTTGCTCCTGGGTACCATAGTGCATCAGCAGCTCGCCCGGGCCTAAAGAGTTCGGCACCATAATGGTCACCGCCGCGGTTAAGCTGCGGGTCGCGATGCGCGATACGATAGTAGAGTTAGCGATAGCCGAAAACTCACGACCGCCATAGGCTTTTGGAATAATCATCGCAAAGAAACCTTCGCGCTTAATGTATTCCCACACTGCTTTTGGCAGGTCGCGGTCTTCCTGCACGATTTTATAATCGTCCAGCATGGTCAACAGGGTTTCGACCTGATTATCCATAAAGGCTCGTTCTTCGGCTGAGAGTTCAGCTTTCGGAATAGCATGCAACTTATGCCAGTCCGGTTTACCTTTAAACAGTTCACCGTCCCACCACACATCGCCCGCTTCCATGGCTTCACGCTCGGTATCCGACAACGGCGGCAAAATTTTCTTAAAGATTCCAAACACCGGCTTGCTAATCACACTACGGCGCACCGAAGTCACGCCAAACAGCACTACCAGCAGTGCCACTATTATCAATAAATACACCATATCAGCTTCCTTCCAGCATCAGGCAACGGTTTTGAGGTCTAGGCTATATACCGGCGCGGCAATTGCAGCCCCGAGATAAGGGATTAAACGGCGGATCACCCCTTCAATATCCACCGCTTCGTTAAAATCAGCCTGGGCGATTTCAGACAGTGCATCACTGGACGCCATCGTAAAGACGATAGAGCCGAGCGAAAAATGCAGCCGCCAGAACACTTCGCTTTGTGGCAGATGCGGGCAGCTTTGCTGTACCAGCAATACAAACTTATCCAGAGTACGGCCATAATGTTGATTAATAAACCAGCGCAAGTGCCCCTGTACATCGGTATAACCACGCCCCAGTAACTGTAAAAAGGTTCGGGTACCGCGGCGCTGCAGCTGGTTCAGATCGAGCAAAGGCTTTACAAAAACCGACAGGATCTGGGTTAAATCATTCGGCTTTTGACTGGCTAACAAGCGATCAAACTCCTGATCCAGCCGCGGCATCAGTACCTGCAAATAGCGCTGTAGCACGGCCTGGATCAGCTCTTTCTTCGAGCCGAAGTGATAATTCACTGATGCAAGATTCACCTCTGCCTTGGTAGTAATCTGCCGTAACGAGGTATCGTTAAAGCCACTTTCGGCAAACAGGCTTTGCGCAGCATCCAGGATGCGTTGTTGGGTATGCACTTTACTGCTCATTCTTCACTACGCCGTTAAACAAACTTTTAAACACCTGTTTGAAATGTACGTTTGAATAACTGGTCTGTCAAGTAACAAAAGCAATTCTGGTCGGACAAGTTTCATAATTGGCTGTCAAAGCGACAGCCGCTGCCGAAAGCTTGCTCAGTACGCTGCACTGCCGTATTATCGCGACACCGTTTCGCTACAGTAACGCCTTCGAAAGCGCAGTCTTAAAGGTTAGAACAAACCTGAAAACTGCCACTACAGATCCGGGCTTTCGAAGGGACATGGAGAACCCTATGCGCGTCGTCGAAGTCTCTCACCCCCTGGTACAGCATAAAATTGGCCTGTTGCGGGCCGCGGATATCAATACCCGTCAATTCCGGCAACTGGCGGTCGAGCTCGGTAGCTTGCTGACCTATGAAGCCACCAAAGACTTGCCGACCGAAACCGTAACCATCGAGGCCTGGAGCGGTCCATGCCAGATCAAGCAAATCCAGGGCAAAAAAGTGACAGTGGTGCCAATCCTGCGCGCTGGCCTGGGTATGCTCGATGGCGTACTGGATCTGATCCCCAGCGCCCGTATCAGTGTGGTGGGCATTTATCGTGACGAAAGCACCTTGCAGCCGGTGCCCTACTTTCAAAAGCTTGCACCGGAAATCGATCAGCGGCTGGCGATTATTATTGACCCTATGCTGGCCACTGGCGGCTCGATGATTGCCACCATTGATTTGTTAAAACGACAAGGCTGTACCCACATCAAAGCTCTGGTATTGGTAGCGGCGCCCGAGGGCATTAACGCACTGCGCCAGGCGCATCCGGATATTGAGCTCTATACCGCTGCGATTGACCAGGGTCTGAACGAGCATGGTTATATCTTGCCAGGTCTGGGAGATGCCGGCGATAAACTCTTTGGCACCAAGTAAAGGCAGATTACAAATAAAGGCTGAGCATGCAGTTAATTCCCTGGTCTTTTCATACCCGTTACGGCTTTACCCTGCGCGGTTGGCAGACGCCGGTTAGCGGTAAGCCGCTGCTGCATTTTTTGCACGGTAACGGTTTTTGTGCCCGCAGCTATCAGCCGCTGTTAGCTGAGCTGGCTGCCGACTACGATTTATTCCTTTCTGACGCCCAGGGCCACGGTGACAGTGACCATGGCGGGCCGTTTTTAGGTTGGAATATCGCCGCCGAGCTGGCGGCTCAGGCCTTTAATGCTCATCGCACCCAATATGCTGAGGTACCAGTTTATGGCGTTGGACACAGCTTTGGTGGCGTGCTGACTGCCTTAATGCATGCTGAGCATCCGGGGCTGTTTCAGGGGTTGGTATTACTCGATCCGGTGCTGTTTCCGCCGTCGATGATTCTACTGGCCCGTACTCTGGAAGGCGTACGGCTGTTTAAAAAGAACCCTTTGGCCAAGGCTGCACTGCGCCGGCGCCGGCAATGGCCGGATCGTCCCAGCGCTCTACAGTACCTGCAAAGCCGCAGTTTATTTCAAAGCTGGCACCCGGAGGCACTGGCAGCCTATGTCGATCATGCGCTTAGCGCCGGCAATGGTGAACTGCAATTAAAGTGTTTGCCTGAGCGCGAGGCTGAGATCTTCAGCTCCTACCCAAAAGGATTATGGCCGGCGCTGCGTAAAGCGGCAGCACCGATCAGCGTAATTTACGGTGAACAGACCTTTCCTTTTGTGGTCAAAGCGCTGGCGAAGTGGCGCCAGCTGAATGCTGCGGTACAGACGATCCAGGTACCTGGCGGCCACTGTTTTATGCAGGAGCAGCCGGCGCCAACCGCGCTGCAAGTCAAGGCTGTGCTACAGCAGTTTGCTGCGGTAAAATAGCCAGACAACCCGCTTTGGGGTGCGTTATAATACGCCGAATTTTTTAGCGAAGAGTCATTATGAAAAAACTCGTTATTGCCAGTGCTGTGCTGCTAGCCGGCTGTAGTCAGCTTCCCCATTTTGGTGCTGATCAGCCCACCACGCTGTCGGCACCCACTAAGCCGGCGACGCCAGCGATCCCGCTGCCGGCAGAGGTAGAAGATGTGAATGAAGTGGCAAACAGCGCGACCACAGAAGCCCTGGCCACCGACTTCGAACATATCTTTATCGACAGTGATATGACTTTTGAAGGTGTGCTGCCCTGTGCCGACTGCCCGGGGATCAGCTATCATATTAACCTGTACCGCGATGGCCGCTTTGAAGCGCGGCAGGAATATCTGGAACGGGGTCAGGTGGAACTGGTCAGTGGTGCCTGGTTATTAGAGCGCCGCACCCTGCATCTGGTTAATCAACAGGTTAATCTGCCATCCTTTCACTTTCGCTCCAACCGGCAATTAGTGATGACCGATCTGGCGGGCCGCCCTATTACCCGCTCTGATGCCTATCAGTTGAACCGGCTGGATGCGCTGAAAAAGCTGGATACCCGCCAACCCATGCTTGGCTTATACCGGCTGCAGAATAATCAGGCCACCTTTACCAAATGTCAGACCGGCGAAAGCTTACCGGTAGCCAATACGCAAAACCATTTGCCAATGATGCGCCTGTATCAGCAGGACAGTCGCTTTAATAATAAAGCGGTGATTGCCAGTCTGGTTGGCCGTAAGGGGCCGGATCAGCACGGCACCGATACACTCTTTATCGATAAGTTTGAGCAGTTCTGGCCAAATGCCACCTGCCCGAATCAATTCGCGATGAAAAATCTGCAGGGTATTGTCTGGCGGGCGGAAAAAATTGCCGATCGCTATGTGCCACATTCATTGAATGTACGGCTGATTTTTGAAAAAGATAAGTTGTATGGCTTTAGTGGTTGCAACAACTTTAATGCCAGCTACCAGCAACGCGCCAATACCTTCGCCGTACAGCAGTTAGCCAGTACCCGTAAATTCTGTGCCGATGCCAGCACTATTGAGCAACAGTTCACAGAAAAGCTGCAACAAGCCGATCGCGCTGAAGTGAATGCCGATAAGCTGCAGTTGTTCCGCAATAACCAGGTGATTATGGAGCTGATCCCGGCGGTTAACTGAACCTTGGGTATCTGACCCCGAACCTTTTCGGGGTCAGATACCAACAGACGGGCATAAAAAAACCACCTTGCGGTGGTTTTTTTATGCTTCTCACTATTAAACTAAAGCTTGTTTGGCTTTAGCTACGATAGCAGTGAAAGCCGCTTTGTCATATACAGCGATATCGGCCAGGATCTTACGGTCGATTTCAATTGAAGCCTTTTTCAGACCTGCAATTAAACGGCTGTAAGATAAACCGTTCATCCGTGACGCTGCGTTGATACGCGCGATCCACAGTTGACGGAACTGACGCTTACGCTGACGACGGTCACGGTAAGCATATTGGCCGGCTTTGATAACGGCCTGGAAAGCAACCCGGTAAACACGGCTACGGGCACCGTAGTAACCTTTAGCCTGCTTTAATACCTTCTTATGGCGCGCGTGCGCCGTGACACCACGTTTAACTCTTGGCATTTCTGTCTCCTAATGACTTATGCGTACGGCATGCAACGGACTAAGCCGGCAACATCGACTTTAGCGACTAAGGTTTTTGGACCTAACTGACGCTTACGCTTAGAAGACTTCTTCGTCAGAATGTGGCGAAGGTGTGATTGCTTACGTTTAAAGCTACCAGAAGCGGTCTTTTTAAAACGCTTCGCAGCACCTTTATTGGTTTTCATCTTAGGCATAGTATTTAAACTCGCATTGTTAAATTACAACGAATAATAAGGCGTTAAAAAACTGCGGCAAGCCGCAGCTCTTTACACTTGCAGGCACTTATTACTTCTTATTTGGGGCCAGCATCATAATCATCTGACGACCTTCCACCCGTGAAGGGAAAGATTCGCAGATGGCGATATCAGACAGATCCTCTTTAATTCGAGTCAACATCTCAATACCGATTTCCTGATGCGCCATTTCACGACCACGATAGCGCAGCGTTACTTTAGCTTTGTCACCCTCTTCAATGAAGCGACGCAGGTTGCGTAGTTTTACCTGGTAATCGCCTTCATCAGTTCCAGGCCGGAATTTAATTTCCTTAATCTGGATCTGTTTTTGCTTCTTCTTTTGCTCTTTCAGAGCTTTACCTTTTTCGAACAGGAACTTACCGTAGTCCATCAACTTACATACTGGCGGTTCAGCTGTCGGGCTGATTTCTACTAAATCGGCGCCGCTTTCTTCTGCCAGACGATTGGCTTCAGCAATACTGACTACACCCAGCTGTTCACCTTCTACACCAATTAAGCGTACCTCTGGTACGTTAATTTCTTCATTGATCCGGTTAGGACGGTTTGAAGGTAATGTTTTCTTTCCTACTTTAATAGTATGTTCCTCCGAAAAAGTTTCCTGTTTGCTTAGCTCGCGGTCCGGTTTTTAATTTCAGCGGTCAGTTTTTCAACAAAAGCAGCCACCGACATCTTACCCAGATCCTCTGCTTTGCGGGTTCTGACTGCGATATCGCCAGCTTCAACTTCTTTGTCACCAACTACCACCAGGTACGGGACGCGCTTAAGCGTGTGCTCGCGAATTTTAAAGCCTATCTTCTCATTTCTCAAGTCACTTATTGCTCTTATGCCCTGAGATTTGAAAGTTTTTACCAATTGTTGCACATATTCGGCCTGATTATCGGTAATATTCATCACCACCACCTGGGTTGGCGCTAACCAGGTCGGGAAGAAACCGGCATATTCTTCAATCAGAATACCGATAAAACGTTCCAACGAGCCCAAAATCGCGCGGTGGATCATGACCGGCACCTGCCGCTCACCACTTTCCGCCACATAGCTGGCACCTAAACGGCCTGGTAAGGCGAAATCCAGCTGGATAGTGCCGCACTGCCAGGCACGGTTTAAGCAGTCGTGCAGTGTAAATTCGATTTTCGGGCCATAGAAAGCGCCTTCGCCTGGCTGCAGGTCGTAAGCAATCTCATTGGCTTTCAACGCATCGATCAGGCCCTGCTCAGCGCGATCCCAGATTTCATCTGAACCGATACGCTGGGCTGGCCGGGTCGACAGCTTGACCTTAATGTTTTTAAAGCCAAAGGTGCTGTAAGTATCAAATACCATCTTGATACACTTGGTAACTTCAGTCTGCACCTGCTCTTCGGTACAGAAGATATGGGCATCGTCCTGCGTAAAGCCGCGTACCCGCATCAGACCATGTAAGCCACCTGATGGCTCATTACGGTGACAGCAACCAAACTCCGCCATCCGCAGTGGTAAATCACGGTAAGATTTTAAGCCCTGGTTAAAGATCTGCACATGGCCCGGGCAGTTCATTGGCTTAATGGCATACTCACGGTGCTCAGACTGGGTAGTAAACATATTTTCGGCATACTTTTCCCAGTGCCCGGATTTCTCCCACAGCACCCGGTCCATCATAAAGGGGCCTTTTACTTCATCGTACTCGTACTGACCCAGCTTTTCGCGCACGAAGGTTTCCAGCTCACGAAAGATGGTCCAGCCATCGTTATGCCAGAACACCATGCCCGGCGCTTCTTCCTGCCAGTGGAATAAACCCAAAGCCTTACCGATTTTACGGTGATCGCGCTTTTCTGCTTCTTCCAGTTGGGTTAAATAGGCGGCAAGCTGCTTCTTATCGGCCCAGGCGGTACCGTAAATACGCTGCAGCATTTTGTTTTTCGAGTCGCCACGCCAGTAGGCGCCGGCCACTTTCATAATTTTAAAGTGTTGGCAAAAGCGCATATTCGGCACATGCGGGCCGCGACACATATCGGTATATTCTTCGTGGTGATACAGTGCTGGCTGGCTGTTACGCGGGATATTCTGCTCCAGAATTTCCTTTTTGTAGCTTTCGCCGCGGGCATTAAAGGTATCCCAGGCCTCCTGCCAGCTGACTTTGCGCTTTACCACATCGTATTCGGTTTTCGCCAGTTCCAGCATCCGCGCTTCCAGCGCCGCTAAATCGTCGCTGCTGATCGGCTGCTCCAGATCGACATCATAGTAAAAGCCGTTTTCAATTACCGGGCCGATCGCCATCTTCACATTGGGCCACAGCTGCTTAATGGCATGACCTAATAAGTGGGCACAGGAGTGGCGCATAATTTCCAGGCCTTCCTGATCTTTGAGGGTGACGATACTTAGGTTGGCGTCCTGGGTGATCAGCTCGCAAGCATCAACCAGCTCACCATTGACCTTACCGGCGATGGTCGCTTTGGCTAAACCCGGGCCGATATTTTTGGCGACATCTAATACGGAAACAGCTTGATCAAAGGCGCGCTGGCTGCCATCTGGCAGAGTAATAACTGGCATGATAAGTCCTTAACAGTGGTGGCCCATACCAAGGGTCACTTGTGGGGTTGAGAAAATTCAGCGCCTTGCCGGGCAGTTAATGGCTTAAACGAAAAGCCATCTGCACGACGTCGCGCGCTGAAGCAATAAAACGCAGCGGCATAGTATCACTTCACTGCTGTTCTGACCAGAGAGCCAGCCGCATCCGGAGCGAAAGCGATATTGCAACGCCAACACTGCGGTATGCGTCGGATCAAGGAAATTTGCGCTAAATCAGCCATACTCAAAATAGGCAGACAATAGGAAGGTGACTATGTGGCAGAGTATTGCAGCGCAAATCAGCAGCGAGCTGGATATTGATTTTCAGATCACCGACAAGGCTTCAGTTAATGGCGGTTCGGTTAATCTGGCCTGGCATATTCAGGGCCAGGGGCGGCAGTTTTTTGTCAAACTGAACCAGCGCGAGCGGCTGGAGCAATTTGAAAATGAACAATGGTCGCTGCAAAAACTGGCGCAGCAAGGCGCCATCCGGGTTCCACAGGTGATTTGTGTAGGTCAGACGCTGGATAAAGCCTTTCTCGTGTTGGAATACCTGCCGCTGCAAATTGAAACTGAACTCGGCTGGCAGCAACTGGGCGAACAGTTGGCCGCGCTGCACGCCCGCCACGATCAGGCGATGTTTGGTTTTGACTGGGATAACTTTATTGGTCTGACCGTGCAGCCCAATCAATGGCAAAGTAACTGGAGCAGTTTTTTCTCCGAGCAGCGCTTAGGCTGGCAGCTACAACTGTTAGCCGAACAAGGCTTTGGTCTGGGGAATATAGATAAAATGGTTGAGCACAGCCGGCAAATTCTCGCCCATCATAAGCCGCAGCCCAGCCTGCTGCATGGCGATCTATGGCGCGGGAATGTTGGCTTTTTAAGCGAGGGGCCGGTGGTATTTGATCCGGCCTGCTATTTTGGTGATCGGGAAGCTGATCTTGCCTTTACCGCCTTATTCGCCCGTTTCCCGGCACCATTTTATCAAAGCTATCAGGCGGTTTATCCGCTTAGCGATGGGCACCAAGAACGAAAAAATCTCTATAATTTGTACCATGTTCTAAACCACGCCAATCAATTTCGCGGCAGTTATTTATTGCAGGCGCAGGAGCTGGTTAAACAGCTATTCCAATAAGCGGATAACGTTAAGTGGGAGGCCACTATGCAGCCGATATTTCACAGTATCCAATGCCCGTTCTGCGGACACTCAACCGATATTAGTGTCGAAGCCACCGATGAAGATCAGGATTACACCGAGGATTGCAGCAACTGCTGCAATCCGATGCATATCCGGGTGCATATTGATGAACTACGACATCGGGTGCAGATTTTTGTCGATGCTGATGATGAGCAGTATTACTAAACTTTAGAGCTTGGCAAAGCGCTCAGCCAAAAGCCGCTCTACGGTGCGGATAATGGTTACCGTTTGCTGATCTAGCTCGATATTCAGTTTATCGCCAACTTGCTTAGTGCCTAAATTGGTGATCTGCAGCGTCTCCGGGATCAGATAAAGGCTAAAGCCCTGCGCCGTCACTTCACCGACCGTTAAACTGCAACCTTCCACCGCAATAAAGCCTTTTGGCTGGATGTAAGGCAGCAGCTCGGCTGGTACACTCAGCTCAAAGCCGACGTTGTCCGCGTCGCGGTGAATGGCGCTAAGCGTAGCAGTCGCCTGGATATGACCCGAGACAATATGGCCGCCCAGTTCATCGCCAAAGCGCAAAGAGCGCTCCAGATTAACCCAGCTGCCCACCACCAGATCGCCAAGATTGGTTTTTTGCAGGCTTTCCGCAATCACATCAAAACAGACCCAACCGGCCGCGGCATCAAACTCAGTAGCAGTTAAGCAGACGCCATTAATGGCAATACTGGCACCGCGGGTTAATTGCTGTAAATGCGCCGCGCCAGCCTGTACCGTTAAACGGCGAATACCGTTTGTATCGCGAATTTGGCTGATCTCGGCCTTGGTTTGTACTATTCCGGTAAACATTCACACCTCTGTTTGTGGTACATTAGTCGCCCATTTTTACGCTTAAAACGACATTTGCGCCCATGTTACCTTTTTCCCGCTTTGAAGCCAGAACCATTTTAAAACTGTCTGGCCCGATAGTATTAGCTCAGCTAACCCAAACCCTGATGTATTTTGTCGATACCGTTATGGCCGGCCGGGTCAGTGCTACCGATATGGCCGCTATTGCCGTAGCCTCGGGCTTATGGTTGCCAGTGGTGCTAACCATGCAGGGCTTGCTGCTGGCACTGACACCTATTATCGCGCAATATTATGGCAGCCAGCAGACTAAACCGATCAGCCATTTTACGCTGCAGGGGCTTTATCTGGCGATGTTGCTGGCGGCAGTGCTGTTTGTGGTGATGCTATTTGCCGATCTGCCGCTCGCCCGGCTTAATATGGATCCGCTACTGCGGGAAAAAACCCTCGATTATTTGTTCTACGTGAGTTTTGGCTTGTTCCCCGCGGCCGGCTATATGGTGATGCGCAATCTGTTTGAAGGCCTGGGTAATACCAAAGCCAGCATGTGGATTGCCTTTGTTGGGATTTTGGTTAACGTGCCGGCAAACTATATTTTTATCTACGGTAAGCTGGGGATGCCGGCATTGGGTGGCGCTGGCTGTGGTGTAGCAACCAGCCTGGTTTTCCTGGCAATGTTTGTTGCTATGTTGGTTTATGGCTATACCAGTCGCAGCACCCGCCCCTACCGCCACTGGCCGGAAAAGCTGTGGCTAAGCGTAAAAGATCAATGGCAAATTATCCGCATCGGCACGCCGATTGCGTTTTCCATCTTCTTTGAAGTAACGCTGTTTGCCTGTATTCCACTGGTGATAGTGCACCTGGGACCCATAGTGGTCGCCGGCCATCAGGTGGCACATAACTACAGTGCTATTGTCTTTATGCTGCCGCTGAGTTTGGGGCTGGCAACTACCATCCGGGTAGGCCATTTGGTCGGACAACAAAATGTGATGGCACTGAAAAAAGCGATTAGTACGGCGATAGTGTTATCGGTAGCGATGTCGTTGCTGACGGTAATATTTACACTGCTATTCAGAGGTTATGTTGCGGCGTTGTACTCGCCGGATCCGGCAGTTATTGCGCTGGCCAGTTCGCTGTTAATTCTGGCGGCGATTTATCAGTTCTCCGATGCGGTGCAGGTGGTTGCGGCCTGTGCGCTACGCGGTATGAAAATTACCAAGCCGGTGTTTTTTATTACCTTAATCTCGTACTGGCCAATCGGTTTTGGTTTGGGTGCCGTATTAGGCTTAACCAACTGGCTGGTGAAGCCGATGGGTGTGTTTGGCTTCTGGACCGGCATTATTATTGGCCTTACCTGTGCCGCTATCGCCCTTGCGATAGTGCTGCGCAAACAGATCAACAGGATAGAGCATGCTTTTAAAACAGGTACTGCTGCTTAATCTTTTAGTTTTAGCACTGCTGTTAAGCGGCTGCAGCGACAGTGCCGGCGTGGCAACACTGCGCGATTATCAGCAGCGGCTAAACCGGGTGCTGGAGCTGGATAGCGCTAAACCTCAGTTGCCAGCTGCGGCAGCATTACCGGCCAAGTCGGCACTGCAACAACCCCTTCCAGATCTGCGGATTGATCTGCTTGATGCCTTTGCCACCCGCCGCTGTGGCCTGGATCAGCTAATCGCCGAGCGTAACAGCAGCCTGGGTAAGGTTTTTACTGCCAGCAAACGCCTGCATTATGAACTGCGCTTTCTGGCCACGCTTGAGCTTTGCCTGACTGAAGCATGGGATGAGCCGCTAAAAAGCCAACTGGCACAGGTTTACCAGCAAAAACAACAAACTATCGGGATTGCCCTGAGTAATATGCTGCAAACCGATGATACCTTGCGTAAAACCTGGCTCGGTAGCAACAAAGCGCTGATACCAGGCACCGACAATGGTTTTACCGCCAGCCTGGGCGCACTGCAGCAATTACTGGAGCTAAAACAAGCTATTGCTCGCCAGGACTGGTATAGCGCCAGCCGCATCGATCCAGAGGCCGCGCTGGCCAGCTTGTACCGCTCCGATTTCTTCCCGCAGCTGCAATTTAGTCTGCGCTACGCTAATAGCTGGTTTAATGCGGTTAACCCGCAGCTACTTAGTCTGGCACCCGCCAGCCTGTGCCCACGCGGCCAAAGCGAACAACTCACCATTTTAACCACGGTATTTCGTAAATACTTTATCGGCGAGGTACAGGCGTACCTGGCTGAGCTTAACCGCTATCAGCAACAAAGTTGGCCATTAATCGCCGAGCTTTACCAGGACAGCCCCCTGTTACCGGTGTTGCAGCAGCGCTATCAGCAACCGGCCACAGAACTGCAACAACAGCTGCTGCAGCACGTTGGCTGGTACCAACAACTGAACCAACTGTGTCCGGTAGGACTGACCGGCTAATTTTCAGGCAAACACAACGCCGGAACTTAAAAACACTTGCCAAAGTGCAAGGCGCGCAATAACATAGCGCCCGTTGTCAGCGACAACATTTGCGTCCTTAGCTCAGCTGGTTAGAGCACCACCTTGACATGGTGGGGGTCGGTGGTTCGAGTCCACTAGGACGCACCAAATTCCTAACAAAAACAGCACCTTATGGTGCTGTTTTTGTTTTTACTGCTGGTACACTTTAACTACGAAGCCCTGTCTGAGGTCCCCTCGTCTTCCCGAAGCAGCTACTGAAACAAACTCTAACCTGCAAACTACAACAAGTCATGGCAAAAGTACTAAATGATGCAACGTTTCAACACTGTCGTTGCCTGCTTGTGATCTAGCCAACTTTGCTCGTCATTCTAACCAAACCGAAATGCTGACAACTGGGTGCGCAGCACATTTTCTGAATACACTTTACGGCCGTTTGCCGCGCAGGCGGCTCCGGCAACAACCATTAGCGGCAGCAAATGCTCTTCGGCCCCGCGTGGATGGCAATCTATGGCATGGGGCGCCGTTTGCCACTGCTGCAACAAGGCATAGCGTGTTGCCGGCTCGGCTTGCACGGCATCGGTTAACCAGCGGTCAAAGATCTCTGAGGGCGCGGTATAGCGGGGATCGCCGTAGCCACGCATATTATGAAAGCTCATGCCACTGCCAACAATTAGTACGCCCTGCTCTCGCAGCGCCGCTAATGCCGCGCCAAGCTGAAGATGCGCTGAGGCATCCAGGCCGCGTTGCAGTGACAGCTGCACTACCGGGATCTCTGCCTGAGCAAACATCAGTTTTAACGGGATAAAAACGCCATGGTCAAAACCGCGGCTCTGCTCCAGCCGGCTGGGTAAACCCGCTGCGCTAATCCGTTCGGCAATCGCCGCCGCCAGCTCAGGTGCGCCGGGAACCGGATAAGTCAGCTGATAAGTTGATTCCGGAAAACCAAAATAGTCGTAAATCAAATCGGGTTCGGCCGCAGCGGTCAGCGCAAAGGCGTCATCCTGCCAGTGTGCCGAAATCAGCAGAATGGCTTTTGGCGACGCCGGTAAATCAGACTCGATACCGCGTAAAAACGCCGCCATCTGCTGCCAGGTATTGGCCGGATTCCAGTTCATAAAGAAACAGGGGCCAGCGCCATGTGGAATAAAATAGGCCGGTTGCGTTAGCGACGAATCAGGCATTGCTTCAGACATCAGTAAAAGCTCCTGTGGTAAAGTTGCACCAGTTTAGCTTATTCCTGCCGGAATAACGTCCACTCCGCGATTAACAATGACTTTAGATTGAAAGCAAAAAACCACTGCGATGCAGTGGTTTTGTCGTGTAGTTCCTTGCCAAAAAGACTTACTGGCTCAGAGCAGGCGGTTAAGCCTTACATCACAGAAATTTTTGATGCTTGTGGGCCTTTTTGGCCGGCCGTTACGGTAAATTGCACCCGTTGGCCTTCTTGCAGTGATTTAAAACCGCTGCTTAAAATTTCGCTGAAATGAGCAAAAACGTCAGGGCCTGACGCTTGTTCAATAAAACCAAAGCCTTTAGCTTCGTTAAACCATTTTACGGTGCCGGTAGTTGGAGTAGACATAAGAGTTACCTGTATCAATTAATTAAAGTGCCTGCGACGAGGCGATAGTGCTGCAAGAGATGTTTAAACTTATGAATACAGGAAAGGGTACTAAACGGCAGTAACATTCAAGGTTTGCATAAATAATGAACAAGCTAATTAAGCCTGTGCAGTGTATAGGTTTAAATCGGGATGTCAAAGCTTATTGTATAAATATTGAAAATAAAAATTAAATTTTCTGCTATTAACCACCGCCGTATCCAAACGCCAATAAACGACCCAAGGAAAGCTGTATGCCTGTTGCAGTTTACATCAGGCGCCAACAAGGGTTGGCGCTGCTGTTGATGATGTTAACTGGTGCTTAGTCATTGCGCTGATACGGCTGCCCTTGCTGCCACCACAGTGGTGCCGGTTCGCCTTTTAGGTAGTGATTAAAAAACTCCAGCATTTTAATACTGTAATCCACCTTGTTGGCAAAATCCGCCAGATGGTGATCTTCGCCCTCGTATTGCAGCATCACCACCTCTTTTTGCAGCCGGCGCAGCGCTAAATACAGCTCGATCCCCTGCTCCCACGGCACAGCACCGTCTTTATCACCAAATTGGATCAACAGCGGCGTGTTGATCTTATCGGCAAAGAACACCGGTGAGTTATCAATATAAGGCTTGAGATTGTCGAACATCGACTCGCCAATGCGGCTTTGGCCGGTTTCATACTGGAACTGCCGCGCCAGGCCGGTTTGCCAGCGAATACCGCTATAGGCACTGGTCATGTTCGATACCGGCGCGCCTGCTACGGCGGCGGCAAAGCGATCAGTTTCGGTGATCACAAAAGCCGTTTGATAACCCGACCAGCTATGGCCATGCAAACCGATAGCTTTAGGATCGGCAATCCCCAGTTCGATTAAGCGGTCAATCGCCGGCAGTAAGGATTCGGTGGCGCTTGGCCCGGGCGCCCCCTCACGAAAGCGGATATCCGGTAAAAACACCACATAATCCTGCCCTAAGTAAAACGGGAAGTTCGGCCGGTGATTAACCCGCATCTGGTTATAGTTAAATAAGCGGTCGGAGAATTGCTCGTAGTAATACACCAGCACCGGATAACGCTTAGCTGGGTCATACCCATCCGGCGTTAATACCACGCCTTGTAGCCGCTCGCCATCGGTTGTAAACCAGTCAATCAGATGGCTGTCGCCCCAGACGAAATTGCGCTGCTGCGGATTAACATTCGTTAGCTGAGTCAGCTCGCTAAAATCAGGCTTCGCCAGTTTAAGATCCGGAAACTGACGAAAGCTCTGCTCGGTAAACAGGTAGGCATTCTGCTGCTCCAGCGCTTCAACAAAATCGTAGCGCTTATTGCCGCTGATCAGGCTTTGTCGTTCACCCGTTGCCAAATTCAGCTGATAAAAGCCGCTCTGTTTGCTCTGCTCGCTAAAACCGCGTAGTAGTAGCTTGCTATTCACGGCAATAGCCTGCTCTTTGGCATCGGTTTGCTCAAAGCGGTAACGCCAGTGCGTGTCGCGGCCATTTACCGTCAGATTACGGTTGTCGCCATTCAGGCCCAGTTGCCAGATATCAAAGCGATCATAAACCAGTACCGCCGACTCATCAGCTAGCCAACCGGCTACGCCATAGGCAGCGGCTGGCTCCGGCCGATCGTGCATTTCATCAACCCAGGACACCTTAATATCCGCAGCCAGCAGGCGTTTGCTGCCATCGCTGCTATCAAATAACCAGAGTTTGCCCTGCTGCTGATACAACGCATAGCGGCCAGAGGGTGAGAGGTGCGCACGCTCGTAAGACGGGTTGCCGGCAAAAACCTGCTGCCGCTGTCCGGTGTGCAAATTAACATGCCAGATATCATGTAACCGGCCCTGCCAGGTCAGTTGCTGTAGATAAGGCCGGCCATTGCTGAGCAGCGCCGCCTGCGGGTTTTGCGATGGGTACAGCCGATCTTCGATATCGGCGCTTAGCGGTACCAGTCGCGGTGTGGCGTCGCTTGCCAGAGCGTTTTGATCCAACCAGAGCAATGCCGGGGCGGTGCGGCGCTGCGCTTGCTGATATTCCGCTTTTTGCTGCGGGATAATCCGAGGATCCTGACCATGCCACACCTGCAGTTTTCGCCCGGCGGCCAGGCGAGCTAAATCAAACAGCTGCTCGTCCGTTTCCAGTGCCCCCGCTTCTACTGTCGGCGCGACGAGCGGCCGAAAACCTAACAGTACCGCCCGGCTATCGTCACGCCACTCCGGTGCCTGCTTATCGCTTAACAGCCAGCCTTCTTGCGCCACAGTTAATGGCCGCGCCGGGTTTTTAGTGCTGTTTGTTGAATCTTTAGCCGACCAATGCCACAGCTGCTGAGCAACTTCCTGGCCTTTTTCGGCTTTAGCACCGCTAAAAAATACCAGTTGCTGGCCATCCGGGCTAAAGCGTAATTGCTGTTTGATGTCGGCGTTAGCTTCTGTAAGTGTCAGGCTGCGCTGCTCGGCAGGGAAATAGACTAACACCTGCTGGCCTGGCCTGGCGTTTTTTGCCGCTTTGTCAGTGGCAGCGTGTTCAACGACTAGGGCGATTAAGTCCGAGTCTTGGGCGGTAGCAAACTCTGTCACCTGCCCCAGTTCGCTCACCTTACCGCTTTGTAAATCCAACAGCTGGAGCAATTGGCTGCTGTCTTTGCTATCGGCTTTGCGCGCCAGTAACAGGACATAGTTACCGGCACCGGTAAAGCTAAAGCGTTCGATATTAGCAAACACCCGCTGCTCGCCAGTGGCGGTATTAAGTAATACCGCGTTTTGCGATAACGCATCACGTTTGGCTTTATCGTTTTTTGCCTGTTCACGCGCTAACAGCGGTGCCTGCTGGCGAAACAGAGCAAAGCTACCGGTTTGATTCAGCTGGCCACGATCTGCGCGCTCAACACTAAACTCGCGCTCGCTGAGTAAATGGCGCACATAGCCGGTGCTGTCGCCAAAATCCGGCTCAGCCGTATAAAGCAGCCACTGCTGATTACCGCTAACCGCACGCTCTTTGATCTCGCGAAACTGCATAATATCGCTCAGGCTTAACGGTTTAAGATGAGTTACATCGGCGCTACTGGCCGCAATAGTCACGGCGCTTGGCTGCAGCTGCGCCGTTTTAGTTGTCGTTCCAAGCTGACTACAGGAAACAAGGGTTACCGAGAGTGCCAGTGCCAGGGCGACACGGCTAACAGAGTATTGAAATCTTTTCATAGCAAGCACTTATTCTGGTTATTTTGCAGTGCTTACCCTAGCACAGGCAGCAAGGCGTCAGCAGCAAAATCCTGCCAACTGGCGATTTGACAGGATAAAAAGCAACATCTGTATTTTAGTGAATGTCGTTTTCAGGTGATCAGTTATTCACACCAAAAACTCAACTATTGCTTTTGCCTTTCATTCTGAGGTTATGATAAGCAACTAATTATCTCTGGATTGAGTTATGCGCTTTATCCCCCGCTTTGGCCCCGCCACCCTGGTTACCGCTGCTTTTATTGGGCCTGGTACCGTGGTTACTGCATCACTGGCCGGTGCTAACTTTGGTTATGCTTTGCTGTGGGCCTTGCTGTTTTCGGTGTTGGCAACGCTGATTTTGCAGGAGATGGCGGCACGATTAGGCATCGTAACCGGTCGGGGGCTGGGTGAGAATTTGCGCCAGCAACTGCAGCATCCGCTGCTGCGGGCCTTACTTTATCTGCTGGTTATTGCCGCTATTGTCCTGGGTAACAGTGCCTATCAGGGCGGTAATCTGACTGGTGCCAGCTTGGGTGCTGAAGCCATTTGGGGGGATACCGCCTGGCGACTTGCTCTGGCAGAGCAGAGCAAGCTGAATCCCTGGGCTTTGCTATTAGGCGCCATCGCTGCGGCGATCCTATGGCAAGGCCGCTATCAGTTAATTGAGCGCTGGTTAATTAGCCTGGTGCTATTAATGAGTCTGGCCTTTATCAGCAGCATGCTGCTAACCCAACCGGCATGGTCGGCCATGCTGCGCGGACTTTTAGTACCGCAACTGCCGGAAGGCGCAACGTTAACGGTGATTGCGCTGGTTGGTACTACCGTTGTGCCCTACTCACTGTTTTTACATGCCGCCAGTGCGGCCCGTAAATGGCAAACTACCGACAAAGCCCAGGCGCTGGCGGAGTCTGCCGCCGATCTGCGTACTGCTATTCCGCTGGGTGGCCTAATTACTTTGGCAATAGTCTCGACGGCGGCTAGCGCATTTTTTGGTAAAGGACTGACGCTTAGTAACGCCGGTGAGCTGGCTCTGTCGCTGGAGCCGCTGTTTGGTGCCAGTGCCCGTTATCTGATGGCGCTGGGCTTACTGGCCGCAGGCTTATCATCGGCACTAACGGCACCACTGGCCGCGGCCTATGCGCTGCAAGGCTTATTGGCACTCAATCCGCAGCAGTTTCGCCTGACCTGGCTGCTGGTGATGTTAATAGGTATTACCGTATCCAGCCTGGGCCTGAAACCCTTAAGCGTGATCTGGTTTGCCCAGGTCGCCAATGGCATTTTATTACCGATCATTACGCTTTGTCTGTTAGTCGCAGTCAATTCCAAAGCCCTGGGGCATTATCGCAATACCAAACGGCAAAATCTGCTCGGTTTTAGCGTGCTGGCTATCACCCTGCTGTTAAGCAGCCGCACCCTCTACCTCGCCCTCAGCTAATTTATCCACAGCACTCCGGTACCGGTAAGAGCTCAGACCTCCGACCGGTACCGGAGTGCTGTGGATAACTGCTATTGTGTTGCGGCGGTGTTGACAAAAACCCGGTAGCCCCAGGCCGGGATACTCAGGCGCGTGTCGGCATCAAACAGCTGTTGTTGCTGACTAAAATAGTCCTGATAGTCACCATGATGCAGATGCAAATCGAAGCTGACTTGCTGTGGCTCATTCGACAAATTAAATACTGCAAATACCCGTTGCTCACTATCCTGACGGACAAAACTCAGTACCTTGCGTTCAGCACTATTATGCACCGGGATCATTCGCGCGCCCCAGGTTGAGTTCCAAAGTGGCCGGTAGGCTTTTTTCAGAGCAATCAGCTGGCGGTAAAGCTCACCGTTTTGATGTTGCTGCCAAACGATAGGATCACGCTCGAAAAACGCCAGCCGTTTGTCATATCCAGCCTCCTGACCGTTATAAATCATCGGAATCCCTTCACTGACAAATGATAACACCATCGCCGCAGGCAAGGCGTCGCCAAAGCGTTCAAACTCGGTTCCCTCCCAACTGTTCTGATCATGGTTGCTGACACCCAGCAAGCGCATTACCTGCTGTGGATAAAAACGCTCATTCCATGAGTAGTAAACGTATAACTGATGCGTATCTTTTTTGCCCAGCGCAATATCATGCATGGCTGCGCCCCAGGTCCAACCGTAAGTCGCATCAAAGGCCTCGGCGTGGAAATCACGCCCCTCAAATTCTGCCAGCATAAATACCGGCTTGACCTGCTCCAGTTCACGGCGCACCGCCACCCAGAAATCCAGAGGCACAAAACCAGCGACGTCGGCACGATAGCCATCAACACCGAACTCTTCCACCCAGTAACGCATCGCCTTGGCCATCTGCTGCCTTAATGCCGGCTGCGCATAATCTAGTTCGATAATATCACTCCAGTCCCACCAGGGCGTGGGTCGAAAGTCCCCTTTCCAGTCACGCAAGTACCACTCCGGATGTTGCGCAACCCAAACATTATCCCAGGCTGTATGATTGGCAACCCAGTCCAGGATCACGTATAAACCCAGCTCGTGAGCCTCGGCAACAAAGGCTTTAAAGTCTGCTTTGCTACCAAATTCCGGATTGACGTCGAAATAGTCTTTTACCGAATAGGGGCTGCCCAGGCCGCCTTTACGGTTTACCTCGCCAATCGGGTGGATCGGCATCAGCCAGATAATATCTACCCCCAATGCTTTTAGTCGCGGTAACTGTGCCATTGCCGCCTGAAAAGTTCCCTCCTCGCTGAATTGACGCGTATTAAGCTGGTAGATCACCGCATCCTTAGTCCACTCCGGATGGCTTAACTTTACATAGGGCTCAATTGTGCTGAGCGCTGCACCTTTGCTTTGCTGCTCAATGGTTGGTTGGCAAGCGGCAACGAGTAACGCCACTAAACCAATTCCAATTAATTTTAGCTGTTTCATACCCTGTCCTTTATCATTTTAGTGTTGCTTTTTTAAGCTGGCTTAAATGTTTAAGATAGGCAAGCTGAATACGAATGCAGCACATTTATCCACAGCACTCCGGTACCAGCCGGAGGTCCGAGCTCTTACCGGTACCGGAGTGCTGTGGATAACTGTTTGATGTAGCGCAGGTCGGTGGCGGCCTTTTTCTGGCATACTGTGTGTAATTGGTGAAAAAAGGAACAACGTTATGGCCGCTGGCAAGCCAAAAACGACAGCACCTGTTAATGCTCACAGCCTTAGCGCTACTCAAGTGCTGGCAGCGTTTAATAGTACTCAGCAAGGTTTAACTGTGACTGAGACAAAGCGTCGCGCAGAACAGTATGGCGCTAATCTACTACCACAGGCCGCAGGCCCCTCGCTGTGGTATCGCTTTTTTAAGCACTTTCACGACACCCTGATCTACGTACTGTTATTCTCAGCAGCGGTTACCGCCCTGCTCGGCCACTGGCTGGACACCACAGTGATTCTGGCGGTGGTGATTATTAATGCAGTTATCGGTTTTATTCAGGAAGGTAAAGCCGAACAGGCTTTGGCCGGGATCCGCCAGATGCTGTCAGTACATGCCAATGTTTGTCGCGATGGCCAGTGGCAACAAGTGCCGGCCGAGCAGCTGGTGCCGGGCGATGTGGTAAAGATCCGCTCTGGGGATCGGGTTCCGGCCGACTTACGCTTGTTGGATAGCACTGAGCTGCGGATTGAAGAGTCGGCGCTCACCGGAGAATCGCAGCCGGTAGCCAAACAAACCGAGCCAGTTGCGCTGGATGCGGCACTTGGCGATCGCAGTTGTCTGGCCTTTTCCGGCACCTTGGTGACGTCAGGGCGCGGTATCGCCGCGGTGACCGCCATCGGTGCGGCAACGGAAATTGGTCAAATCAACCAGCTGTTATCCGAGGTTCAGGGCATTACCACACCGCTCACCCGGCAAATGAACCAGTTTGGCCGCTATCTGGCGCTGGTGATTGCATTACTGGCGCTGTTAATGCTGGCTGTCGGCATGTTACTGCACGACTATAGCCATGCCGAGGTGTTTCTGGCGGCCATTGGTTTTGCAGTAGCGGCGATTCCCGAGGGCTTGCCGGCTATTCTGACCATTACGCTGGCGCTGGGGGTAAAACAAATGGCGGATCGCAAAGCCATTACCCGGCGCTTAAATGCAGTGGAAACCCTGGGCGCAGTAACGGTGATTTGCTCGGATAAAACCGGCACCCTGACCCGCAACGAAATGACAGCCAAAGAAGTCGTCACCGCGCAAGGCCAATATCAGATTAGCGGCGTCGGTTATCAGCCGCAGGGTGAACTGCGCTTTGCAGAAGAACCAGTTAACCTGGCAGCACATCCGGCATTGGCGGCGTTAATTGAAGTGATCGCCGTAGCCAACGATAGTCAGCTGGTGGAAAAAGACGGCCAGTGGCTGGTACATGGCGAACCTACCGAGGGCGCCCTGCTTTGTCTGGCGGAAAAAGCCGGCTTTGAACGGGAACAACATCAGCGCTTAGCGGTGATCCCGTTTGAGTCAGAAAATAAATTTATGGCCAGTCTGGAGCAACACCGCAACGGCAGCCGGCAGTTGCTGTTAAAAGGCGCGCCAGATCGCTTATTGCCACGCTGTTCGGTACAGCTGAATGCCCAGGGGCAAACCGAGCCATTAAATGAGGTATTCTGGCAGCAGCAACTTAATCTATTGAGCTCGCAAGGGCTAAGGGTGCTGGCCGCTGCCGGCCGTGATACCGAACAAACCGAACTGGGGCTTAGCGATCTAACCGGGCTTTGCTTTTATGGCCTGATTGGTATTATCGACCCGCCGCGCCCGGAAGCCATTAGCGCTATTGCCGCCTGTCGGGCCGCCAGGATCCGGGTAAAAATGATCACCGGCGATCATGCCGGTACGGCAGAAGCCATTGGTCGGGAGATGGGTTTAGCGGCCGATGCCACGTTACAGGTCTATACCGGGCAACAACTGGAGCAAGCCAGCAGCGAACAGCTACAACAAATGGCATTGGCGGGCGATATTTTTGCCCGTACCAGCCCGGAGCATAAATTGCGGCTGGTACAGGCGCTGCAGCAACAGGGCGAAGTGGTGGCAATGACCGGCGATGGTGTCAATGATGCGCCGGCATTAAAACAGGCTGATGTTGGCGTGGCGATGGGTATTAAGGGCTCGGAGGCCAGTAAAGAAGCCGCGGATATTGTGCTGGCTGACGATAACTTTAGCACTATCGCAGCAGCTGTCGCAGAGGGGCGCACCATTTACGATAACCTGCGTAAAGCCATTTTGTTTATTCTGCCAACCAATGGCGCTCAGGGCTTGGTAATGCTTTGTGCCGTGTTATTTGGCCTGACGCTGCCGCTGACACCTGTACAAATTTTATGGGTAAATATGGTAGTGGCCATTACTCTGGCACTGGCACTGGCGTTTGAACCGGCCGAGCCCGGTGTAATGCAGCGCCCGCCGCGACAAAGCAGCGCAGCGCTGTTAAGTGCTGCCTTTTTGCGCCGCATTGCCCTGGTATCCTTATTAATTGGCGGCAGTGCCATGGCATTATTTCAGCTGGCATTAGCACAGGGCCTGGATCTGGCGACTGCCCGCACGGTAACAGTAACGGCACTGGTGGTGGCGCAGGCGGGTTATCTGCTTAGCAGCCGGCATTTAAACAGTTTTAGCCTTAATCCAGCGTTGCTGTTTACCAACCGCATTGCCTGGTTGGCGATCGGCATACTGGTGTTGTTACAGCTGGCCTTTGTCTACAGTCCGCTGCTGCAATTGTGGTTTGGCACCCAGCCCCTTAGCCTGCAACACTGGTTATGGTCGCTTGGCGCGGCTTTACTGGTGATGCTGTTGGTTGAGGTAGAAAAAAAACTACTCTGGTAAAACCAGATAAACCGGCAGGTCACCGCGACAGGCAGTGTCGCCGACGAGTGTCACAAGCGCCGAGCTGTTGGTTTTTTGAGCAAATCTAAGCTACAATTTCCAGGCTAGGATTGATAATTTCTACGGCTAGTTGGAGTTTAACGAGGAATCACCGTATGACGTCCGCCATTGCAGGTGCAGGTTTTCCGGTTACTGCATTATTACGCCAACAAACCGAGCGGCAAGCTCAGCAAGCCGAACAACAAGCGCAAGCACTGGAGCAACAGGCTGCCGCCAAACGGCGTGAAGCCAGAGCTGCGCAGCAACAGGCGCGCGAACTGGATTCTGAAGCGACTGAGTCAGCTAACCGCGCGAACCTGTTGCAACAAAATCTGGCTGCCGCGGATCGCTTGACGGAGAGTCAGCAACAACGAACTGAACGCTTAAACTCAGCCTTGGATCGTACCGCAGCGTCGGAGAGCGCACCGCAGGACGACGCTGAGCAGCAAACTGACTCAGAAACTCAACCTAACCCAACCACTACGGTCTCGGTATCGGGCAACAATGCGGCAACCCCCTTTAGTTTGATCGCCCGCCCTCCAGCGCCAAGCAGTGGTTTGAGTATTAATTTGCAGGTTTAGCTTGTAGGTTTAGTGCGCCGTTTTTGTCGTTACCGTTAAGCGTTGCAATTTTCCCAGCGTAGCCTTTAAACCTGCCTCTGCTGCACCGCCAATCACATAGACATGCTCACCCACGACCACAGCACCATGGCCATGACGCGCTATCGGTAAGGTGGTCAGTACCTGCCAGCGATCTTCAGCGGGTAGGTACTGCCAAACCTCTGCAAAGACGCCGCCTCCGGCATTAAAATGCTCGCCGCCAAATACCAGTAAGCTATCCCCCACTACCGCTGCCGCCAGACCAGCCTGTGCCTGTGGCAGCGGTGCCAGTTGTTGCCAGCTGTTAGCTACGGGATCAAACACTTCATGTACCGCCAGATTGCCGTCTGCGACAGTGCGCCCTCCCACCAGATGCCAACGGCCATTCAGTAAGGCAGCAGCAGCACTATTACGTGCTGTTGGCACTGGCGCAGCCTCACGGATCTGATAACTGTGCGGGTCCAACACCCAGTGCCAGCTAACATCGGTATTGTCGCGCCATTGGCCATTGTTAGCATCAGTCGCGGTGCGGCCGCTGGCAATATGCACCTGCTCAGCGATAACGGTCGCCACAGCTTCGCTAAGCGGCGCCGGTAATTCGGCGACCTTTTGCCATTGGCCTGCTGTTTCATCCAGCAGCAGAATATCCCGACTGTTAGTCCACCAACCTTGCTCGGTAACAACAAAACCGCCGAGTGAAAACAACTTACCTGCCACCGACACCAGATGGCTGTGATGCCGTGGCTCGGGTAAGGCGATGCCATCCTGCCAACGCTGTGAACTCAATGAATACTGTTGTACCCGTGCGGTGACTGGTGCAGCACTACCACTAAGTTCGCTGCTCAGGCCACCTGCTACGACGATAGTGTTTTGATGTAGCACCGGATAAATTTCCTGTACCGGTAACGGCATAACGGCCTCTTCTTGCCAGTTTACGACAACAGTGTTGGCGGTCAGCACTATGGCAACAAAGGGGAAAAGTAATGAGTGTAACATCAGCTTCTGCTCCTGTTTGCGATTACTCCCAAAGCGGGACGTACAATAAAATCATTAAAAAATAACACTAACGCAACGAAACCTTGGGGCTTTACCGGACTTTGTGTTATACCTTGAGCAGGAGATTAACATGCTTTAAGCAAAAAAATTTTCAGCCGGCAGTCAACTATCGACAATTTCTGTGCGTAAACCGCATTAGTACTGCTTTGCTGGATACTCAAGGATGCTGATGCCGAAACTGCTCAATTTTATGCAGCATAGTGCCGCCGCAAGCTGGTTTCTCAGTATTACACTACTGCTGGTGTTACTTAGTGACAGCATGACTCAACTCGGCTTTGCCCATGGTATTTTGTACACCCCCTTGGTTGCTCTGGCGGGTCTGAGTGCCAATCGACTGCTGTTACATAGCATGGCTGGCTTCGCCTTGCTTGCCGTTTGGCTGGGCTTTTTTATTGCTCCTAATGCGCCAGCAGAATTTTCTACGTTTTATGTTATTGCGAACCGCACTGTATCCTGTTTGTCGATCATCCTACTCTGGTGGTTAAGTATGCAGGCGATGGCGTTTCGCGAGTCACAACTGCGGCAACAACATCAGGTTAATCAAACCCAGCAGGATTTAGAGCTGGCAAACAAGGTCACCGGACTAAGCCATTGGTGGCTGGATAATCATCGGAAAATGGTACGGCTTGACTTGCCAAGCCAACAGTTGCTGGGCGTAAACCTGGCGGAAATTACTCTGGCCCAATTTGTGTATTGCTTTGACAGTGCCAATCGAAACAAATTATCTCTGCAACTGGAACAGGCCGACAGTAGCAGCGAACCGGAGATGCTGGAGTGCAAATTACAGCAGGAGTGTCAGCAGCCACTTTGGGTTAGGATCATCAGTTACCAGGATCCGGCCGATCCGGATCTGGTACGCGGCATTTTGCAGAATATTCAACATCATCATGATGAAGCCAGTCGGTTCGCGCAGCAGCAACGTCGCTTTCAGCAATTAGCCGATAGCCTGCCAGTAAAAGTTTGGACTGCCACCGCGGCGGGTCAGGTCGATTTTGCCTCGGAAACCTTCGCCCAGTTTTGTGGCCGTGACACCCAAACGATTATTGCCGATTGGCTGGCTATTCTGCACCCGGACGATCAACAACCGGTGCTCAGTTACTGGCAACAATGTGTCGCCAATAAAGCTCCCTACAAAATCGAATTTCGCATTTTACGCGCAGATGGCCAATATATCTGGCATCTGACCTCGGCCATACCCATCTTTAACGAACAAGGCGAAGTGCTATATTGGTTTGGTTCTGCGATGGATATCAGTGAGCAGAAAAAGCTCTGGCAGCACTCGGATCAACTACGACTGGCGCTATTCCAGACCCTGGATGAGATTTCCGATGCGTTTTTAAGCCTGGATCAACAACTGAATCTCACCTTTATCAACCAGCAAGCATTAGAGTTGTTGCGCGCATCCAAGAATCCATTACTCGGCAAATCCTTAAACGAAGTCTTTTATCGGCCGGGCAAAGATTTTAGTGTTTTGACCGCAGCAATCCAGCGCAGCTTTATCCAGCAACAAGCCGAGTATCTGACGTGCCAGTTGCCTGATAGTTCTCTGGACTGGACAATCCGTCTTTACCCCAACGCCAGTGGTATCAATGTGTTATTGCGCGCCAGACGCGACTAGAAAGATACCGGCGTCTGCAGTTGTAGTAATTTGCCCGTCAGTGGATGGACAAACTCGATAACTGTGGCATGCAGTAACAAACGGCAGGAGGCACCAGCGATGTCGATTGGCGCATATAAGCTGTCACCCAGAATTGGATGGCCAATAGCGGCCAAATGCAAGCGCAGCTGATGCGAGCGACCTGTTACCGGCTCCAGCTCCACTAAAGTACTGTTGTCCCCTGCCCGGTAGTCCAGCACACGATAACGTGTTAATGAAGGCTTACCCGTTAGCTGACAAATCTTATACAGTGGCCGGCGCTCAGCGTCTGGCGCAATTGGCAAATTAATTTCTCCGGCAGCAGCAGATAATTGGCCGGCAACGCGGGCCGTATAGAGTTTGCTGATAGTTCTGGCCTGAAATTGCTTACTTAGCGCTGACAGCGCCTTTTTAGTCAGCGGCAGCAGCACTATGCCAGAGGTGTCGTAATCAAGCCGGTGCACCACCTGTGCGCCTGGGAACTCACACTGTACCCGGCTAATCAAGCAGTCGCGGTTCGCCGGATGCCGGCCCGGCACAGTTAACAGCTTAGTCGGCTTATCAACCACCAATAAGGCTTCATCCTGATACAGGATGTGGTAGGCCTGGTTGGTTGCCGGCAAAATTGCCAATTCATCTAACGCCGCTGTCATGATCCGGTTCCTTTGCTGCAAAGCAGCGCATTATAACCAAGTTAGCCTGGCTGTTGGCAAAAAAGCCTTGCAGGCGGCGCCAAAGCCGTTAAGCTGCCGCCAAGATGGTGAATAGTTGCGGATTTCCAGATGAATATGTATCAGTTCTACCAGCCTCCGCCAGGCCCGCTGCCAATTTTGTATCAGGATAAAGATCTGCTGGTGGTGAATAAACCCAGCGGCTTGCTGACAAATCCCGGCCGGACGTTAGAGCTTAGCGATTCAGTGCTTAGCCGGGTACAACGCGAATTTCCAACCGCGTTATTGGTGCACCGGCTGGATCTCGGTACCTCAGGCGTGGTGGTGTTTGCGTTAAGACGCAAGGCGGAGCGCGAGTTAAAACGGCAATTTGCCGAGCGGCTGGTTAAAAAGCGCTATCTGGCGGTAGTCGCCGGCGTGATGTCAGCCGAGCCGGGAGAAATTAATCTGCCCCTGAGTGCCGATCCGGATCAGGCGCCAAAACAGCGGGTGGATACTGCTGGTAAACCCGCACAAACCTTTTATCAACGTATTGCGGTACGGCAAGACTGCAGTTTAGTAGAACTAAGACCGGTAACCGGGCGCTCACATCAGCTAAGAGTGCATTTGGCCGCGTTGGGCCATCCGATCCTGGGGGATAATTTTTATGCCTCGCCCGAACAGGCAGCGGCAGCACCCCGCTTATTGCTGCATGCCGCAGAACTGCGTTTACAGCAGCCATATAGCCAGCAACCCCTGCTCTTTACCGCAGACACCGACTTTGTCAGTGCCAGCGGCAACTGGTTCGACGCGACTCCGGAACAGGTCTGAGCTCAGACCGGTACCGGAGTGCTGTGGATAAGTGTGGTGGAGATTAGAGGTTTTGCTCGAACAGTTTGTAAATACGGCGGTATTCGTCCAGCCAGCTGCTCGGTTGCCGGAAACCATGATTCTCCACCGGATAGATCGCGGTTTCAAAGTGAATGATTTCCTGCTCAATCAGCCGTTGTACCAAACGCACCACATCCTGGAAGAACACATTATCATCGACCATAGGGGCGTTGATCAGCAGTGGCTTTTTCAGACCCTGAGTAAAGTAGATCGGTGAACTGCGTTCATAAGCAATAGGATCGATATCCGGCGTGTTCAGAATATTCGAGGTATAAGGGTGGTTATAATAAGCCCAGTCACTAACCGGCCGCAGTGCCGCCCCGGCCTGGAACAACTCAGGCTCTTTAAACAGCGCCATAAAGGTCATAAAGCCACCGTAAGAGCCACCATAGGTACCGATGCGCTTACGATCAACATTGGCATGTTTTACCAGCCACTCGACACCATCGACCAGATCCTGAATTTCCGGTGTTCCCATCTGACGGTAAATGGCAGTACGCCAGTCACGGCCATAGCCTTTTGATGCCCGGAAATCCATATCCATCACTACATAACCCTGTTGTACCAGCAGGTTGTGGAAGAAGAACTCTCGGAAGTAACCCGACCAACCCAGATCGCTGTTTTGCAGATAGCCGGCACCGTGGTTAAAGATCACTGCCCGGCGCGCTTCACCCTGCTGATAATCTGCTGGCAGATAGACCTTGCTAAATACCGGATGCTTGCCATGGCTGGACGGTACAGCTACCACCTGTGGCGCCACCAGCGGTAACTCGCGGAACTGTGCCGAAATGGTATTGGTTAATTGCTTTAGCTCAGCGCCTGGCCGGGCATCCGCGACGTACAACTCAGGTGGCAACAGGTTAGTAGAATGGCGCAGTAATAACTTTTGCTCATCCGGTGATAAGGTAAACTCGGTGCTACCCAGCAGGTTGGTCAGCTGTTCAATTTGTCCGTTAGCCAGCGCCAACCGGTACACATTGTAAATACCAGGATGGCTGACGTTGGCGGTGTAATACAGATACTGGTCATTATGCGTCAGTACCGGATTGCTCACCTCAAAGGTGCCGGCAGTCAGTTTCTTCGGGTTACGATCTTTCAGGCCCTTGGTATACAGATGGGAGTAACCACTCTCTTCTGACAGGAAATACAGGGTTTCGCTGTTGTTTAACCAGCCAAAGTCGTTAAAGGCGTAGTTAACCCAGGCTTTATCATGTAAGCGGTGCTGTGGTTGTAACTTTTTGCCTACCAGATCAACAGTCGCGATCCAGCGGTCTTTGTTATCAAAGGCCTTTAACATGACCGCCAGCTGCTGACCATTCGGGTGCCAACGCAGCGCGCTCTGGCTCCAGTACCAATCGGTCATTAAACCAATATCGCGGATAACCTTGGCACTCTTATAGGTTTCGCCCCGCGCCTTGGCATTTTCCGCTTTAACCTCAGCCAGAACATCTTCGTTATAGCCCGGTAAACTGGTATAGCTCAGTTCATGCTGACTGCCATCGCGTAAATCAACCAGGATCAGCTTCTGTGGCTCAGGTTTAAAGTCGTTTACCCTGGCCCGTACCGGCTGCGCCAGAATATCGCCGGTTGCCGAAATATAGTTCGGCATAATGTCTTTCTCGTTGCGGCTGCTTTGCTTGCGACTGGCCAGGATCAGATGAGTACCGGCCGGTGATAAGCTAGCATCGACAATTTGCTGGCCTTTACCAACATAGATAGCAGCTGGCGCTAAACTGGCGTTTTGTTGCCGTAATTGTTGCTGTGCGTCAAAGCGCTCAGCCTGGTTGCGTTGTTGCAGCGCGACAAACTCCAGCAACTTGTGTTGCTCCTGCGCCAGATAGCCTTTGGGCACGGCCGGTGCTTTTGGCGCATCTTCGGTCTTCAGGCTGGCCAGCTCGGTATGACTGCCGTTGTTAAAGTCGTAGGCGATAAAATCCCAGCCTTGCTGATACACCAGGCGGCCATCCAGCAAGAACTGCGGCCGGCTGTGGCTGCTGTTACTGCGGGTTAACTGCAGCAACTCACCATTTTGCAGCACAAACACATTGCCTTCAAACACATAGGCCGCTTTGCTGCGATCACTGTTATACACCAGCTGCGAGGCGCCCATCTGATGCCAGTGCGCCAGCTTAACCAGCTCGCCGTTGCCTTCGGCTAACAAGGGGCGGCTAAACCAATCCCGTAACTCACTACCTTCGCGTTTACGCTGGTAATAAATGGAGCTGCTGTCCGGCGACCAGAACGCCGTTTCCGGCTGACGGCCCAACCAATCCGGATCAGCCATGATTTGTTCCATGGTAAAACGAATATCTGGGTTAGCGCTAAAGACCTGCTGCACGCTGATGGTGTCAGTAGTCCAGGTTTGCGGTTCGGCTTTGGCTAAGGCTGCGCTGCTGTGCCAGCACAGCGCGGTTAAGCTTAGTGAGAGTAAGGCTTTACGGAATGTTTTCATTATTTTGGTTCTTACTAATGACAAGACCGCACAGTTATACAAAGGCTGCCCACAGAACGCAACCTTATGCGGCTGAATGCAAAGCGAATACGCCAAAAAGCACCAAGCCGGCAACTGCCGGCCTGGTGGACGTGACTGAATGAAGCTAAAGATAACAGCTTTAACTAAAACGCTGACCGCTTTAGATAAAGAGTTGCTTCGCCAGCTCGGTCAGTTGTTGCTGTGCAGCGGTCAGGCCCTTTTCTGCCGCTTCCGGGCCCATATTCAGGCCTTCAGCATAAACAAAATGCAGCTGGGTCAGACCAACAAAGTTAAAGAAGGTTTTCAGGAACGGTACCTGAGAGTCCGCCGGCGAATTAGCATAAACACCACCGCGGGCCAGCGCAAAAATCACTGGCTTGTCTTTTAACAGGCCAACCGGGCCGGTTTCGGTGTATTTAAAGGTGACACCGGCACGAGCCAGGCGATCTAATAAGGCTTTTAACTGGCTTGGCAGTGCGAAGTTATACATCGGCACACCAAAGACGATGGCATCTGCCGCTTCAATTTTGGCGATCAGCTCATCTGAACGAGCGGCCAAGGCTTGTTGCTCGCGGCTGCGCTCGGCGGCAGGCGTCATCCAGGCGCCGATTTCGCTCATTTCCAGATGCGGCAACGGCTGTGCATTTAAATCAATTTCCGTTACCTGGGCGCCAGACAGCTGTGCCAGTAAAAACTGCACCAGCTTGTTAGAGTTGCCATTGCTACCGCTGATTGAGCTATTAATTACCAGAATGTTTTTCATCGTTGCCTCCTTTGGCTAATCCAATAAAGCTAGTTTACTTAGATTTTTTAGGAAAAAAATCCGATAATTTTGCTGTTTATGTTCGATTTATTGATTGATAAAAAATCAATCTACTCAGTGTCAGGCCGCGTAAAACATCAGGAACCCATTAGAACAGCTACTGGCCATACCAGGAAAACGAATTATGTTGGATTCTACCGTGCTGACAGGGCATCATGAGCACTCGGGGACGACCACGAGGATGCCAGACCGAATGACTATCAGTGCCGAGAGCGCCGAGCCACATATCCGCACCGGTCAATGGGAAGATGCCTTGACCTTTGTTGCCTTGCACGCCGATAAATCGGCTTATGCGGAGTTGTTTAATTATTTTGCGCCACGGTTAAAAGCCTTTGGTATGAAAATGTTCGGTAACGAACAACAGGCGCTGGAGATGGTGCAGGACACCATGTTAAACGTTTGGAAGAAAGCCCGCTTATTTGATCCCAGTCGTGGCTGTGCTTCAACTTGGATTTTTACCATCGCCCGTAATGTACGCTTTGACATGCTGCGCAAAAAGCAGAGTCGTAAAGATGATATTAGTGCGGACGATCTGTGGGCTGACGGTGACTATCCGGAGCTGGAAGAGTCCGCCACCGATCAGTGGGAAACCATGTTACTGAGCGAAAAGCTGGCACCGTTTTTTGATGCCTTACCGGTCGCACAGCGGCTGGTAATGCAAAAAGTTTATCTGGAAGAAAAATCACATCAGGAAGTAGCAGAAGAGCTCGACATCCCGCTGGGTACCGTTAAATCACGGATCCGGTTGGCGTTAGACCGTTTAAGAGAGGCATTAGATGACACACGCAGTTAAATTCCATCCCGGCATGATGTTAATGGAGCAATATGTTGCCGGCACTCTGTCGGCCGATGTGGCCCTTGCCGTAGCCACTCATATTGATTTGTGCCCGCATTGTCAGCGTGTTTGTCAGGACATTCATAACGACCAGGCTGATATGCTAGCAAGTATGCCGCTTGAGCAGAACGACACTGACGATTTTACCGTGCTGCTGGCAGAGATCACCGGGCAGCCGCAGCTGGACAAACCGCGGCAGAAAGCGGCTCGCGAACTGGTGAAAGTACAGATCAATGGTCGTGAATTTGCCATCCCGCGCGCGCTAAGCCGTCTGGCTGAGCAGCAAGGCAAATGGTTACAGCTCGGTGGTATTGCCACCGCCAAGTTACCGGCGGGCGATAAGATGCATGTGTCGTTATTGTATATTGATAAGGGCACCGAAATTCCAAACCATACCCACCTGGGTTTGGAAATGACGCTGGTACTAAGCGGCACGATTTGTGATGAAAATGGCGAGTATGGTGCCGGGGACTTGCTAATCAACACCCCAGCCGACACACATACGCCGCATACCCGGGCTGATGAAGACTGTTTATGCCTGTCGGTGTTAAGCGCGCCACTGAAATTTAACAAAGGTTTGGTACGGTTACTCAACCCATTACAGCAGTTTTTCTATTAACGGTTTACCTGATGCAGCATGTTTGCGCCGGCTCTGCCGGCGTTTTTTTTACTAAGTGACGGCAGCACTAACTGAGTAATGCCACCCCACCCTGCAGATTCCACAATTTGCTAAAACCGAGGCGCCGCAGCACCCGTGCCGCCAGCAAGCTGCGATTACCACTGCGACAAACCAGTAATAAGCTCTGCTCTGGTTGTAACTGTTGTTGCAATACTGCGTCGCAAAGCCGGGACAAGGGTACTTCGAGCACCTCAGCCTTAACCGGCAAATAGCGGCTTAGGGCGCCAGCGCTCTGCTCATAGGGCTCACGCACATCCAGCACTACCAAACCAGCTTCTGCTAATAAGTCTGGTAGCTGAGCCGACTGCAGTAAGGCAATGGCATCGTCGTTAGCCACTTCAACATAGCCACATAGGTGACTGCTGGCTTGCTGCAACTGCCAACATTGCTGATTTAACACCTGTTGCCATTGTTGCTGCGGTGCGCCGGCCAATAAGCTTTCCAACAGCGGACTTTCCTGTAGCGCCAGACTTAAACGGGTGACAAAGCGCTGTGCATAATCATGACTGGAAAACAGCAAGGTTTCGGGGTAGAGCTGAGCCGCCAGCTGTTGCAGGCTGTGTTGTAACATCAGCGCATCGCCACCCGCCAGATCGGTGCGGCCAATGCCGCCGGGTAATAACAGATCGCCGACAAAGGCGGCTTTCAGCTCACCAGCTTGTTTTAGCAACAGGCTATAGGCCAGTGGACTATGGCCGGGTGTGGCGATGCGGCTTAACTGGTAGGGGCCGATGTGCAACTGTTGTTGATCCTGCGGCCAACCGGTTTGATCAAACTGTTGTCCGCTAAAGAGTTGACGTAACAGCAGCGCAGCTTGCCCGGCTTGCTGGTGAATATGAGTTTCCAGCACAGCGACCAGCTTTAGGCCACGGCTTTGTACAATATTCGATAACCGCTCGGTCAACGCCAGCACCGGATCAATAATCAGGGCTTGGCGGCTTTGCTGACACAGCAGTAAATAACTACAACAGGCATCATGTTTAAACTGATACAGGCCGCTGCTGGTCGGTATATTCAACGGATCGCCATCTGTTAATACCAGGCCATGTTGCTTGACCACCGGCACCAGGCTTAGGATGCGCTGACAGGCTTGCTCACACTCGGCCTGACTAAACGCCGGCCCAAAGGATAAGCGGATCGCCCCCTCACTGCGCCAGCGCTCCAGCCCCATCGCATCCAGCACAAAACTACCTGTGACTTTTGAACTACAGGCCGATCCTGAGCTGACGCGAATACCAGCGGCATCGAATAGATCCAGAATATCTTTGGCAAAAAACCCGGGAACCGAGAAGTTTAACGTGGTTGGCAGTGCTTGTGGTAAGTCGCTGTTTAGCACCAGTGCCGGAAATAACTGACGTAGTGCCGCTAATAGTTGTTCGCGGTATTGATAAAGTTGGTTGCTACCGACAAAGATGCTGTGCTCGGGATCCAGCAATTGCTGAAAAATATAGTTCAGCGCAGCAATACCCGGCAGGTTTTCGGTACCGGAGCGTAAGCCGCCTTCCTGGCCACCACCTGTGATCAGTGGCTGATAAGGTGCACCTTTGCGCACATATAAAAAGCCGATGCCTTTGGGAGCGTAAAGCTTATGGCCACTAAAGGGTGCATAATCAATGCGGCTTGCCGCCAGATTGAGCGGCATTTTGCCCAGCGCCTGCACGCAATCAACCAACCAGTAAGCATCAGCATTATGCTGGTTCAACAACTGCTCAATCGCCTGCAGGTCCTGCTGCACACCGGTTTCGTTATTGGCCGCCATAGTACAGACCAGAGCCGCTTTTGGCAGCAGCTCTGCCAGCGCCTCCAAGTCGAGCAGGCCATTGGCAAGTACCGGGATGGCACGGATACTGGCATTAAGTTGTAGTAGGCTATTCCAGTGTTTCAGACTCTCCGGCACCGCCTTGTGTTCGGTTGCGCCATAGAGTAACAGGGTGTCAGGCCCCGCCAAGCCGCGCTCACGGATCGCCAGCAATGCCGACAGCACTGAGGTTTGGATGCCTTCGGTAGCGCCTGAGGTAAAGATAATGTCGCCGTTATCAGCGCCCAATAACTGGCGCGCCAGCTTGCGGCTGTGCTCTAACAACGCCTTGGCTTTAATGCCGGTACTGTGTGTGCTGCTGGGATTACCAAAATCCTGTTGCATACATTGCAACACGGCATCTGCCGCGCCAGGCAGCACCGCCGTGGTAGCGTTGTTATCCAGATAGATCTCACTGACTTTCCGGCAGGTCATGGCTGCTACTGACATCTTGGACTCCGCTAAAGACACACTTATAACAATTGGGAATATCTTATATCAAAAAGTGTAGTCAGCCCAGTGCAACAGCCATAAAAAAGCCGCAGAGCGGGCTGCGGCTTTTATCTTAGACTAAGTTGGCTTATTCCATCAGATCGCGCGGAATGGTCGGCCGCAGTTCAGACCAGATCTTACCGCTGTCGATACCATATTTACGCACTGTCATCACCACATCATCATGCTTGCCGGTTTGCGCCAGGGCTTTTAATTGCTGATAGTACTGGCGGGCCAGTTCCCGCGCCGCCGGGCTGGAAAAGTAAAAGCGGGCAATTTTGTTATACAAACCACGGAAACCATTTAAAATCAGCACATAGATCCGGTTTGACGAATGTAAAGCCAGTTCATGGTTCAGGTTATAGTCAAAATCAGCAAAGGCTTCGGCGGTATCTTCCAACTGCTCAGAGCCAGTCAGGGCATCAATGACCTGTTGTTGATGGGTTTTAATGGCGCCGCGAATATAAATCGCACTGATATTAGTCCGGGCAGATAACAGCTCGTCGACCAGATCCGGCATCCGCTCTTCGTCCAGCCGGGCCAGGGTTTCCAAAATATTCAGGCCTGAGGTTTCCCAAAAGTTATTTACTTTAGTAGGTTTACCATGCTGAATAGTCAACCAGCCATCACGCGCCAGCCGCTGTAATACTTCACGCAGCGTGGTACGGGTAACACCAATTAATTCGGAGAGCTCGCGCTCTGCCGGTAAAATAGAACCCGGGGCAAATTTGCCATTCCAGATAGAATCAACGATATATTCTTCGGCAAAGCCCGCCGGGCTTTGTGCTTTAATCAGATTGGTCATGCACCGTTATCCGTGTCAATAATGGTTCTTATAAGTTGGCACTGATTGTACCAGAGCCGATGCCATTAACAAGTCAGCTTGTAAAAATAGCTTGCCAGCTTGCCACAGCCCTTCGGCTTGCATTGTGTATTTTGTTGAAATCCCTTAGATTAGCCAGCAAAACAACAATAACAGATCGTCATACCATGTTTAAAACACTGAAATCCTTATCGATGCAACGCTGGCCCTGGTTGCTGTTAGCGCTAACCGCTCTGGCTATGGAGCTAACCGGGCTGTATTTCCAGTACGCATTAAATTATCAGCCTTGCATTAAATGTATCTATATCCGGGTTGCTTTTGCCGGTATTTTAATGGCGGCGTTACTGGCGTTACTGGCACCTCGTAATACGGTAATGAGGTTTGCCGCACTGAGCTTGTGGCTAAGTAGTGCCTTATATGGCCTATATCAGGCGCAGGAGCTGGTAGGTATTGAACAAATTTTAGCCGAGGGTGGCTTTACGACCTGCGCCTTATTTGCGGATTTTCCAAGCTGGCTGGCGTTAGATAAATGGCTGCCCGCGGTATTTGAGGTGACCGGCACCTGTGGTGGTGTGGACTGGCAATTTGCCGGTTTAAGCATGGCGGGTTGGAGTCGAATGATCATGTTTACCTATAGCTTAATAGCCACTATCATCACCCTTAGCCAGTTCACAAAGTTATCACGCAATCCTTACCGTTAGTATTCAGCATCTGCAACCTGTAGCTAATTCAGGTAGCAGATGCTGTAGCCCCACCAAAAGAATAGGTTCCGCACCATCCGTTCTAGGTTAAAAGAATAAAGAAAACCGCTTAATTGTTAACAGAGTTGACCTTGCTGTTAATGAGCTGGCATGAAGCGTGCATCCTGGATTTTGCAGTGCAGTTACTCTCAAACTGCATAAAAATGCATAATTTATAATAAACATTAATAATCCAGGAGTACGAATTAATGAAGAAGTTTTTTTCTGCGCTACTGCTTTTAGCCGGGTCCTTTGTATTGTTCCAACCTTCTGCTCACGCTTCTCTGATCCTTAGTCAGGATATCTATGAAGTTGAAGGTAGCAATAAAGCCTTAATAGGTTCTGTCAGCATCAATGTGCTAGAGGCGTTTGAATTTGATGTTGATAAATTTGAGGTCGAAGCCTGGTTTGAGTTGACGTTATTTGGAACAAGTTTTGTTCAGCAAATGAGCGATTTATTTTATGCTGAGTTTTCGATGAGCAATCTGAAACAAGGCCTGTCTTTTTTAACCTTCGAAGTCCTGGATGAGTTCAACAACATCAGCTACCAACTCTTTTTTGCTGATGATTTTGGTTTTATGGACATTTCAGCAGGCAGCTCATTAGGTGTTATTGAGATCTCTCTTGGTAATGCGCGGCTACCCGTACCGGCTCCCGCCACACTGGCTTTATTGTTGTTAGGGATGATTGGTTTAGCAAAGACTCGTCGTAGCTACACAGCAAAGCGTTAATACTGTCAGCTTTTATTACACCAATTTAAACACTTGCCGAAAAACATCATATAGCTGTCAGTTTTCTTTACAGTTAACTATAAAGGTGTTTTTTTAGCATAGTTATTCAAGTTGGTGCTAAAGCTAAGTACGATCTTAATAATGAGAAATAAAAATAATGCTAACAAAAAAACTTAACACTAAAATCAAGCTATTGAGCTTGTCTGTGATAGCAACCTGCTCAATCGGCAGCGTTGTTGCCAACCCTAACCTTGCTGCCAACCCGTTTGAGATCAGCGTTGATACCAGCGAAGTTCAGTTGTCTGAGCTTTCAGCCACCAAGGCTCCCTATATTATTCAGGTCAAAGGTCTGACTGGCGTTGAGCAAGCGGTAAATTTAGGCGAACTGGCACCTAACAACCAACTGGCGGCGGGCAATATGTACAATGCCCAATCACCCGCTCTGCAGGCCTATAATGAACGGGTAAGACAGTTCCATCAGCAGTTGGCTGAACAACAAGGCATCAGCAATATCCTGCATTCTTTCACACACACCTTTAACGGGTTTTCTGCAGTGTTAACTGCTGACGAGGCTCAGCGCTTACAACAACATCCTGATGTTATTGGAATCTGGCTGGATGAACCAATGCAACTGGATACCGCAAACACACCTGAATTCCTTGGTTTAAACGGTGCAAATGGTCAGCATACCCTTGGAGTGAAAGGCGAAGACGTCGTTATTGGTATTATCGATTCCGGTATTTGGCCTGAGAATCCAAGCTTTGCTGATGACGGTACTTATTCATTGCTGGAAAAATTCACCGGTACTTGTGATTCAGGTCAGGATGCAACCTTTAGCTGTAATAATAAATTAATTGGCGCGCGCTTTTTCAACCAAGCCTTTACCTCTGTTTATAATTTACAGCCAGGTGAATATCGCTCACCCCGGGATGCAGATAACCACGGTACTCACGTTGCTGCCACAGCGGCGGGTAACGAGCGGGTGCAAGCTATTATTGACGGCCAGCCTGCTGGCTTTGTAACGGGTATCGCTCCGCGTGCACGTATCGCCGCCTACAAAGCTTGCTGGAATAGCAGTTACACCAGTCCGAGTGGCGTTGCTGAGCGGGGTTGCTTTGGCGGTGATACCATGGCTGCGATTGATGCCGCAGTAGCGGATGGTGTCGATGTTATCAACTACTCAATCAGTGGCAGTACAACAAGCCTGACTACGATAGCAGCAGCCGCAAAACTTCGCGCAACTCAAGCCGGTGTTTTTGTCTCTGTGTCAGCCGGTAATAGTGGTCCGGGCGCTGGCACCGTGGGTACACCTGCCCCATGGGTAATGAGCGTTGCCGCTTCAACTTATGACGGTACTTCTTTTGTCGCTGGCTCAACGAATTTTTCGGTATTAAGCGGAGCAGCAGCTGGCAATTACCAGGCAGTTGAAGCTTCGACCACAGTGCCACTATCGACAATTAGCCCGGTTCAGGCTGATTTAGCTGTTGCCAATCCAATTTTAGCCTGTACTGCACTGACTAATAGCGCAGCTCTGGCCGGTAAATTGGTTGTTATGCAGCGTGGTACCTGCGGCTTTGATATTAAACTAGCCGCAGCTCAAGCTGCAGGCGCAGTTGGTGCTATCGTGATCAATAGTGACGGTACCGCTCCTATTGTCATGGGCGGCACGGGGCGTTTTAATATTCCAGGCGTGATGATCTCTTTGGCGAATGGCCAGACGATTCTGAGTGCTATCAACAGCGGCGAAACCGTTAGCGCTCGCCTGGCTCCGGGAGCCCTGCAACAGCGTACTGAAGTTGGTAACATTATGGCCTCCTTCTCTTCGCGTGGTGCTAACCTGGCTTCAGCAGATATTATCAAACCCGATATTACTGCTCCTGGCGTTCGCATTCTGGCAGCCGCCTCTGAGGGCCCGTTGTTAACTCGCCCGAATGTTCCCTTTGTCTATCTGCAAGGTACTTCAATGTCCAGCCCGCATATTGCTGGTATGGCGGCTTTACTTCGTGGCGCAAATCCTGAATGGTCTCCGGCTATGATTAAATCAGCCTTGATGACCACTGCGCGACAGAACGTAACGAAGGAAAATGGGGCAACTGCAGCTGATCCTTTCGACTTTGGCGCCGGCCACGCGGTACCAGCCAGTGCAGCCAATCCAGGTCTGGTCTATGATGTTAGCGCAGCGCATTACTACGCTTTCCTGTGCGGCCTGAATGCCAGAGCCTTCGTGCAGAATGCCACTGGCTTTAGCTGTGATACCTACGCTAACGCCGGTTATAGCTTCGAAGCAAGCCAGTTGAACCTGCCCTCTATTGGCATTGGTCAGTTAGATCGCAATCGGGTAGTGTATAGAGAGGTAAAAGACGTATCGGGTGTTGCCTCTGTTTACAATATTAGTGTTAACGCGCCGGCAGGAATTACTGCCACACCTCTGGTATTAGCAAATGGTCAGTGGATTGAGAGTAACTCACTGAGCGTGCCTGCCAACGGTATCGCACGTTATGCAGTACGTTTCCGCACAACGGCTACCACAGTTTATAACAGCTGGCGTTTCGGTGCTCTGACCTTAAGTAACGGTACCTATGAAGTACGTAGCCCAATCGCTATCCGCGCCATTGAGCCACCATTATTGGAGGCACCTGCAGTGATTTCAGCTCAGGTTGCGGCCAGTTCTGGTCGGGTAACCTTCCCTGTGCTGTTTAACTACACCGGTAATACCTCAACCACCAAGGTTGGTCTTGCAGCTCCGTTTGGTGGTACGCGCACCATCCCACAAGATCCGGATCGCACCTTCCAGTTTAACGATCCAAGCCTTGGCACCCATACTGTGTTAATTCCGGCAGGTACTCGGGTGGCTCGCTTTATGTTAAACGAAGGCCTGGCAGATGTACCAGGTGCGATTCTGGACCTGTATGTATATCGCTGTATCAATAATAGCTGTGCATTTGTAGCATCGTCTACCAGTGACAGTGGCTTTGAAGATATTGTATTACGTGATCCAGCTCCGGCAGCAGATGTTGCAGCCCGTAACTTCTATATCGTTTGGGTTCATCCACGCGATTTAAAAGGTGCAGCTCAGGTTACCTACACCATCCCAATGTGGATAGTTGACCAAAATGACAATGTAACGTCACAGATCCTGGCTCCAACCCGTGCGGTAACCGGTCGTTATAACAACATAACGCTGAATACCCGTAATTTGCAGCGCTCAACGCTCCCTTACATGGGCGTGATGTCGTTCAGGGATGCTAATGGCACTGAGCGTGGGTCAACCTTGTTAGAGATCCGCGCTAACTAAGCACGATTAAAAGCGTGGTTAAAACAAACTAAGCCCCCGCTGCCGCGGGGGCTTTTTTTTGGTATCAGACCGGGGCTTGGTGGCGTGTAACCTTTAGTAAAAATGCCAACCAGACTAACTGATTGGCATTTGCTTGTACTATCAGGCGTAAACCCAGGATTCAAACAATCTGGACCTGAGGACTCAAACCTTATAATTACCTACTAATACATCTAATTCTGAAGCCAGGGCGTTTAAGCGCTCACTGGTGCTGGAAGCGCGCCGCGTCCCTTCAGCCGTTTCTTCGGTTACTGCAACAATTTGATGTACGTTCTCATTAATGGCGCCGGAAACATGGGTTTGCTCCTCGGCGGCGGTGGCGATCTGCGCATTCATATTATTAATGGTATTGACTGCGCTACTGATTTGATTAAGCGCCAGCTCGACCTGCCGGATCTCATCGACACTGCTTTGGCTGCTTTGTTTTAACTTACTAATCAGATCGATCGCACCTTTAATACCGGCTTGCAAGCGCTGGATCATCTGCTGGATTTCCTGGGTACTTTGTTGAGTGCGACTGGCCAGAGTCCGCACTTCATCTGCAACCACCGCAAAACCACGACCCGCCTCACCTGCACGCGCCGCCTCAATGGCGGCGTTTAGCGCCAGCAGATTAGTCTGCTCGGCAATGCTGCGGATCACATCCAGTACCCCACCGATACTGTCAGATTCTTTACTCAGTTCTCCAATTACCGAAACACCATGTGTGACTTGCTCCGCCAAACCATCAATTACCCGTACCGTTTGCAGCAACGTCTGCTTGGAGTTACTGACCAGATCTTCGGCATTAGCAGCGGCTTCAGACGCCCGCATCGCGCTATCTGCCACTTCCTGCGCCGAAGCCGCCATTTCGTTCATTGCCGTGGCCACCTGATCACTCTCGGATTGTTGGCGTGCCACGCCCTGCCCGGCTTGACGCATAATGCCATTTAGCTCATTGGCACTTTGATTCAGCGTTTTGGTTGAGCCAGCAACCTGAGCCACCAGATCCCGGACCTGACTGGCAAAGCGGTTAAAAGCCTGTGCCAGTTGCGCCAATTCATCATTACCTTCAGCTTTTAAACGGTGGCGTAAATCACCACCACCCTGGGCGATATCGGTCATTGCGGTTACCGCCGATTTCAGTGGCGTAATAATACTGCGCACTACCACCAGTGCCAGTAAGGTAATCACAATTAACGCAATAGCCGCGGTAACAATCGAACTCCAGAGGCTGGTTGCCAGGGAATCATCGACCCGCTGTTGCATCACCGCAACCTGTTTGTCCAGGCTGTCGATCCAGAAGCCGGTGCCTAGCATTAAACCCCATTTGGTTAGCTCTTCGGCATAACCCAGTTTTGGATCCGTGGTATTGGTTTCCGGATTATTCCAGTGATAATACAAGTAACCTTTGCCACTGCGGGCGGCATTCCACAGGCCGCGGATCACTTCAACGCCATTAGGATCTTTAAGATCCATCAAATTACGGCCCTGCAAGGCGGGGTTAGCAGCATGCATCACATTGACGCCCTGCTGATCATAGATAAAGAAGTAGCCCATGCTGCCACTGTCATCAAAACGCAGTTGGCGTAAAATATTAATGGCTTCTTCCCGAATGGCCGGATTGGTCGCTGCATCGGGCGCATTATAAAGATGAGCAATGGCAGTTTTACCCAGCTCCATATAGTTTTTAATTACTGCCTGCTGGCTTTGGCTATAAACCTCAGCAAAGCCATCCACGCCCTGCTGGCCAAGGCTACGTGCCTGCATTAAGCTAAAAGTTACCAGCACTATTGCCAGTAAGGTGCTGGGTAATAACGCCAGCAGGAGGATACGGGTTTGAATGGTCAAATTTGCCATAAGCTACTCTCAGTTCGGGGGAGGACAACACAATTCAGCTGAAAGTATAACGCCTGTACAGAAAACTGCAGAAGAATTGGTAGCTTAGACGCTTAATTGCATAAATTTTAACCGGCGCTCACCTTCTTAAGCAATAAAGCCGGCAACGCCGGCTTTATTGTAATGAGCTCGAACAACAGCCTTTACAGGATCGCCAGCAATTCCACATCGAACACTAAAGTGCTGAACGGTGCAATAGCATTGCCGGCGCCGCGCTCACCATAGGCCAGATTATGCGGAATATATAACCGCAGTTTTGAACCCACCGCCATCAGTTGCAGCGCTTCAGTCCAGCCAGCGATAACGCCAGATACCGGGAATTCTGCCGGTTCACCGCGCTGATAAGAGCTATCAAATACAGTGCCATCAATCAGAGTACCGTGATAGTGGGTACGCACGGTCGAGGCTGCGGTGGGCTTATCGCCTTCGGCGGCTACCAGAACTTCATACTGTAAGCCAGAAGCAGTAACGGTTACTTCCGGACGCTTGGCATTTTCCGCCAGGAACATTTCACCGGCTTCTGCTAAGGCCTGGGCTTTTTCCTGCTCTTCGGCCTGCATGCGCTGGCTAATAACGGTAAAAGCCGCACGGATCTGCTCATCGCTGACTTCCGGCGCCTGCTCGTTGTAAGCAGCAGCTAAGCCGGCGGCGACAGCACTAATATCTAAACCATCAAACGGCCGGTCAGCCAGTTGCTGACCCATTTGTAAACCGATACCGTAGCTGGCGTGCTGCTCTAACGTAGTAAATTTTGACATGGATTTCACTTATATTGACGGGTGCAGCCGGGCTGCACCACTGTTAAAAGATGGCGATATCTTACGTCAATTACCGCCAAAAGTCTTGTTCAGGCTGCCTTAACTCAGGCAGCCTGTTGTAAACGTTGCCAGATATCCTGCACCAGCAATTCGTCTGTTGCGTTTAGCTCGCCCTGGGCAATCGCCTGCTGCAGGCTGTTATTAACCTGTTGCAGCAAGGTGGCCACGCTAAAAGGTTGTTCGTTCAGTTGCAGGGTTCCAACGGCTAAATCAACATGACCACGTAAATAGCCGGCGGCAAACAGCTCATCGTCGGTAGCAACCGGCACTAACTGGTCGAAAAATTCCGCCGCCCGGGCAATAAAGTGTTCGGTATTGCCGTGTTCGGTATTGTTCTCTTGCATTATGCTTCGTCCTCATAACCTAAGCGGTAAATCACATAATCGTTATAGCCGGTCAGCACCGGTATTAAGCCCTGTAACTCGCGATCTAAGGCCATATCACCGGTATCGGCCAGTAATGGCCGGCCATTCAGTTGCTGCAGCTTGCTCTTGGTCGCCAGCAATAGAATATTGTTGCGGCCAATGGCACGGATCACAGCCGGGGAGAGTTGTTGATTACCGCGGCCAAACACATGGCCCTGACCGCCAATCAAGGTAATAATCAATTTGCTGGGTTTATCCTGCACCAGTTTAAGCAACTGCGCTGCGGTCACATCTTTGGCCAGCAGCTGACCATTTTCGACCACATCCACACCAAGCAGGGTATTGTCCAGCCCCAGTTCCGCCATCACGGCGGCAACAGTCGAGCCGGAGCCCATTACATAACGCACATCCGGCTCCATTAAGCCGGCAACATAGGCCGCTAAATCATCCAACACCAACTCTTCCGATTCTTTGCCGGCCATCTTTACGCTTTGTACATAACGCAGCTCTGCCGGAATGCGCATTTCGCCATAGCGGCGGGCTTTAACGACACCTTCCCGGAAAGCACTTTCATCAATATCCATCACTGCAGCTTCCTGCTGACTGACCAGCTCACCAGCCACCAGTTTCGCCAGTAGCTTACCGGCGGCCAGTGGCGAAATCGCATACACGCCGGAATGAATTTTACAGCCGGCAGGGATACCTAAGACAGTGGTTCTATCACCGACAACGCTACAGACATTGCGCGCTGTACCATCACCACCGGCAAACAACAGTAAATCGACACCGGATCCGGCAATCACAGCCGCGGCCTGCTCGGTATCGGCTGCCGTAGTGGGTAAAGTCGCCGGGGTATAACACAGCTGATAATCAAAACCCAGCTCTTCACAAAGCTGTTGCCCCATCTCACCGGCGACGGTGACGATTTGCAGCTTGTCGCGCAGCGGCAGCAGTTGCTCCAGGCTCTGTCTGGCACGCTGCTGTGCCATCGGCACCGCGCCAAGTGCCAGCGCCTGTTCCGCCATGCCATCACTGCCTTTTAAACCGACACTGCCGCCTAAACCAGCCAACGGATTAACAATCAAACCCAAGCGAAACTGCGTTGTCATCGACCTCACCTGTGTGACAGCTTTCGAAATTGCTGCGCATTGTAGCGACTTGACTGCGGCTTGCCCAGCGCTGTGCTGCTCGACAACGCTTGCTCCACTGGTTGGACTACTTTAGAGTAACAGCATAACCCAGCGTGTTCTAAGCAGTAGTGAGTTCTGATGAGCATAGAAAGCCTGTTTCAACAGCATCAACAGCAGTTTAACGCCGAACCCTATCCGTCACTTGCTACACGCAAGCAACGCTTGCAGCGTTTGGCCGAATTGCTGCAACAATACAACCCCGCGTTGCAACAAGCCGTGGCCAGCGATTTTGGCCAGCGCAGCAGGGTTGAAACGCAGCTGCTGGAAATTGCGCCCAGTTTGCAGGGTATCAAATATCAGTTATCACAGCTTAAAGGTTGGTTAAAACCGCAGCGCCGCGCTGTACACTATACCTTTGCCCCGGCAAAAAACTTTGTGCTGGCGCAGCCGTTGGGGGTCGTCGGCATTATCGTGCCGTGGAATTATCCCATTTTTCTGGCACTTAGCCCGTTAATGGCGGCACTTGCTGCCGGTAATCAGGTGATGTTGAAGCTGTCGGAATTTACTCCGGCAACCAATGCGGTGTTGACTAAGATGTTGGCAGAGGGCTTAACTGACTGCGTCAGTGTGGTTCAGGGTGATGCCAACATCGCCGCCGCTTTTGCCGCCCTACCCTTTGATCATCTGTTGTTTACCGGCTCTACCGCTGTTGGGCGCAAAGTGATGCAGGCTGCGGCGGCCAATCTAACGCCAGTGACGCTTGAGCTGGGCGGTAAAAGCCCGGCGCTACTGACAGCAGATACCGACTTAGCACATTTTAGCCAGCGCTTATTGTTTGGCAAAACCGCTAATGCCGGTCAAACCTGTGTCGCGCCCGATTATGTGTTAGTGCCTAAGGCTCGGATCACGGCTTTGATTAACCAACTGCAAGCCGACTTTACCAAGCTCTATCCTGATTTTGCTACCAACCCCGATTACAGCGCGGTGATCAATACTCAGCATTATCAGCGCATACAGCAGCTGCTAAGCGAGGCGCTCTCTAAAGGCGCAACCGCTTATCCCTGTGCAGTCATAGGCAGCGAGCAGCAACAACAACAGCGCCGGCTACCGCTAACCTTGCTGGTTGATGTGCCCGAGGAGTGTCAGATTTTACAGCAGGAAATTTTCGGTCCCTTGTTGCCGATTATCGGCTATGACAGCTTTGAGCAGGCGCTTGACTATATTAAATCCAGACCCAGGCCGCTGGCGCTGTACTTATTTAGTGAAGATAAGCGGTTGCAACAGCGAGTGTTAACCCAAACTCATGCCGGTGGTGTTTGTATTAACGATACGCTGCTGCATGTGGCACAGGAGGACTTACCCTTTGGTGGCATCGGGCCATCAGGTTTGGGTAACTACCATGGCCCGGAAGGCTTTTGGCGTTTTTCCCACGCCAAGGCGGTGCACCAGAAAGGCCGCTTTAGTAGCAGCATTTTGATTTACCCGCCCTTTAACCGGCCGCTGTTTAAAGCGCTGCTTAAGTGGTTAATGCGCTAGGGCGTGTTGATGTTTGCGGCTTTATCATCCGCTCGCGGCATAGTGCGCGGTAAACTTAGCGCCAATAGCATCGCTATTGCTGCTGCCAGTGCCGCCAACGTAAAGGTGGCACTGGCGCCAGCCCCATCGCGCCAGCTGATACCGGCAATATAGGCGCCGATAGCCCCGCCACCGCCATAAATAATACCGGCATAAAACGCCTGACCTCGGCCGCGCTGCGCCTTCGGGAAAAACTGCTGAATAAACTGCATAGCGCCGCTGTGGGCAATAGCAAAGCTACCGGCATGTAACAGCATACTGGCTGCCAGCACCAGCGGCTGATCACCAAGATAAGCGACGATTAACCAGCGCAGTGCGGTTAAGCCATAACAAGCGGCCAGTAAATGCCCCAGCCTGAAACGGCCCAAAATGCGGCCGGCAAAATAAAAGGCGACGATCTCCGCCGCCACCGCCACGCCAATCAACAAGCCGGTAACAGTGCCGCTATAACCCAGATCGCGGCAATACAACGTAAAAAAGCCATAGTAAGGCGCAAAGCTCATTTGCAGCATTAAGGCCGCGCCCATAAAGAGCCACAGTACCTTACTTTTGAATAACTGACGCCAGGACAAGTGCACCTGCTGACTGGCCGACAGCTTAGGCAGCGGCGGCAGTTTAAATAAACTAAGTAGCAGTAAGCCTAAAAACAGCAGCGCTGTTGCCGGCATAAACTCACTGCCAAAACGCTGAAATAAATAACCGCCGAGCAGCACCAGAATGATATAACCGACACTGCCGGAAGTGCGGATGCGGCTGTAAGCACCGGCATCATCGTTCAGCGCATGGAAGGTACAGACTTCGAGCTGCGGTAAGATAGCAGTCCAGAAAAAACTAAACAGCGCGAAACCGGCCAGCAAGGGCCAAAAGCCGGCATCAACAAAGCTGCTGCACCAGGCCAGGATCGCGATAATGGCGCCAAAGCGCATAATGCTCAGCGGCCTGGCGGTTTTATCAGCCAGCGTGCCCCACAGCGCCGGGCCAACGATCCGCGTCGCCGTGACCAGCGCCAGCAATAAGCCAATTTGCGCCGAGCTTAAGCCGCGGCCATCCAAAAACAGCCCGAAATAAGGCACAAACAGGCCTAAGACGCCGAAATAAGCAAAATAAGCCAGCGCAAGGGCTGGCTTGGTGGCAAGTGTTAACACGACTGTTCCGTTAAACTAGTGCGATTAAAATGCTGTATTAATTGCTTTGCTGCTGCCGTGCCAGTGCCGCGATATCCGGTGTACTGACCTGGACCCCGGCATTTTGGGCGCGGTGGCGTAGCAGATGATCGAGCAGCACTATTGCCAGCATGGCTTCGGCAACGGGTACCGCGCGAATACCGACACAGGGATCGTGCCGGCCCTTGGTCACCACATCCACCACTTCACCGGCGGTATTAATGGTTTTGCCCGGAATACTGATACTGGACGTCGGTTTTAACGCCATGCTGACCAGAATATCCTGGCCACTGGAAATACCACCTAAGGTACCGCCGGCATGATTCGCCGTAAAGCCCTGCGGTGTCAGCTCATCACGGCCAGTAGAGCCGCGCTGCTCAACTACCGCAAAGCCATCGCCAATTTCCACTGCCTTAACGGCATTGATACTCATCATCGCATGGGCGATATCCGCATCCAGACGATCAAATACCGGCTCGCCCAGACCGACCGGCATCCCGGTTGCCACCACATTCACCCGCGCGCCAACCGAATCACCGTCTTTTTTCAGCTGCCGCATATAGTCATCCAGCGCTTCTAGCTTAGTCGCATCCGGGAAGAAGAAGGCATTTTGTTCCACCTGCGACCAATCCAACTGCTCGGCTTTAATCGGCCCCAGTTGCTGTAAATAGCCGCGGATCTCAATACCGCAGTGCTCAGCGAGATACTTTTTGGCAATGGCGCCGGCCGCGACCCGCACTGCCGTTTCGCGCGCCGACGAGCGGCCGCCACCACGGTAATCACGAATGCCGAATTTGTGCCAGTAGGTATAGTCGGCATGGCCAGGCCGGAACTGGCTGGCAATATTGGCGTAGTCTTGCGAGCGCTGATCGGTATTTTCAATCAATAAGCCAATACTGGCGCCGGTTGTCTGCCCCTCGAACACACCAGAGAGGATTTTGACACTGTCTTCTTCGCGGCGCTGTGTGGTATAGCGTGACGTGCCGGGCTTACGCCGATCGAGATCATACTGTAAATCTTCGGCAGTTAATGCCATACCAGGCGGGCAACCATCGACAATGCCGCCAATCGCCGGACCATGACTTTCACCAAAGGTGGTGACTTTAAATAACTGGCCGATGCTGTTACCTGCCATTTAACTTTCCTCGAATAAATGCTGGCAAGCCACAAGTTGTGCTTTGCTCAGTGCAAAGACGCCAAGGCCTCCGGCACTAAACTCCAGCCAGCGAAATGGGACGTCTGGATATCTATACTGCAATTCAACCATACTATTGCCCACTTCACAAACTAAAATGCCCTGCTCGGTTAAATGCGCTGCCGCATCGCGCAGGATCTGCCGGGTTAATTCCAGGCCGTCGATACCAGACGCCAGCCCCAGTTCAGGTTCGTGCCGGTATTCATCCGGCAGATCAGCCATATCTTCAGCATCGACATAAGGCGGGTTAGTGACAATCAAATCATATTGCTGGCCCGTCAGGGCACTAAAGCCATCTGACAGAATGGGGTAGACCCGCTCCTGCAGCTGATGCTCGGCAATATTCAGCTCACATACTGCCAGTGCATCCTCGCTGATATCGACGGCATCAACCAGCGCCTCCGGAAAGGCCACCGCACAGGCAATGGCAATACAGCCCGAGCCGGTACAAAGATCCAGAATATGGGCCGGGCTGCTGCCAGCCGGTAACAGGCCCTGAAACTGCTGCTTAATCAGCTCGCCAATCGGTGAGCGCGGGATCAACACCCGCTCATCGACATAGAACGGCAAATCACAAAAATAGGCTTGCTGGGTCAGATAGGCGGCCGGAATACGCTGGGTAATTCGCTGCTGTAACAGTGCGACAAAGTGTTGTTTCTCATCCAATGTCAGGCGCACGCTAAATAACTTTTCATCGCGCAGGGGCGGCAAGTACAACACATGCGACAGCATCACTGCGGCTTCATCCCAGGCATTATCGGTACCATGGCCAAAATAGACTCCACCCTGATGCATCCGGCTAACGGCCCAACGTAACCAGTCATGCAGGGTCTGCAGTTCGCTATAGGCGCGGTCCAGTAATTCAGGACTAAAAGGTGCGGGTAAGGTGTCAGACATGGTATCCTTGGCTCCGGTAGCAGCTAATAAGATAGTATAGATTAAGGCCGATGCAGCAAAAAAAGCCGAAGCCCGATGCACTCAGCGTCGAAGAGCGAGCCCTGTTTCGCGACAGTGTCGCCGGTGCCCGCCCGCTTGAGCAGGACAAGATACCGCCAGTTGTCAGACGCAGCAAGCAAAAACGCCTGCCGACAGCTGCCGCTGAGCTATCTGCGCAAAAACTGTTCTTTTTCTCCGATGAATATGAAGCCATTACCGACACCAGCGGCAGCTTGTCTTATGTGCAGCAGGGTGACGATCCGATGCTGGCCGGCCGCTTACGCCGCGGTGAATTAGAACCGCAGGTGGTACTGGATTTACACGGCATGACAGCCAATGAAGCGAAAACACAGCTGGCTGGCTTACTGGATTATTGCCAGCAGCAGCAATTTAATTGCGCCTGCGTCGTACATGGCAAGGGGCTGGGCATACTGGCACGTAAGGTACCAAACTGGCTGGTGCAACATCCAAATGTACGCGCCTTTCACACCGCCCCAAAAAGCTGGGGCAAGCATGGTGCCCTGTTGTTATTACTGAAAATTAATCAAAGTACCGAGCAGCAGTTTCGTGAACTGCAGCACCGATAACAGCACCAGCTGTCACAGCAAGATCAATCAGCGTTAGCTGCGTACCAACGACAAATCCAGCGGTGACATCTGCTCTAACAACTTCCCGCCGCGTGCTGTCCGGTAATCGATACAACATAAGGCTGCAGTGGTAAAAATGGGTGTGCGGCCGGCGTCGGTAAAGGCTTCTACCAGAAAACTGACCAGCGGCATATGGGATACCAGTAATACCCGCGCATCAGGTTGCTCAGCGAGCAGCAAATCCAGTTGATCTTTGATCTGTAACGCCTGGCCATCCGGCACCAATTGCGGTATCACCTCCAGCCGACAGGCCGCCTGTGCTTCCAGCATGATGGCAGCGGTTTGCCGTGTGCGCAGGTATGGGCTGACCCACAGGTAGTCAAATGCCGGATAGGCAGCGGCCAACCAGGACGCCATCTGTTGCACTTCCTGCCGCCCCTGGTCAGTCAGCGCGCGCTGCTGATCATCAGCCTGCAGCGGCTGAGCCTCGCCGTGGCGCATGATTACAATATTTACCATGGTGTGATTGCCATACTACTTGATCTGTCCCATCTGGCCGGCCGTTTAACAAATAAGCATGCGTCAGGTGAAAATAGTGCGCTATGATAATGAAAGTCAGCCGCCAGCGTAACTGCTATTAAAGCATAAGACCTATGCTGGTTATTACTTATCGCTATGAGAGGCGCCCGCAGCAGGTGCCCTTAAAGGATGCATCTTGGCCAGTTCACCAATATTGCAAAGCCCGAACGATCCCAGACAGTACCGGCACCTTGTCTTAGCTAACGGTTTAACGGTGCTACTGGTTCAGCAAGCCGACAGCGAAAAAAGTGCGGCGGCGTTGACCGTCAACGTCGGGCACTTCGACGATCCGATAGAGCGCGAAGGTTTAGCCCACTTTTTAGAACATATGCTGTTTTTGGGCAGTGCCGCTTACCCACAGGCCGGCGAGCTGCAGCAATTTATCAGTGAGCACGGTGGCAGCCATAATGCCTGGACCGGCACTGAGCACAGCCAGTTCTATTTTGATCTTGAACAGCAACATTTTGCCGACGGCTTAAGCCGTTTTGCCGCGATGTTTACCGCGCCCCTATTTAGCAGTGACTATGTCGATAAAGAGCGCCAGGCGATTGAAGCGGAATTCTCGCTTAAGCTAAAAGATGACAGCCGGCGTATCTATCAGGTGCATAAAGAAAGCATTAATCCGGCACACCCCTTTGCCAAATTTTCGGTTGGTAACGCCCAGACCCTGGCCGATCAGCCACAGGAAAGCCTGCAGCAAGCGGTTAAACGCTTTTTCGACAGCCAGTACAGCGCTCAGAGGATGTCATTGTGCCTGGTTGGCCCACAGAGCCTGAGTGAGCTGCAGCAGTTGGCAACACGCTATTTCAGTGCGATTAAAGGTGATGTGGCGGCCAAGAGCCCGCTACAAGTGCCACTCTATCTGGCCGAGCATCAGGGATTACAGTTAACTATCCGGCCACATAAGAGTAGCCAGCGGTTAGTGGTAAGTTTTGCGCTTCCCGATATCCAGCCCTGGTATCGCTATAAAATTGTCAGTTTTCTTGCTCATTTGTTAGGCGATGAGGGACCTGGCTCGCTGTTAGCCCTCCTTAAAGCACAGGGGCTGGTAAATCAGCTAAGTGCCGGTGGCGGCATTGATGGCAGTAACTATAAAGATTTTACACTAGCCTTCGAATTAACCCAGCTTGGCCGCCAGCAATACCAGCAGGTCGTGCAGGCGGTATTCGCCAAATTGCGGTTACTAAAACAAAGCGACTTTCCCGAACAGCTGTTTAAAGAGCGGCAGAAACTGCTGCAATGGGCTTATCAATTTTATGAGCCTGCTACGGCATTGCAGACGGCGATGGATCTGTCGCTCAATCTGCAGCACTATCCGCTACAGGATGTGATCTTTGGCGACTACCGGATGGAGCCGCCGCCGCTTGCGCTGTATCAGCAGCTACTGAGCTATTTTAACGCCGCTAACCTACGGCTGATGCTGATTGCCGATGATGTCGATACTGACCGTCAGGCCCGCTGGTATCACACGCCCTATCAACTGCAGGCAATTGATCAATCCTTACTCGCTGCACTTGCCCAAACCGAGCTGCTTGACGGTATCCAGCTGCCAGAGGCCAATCCCTATCTGCAGGCCGATTTAACCTTGCTAACCACTGCAGACCATTTAGATAAGCCAGAATTGTTCTACACTGACCCGGGTTTAAGCCTCTGGTACAAAGCGGATACGGACTTTAACAGCCCCAAAGGCCATATCTTTATCCAGTTGAGCCTGCCCAATAGCTGTCAGACGCTGCAACAGCAAGCCGCCAGTCGCTTATGGGTCGAATTACTGTTAGATCGCTTTAATCAGCAACTCTATGCAGCGACAACTGCCGGGCTGAATTATTTTCTGCATGTTCACCGCCAGGGGCTCAGTTTACAGACCAACGGCCTGAGCGCTAATCAGCTACGTCTGGTTGCTGATCTGTTAGCACAGCTGCCAGATCCAGAGTTTTGTCCACAGCGCTTTACAGAGTTAAAACAGCAACTGTGCCGGCATTGGCTAAACAGCAGTAAGAATAAACCTGTTGCCACCTTATTTTCAAAGCTTTCGGCTGTGCTGCAACCACAGAATCCGGAGCCGGTACAACTGGCAACGGCGCTGGCCGCGTTAAGCTATGCCGATTTTCAACAGTTCCGGCAGCAGGTCTGGCAAGCCTTGCATCTGGAAGCGCTGTTATTGGGCAATTGGAATCGGACTGATGCGCTGGCCTTACAGCAACTGTTACAGCACTGGCAACGGCAGCAAGGCGCTATCGGTCAGGCGCTCAAACCGCAACAATGCCTGATCCGCGATCTGGGCCCCGTCTGGTTGGAAAACCCACCCGACTCGCCTTCCGACCATGCGTTGGTTATTTATCTGCCAGCGCGGGAAAAATCCCCCGTGATGATGGCGCTGTTTATGCTCGCCAATCACATCTTATCGCCGCGTTACTTTCACCAGCTGAGAACCGAACAACAACTGGGCTATCTGGTCGGCACCGGCTATGTCCCGGTCAATACCCTGCCGGGCATGGCGTTCTATATCCAGTCGCCTAATCAGCCAGCCGGTACTCTCTATCAGGCAACAGTAGCCTTTTTCCGGCAATTTATCAGCGAGTTGAATCAACTGCATGACAGCGATTTTCAGTCATTAAAGCAAGGCCTAGCTGCCCAACTGGCGGAACGGGATATTAGTTTAAGTGCCAGAGCTAAGCGGTATTGGCTGGCATTGAGTCAGGGCGATTATAGCTTTGATTTGACACAACAAATTCTTAATGCGTTACAAGATATTGACCGACTGCGGTTTCAGGATTTTTTAAAGCAGCTGCTTGCCGCCGAGTATGATGTGTTGTTATTCGCCACCGATCCACCGCCAGCGGATACTTATGTAAAATGCCTGCATAAGTCGCAGTTGACAGAATTATTACAGCAGCAGCAAAAATGCTTTTGACAGTACCGATTTTCTCCGTTACCGTAGTCCAAAAGCAGTACTGAATAAATAAAAAAGTGCGCGATAAAACAATAACTTTTCTCACCCTCTCTTTTTTGGGGCTAACACTTGGCGTGTTATTTTTCTTGCCCCTCGCCGCTACGGCCCTTAGCTGGGATACCGTACAGCCTTATTTATTTCCTGCATTACTCACCCTGGCTCTTACCGGCCTGTTGCTTGGTCAGTTAAGTTTAAGACGGATGCGGCGTTACCATCAGGCACTGGCGAAAAGTGAAGAGCGGCTGCGACTATCGATTTGGGGCAGCGGCGATGAACTCTGGGACTGGAATATTGATAGTGGCGAGCTCTACCGCTCCAGCGCCTGGCTGGAGCCACTGGCGATTGCCCCTAAGACTGAAGATTTCCCGCCCAACAAAGCGCTGATCCATCCGCAGGACTTAGACCGGGTTAGCCACGCGCTATCGCAGCACCTGGCCGGCAAAAGCCCATTTTTTGAAGCCAGCTATCGCTTAAAAACCCTGGATGAAACCTATATCTGGGTACTGGACCGCGGCAAGGTTGTCGCCTATCACGAAGATGGCAGAGCCCAGCGCATGACAGGCACCCTGAAAAATATCAGCCAGCTCAAACAAGCTGAAGCACGGATGCAGCTGTTCGCCCGCTGTCTGGAGAATATCTCTGATGCTGTGGTGATTTGTGATACTAAATTCAACATTATCGAAGTTAACCCAGCCTTTAGCGTGATTACCGGCAAAAGTCGGGAGCAGGTGCTACAAAGTCGTTTCCAGCTGTCACTCTATCCGCCGCGTTTTATTCAGGATATTGAGAAAAAACTGGTTAGAGATGGCCGTTGGAGCGGCGAAATCCGTGAACTGAAAACCAATGGTGATTACTACCAGGCAGAATTAACCTTTGACGTGATTAAAGACGAGCAGGGTTTTATCACCCAATACGTAGCGGTGTTTTCCGATATCTCCGATCGCAAAAGACGTGAAGCCGAATTAAGCCGGCTGGCTAATAGCGATACCCTGACCGGCTTACCCAACCGCGCGGTTTTTATGAATAAGTTGGCCAGTCTGGTTACCGAGAAAACCGAACATGCGCTGCTGGTATTTGACCTGGATAACTTTAAAAAAATTAACGACTCACTGGGTCACGAGCTCGGCGACGCCCTGCTTTGTAAACTGGCTGACCGCCTGCATAACAATAAATTATTCCGGCAAAAGCTTTATCGTTTGGGCGGTGATGAATTCGCTATTTTGCTCGACAATACCAACGATATTCATGCTATTACCAGCCTGGCGAAAAACTTACTGGAACAAATTAATAAGCCCTTTGCTGTGGATCAGCATGAGTTGGCGGTCACCAGCAGCGTCGGCATAGTGTTGTTTCCGGAAGATGGTAAGGATCCACAGGCGCTGCTGCGAAATGCTGATACGGCGATGTATCATGCGAAAAGTGCTGGCGCCAACCGCTATTTGTTTTTTAATGACACCATGAACAAACAAGCCGTTAAACGGCTGCAGATAGAAAACCTGATCCGCCACGGCTTAAAAGAAGATTATTTTACCGTGTTCTACCAGCCGAAAATGGACATGCTAAGTGGCAAGGTTGTCGGTATGGAAGCCCTGGTACGTTTTATTACACCTAAGGGCGGTTTGGTAAGCCCGGCCAGCTTTATTCCGGTGGCAGAGGAAACCGGACAAATTGTTGATATCGGTACCGTGGTACTGCGTAAAGCCTGTATCGATGTTAAACGCTGGATAGCGCAGGGCCTGTTTCATGGCAGGGTGGCGGTTAACTTATCGGCCAAGCAATTTATGCTGCCCTTTCTCTGTGATCAGATTGACGATATTTTGCAGCAAACCGATTTACCCTCCTACCACCTGGAGTTAGAGATCACCGAGGGCACGGTGATGCAATCGCCGAAGCTGGCGATTGATACCATGAAAAAACTGCGTGCCCGAGGCATTCATCTGGCGATGGATGATTTTGGTACCGGCTACTCCTCGCTGGCCTATCTGAAACAATTTCCACTTAATACGCTGAAAATTGATAAAGCCTTTATCGACGATATGAGCAGTGCCCGCGGCCGCAATATGGTCGATACCATTGTCACTATCGCACACAACCTGAGCCTGAGTGTGGTGGCAGAAGGGGTGGAAACGCACGAACAACTGGAGCAGCTACGCAAGCTGCGCTGTGAAATTATTCAGGGTTACTATTATAGCAAGCCGTTGTCTGCCGAAGATTTTGCCGCTTTTCTGCAAGAACAAAAGCAACAACGGCCGAAGATTGCGGCGTTATAAAGGCGAAAGCCAAATTACAGACATTAAAAAAGCCCTAACGGGCTTTTTTAATCGGCATCTGATTCAACGTACGAGAAATCATCCGAGCCATCTGCAATGCGCTTCTTACCGAATACGGTATGAAATTTGCGTTTTTCTGCCAGACGTTGTTTGTACTTTAGCCAGGTTTTTTCATACACAGTGCTGGCTTCGGCTTCACCACGGCATACTGACAAAAAGCGCTGCTCTTCGTCATTTGCCGGTTGGCGAACACCCTGCTCCAACTCTTGCATTGCTAAACCATGTTTTTCCAGCAGATTGCCCTCTGCCAGGGTAAAACGCCCAGACCGGGTAAAGCCACGTGGGAAATTCCGGTCATCGAAAAAGCGACGATTAGCGACAAAACTTTGCTGCATCACTTTTTTCCTCTCATGTCGTTGAATATCAAGCCAGCCTGTTTAAACTGTGCGGAGTATGGTTAACAAAATTCCTGTCGTAAAACAAATATTTTTAATTGTTACGATAAAAAACATTTGAGGCTAGTTTGGATACTGACTTACTGAAAACCTTCCTGGAAGTACAGCGCACCCGCCATTTTGGTAAGGCTGCCGAAAATTTATACCTTACGCAGTCGGCGGTGAGTTTCCGCATCCGCCAGCTGGAACAACAATTAGGCGTAAATTTATTTATCCGACACCGAAATAACATTCAGTTAACAGCGGCGGGCGAGCGGCTGTTGCCACATGCTCAAACTATGCTGGCCGCCTTACAGCGCGCCAGACAAGACGTCGCGGACAGCGCCAGCCAAAGCCCGGCTTTACAGCTGGCAATGCCGATGGTATTGGCTGAGCAGTTGTTAGCGCCCACGCTGCAGCAGCTGGCGTTATTGCCAACACCGCTGACAATCCGGGCCGAATCTTTACCCAAGGAGCTAATCAGTGACTTATTGCTGAGCCAACAATTGGATCTGGCGATTTTACCGGAGCCGGTAAAGACCGAGGACCTTTATCGCGAAGCCATAGCACAGTTACCGCTGCTGGCGGTATGCGTGCCGGGGCATGCGGCTTGTAAGCAGCTCAGCGCTGCAGAGTATTGTTATGTCGAATGGGGGCAGGCTTTTGCACTGCAGCATAGCCGCGATTGGCCACAGCTACAGGCGGCGCGCTTTAGCACTAACTCAGCGCAACTGGCGCTAACTCAGGTGTTAGCGGGTGAGGTCGCCGCCTTCTTACCCGAGAGCTGGGTTAAACCCTATCTTAATGCCGGGCAACTGGTGGCGGCAGCGGCGCAGCGCTATACACTGACACTCTATGCCGTCTGTCATCAGGACCGACAGCAGGACAGCCTGTTAAAAGCCGCTATGGCGCTTTTAAAGCGACAACTAGGGCCGGAATAAGCCGTAACTACGGCCACGGGCGCGACGCAGCGTCAGGCGTTTGTGGCTGTTAAACAGCGGTAACAGCAAAGGACCGGTAAAGATTGCCGCCAGTGCCCAGCGCATCGCCTGCATACCACTACGCAGTGCCGCTATGTATACGCCTACTGCTACCATTAACCAAAGCACCGGAACTAATAACACCCGCTCTCTCCTACATCACTTTACTGCTGCTTGCGATTATACCAGCTATCCGGACGTCTTGCTGTTATGCTTTAGTTGCATTTTTAGCCAAAATGCAAAAAGGGCCCGCAGGCCCTTAGATAACTTACCCCCCTGCAAGGCGGCTGTTACTGTGGATAGAAACGCTCGCCTGCTGTTGCCATTTTCAACAAGGTATCGCACGGCGTAAAGCGGCTACCAAAGCGGCTTTCCAGCTGGCGTAAAGTCGCCACCAGATTATTGACACCCAGCTTATCAATATAGCGGAACGGGCCACCGAGGAAGGGTGGGAAACCGATACCAAAGATGGCACCGATATCACCGTCCCGTGCCGAGGCAATAATACCCTCTTCCAGACAACGTACTGCCTCATTCAGCATTTGCGCGGTACAGCGGCTGGCAATCTCTTCGCCATTTAGCGCCGGCGCCGGTGTTACGCCAAGCACGGCATATACCGACTCATCAACCAGCTTTTTGCCTTTTTTCGCAGCCTTACCATAAAGGTAAAACCCTTTTTCGGTTTTCTTGCCCTTTCGGCCATCGGCCAGCAGTTTGTCAAAGGCGGCAGGCGCGGCAAAGCGCTCACCCAGCTCAGCCGTTAAAATAGGCGAAATTTTGGCGCCAACATCAATACCCACTTCATCCAGCAGCGTCACCGGGCCGACCGGGAAGCCGAATTTGACCAGCGCACGGTCAATTTTTTCTACCGGTTCACCGGCGAGCAGAATATTGGCCGCTTCATTCATATACAGCGCCAGAATGCGGTTAACGTAGAAACCGGCACCGTCTTTCACCACGATCGGCGTTTTACCTTGCTTACGGGCAAAGGCAACCGTAGTAGCGATGGTCTCCGCAGAGGTTTTGTCATGCGCAATCACTTCTACCAGCGGCATCTTATCAACCGGTGAGAAGTAATGCAGACCGATCACATTTTCTGGTCTTGCTGCCTTTTCGGCAATCTTGTGGATCGGTAACGAACTGGTATTGCTGGCAAAGATGGTATGCTCCGCACAGTGCTGTTCAATATCGGCCACCATTTGCTGCTTTAAGCTCAGATCTTCAAATACCGCCTCAACCACGATATCGACATCATGGAAACCACTGTAATCGGTGGTGCCGGTGATTAACAGCAGCTGCTTTTGCATCTCGGCCTTGCTGATAAAGCGCTTTTTGTACTTTTTATTCAGAATATCAAAGCTGTATTTCAGCGCATTATTGATGCCCTGCTCAGCGATATCTTTGATCCGTACCGCTACGCCGGCCTTAGTGGCGCTGACATTAGCAATACCGCCGCCCATCAGGCCGCCGCCCAGCACCGCGGCTTTGCGTACCTTACGCGGTTTGGCATCACCGGCACCGCTTTCTTTCTTCATCTGGGTGGTAGCAAAGAAAATACTGCGCAGTGCCGCCGACTCTGGCGTCATACAAAGCTGGCCAAAGGCTTTGGCCTCTGCCGCCAGGCCTTTTTGATAGCCCTGCTCGACACCGGTTTGAATCACTTCAATAATCCGCAGGGCGGCAGGATAGTTGCCCTGGGTTTTCTTCAGCGTTTGTTTTAGCGCCTGAGAGAACACCAGTTTGCGACCTGGTCCGGTATTTTCCAGCAGCTTATCCAGCAGGCTCTGCTTTTTCGCTTCGCGACGGGGTTTGCCGGCCAGCGCCTTTTTCACTGCTGCATCGAGCAGAATGCTCTCCGGCACCACTTCATCCACCAGGCCTAGCTTCTTCGCCTGGGCCGCACGCAATTGCTTACCCGTCAGGATCATATCCAGCGCTTTTTGTACGCCAACCAATTTTGGTAAGCGCTGGGTACCACCACTACCAGGCAGCAAGCCAAGCTGCACTTCCGGCAAACCCAGCACGGTTTTCGGGCTGCTGCTGGCAACCCGGGCATGACACGCCATCGCCAGCTCCAGACCGCCACCCAAGCAAGGGCCATGGATCGCAGCAACGACCGGCAGGCGCAGTTGCTCCAGCCGGTCGAACATTTGTTGTCCCATCGCGGCAATGGTTTCCGCCTGCTCAGCCGTCTGACAGGCATCGAGCATGCTGATATCGGCACCGGCAATAAAGGAATCTTTTTTGCCACTGATAAAGACCACGCCTTTTAAGGTACTGTCGTTAGCCAGCTGTTTCAGCATGGCATCAATTTCATCGGCAAACGAGGCTTTCAGGACATTCATGCTTTCACCCGGAATATCCATGGTGATCACGGCCACCTTGTCATCGCGGATGCTTAAGCTAAAGCTGCTTACTGTCTCAGTCATTATTCGGTCTCCACAATCATCGCAGCGCCTAAACCGCCGGCGGCACAGGCAGTGGTCAGGCCGATGCCACCACCACGACGTTTTAATTCATTCAGGGTTTGCACTATTAAGCGGGTGCCGGTCGCGGCAAAGGGGTGGCCATAAGCTAGTGAACCACCGTTGACGTTAAATTTGTCCATATCAATTTCGCCAATGGCTTCGCTGCGGCCCAGCTTTTCTTCAGCAAATTTACGGCTACCAAACATCTTCATATTGGCCAGCGCCTGCGCAGCGAAGGCTTCATGCATTTCAATCAGCGTCAGATCCGACAGTTTCATCCCGGCGCGATCCAGCGCGATCGGCGTGGCATAAGACGGGCCCATCAGCATATCTTCATGTACGCCAATGGCCGAAAAGGCGTAGCTGCGCAGATAACCCAAAGGGGTATAGCCCAGCGCCTTGGCGCGGCCTTCGGTCATCATCAGTACTGCAGAAGCACCATCGGTCAGCGGGGTACTGTTTGCCGCCGTTACAGAGCCATGCACCCGGTCAAATACCGGCTTTAATTTGGCGTAAGAGTCGAGCTTCGACTCCATCCGGATATTATTATCGATCTTTAAATAGCGGCTGTACGGCTCAACATAGGCGGTCATCACCTCATCGGCCAGCTTGCCGGCTTGCCAGGCGGCTGCAGCCAGCGTGTGCGAGCGGTGTGCCATTTCATCCTGCGCCGCCCGGCTGATACCATGGCTTTTCGCCATTTGTTCAGCCGTATCGCCCATTGACAGGCCGGTGCTGTATTCTGCTACCGCTGGTGGAACCGGCAGTAAGTCTTTCAGGCCCAGACGACGGAAAATTGCCAGTTTCTGGCCCAGGGTTTTAGCTTTATTGACATCGACCAGGGCGCGCGCCAGTTTCTTGCTCACGCCAATAGGTAAGACTGAGCTGGAGTCAGCGCCACCGGCAATGGCGATCTGAGTGACACCGGCCAGCATGGATTCGGCAACACTGACTACCGACTGAAAACTGGTGGCACAGGCCCGGGTGACGCTAAAAGCATCGGTATGCACCTGCATGCCGGTACCCAGCACGATTTCACGGGCGATATTTGGCGCCTCTGGCATCTGCACCACCTGGCCATACACCACCTGCTCTACCAGCGCCGGATCCAGTTCGGCACGGATCAGTAATTCATTCACCACCAGTTTTCCCAGATCCAGAGCCGAGACACCATGAAACTCGGTCGCTTGTTTGGCAAAGGGGGTACGAAGCCCGGACACGATTGCAATACGCTCACCGTCACGGGTTCTCAGGTTGATAGGGGCTGCCATAGTTATCCTCTTGTTTTATGCTGGCCTGATTACAGGTCTGACCTCTGACTTTTGATTGTAACCACAGTCCGGCGAAATTAAAACAGTTGTTTTAAAACTCTTGTTTTAGCGCTTGTATTAGCCATGCGGGAACCTTATAAATAACGGCAGGTCCTAATTTGGCGTTTGCCCGCAGAAAGCGGTCAAAAATCAACCACTTCTTAATAATAAGACAGAAATCATCATGGTACAGGCTTTTGCGTCATTAAAATCTTATCTGGATAGCCAGGTGCTGGGTCAACCGGCACTGACCGAAGGCATCTTGCTGGCTTTGCTGGCCAATGGCCATCTGCTGGTAGAGGGGCCGCCCGGTCTGGCGAAAACCCGCGCAGTGAATGCACTGGCACAGGGTGTAGAAGCGGAGTTTCACCGCATACAGTTTACCCCTGATTTACTGCCTGCCGATCTGACCGGTACCGATATCTACCGCCCGGAAACCGGTGCCTTTGCTTTTCAATCCGGCCCGTTGTTTCATAATTTAATTCTGGCGGATGAAATTAACCGGGCACCGGCCAAGGTACAGTCTGCGCTGCTGGAAGCGATGGCAGAGAAACAGGTCACAGTGGGTCGCAATACTTACAAACTGCCGGAGCTGTTTCTGGTGATGGCGACGCAAAACCCGCTGGAACAGGAAGGGACCTACCCGCTGCCGGAAGCCCAGCTTGACCGCTTTTTATTGCATTTAAAGGTTGATTACCCGGATAGTGCGACCGAGCTGGAGATCCTGCGCTTAACCCGCGCCGAGGCCCGCCATGAAACACCGGTTAAAGCGGCCCCCATCAGTCAGGCGGATATTTTCGCTGCCCGCCAGCAGGTACTAAAGCTGCATCTGGCAGAGAGCCTGGAGCACTATATGGTGCAACTGGTGATGGCCACCCGCCAACCGGCGGCGTACAGCGACAAACTGGCCAGCTATATCAGCTATGGTGCCAGCCCGCGGGCGACCATAGCACTGGATCGTTGCGCCCGCGCCCGTGCCTGGCTGGCGGGTCGTGATTTTGTTACGCCGGAAGATATTCAGGCGGTATTTCATAATGTGCTGCGCCATCGTCTGATCCTGACCTATGCGGCAGAAGCCGAAGGGATCAGCACTGATCAGGTGCTGACCGAGGTCCTGCAGCGGGTGGCAGTGCCCTAAGATGAGCGAACTGGCTTTTGATGCACAGCGCTGGCTTAGCAGCTTGCACGCCAACGGTTATCAGCTGGGCTTACCGGAGCTGCTGTGGTATCAGCACCATACCCGGTTACTGGATCTCAGCCCCGGCCAGCAGGTACATAGCAAGCTGGCCGGCAGTTATCTGGCGCGCAGCAAAGGCCGCGGCATGGAGTTTGATGAAGTGCGACACTATCAGGTGGGTGACGATGTGCGCGCTATTGACTGGCGGGTAACGGCCCGCACCGGACGGGTCCATACCAAGTTGTTCCGTGAAGAGCGCGAGCGCCCGGTGTTTCTGCTGACAGAGCTGACCGAGTCCATGCGCTTTGGCTCCAGTCTGCTGTTAAAATCCGTGCAGGCGGCGCATCTGGCGGCCCTGTTGGCCTGGCATTGCAAAGCCAATGGCGACAAACTGGGTGGTCTGGTGTTTAGTGAACAGCAGCATGTACTGTTAAAACCCCTGGGCAGAAGCCGTGGCGTGTTGCGCTATTTGCAGGCTCTGCTGGATGTACATCAGCAAAGCCGCAGCAATCAGGGCATGGTCCTGAGCACAGCGCTGGCAGAGCTAAGACGACTGCTGCGCCCGGGCAGCCTGCTCTATATTTTGTCCGATTTTGCCACCCTAGATGCTGAGGCGTTACGCCATCTGCAGGTATTATCACAGCATAATGAAATTCACTGTTGTCAGCTTAGTGATCCGCTGGAGTTACAGCTGCCATCAGAGCTACAGGGCGAGGCGCTGGTCAGTGCTGCTCAGGCATTAAAAGTGGTGCAGTTTAATTCACAGCTAAAACAGCGCTATCAACAGCAACAACAGCAGGCGCTGGCGACCGCTAAGCACAACGTGTTGCAACTGGGCTGTAAATGGCTGACGCTAAGCAGTGCCAGCCCGCTGTTAAGCCAACTGGCTGGGGTCTATCATGACTGAGCCAACACAATTATTGGCGTTACTGGCCGATATTGACGAGCCGGCGTTAAGCGAGAGCTTCGCGCTGGCGCCCGGTCACTGGCTGCTGTTACTCCTGCTCGTAGCCGCATGCTTATTTGCGCTCACTATTGCGCTGCGTTACTGGCGGTTTCAGCGCCCGAAACGGCTGGCCCGACGCCTTTGGCAGCAACTGGATGCCACTGATCCGACAATGCCGGCCCAGCTGAATCAACTGCTCAAACGCTTACTCAAGGCTTATGCACCACAGCATCCGTTGTTAACCGCCGATACCGAGAGCTGGCAACAGCACTGGCAGAGTCAGCTACCCGCCCCGCTGCAGTTGCCGCCGTTACAGCCACTGTTATATCAGGCGCCAACGCAGCACAACGCGCTGGAGCGCCAGCAGTTGTATCAGTGTGGTGGGGTCTTTATCCAGCGTTTTAACGGCCGCTTGTATCAGCACACCACCAGCCCAGCGACCGGCCCGGGTACAGGAGTTGACCATGCTGGAGCTTAGTTATCCCTGGCTATTACTGGCACTGCCCCTCCCCTGGCTGGTGCCCAAAGCCCGCCAGCTAAGCGGCAGTGCGCTAAAGCTGCCGGCCCTGGCGAAATTAGGGCAGGCGCACAGCACTGGCGCCACAGCGCCAATCAGTGTGCGTCTGTTGCTGCTATTAACCTGGGTCCTGCTGGTGCTAAGCGCCAGCCAGCCACGCTGGCTGGGTGAGCCGGTAACCCTGCCACAGCAGGGGCGCGAACTGATGCTGGCGTTGGATCTGTCCGGTTCGATGGATATTCAGGATATGGAATTAAATGGCCAGCGCATGACCCGGCTGGATGCGATGAAACTGGTGCTGCGCGATTTTATCGCCCAACGCCAGGGTGATCGGATTGGCCTGATCCTGTTTGCGGATGCCGCCTATCAACAAACACCGCTCACCTTTGATCTGGCGACGGTACAGCAGTTTCTCGACGATGCCGTCATGGGACTGGTTGGCCAGCGGACCGCCATTGGCGAGGCGATAGGTCTGACCGTAAAGCGGCTGAATGCCTACCCGTCCAGTAATAAGGTGTTAATCCTGCTCAGTGACGGCGCCAACAACTCCGGCGAGATCCAGCCCCGCGAAGCCTTACAACTGGCGAAAGCGGCCGGGATCCGCATCCATACTGTCGGCCTGGGTGCTGAACAGATGGTACAACAGAGTATTTTCGGACAGCGTATTATCAACCCTTCACATGATTTAGACGAAGTGTTACTACGTGAGATCGCTGAACAGACCGGTGGCCGCTATTTCCGCGCCCGCAGTCCGGCAGAGCTGCGGCAGATCTATCAGTTGCTGGATCAACTGGAGCCGATAGAACGTGAGCAGCTCACCTACCGGCCCCAGCTTAGCTTGCTGCATTATCCGCTGGCGCTGGCTTTGCTCTGTAGCTTTTATCTGGCGCTGCGGCGAGTTGATTGGGCAGGAGTAAAAAACCGTGTGGTCTGAGTTACATCTACTACGTCCATTCTGGCTACTGGCCCTGCTACCAGCGCTGTTACTCTGGCTGCTGCTGTACCGGCACCGCCAGCAACCAGGGCTTTGGCATAATCTGATTGCCCGGCATTTACAACCCGTGGTATTGCTGGGGGAGCAATTACAAAAACGCCAGCCGTTGGCCCTGCCCTTGCTGGCACTTTGCTGGCTGTTGGCCGTGCTGGCATTAAGTGGCCCAAGCTGGCAGAAACTGCCGCAACCGGCACTGACCGTCAAGCAGGCGACAGTGCTGATTATGGATATGTCACTGTCGATGCGCGCCACCGATCTGGTGCCGGACCGGCTGACGCAGCAAAGATTTAAAGCGCTGGATTTTATTGATAAATTACGCGAAGGCGAACTGGCATTGATTAGCTATGCTGCCGATGCCTTTGTGATTTCGCCACTGACACCGGATCATAATAATATCCGCCTGCAGGTGCCCAATTTGCGCCCTGAGCTGATGCCGGGTCAGGGTTCTAATGTGCTGGCTGCGCTGGAGCTGGCCGACCAACTGTTAACTCAAGCCGGCTTCGCCAGCGGCGAAGTTATCCTGTTTACTGACGGTTTTGAGGCGCAAAGTTTTCATGCGCTGCAGCAACTGCTTAACCGTTATCCACACCGGTTGTCAGTGCTGGCATTTGGCTCTGCTGAGGGCGCAGTGGTAAGGCTGGAAAACGGTGAGCTGTTAAAAGATCGTCAGGGTGGCGTAGTAGTACCACGAGTACCGCTACAACAATTGGCGGTGCTGGCCCGTCAGGGTGGTGGTCAGTTCCGGCAAGCCGTTGCTGATAACAGCGATCTGGAGGCACTGGTGCAGGCACTACGCAACCCACAGGCCAGTAAAGGCGAAACGCCGGTATTAAGCGGCGACGTCTGGCAGGATGGCGCAGTTTATCTGGTCTGGTTATTGTTACCGCTGGCGCTCTGGCTTGGCCGGCGCGCAGCGGTATTAATGCTGTGTCTGATTATCTATATCCCACCAGCCAATGCCAACAGTTGGCAGCAGCTGTGGCAAACCCAACAGCAACGTGCACAGCAGGCCTATCAACAGGGTGACTATGCCAGAGCCAGAGAGCAGTTTCAGGACCCACTGTGGCAAGGTAATGCGGCCTACCGCGCCGGTGATTATCAGCAGGCAGAGCAAGCCTACCGCCAGGCCCTTGCGCAGGGTGAAAACGCCAGTCTGTGGCACAACCTCGGTAATACGCTGGCGCTGCAGCAAGATCTGGAGCAGGCACTGTCGGCTTTTCAGCGCGCCTCTGAGCTGGATCCTGAGCATAGCGCTGCACGGCAAAACGCTGAACTGATGCAGCAATTGTTACAGCAGCAAGCTGAACAACAACAGCAGTCAGCACAACAGCAAGAACAACAATCATCGGATAGCAGCGAATCATCAGCAGAAAATACCTCGCAGAATGCTAAAGACAATGCTGAAGAACAGGCTGATAGTGCAGAGCAATCGGCTCAACAAGCTGAGCAAAGCCCCCCGGACGAGTCCGAGCCACAGCAAACGGACGCTAACAGCGCGCAACAGGCTGAGGCTCAGTTAGAGCCTGCGCAAGATGAAACGCAGGAAACTGCGGCACAAGCTGTTATTAATGAGCCCTGGCCTAATGCGACACCGGAACAACAACAAGAGTTGGAAAATCTGCTGCGCAAAGTACAGGACGATCCCGGTGTCCTGCTTAGAAACCGCATGCTGCTTGAATATCAGAAACGTCGTCACAGCCTACCCCCGCAAGGAGCTCAACAAGAATGGTAAGCCGTTTTCTTAGTTTGCTGCTGTTATTACTGCCGCTGTCGGCCGCGCAGGCCTTTAGCAGCCTGAGCAGCAGTGTCGACAAAAACCCGGCCATGCTGGGGGAAGCCATTACCCTGACAGTAAGCGCCGATGGGCGTTTTGCCGCCGATGCCATAGATTTTCGGGTACTGGAGCAAGACTTCAGGGTTATGCTGCCGTCGGTAAGTCAAAGTACCCAGGTGATCAATGGTGTAACACAGCATAACACCAGCTGGAGTGTGTCATTATTTGCCAGTAACACCGGTAGTTACCGGATCCCGGCCTTTGAGTTAAACGGCGTGCGCTCCGAACCAATTGAACTGACCATTATTGAAAGTAGTCAGGCGCAAAACCGGCGCGACCTCTTTCTGGAAGCGAAACTAGTCGGTTACCCCTCTGCCTATGTGCAGCAAATGCTGTATTACGACGTGGTGATCTACTTTAGTGGTGACTTGCAACGCGGCAATCTGACTGAGCCGGCGCTGGAAGGTGCCGAAATTCAGCGCCTGGGCCCGGATACCGAAGGCACCGCCCTGATTGACGGCGTGCGTTACCGCACCATTACCCGCCGCTATTTGTTGATCCCACAGCGCAGCGGTGACTTTGTTATAGCGCCGCCACTTTTTACCGGTGAAATGATAGAGCGTAATCCGGAGCGTTTTAACTATTTCTCGCGCAGCAAAACCGTGATGGCCGAAGCAGAACCAGTGCAGCTGGAGGTAAAACCACAACCGGAAAACTTCCCGGGCCGCTGGCTGATTGCCGGCCTGGTGACGCTAACCGAAGAGTGGCAACCGGATAGCCAACAGCTAAAAGCCGGTGAGCCTGTGACCCGGATTATTACCCTTTCGGCCGTCGATGTCGCCGCAAATCAGCTGCCGGATCTGGATCAGCAGTTACCCGCTTCACTGCGGGCTTATCAGGAACAGCCGCAAAGCCGCGGTGCTGAGCGTAGCGGCCGGCAGGTCGCGCAAAAAGTCTTTACCAGTGCCCTGATTGCCGGTAATGAAGGCGAGTTAGTCTTACCTGAAGTGCGTCTGCCATGGTGGAATAGCCAGACCAACCGGCTGGAATATGCGGTGCTGCCAGCCCGGACGCTGCAGGTAACCGGGAATGCCCAACCAGCGATGTCGCTGCCAACGCTAAGCAGTCCGGAATTGCTGCCAGTAACAGCTGCCGGCAACCCCTGGCAATGGAATTATCTGAGTAGCGCATTGTTAGCCGCCTGGCTGCTGAGCACTGTGGCATTATGCTGGCTCTGGCTTGAACGCGGTAAGCTGCGCGCTAACAATCAAGCTGGCAATCAAACGGACAATCGCAATACTGTAGCGGTCGATGCCGGCAAGCAGGCTTTTAAACAGGCCTGTAACAATAATTCTCCGAAAAAGGCAGAGCAGACGTTACTGCGTCTGGCCGCCGGCGCCTATCCGCCGGCATGCCGCTCGCTGGGGGAGCTTGCCGCTAAAGTGAGTGATCCGGAATTAAAAGCAGAGATTCGAAAGCTGGAACAGGCGTTGTACAGTCCGCAAACCGAGAGTTGGCAAGGTGAGGCGCTGTATCAGGCCTGGTTAAAGCACAAGGTCAGCCACACTACGCAGCGTGCGGTTCAGCTACAGCCGCTATACCCTGATTAAAAGGCCGGAATAACAGCACAGATTCGGCAGATCCCACAATCAATAAGGCGGGCTGGTGGCAAAGCACTAGCCAGCCCGCCGTCATCTTGTTAGCATCTACCCTAAGCCAAACTAAGACTGAGGGCTGCAGTTACCGCTCTCAGCCTTAGTCTGGCTGAATTGAATATGATTTGACCTTTGCTGACGCGTTCTGGCTGTCATCGCCAGCAATGACTGTCGTCAGCAAAGGTCAGCTCGTTTTATAACAACGTACAATAACAGGAGCTTCGTTTGGAAACTGCCACTCTCTTTTCGCTCGCCCTCTATTTTCTGGCGATGATCGCAATCGGGCTTTATGCCTACCGTACCACCGATAATGATGTCTCAGGCTATATGCTGGGTGGACGTAAGTTAAGCCCCAGTGTCACTGCCCTTTCGGCCGGCGCATCTGATATGAGCGGCTGGATGCTGATGGGCCTGCCTGGTGCTATGTACCTGTCCGGTTTAAGCAGTACCTGGATCGCCGTCGGGTTATTGATTGGCGCCTATCTTAACTATTTAATAGTGGCACCGCGGCTGCGGGTTTACACCGAGCTGGCGCAGGATGCCATTACCATTCCGGATTATTTTGAAAAACGCTTTGAAGATCGCACCCGTTTGCTACGTTTAGTGTCATCGCTGGTGATTATTGTGTTCTTTACACTCTACACCTCATCCGGTGTAGTTGGCGGTGGTAAGCTGTTTGAAAGCTCTTTTGGCTTTGATTATGAACTGGGGCTTTTCGTTACCGCCGGCGTAGTCGTG
>MTET01002212.1_pt1 | contig 163768 bp, 157 predicted proteins | sample 1042671 | NCBI WGS metagenome assembly MTET01 (sample SAMN06185814, study PRJNA358809) | soil metagenome | isolation source: garden soil control | place: India | collected 2015-05-23
TAATTGATTGCTTATTGTTAAAGAGCGTGCTTTGAACTTTCAAAGCGGGAGGCGTATGTTACACTTCCCAGATTTTAAGTCAAGCGTGAGGAGGGTTCTTTTTAAGACTCATCGTCACGCTCGACTCAATTTTACTTTACTTACTGCTTCACTCTGCTTTTCGGGGCTTTCATCAGCACCCTGAAGCGAGGCGGCCATTTTAGTGATTTAAACTTCACTGTCAAGCGTCTTTTTCAAGATTTTTGAGCGCTTCGTTTTCTCACCCGGTTTGCCAGCTAAACTCGTTTAGCGCAGCACCCCGTGGCATGGCGCGCATTATAGAGCGTTTTAACAAGGCTGCAAGCGGTATTTTGTTAAAAACATCAGTTTGAGCTTCGTTTGACTATTAAAGCTCCATTTTGATTATTTTTATGTCGATCTGTTATGCAAGACTCTGTTTTTAGTTGTTGGCTGTGCAGAAAATAGTCGTTAAGATAGAATTGCTTTTATAACAAGAATCTTCTTTCAACTTAGCTGCAGGAATTTATTATGTCACCTATGTTACGCGCCTCACTGCCTTATACTCTCGCGCTGGCCTTTCTGTCTTTCGTGGTTTTTACCTTTTTAATCACTCTGCCGTTGTCTGCCGGCTGGGCTTTTGTGGCCGGTGTGCTCTCTTGTGGCATCCTGGTTCCAATCCTGGTTGATGTTAAAGGTCCGGCCTTACCGCCAGAACAAGCGGACAACTCAAACGTAGCTGCCGATACCAGCTTTGAAGGTGAGACCACTACTTTATATGTCGGGAATTTACCGTATCGGGCTAACGAGGAAACCGTAAAGGCGTTGTTTGCTAAGTACGGTACTGTCGCCAATGTCCGCCTGATGAAAGATCGCCAGACCGGTCGGCGGCGTGGCTTTGGTTTTGTTGAAGTCGCAGCGGCTGACGCCAATAAGATGATTAGCAAGCTGAACGATGCTGAGTTTCAGGAACGTACTCTTAAAGTACGCGAAGCCCGTGAACGTCAGGATGATGACGGCTCTGCGGCAGAGTAAGCCGGCGGCGATCAGTTGTCGCTATTGTTGCTAGTTTGCTTTTACTGACGCTTAAATTTGGCTCACTGGCAAAAAGCGCTTAAAATGCGTCTTTTGCCAGTAGTCAGAGAGTCAGATGTCATTAGGTCAGGTATTTCCCGCACAGTACGAAACTCAGCTCGCCGATAAAGCAGCACATTTGCGCCATTTACTCGCGCAGTTTGCCTTACCCGAAACAGAAATCTTTCGCTCGGCGGTAAGCCATTTCCGGCAACGTGCCGAATTCCGTATCTGGCATAATGGTGATGACATCTATCACTGCATGTTTGACCCCGCCAGCCGGCAACCGGTTCGGGTTGATGAGTTCCCAATAGCGGCTAAGCCCATCGCGAATTTTATGCCAGTGTTATTGAAAGCCATTCAATTTAATCATCAGTTGCGCTATCGGCTTTATCAGGCCGACTATCTGGCAAGCACGACCGGAGAACTTCTGGTCAGCCTGATCTATAAGCGTAAACTCGATGAGCAATGGCTGGAGGCCGCCCGGCAGTTACAACAAGAATTGGCGCCACTCTACAACGTGCGCTTTATCGGCCGGGCCCGTAAACAAAAGCTGGTAGTATCAGATGACTTTGTAACCGAGCGTTTTAACGCGGCAGATCGGAGCATTCAGTACCAACAGCTTGAAGGCAGCTTTACCCAACCGAATGCCGGAGTGAATCAGCAAATGCTGGACTGGGCATCAGACTGCGCCGCTGGGCTGGGCGGTGACTTGCTGGAGCTGTATTGTGGCAATGGTAATTTTTCACTGGCATTGGCCAGCCAGTTTGGTCAGGTAATTGCAACTGAATTGGCCCGCAGTTCAATTAAGTCGGCACAATATAATATCGCCCTGAATCAGATCGGAAATGTGCAGGTATTGCAGATGTCGGCCGAAGATGTGGCGGCGGCGCTACAACAAGGCCGCACGCTTAAAGAGCTCAACCTGGCCAAATTAGCGTTAAATACTGTGTTGGTCGATCCGCCACGGGCCGGCTTGGATCCGGCTACGCTATCGTTGGTTAGCGGCTTTCAGTCTATTCTTTATATCTCCTGTAACCCGGAAACTCTGGCGGCGAATCTGGCTGAGCTTGCCAAAACCCACGATATCAGCAGACTGGCCTTATTTGATCAGTTCCCATACACCCACCATATTGAAACTGGCGTGCTGCTGCTTAAGCGCTAGTCGGGCTGCTTACGGCCATAGCTGGCGGCACCATGTGCCAGCCAGCGTAATTGCATGATGGTACGCCGGGTCAGCTGTGGATAGTGTTCCCGCGGTGCATCCAGGGCATCTGCTCCGGTATGAAATACCAGCGTAACCATCGCCTCTGCCTGCAGCTGCGCCAGTTCAGGCGGACACTGGGTTTGTTTGCGTAGATAATGCGCCAGCTCCGCACAGAAATGTTGGATCTCACGGGCAACGGCAGCACGAAATGCCGCCGAAGTACCAGAGCGTTCACGCAACAACAAGCGAAACACGTTGCTGTTTTCGGCGACAAACTCCATAAAGGTTTCTACCGAGGTACTGATCACACTACCGTGCTTTTCAATCCGTAATCTTGCCTGGCGCATCAGCTGCCGTAACATTAAGCCGGCTTCATCCACCAGCGTTAAGCCCAATTCATCCATATCGGCAAAATGGCGGTAAAAGGAGGTGGGTGCAATGCCCGCCTCACGGGCGACCTCGCGTAAGCTTAAGCTGGCAAAGCCTTTTTCGGCACTTAGCTGCGAAAAGGCAGCATTAATAATTGCCTGGCGGGTACGTTCTTTCTGTTCTGCTCTGGTCACGATGCGTCCCTTTGTTACTGCCGTTCAGCCGATTTACCTTGACCGGCTGTCAGCAGCTGGGTAAATTGGCGTACAGTTGTAAGCTCAAAGTGTGAATTCATGAAAAAACATCCGATCATCTGGACTAACGTCATCCTGTTCAGTCTGACTTTTTTGGTTGCCGCTATTGCGGTTCCCTATTATGCCCTGACAGTTGGCTTTACCACAGCAGAAATTATTGCCACCATTTTGTGTATGGGCTACTGCGGTATTTCGATAACTGCAGGCTATCACCGGCTGTGGGCTCATAAGACCTATGATGCTCATCCCGTTTTACAGTGGATCTTTGCTATCGGCGGCGCCTTCGCCCTGCAAAACAGTGCCATTCACTGGTCATCTGATCACCGTGTGCATCACCGCCATGTCGATAACAACGACAAAGATCCTTACTCTGCCGGCCGTGGCTTCTGGTTTAGTCATATTGGCTGGATGCTGCGTGACTATCAGGGCGATAGTTACTTCGACTACAGCAATGTGCGCGATCTGCAAAAGAACCCCATCCTGGCTTTCCAGCACAAGCATTATCTGGCACTGGTGTTACTGACTAACATTGGTATTCCGCTGCTGTTGGGGCTGCTGCTTGGCAGTTTCTGGGGCATGCTGTTAAGTGTTGGTGTGCTACGCCTGGTTTTAAGTCACCACTTTACCTTCTTTATTAATTCATTGGCGCATATCTGGGGTAAACAAACCTACACCGATGAGAACAGCGCCCGGGATAATGGCTTTCTGGCGTTTCTGACCTATGGTGAAGGCTATCATAACTACCATCATATTTTTGAATACGATTACCGCAACGGGATCCGTTGGTGGCAGTTTGACCCGACGAAATGGCTGATTAAATCCTGCTCCTTGGTGAAATTGACCTGGAACTTACGTACTGTGCCAGAAGACAGAATTGCGCAGGCTGTTGCCAAAATGCAGCTCAAGCGCGCCAAAGATAAAGTTCAGCATTTGCCGAATGCAGAACAATTGCTGGCATTGCTGGAACAGGAGTATCAGCTGTTAGTGGCAAAAATTCAGGATTATTACCAACTGAAGAAAGAGCTGTTACAACAGAAACGTACAGCGCTGGTCGATCAGGTGAATGCGTCTGACTTTATGCTGCGTTATCAGGAGTTAAAGCAACATCTGCAACAACAACAGAACCATTGGCAGCGCCTGACCGCCGCTTTTAGTTAAGCAACTTAGCTATTAGTCTTGTTCCGGAAAAAAGAGGCAATCGCCTCTTTTTTTGTGTCCGATACCTGTTATGCTAATTTCTATTAGTAATTTGACAGGATTGGTAAGCGTGTCGGCAAAAGCAGCGAAAAAACAACCCAGTTATGATTATGATGCTATCGTTATTGGTACGGGCCCCGGCGGCGAAGGTGCGGCTATGTATCTGGCGAAAAGTGGTAAAAGCGTTGCGGCCATTGAACGTTACCAAGCGGTTGGCGGTGGCTGTACCCACTGGGGCACTATTCCGTCGAAAGCATTGCGCCACTCGGTCAGCCGTTTAATAGAATTTAATGAAAACCCATTGTTTCAGGTTGAAGAGCAGATGAAAGGTCTGACCTTTTCACAGATCCTGAAACATGCTGCCGGCGTGATCCGCAAACAAGTACGACTACGCAGCGGCTTTTATGATCGCAATCTGGTAAAGATTTATCAGGGTGAAGCCCGTTTTATTGATAACCATACCCTGGAAATTACCCATAACGACGGCAGTTGCTACACACTGAGCGCAGAAACCATTGTCATCGCTACCGGGTCGCGGCCTTACCGGCCTCCGCATGTTGATTTTAAACACCCTCGCATCTATGACAGCGATACCATTTTGTCGCTGGATCATGATCCACGACATATTATTATCTTTGGTGCCGGGGTTATCGGCTGTGAATATGCGTCGATTTTCCGTGGCCTGGGCGTGCGGGTCGATCTGGTCAACACCCGCGACCGGTTATTATCTTTTATGGATACCGAAATCTCTGATGCCCTGAGTTACCACTTCTGGAACTCGGGTATGACCATCCGCCACGGTGAAGAACTGTCTCATGTGGAAGGCCGGGATGATGGCGTAGTTTTACACCTGCAATCCGGTAAACGGATGAAAGCCGATTGCTTCCTGTTTGCCAACGGCCGCACCGGCAATACTGAAATGCTGAATCTGGAGGCGGTGGGTCTGGCTGCTGATAGTCGCGGCCTGTTAAAAGTAAATAGTGAGTATCAGACGGCTGTAGATAATATCTATGCCGTCGGTGATGTGATTGGTTATCCAAGCCTGGCCAGCGCAGCCTACGACCAGGGCCGGCTGGCCGGTGAAGCTATCGTAAAAGGTAATCTGGACGGACATTTGATTGCCGATATTCCGACCGGCATTTATACCATTCCGGAGATGTCTTCAGTCGGCAAAACCGAGCAGGAACTCACCGCTGCCAAAATCCCGTACGAGGTCGGCCGGGCGCAGTTTAAGCATTTAGCCAGAGCGCAAATTGCCAATACCAGTGCAGGGAGTCTGAAGGTGCTGTTTCACCGTGATACCCTGGAAATTCTGGGTATTCATTGCTTTGGTGAGCGGGCCGCGGAGATTATTCACATCGGTCAGGCCATTATGATGCAAAAGAACGGTGGTAATAATCTGAACTACTTTGTGCACACCACCTTTAACTACCCAACCATGGCCGAAGCATATCGGGTTGCGGCACTAAACGGCCTAAACCGCCTGTTCTGATGTTTGAGGTTCTGGCGCAGTAGACCACTGCGCCAACAGCCGCAGTTAACGCTTATTCCGGGATCTCAGCGTTCATATGGTACATCGGGCTGAGATCCTGCACCGCCTCGATAAAGACCCTGGCATGTTCCGGATCGACATCAGGCGTAATACCATGTCCCAAGTTAAAGATATGACCTGAACCCTGGCCAAAGCCATCAAGGATAGTTTGTACTTCCTGGCGGATCCGTTCCGGTGTGCCCAGCAGAATAGACGGGTCCATATTGCCCTGTAACGCCACCTGCTGCCCTACCCGGGCGCGAGCGCTGGCGATATCGGTCGTCCAGTCTAAACCTAAAGCATCACAGCCAGTCGCAGCCATCATTTCCAGCCACTGACCGCCATTTTTGGTAAACAAGGTTACCGGTACTTTGCGACCATCAGCTTCGCGGGTCAGGCCGTTCAGAATTTGCTGCATATAACTGAGCGAATATTCTTTATAATCGCGTGGCGTCAGCACCCCACCCCAGGTATCAAAGATCATCACTGCCTGAGCGCCGGCTGCAATTTGGGCATTCAGATACAGGGTCACGCTTTGCGCCAGCTTATCCAGCAGCATATGTAGCACTTCCGGCTCGCTATACATCATCTTTTTGATGATGCTAAAGGTCTTACTGCCACTGCCTTCCACCATATAGGTGGCAAGCGTCCAGGGACTGCCGGAAAAACCAATCAACGGCACGCTACCCTGCAACTCACGGCGAATAGTGCGTACCGCGTCCATCACATAACGCAGCTCCTGCTCCGGATCCGGAATGGGTAAATGCACCACATCCAGAAAATCGCGGATCGGCTTACTGAATCGAGGGCCCTCGCCGACACCGAAACTGAGCCCCAACCCCATCGCATCAGGAATGGTCAGAATATCGCTAAACAGGATAGCGGCATCCAATGGGTAGCGGCGTAATGGCTGTAATGTCACCTCGCAGGCGAGCTCCGGGTTTTTGCATAGCGACATAAAATCACCGGCTTGCGCACGGGTAGCACGATACTCAGGTAAATAACGCCCGGCCTGGCGCATCATCCAAATTGGGGTTCGATCTACCGGTTGCCGTAGTAAGGCACGCAAATAACGATCATTTTTTAGCTGCATAATTCATCCGCCATCACATCTTTTGTCGCATTCTAACAGCTTGCACCCGTCTGCTCTATGATCTGGCGCTATAAAGCTGCAATCTTTACCTTTACGTAAACTGAAAAAAATATTCAGCTTAGGTTCATTTTTTTCCGTTTGCCGCTTGTATCAGCAAAACGCTTCTGTTATAAAAGTACTGCGCTAGTGAAGTTCTAACAACAAAGAAGCTCGGTATACGAGACCTTAAGCTCCAATTTAAAGCCACCTTGAGTGGCTTTTTTATTTTATGCGTTCTGCTGCTGTGTTGCCTGCGCCAACGCAATTAACTGCCCGGATAAAGTCTGTAGCCCCGGTGTCTCTGGCAAGTCATGCAGCGGACACCAGTAAGCTTCGGCAATTTCCTCCGGCTGGCACTGGATCTCACCGCCGGCGTAGTCAGCGACAAAACCTGTCATCAATGAATGCGGAAAAGGCCAGGGCTGACTGCCAACATAACGCAAATTGGTAATATCAATCCCCACTTCCTCTTTTACTTCGCGCACCGCCGCCTGCTCCAGAGTCTCTGCCGACTCAACGAAGCCTGCCAGGACTGAGAAAAATCCCGCTTTGTGCCGGGTGGAACGCGCCAGCAAAATTTTATCTGCTTTTACTACCGCGACCAGAACACAGGGTGCAATACGAGGGTAACAGCGATGCCCGCACTTATGGCAAAGAGTCGCCAGCTCCCAGTTAACCAAACGCATCGCGCTGCCACACTGACCGCAAAAACGGTGTGTTTGCAAAAATAACGCAACCTGGGTCGCCCGGGCAGCCAATTGAAACAGCGCCTCGCCCTGCTCTAATAAAGCACGGGCGGAATGCCAATCCGCCTCATTCGCCGGCCGGTCGTCATACACCACCAGATAACATGGCTGCTGCTGGTATTCACCCAGTTTACAGATCATCGCATCCGCCAGCTGCAACGGCAGCGCAGCCAGTTCAGTAAAGGGTACTGTGCCATCTGCGGTCAGAAACAAGCGGCCCTGACTCACAATAAACCAGTATGCCAACTGCCCGGATGATACTTTTACACTATGTTCAATCATTACAGCCTCTGTTTTAATGCGGAGGTTTTAGCAAGAATGGCAGCATCATACTCCGGGCCGCTGGGCTGACCAATAAAAAAACGGTTGATCTTTTCGCTGAAATTCTTTTAATTAGCAGTATTGCAGCAACACAGGCTGCATCTAAGGAGAGGCAAATGTACACCCGCGTACAGCAAGCGCAACAAAAATACGGCGGTAGCCTGAAGGCGATTGATAGTTGGCTGCAGGAGCGACGCGAGTTGATTGTCAGTTATTGCCGGCTGGCCGGTTTGCCTCCTTTCGAAAAAGACCGTCATACCATGCCTTCGCAAGACAAAATTAAAGAATTTTGCCAGTTACTGATGGATTATCTGTCTGCCGGTCACTTTGAAGTCTATGAACAAATCGTCGCCCAATGCGCGGTGAACGGCACCAACAGCCGCAAGCTGGCAGACTCCTTGTACCCCAAAATTGCGGTCTCAACCGACCTGGCGCTGGAATTTAACGATAAATACGCTGAGCATCTGAGTACCCGTAACAGCGGCTCTTTTGATTTAGAATTGTCGGCTTTGGGTCAGGCAATGGAAGAACGTTTTGCGCTGGAAGATAAGCTGATCGAGACCCTGCATGCCAAACATGTCTCTACGACCACAACGGCTTAGGTCTGCTTTAACGTAGCAATAAAAAAAGCGGCCAGGCCGCTTTTTTTATTTAAACCGCTACTTATTGTGGCTTTACAATATCCAGCAGCTCAACTTCAAATACCAGCACGCTGTTTGGTGGAATGGTACCCATATCGCGCTCACCGTACGCCAGTTCAGACGGAATAGTGAAACGGAACTTAGAGCCCACGCTCATCAGTTGTACACCCTCAGTCCAACCAGGAATAACGCGGTTTAACGGGAACTCAATAGGCTCGCCCCGATCAACAGAGCTATCGAACTTGGTGCCATCGGTTAAAGTGCCGGTGTAGTGCACTTTAACGGTATCAGTAGCAGCAGGTTTAGCACCTTCTGCGGCCTGCAGCACTTCATACTGCAGACCTGATTCCGTGACGGTTACGCCTTCTTTCTTGGCATTTTCGTCAAGATAAGCCTGACCTGCAGCCTTGGCTGACGCCGCCGCGGCTTCAGCCAGCTTCATTTGTTCATTGCGGTAGGTTTCGTCCAGCGCAGTTAACAGCTGCTGAATTTCTTCTTCAGTAACATCAGACTTACCGGCCATACCATCCTGTACACCCTTTAAAATCAGCTGGGCATTCAGATCAACAGAGATTTTGCTGTACTCGTCGATAGTGCTTTGCAGATAACGGCCAGCTGAAACGCCAAGGCTATAAGCTTGTTTAGCTTGTTCAGTGTCCATTTTTGGTGCTGGTTCAGCTTTTTGTTCTTTCTGACAAGCCGTTAACGCCAACAGCGCAACAGCGACCAGAGTTAATTTGGTTTTAAAGCGCATTCTTTTCTCCATAGCGCAACCTCTCGGCTGCTATAGTATGTTGTAATAAAGGTTAGCTCGCTTAGCTATACTAACGCTTTGTGTGGATGAGGTTAACACCCGCAATGAAATATCCTGTAATTTTGCTTGCCACCCTGTTGCTCGCCGGCTGTAGTAAGGTCGACACCCAGCCGTTGGCACAGTACCCGCATGTGGCTCAGGGCAGTTATGCCGCCGCGCTTTCAGCCGATGGCCGCTTTGCTGCAGTATCCTCTATCCAGGACGGTATCGCCTTTTGGGATCTGCAACAAAATGCGCTGAAGTATCACTGGCGCCATCAGGATAGTAGCGACAATCTGGTGTTTCACCTGGCGATCAGTGATAACGCCAGCCATGTCCTTAGTGCGGATCATCAGACCTTTGCCCTGTGGCGCACCGCCGATGGCCAGAACGTCGGCTATTGGCAAACCGATAACAGCAGTATCCGCGATATTGCCCTGTCTAACAACGGCGCCCATATTCTGGTTGGGCGCAGCGATAACGTGGTACAACATATTACGCTTAGCAGCGGCCGGCGCCTGGACTTTCTGGGGCACAGCGAGCGCATTAACAGTGTCGCCTTATCACCGAATGGCCGCTATGCCCTGACCGGTGGCAATGATTATCAGGCTTACCTCTGGGACACTCAGACCGCACAAATCCTATATAGTTTCCCGCATCCAAGCCGGGTGACCAAAGTCGCCTTTGACCCACAGGGCCGTTATGCGTTTACCGCTGATAGTCAGCAATTAGCGCAAATCTGGGATATTCAAACCGGACAACGGGTAAGCTCATTGCAAATGCTGGCCAGACAGCAGGTATTCAGTGCGGTGCGTTTTAGTCAGGATGGGCGCTTTTTACTCACCGGCGCCCCAACCCGCAACCTGGTACTTTGGGATGTACAAAGTGGCCGGGAGCTGCAGCGCTGGCGGGTTTCACCCAGAGTCGGCAGTCGCCCACCCAGTGCAGTGGTACATGCCGTCGCTTTTCTGGATGAAAACCGTATAATTAGCGAAAGCTCCAGTGGCCTGGCCGAAGTATGGGAAATCCGTTATGACTGAGCAACCCTCAGCAATAGAACTACATTTGATTGAGCTGGAAAGCAAAATTGCTTTTCAGGAAGATACAATGCACAGCCTGCATGAGGAGCTGCTGGCTCATCAACGCAAGATTGAGCAGCTGCAACGGCAAATTCTGCTGATGGCACAAAAGTTACAGCAATTACCGGAAGACAGCGGTATTTTGCGACCGGAAGAAGAACCGCCACCGCCGCACTATTAAGGCCACTCCGCTCAAGCCAGCAACAGTGCTGGCTTATTCTGGTTTAAAGACCCCAATCACCAATTCATTCTCGCGGGTCGATTGCACCACTTGCTGCTCTGGCTGCGCCATCTGATGCCCACAGGCCACACATTCCACCTTCTCAACATTATTTTCAATAAACAAACTCATGGTATCGGTGGCTTTACACTGCGGGCAGGTCGCGCCGGCGATAAAACGCTTTTTCTTACGGGTGGTCATACAGGCTCCAACGGGCACAAAAAGCCGGACGAAATTTTAGTTTCAGCCGGATATAGCGTAAAATCGCCCACTTAGTTCACTGGTACAAGGTAAAACATGATCCAGCTTCAGCAGGTAGAATTAAGACGCGGTATCCAGGCGCTGTTTACAGGGGCCGATCTTACCGTATTTCCGGGGCAAAAGGTTGGAATTGTCGGCGCCAACGGTTGTGGTAAATCCAGCTTATTTGCGCTGCTGCAAGGTAAATTACATGCCGATGCCGGTAATGTCAGCATTCCTGCTGCCTGGGTGATCGCAACAGTGGCTCAGGAAACACCAGCCCTGGACTGTTCCGCCCTGGATTATGTGTTACAAGGCGAGCCTGAACTCTACCCCTTGCTGCTAAAAGCCCGCAGTCAATGCAGCGACAGTGATCTGGCAGCGGTACATCAGCAAATTGAAGCGCTGGATGGCTACCGTGCCGAAGCCAAGGCCGGCACCCTGCTGGCGGGTTTAGGATTTAGTGGCGAGATGCAGCAACAGACCGTAAAGTCGTTTTCCGGTGGCTGGCGGATGCGGATGAACCTGGCACGGGCACTGATGCAAAAAGCCGAGCTGTTACTGCTCGATGAGCCAACCAACCACCTGGATCTGGATGCGGTACTCTGGCTGGAAAAGTACCTCAGCAACTATCCGGGTACCTTACTGCTGATTAGCCATGACCGGGATTTTCTTGATGCGGTGACCGACAATACTGTCCATATCGAACGCCAGTGTCTGACGCTGTATAAGGGCAATTACAGCCAGTTCGAGCGCCAGCGCGCAGAACAACTGGCGCAACACCAGGCGAACTTTGAGAAGCAACAGCGCCAGGTGGCGCACTTGCAACAATTTATCGACCGCTTTAAAGCCCAGGCCACCAAAGCCCGGCAGGCACAGAGCCGAATTAAGGCGTTGGAGCGCATGACTATACTGGCACCGGCGCACGTTGATTCGCCATTTAACTTCAGTTTCCGCGAGCCACGGGCCTTACCCAACCCACTGTTAAAACTGGAACAGGTCCAGGCTGGCTATAGCGGCAAGCCTATTCTGAGCAATATTAACTTTCAGCTGCTGCCAGGTAGCCGTATCGGCTTACTCGGGCGTAATGGCGCCGGTAAATCAACACTGATCAAATTACTCAGTGGTGAGCTACCGCCACTGGCTGGTGAACTCTGGTATGCCAGTGGCGTTAGTCTTGGTTATTTTGCCCAGCACCAACTGGAAACCCTCAGACCGCAAGATTCGCCACTGCAGCATCTGGTGCGACTGGACCCTCAGGTTCCTGAGCAGAAGCTACGTGATTTTCTTGGTGGTTTTGGTTTTCACGGCGATAAAGCGCTGGAACCCTGTGCGCCTTTCTCCGGCGGCGAAAAGGCTCGCCTGGTGCTGGCGTTATTGGTGTATCAGCGCCCGAACTTGCTGTTGCTGGACGAACCGACTAACCATTTGGATCTGGAAATGCGCGAAGCCATAGTAATGGCGCTGCAGGATTTTGCCGGTGCCATAGTAGTGGTATCGCACGACCGCCACTTGCTGACCAGCACCACTGACGAATTTTATTTAGTGGCTAATGGCAAAGTCGCGCCCTTCGATGGCGACTTGCAGGACTATTACCAGTGGCTGCAACAAGATGCCCGACAAAGCCAGCAGAGTGCGGCTCCGGAAACCGTCAGTAGCAATAGTGCAGCAGTGCGCAAAGATCAAAAACGCTTGGAGGCGGAGCTGCGCAATCTGCTGCGACCACTAAAGCAGAAAATTGACAAGCTGGAGCTGCGGCAGCAACAACTGGAGACTCAGCTGGCCAGCCTGGAGCAACAACTGGCGGAACCAGTCATCTACGAAGCCGCTAACAAAGCCCAGCTAACTAAACTGCTGACAGAACAAACCCAGGCCAGCAGCGAACTGGCGCAAGTAGAAGAAAGCTGGTTTGAGGCGCAAGAGGCGCTGGAACAGCAAAGCCAACATTTCTGGCAGCAAAATCAATAGGGACAAAGCGATCTATGCAGCAGATGCCAGCGCAGCAAATGACAGTGCAGCAGCTTAATGCCGATACCTTCTGGCAAGTCAGCCTGGCGTTTTACCCACAGGTGCAGCCGCTTTGCCTGCAGTTACAGGACAATTGGCAGGCCAATGTTAATCTGCTGCTGCTACTCAGCTATACCGAGCAGCTGGGCTGGCAGCTGGATGCCGCCAGTCTGACGCAGGGCTTACAGCAACTAGCACCGTTAAGTCAGCATATTACTCAGGTATTACGCCAGTGCCGGCGAGAGCTGCCTAAACTGCCGCTGGATAGTAACCAGCAAACGGAACTAAAACAGGGAATTTTACAAACCGAGTTGGTGGCAGAACGGCTGGAGCAGCAACTGCTGTGTCACTACTTGCGCTTTACCCCGGCAAGCAACCCTGACAACCTGAGTCTATACTGCCAGCAGTTAGCCGCAGCAAACGAAGCGTTGCAACGGGCATTATTTGATCTGCGTCAAGCTGCCGCCCGCTTTGCCGCGGCCAGCTGAGTAACTTTGATCCAGGTCATATCAGCGCCTACTGCCCTTGCCTACACTTCCCTCAAGCAACTTCAGGAGGGAAATCCTATGAACCTATGGCATGAGTTTTTAAACGACCCGGTGATCTTTATTTCTTTTACCGGCCTGGCCATTGTGATTGGCCTGTGCATTTTCTACGCCGTATATTTTATGTACAAAGTAGGTAATGCTGAGGAGCAAACCAAGTAATAGCCAGACGGTTTAACAGGTCGGGCAGACGCCCTAATACTCCAGATGCTGGAGTTTATCGGCCACACCATTCCAGGCATCCGCATCGGCGGGTGCCGGTTTGACTTCACGGATGTTCGGCCACAGCTTAACCAGCTCGGCATTTAACGCGACAAAGCCTTCCTGACCTGGCGGCAGTTTATCTTCCTGAAAAATCGCCGTGGCCGGACATTCCGGCTCGCATAAACCACAATCAATACAAATCAGCGGATCAATAGCCAGAAAATTTGGCCCTTCAAAGAACGCATCAACCGGGCATACCGCCACACAATCGGTATATTTACATTTGATACAGTTCTCACCTACTACAAAGGCCATGGCAACTTCCTCCGCTATTTTGCGCGATCATACTGAAGCAAACGTGAAACACAACAGGAAAGCGGACAGCCGGCGTCAGATCGCGTAAAATACTGGCTTTACCGGCAAACCGGCCCGCAATCTGAGACTCGAGTGTTATGTTACGTTTAACCGAAATTAAATTACCGCTGCAGCATCAGGATGAACAGGCTGAATTGCGCGCAGCCATTCTGGCCAAACTTGGCATCAGCGACAGTGATTTAAACCATTTCAGCGTGTTTAAACGTGGCATTGACGCCCGTAAAAAATCTGATATTCAACTGATTTATACCCTGGATCTGGACGTTGCCGGCGAAGCGGCACTGCTAAAACGTTTTCAGAAAGATCCGCATGTGTCGGTTGCGCCGGATACCCGTTATAAATATGTCGCGCCAATTCCTGCCGCCGCAGCTGAAAGACCAGTCGTGGTCGGCTTTGGTCCCTGTGGTTTGTTTGCCGCCCTGATCCTGGCCGAAATGGGTTTAAAACCCATAGTGTTAGAGCGCGGTAAAGCCGTGCGCGAAAGAACCAAAGACACCTTTGGTTTTTGGCGTGGCCAGGCTTTGAACACCGAATCCAACGTGCAGTACGGCGAAGGCGGCGCCGGTACCTTTTCCGATGGCAAGCTATATAGCCAGGTTAAGGATCCGAAACACTATGGCCGCAAGGTGCTGACCGAGTTCGTTGCCGCCGGGGCACCGGACGAAATACTCTATGTCAGTAAGCCGCATATCGGTACCTTTAAACTGGTATCGATGATTGAAAAGATGCGCGCCAAAATCACCGAGCTGGGTGGTGAAATTCGCTTTAGTACCCGGGTCGATCAGCTGCATATCAATAACCAGCAACTGGAAGGTGTGACGCTGCATAACGGCGACTACCTGCCCTGCCGGCATCTGGTGCTGGCCGTTGGCCACAGTGCCCGCGATACTTTTCAGATGCTGTACGATGCCGGCGTCTATATTGAAGCCAAACCCTTTTCGGTTGGCTTTCGGATTGAGCATGAACAATCCCTGATTGATGAATGCCGCTGGGGGCCAAATGCCGGCCACCCTATTCTCGGTGCTGCCGACTATAAGCTGGTGCATCATTGTCAGAATGGCCGCACTGTCTACAGCTTCTGTATGTGCCCGGGCGGTACCGTAGTTGCTGCCGCGTCCGAAGAGGGCGGCGTGGTCACCAATGGAATGAGTCAGTATTCACGTCACGAACGTAATGCCAATAGCGCAATAGTGGTGGGCATTGATCCGGAACGTGACTATCCGGGGCACCCACTGGCCGGTATCGATTTACAGCGTAAACTGGAACGTGCTGCCTTTGAGTTAGGCGGGGCCGACTACCATGCACCGGCACAGCTGATTGGCGATTTTCTTGCGGGTAAATCCTCTGCCGAGTTAGGTGAGGTCAAACCCTCTTACACACCGGGGATCCGGCTTACCGATCTGTCTGCGGTATTGCCCGACTTTGCTATCGCCGCCATCCGCGAAGCCATCCCGGCTTTTGATAAGCAGATTAAAGGCTTTGCCAAAGCTGATGGCTTACTGACCGGCGTTGAAACCCGCACCTCATCACCAATTTGTATTAAACGCGGCAAAGACTTCCAGAGCCTGAACGTGCGCGGCCTCTACCCCGCCGGTGAGGGCGCCGGTTATGCTGGCGGTATTTTATCTGCCGGTATCGATGGTATTAAGGTAGCCGAAGCGCTGGCGCTGGATCTACTGCAGCAAAGCGCCGCATCAGCCTGATTCGAATTCAAGTAAGAATTAGGGCAGTAAATATTTTTTATTTGCCCTCTTGTTAATCGCTGCAAAACTAGCCATTATCAATTTAGTGGTAGTAAAAAGGTCGTAGTATTGACTATGCGTTGGTTTAATCTGTTTATCGCGGTGTTTTATCTGAGCCTGTTGGTGACAACAGACGCAGGTATTACCCATGACAGCAGATTATCGCCTTTAGCTGACAGCCCTTATCAGGCACTGCATGCTGAAAGCAGTAACCTCGGCCAAAGCAAAGGCAGTAACGAACAGGAACCGGATGAACCGGACAGCCTGATCGCCTCAGCTAAAGTGCTGAGCCACAGCCTGCCCGCTGCCATTAATACTTTTTACCAAACGCCCTGGTTATCACACCGTAGCAGCCCTGATAGTGCCCGCGCACCACCCATCGCCTAATCACACTTAACAGCCATTTATTTTTATTTGTTAATTCTGGCGTGGCCCCTGCGCGCCCATTAGTGTGAGTAGCTATCATGAAAACTTTATCCTTATTCAATTTAGATGCCGTTGATCAATTAATTCAACCCGCCGACTTTACTGAAACCACGTTAAATTCACCGGCGCTGAGTGTGCTGAGTGATTTTAAACATAACCAGCCAACCCTGATCGAAGGTAACACCTCTGCCAGCCAGGCACTGCTGATGATGCAGCAGGAACACAGTCAGCTAAAACTGGTAGTCGATGCCGATGAGAATATGCTGGGTTTAATCCATATCGAACAGTTATCGGAGCAGGCGCTGTTACGCCAGGTGATGCTGGGCAATAGCCGCGATGAAATCAAGGTACGGGATCTGATGCGGCCACGTGAGCGCATCAAGGCGCTGGCCTATCAGCAACTACAAAACTGCACCATTGCCGATGTGGTCAATACCCTGCAATCGAATGGTGAGGCCTTTTGTCTGGTGGTGGACCGCGATAACCACCAGATCCGTGGCGTGATCCATGCGCAGGAGCTGGCACGGCGCTTACATATGCCGTTAGCTATCCGCCAGCAACCGACCTTTTTGCGGATCTTCGATAGTTTAACCGCTTAACCTTTCAGGTCTGCGGGCTGCTGTGTTACTCCGAGCATGGTGGCCCGCTTTTTTGTTGCTCTAAGCTGAAGGCTCTCGCTATTATAGCGGTATGCAACACGCTTCCCGCTCCCCATGCCAGTACTATCGTAATGGTCCACCGCATCGCAGTGGTGCCGACGTTAGCTTTGCCGATTTGGTAACGATTTTCGGCTTTAACAGCATCCATATTGGTCGCTGGGTGACTGCGGCCGAACAACAACAAGCGGCTAATTTATTCTTTGATGCCTTTGCCGATTTGCAACAATTGCTGAAAGTCCCAGCCGAGGTGATTTCACTGCGCGGTACCCTGGCCCTGACCTTTGGTATCGGCGGTCAACCCGGTGTTTGCGCTTTCTATCAACCACAGGGGCGGATCCTGGCGCTGGCCAAAAATGCTGGCGGCGGCAGCCTGGCACACGAGTGGATGCACGCTTTCGATCATTATATTGCGCAGAAAATGTTTCAGGGTGAGGTTAGCGCCGGTCAATTTGCCAGCCGCACCTGGTTAACACGGCAGCCAGTAAAAGCGCATCCCCTCAATGCTTTGTTAGACCAGGCATTTACAAAACTCTTTGTTAGTGATGATGGTTGTGATGTCAGCGACTTTTTTCAGCATTGCCGAAACCTGGATCAGGCTGCGTCGCGGCTTTATTTAAGCTTGCCGGAAGAAATGACTGCCAGAGCATTCGAGAAAGTATTACAGAGCCAGTCACTGAAAAATAGTTTTCTGGTAGCGGGCACCCGGCAAACTGCTGCTGCCCGCGCAGGGGTTTACCCTGAACCGCAATTAACCGCTGAGCTCGGACAATTATGGCTGGGTTATTTCCGTCTATTAGGGCAACAACTACAAACCGTTTAGCCCTGAATACAGCGGTTACCACCCAGTTGCTTGGCGCGATACATCGCCTTGTCGGCCATAGCAAGTAACGGCTCTGTGTTTAGTGTCGCCGCTGCAGCGCATACCACACCAATACTCGCCGTGATCGTCACGCTGAGTGACGGTAATTGAAAGGGCATACTAAAACTCTGACGGATCTTTTCCGCCGCTACCGCGGCCTGCTCTGCCGAGTCAACTTCACTCAACAAAATCACAAACTCATCGCCACCAAAGCGTGCGACGGTGTCGGCCTGACGCACATTCTGGATTAAGCGTTGCGCAACCTGTTGTAATAAATCATCACCAACGCTATGACCAAACTGATCATTAACCGGTTTAAAACCGTCCAGGTCGAGATAACAAATGGCCAGCTGACACTGATGCCGTTGTGCCTGTGCCATGGCCTGCCGGCAACGGTCATAAAACAGCTCCCGCTTGGGTAAGCCGGTTAACTCATCATACAATGCGGAATGTTGCAGCCGCGCCAGTAACTCTTTCCGCTCAATCGCTACCGCCATATGCTGCGCCACGAAATCCAGTAAATCGGCATCCGCATGATGTGATACGGCAGTTTGTGATGAAACTAAGAGCACCATAGCGCCTAGCACGTTGGTGTGCGAGATCAGCCGCACCCCCAACCATAAATTATGGTCTGCACGTTTACGGATCAGCGGCAATGAGGCTGATCCCCTGTCCTGCAACAGCCTATAACAAAGCTCGGTTGCTTCCGCAGCACTCTGCGTATCCCCGTCAGGTAGATACTGATAAGCTAAATTGATACTAACGGCAACCGTGCGGCGGGCAATGACACAGGCCTGGATTGGCATTAACTGCTGTACAATTTGCAACAGCTGCCGGTATAGATCCTGCAAATTCTCGGCAGCAAAAGCCGCCTCGGAAATAGCATAGAGCGCATGTTGGCGGCTTTCCGCCAATTTTAAACTGGTAATATCACGCGCCACGGCGACCCGCTGCTGCTTATCTGCCGACCAGCGTGCTGACCAAAGCAAATGTACAATCTGGCCATCTTTGCGTAGGTAGCGGTTTTCGAAATCAGTCTTGATTTGCCCGGTATTGATGGCCTGCGCCGCGGCCAGCGTCTTCGGAATGTCATCTGGGTGGATAAAGTCCAGCATACTCCGGCCAAGCATCTCACTGGCTGGGTAACCAAAAATACGTTCTGCACCAGAGCTTAAAAATTGAAAATTACCATCGCGATCTACAGCACAAACCGCATCCAGTAACACATCAATATATTCACCTAAAGCGTGGTATAACGAAGCTGGCATGACCGTATCTTCACAACATAAGAAGCATTCAGTCGTAACAATAGTCCATTTTTACTAGTAGAATCCAGCTTTAACTACGTAAGCCAAAGAAAAATTGTTACCGGGAGCCGTGTCGTAAACGACTAATCAGCCGTTCAGTATTGCGCCACACTAAAGCGTAGATCGTCAGCTGCGGGTTAGCCCCCAGGCTGGTTGGCAATACCGAGCCGTCAAAAATCGACAGATTATGCAGTTGATAATGCTGACCATCGGCATTCACTACGCCCAGCCGCTCGCTAGCCGCCATATTACAGCCGCCCATCACATGAGCCGACACCACCGTTTGTAATAACGGACGCTTTGTTAGCTGTGCGATCGCGCCTTTTGCCTCTGCCCAGCTTTGGTATTGCTGCGCCTGATGATGAATGGGCAATACCGCTTTGGCACCGGCAGCAAATTGTAGCTCAGCCATCGATAACAGTGCACGACGCATACCCTGCCATAAATAGTCACTGATCGGATAATCCAGCAGCGGTTGCTGCTGCGCATCCAGGCCAACACTGCCGCCCTGGCTTTGCGGATGAAAACCATCGCGCAGTAAAGCGATAGTCACCTGTAACTGATTAAACTGCTGCATCAAGGCAGCATGGGCCTGAGCCTGGCCAGTCAGCTTGGTTGCCATCAGTACCGGGTGCAGCGGGGGGACTTCCAGCTTGTAACCCGCCTGCCCGTCGCTGGGCCAGACAAACTGATCGGAATAAATACTTTGCGGTGCGCCGGCATGGCCGTTAATGTCCTCATTAAAGAGCGCGCCGGAGATCACTGTCGGGTGCAAATAGGTATGTTTACCCAGACGGCCTGAGGGATCCGGTACTTTGGAGCGTAACAGTAACGCCGGCGAGCCGATGGCGCCGGCGGCGACAATAAAGTGTTTGGCCCGAATGCGGACCTGTATTTCCGCGCGCGGATGGAAAAAGCGATCGACCGGCACCGCAGTAAGACTTTGCACCTGATTGCCCTGCCAGTGTAGCTGCCGCACCGAAAGCCGCGAGATCAGCCGGGCGCCCTGCGCCAACGCACTGGGAATGGTACTGACTAACATCGATTGCTTGGCATTGATTGGGCAGCCCATGCCACAATAACCAAGGTTGGCGCAGCCGTTGACATTACGATCGATCACCGTATATTCCCATCCCAGACGCTCGCAACCTTGCTGCAATTTGGCATTATTCGCATTCGGCGGCACCGGCCAGCGCTGGATATTTAACCGCTGCTCAGCCAAAGCAAAATAAGGACTTAGCGTATTGTCACCGCTAAAGTCGAGGCCAAATTCTGTTTGCCAGTAGCTGACTGTTGGCTGAGGGGTGCGGATTGAGGTAGTCCAGTTAACGGTGGTTGAGCCACCTACAGTGCGGCCCTGCAGAATACCAATCGCCTGATCGCGGGTTTTACGCCCCGCTGCTTCCTGATACAGCTGCGGATAGGCCCAGCGCTCTTCCATGACAAAATCATCGCGATCATAGTAGGCACCCTCTTCCAGTAACAATACCTGCAAACCGGCCTTAGCCAGTAACTCAGCGGCAATACCGCCACCGGCGCCGCTACCAATGATCACCACATCGGCGCTAAATTGCTGATCGGCGGTAAATTGACTGGCGTCCAGATGTTGCGGTGACTGCTTAGCCATTAACGGAACCTCGGTGCAGTATAATTGAGGGCAGCCCAATGCTCGGGCTGGCTGTAGTAGGCAGCAAATAACAATTCGCGTAAACCATGGTAAGCTTGCTGCAATACGCCAAGGTAGCTATCACGCCAGCGGGCAAATAACGTCAGCCGTTGTGGCAGACTCAGCTCAGCCAGCGGCAACCAGTGGCCACTTAGCGCCAGCCGGCCCAGTCGCTTTGCCAGTAAATTAAATAGCAGTTGTAGTTCCTGCTGCTGGCGTAGCGGCAAAAATGCCAGGCTGTCGTGCACCGCTACGATAGTCCGGCTAATGGCGGCGTCAGACTCTGCCGGCGCTGTGGGTAAAGCACCGTATAATAAGGCCGGTAGCAAGGCAGCAAGTACCAGCTCAGAATTAGCCGTGTCATCACTGTTTAGCAGCTGATAACCGTTAACTCCCAGCGTTGCGGTGGTGCCAAGCGCCAGGCCTGACAGGATAAATTGGCGGCGATTCATCGTTATTCTTTTTTTGGAAGCCTTAGGCCACATTCTTTCTCAGGAGCGGTTATTTTGCAAGCACAGCTCGGACCAGCCAGTCATCATCTTCATACCACCAGCTTTAGCGCGCCCTGGTGGCTACGTAATGCCCATCTGCAAACTATTTTTGCTAAGTATTTAAGCCCAAAGCAGCAGGTGCCAACCTACCCGGAAATGTTAGCCTTACCCGATGGTGATGAACTGCAGCTCAACTGGACCGAACAACTGCCAGTAACTGAGCAAAGGCCACTACTGGTGATCCTGCATGGTTTAGCCGGCGATCTGCACAGCCACTATATTCAGGGGCTGCTGGCCGAAGTAACACGCCGCAAACTGCCAGCGGTAGTGATGCATTTTCGTGGTTGTCATGGCAAACCGAACAAGCTGCCACGGGCCTATCACAGCGGCGATACTGCCGATATTGGCTATTTACTTAGCCAACTACAACAGCGTTTTCCGGCGATGCCACTAACCGCTGTTGGCTTTTCCCTGGGTGGTAATGTGTTGGTAAAATACTGTGGTGAGCAAGCCAGTGCTAATCCGCTACGCGCTGCCGTCGCCATCTGCCCGCCACTGGATCTGGCGGCCTGCGCCAAACGCATTAATCAGGGCCTGAGTAAAATTTATCAGCGTTACTTGCTGGAGCGCTTAAAACGGCAAACCCTGGCCAAGCTGGCGCAGTTCCCGGATTTTCCGCTCCCGCTAACGCCAGCTCAGGTGCAGCAATTTAACAGTATTGCCGAATTCGACCAGCATTATACTGCGCCGATCCATGGCTTTCGCGATGCCGCTGACTATTACCAACGCGCCAGCGGCAAAGCCTGGTTAAAAGCGATCACCATCCCAACGCTGATTATTCATGCCAGTGACGATCCCTTTTTAAGCGACGCCGTGATCCCCTCCCCGGCTGAACTGAGCCCACAGGTGGAATACCGGCTCAGCCGCCACGGTGGCCATGTCGGCTTTGTCGGCGGCAAGCATCCGTTTCGCACTGAGTTTTGGCTGAACCAGCAGATCTGTGACTATCTGCAGCAAGGGGCTAATCCATAGTCAAATAAGCTTCATCTGGCTGTCATACCCCGGACATCTGGCCGGTCGATGCTATCAGCGCATTCAGCTGCCGGGGATAGCCAATGTTAAATTGCAATACCATCTTCCTGTCTGATATTCATCTGGGCTGTAAAGACTGTCAGGCCGAATATCTGCTGCATTTTTTGCAGCAAACCGAAGCCAACACCATTTATCTGCTGGGGGATATTGTTGATCTTTGGGCCATGCAGCGTCAGGTACACTGGCCACAGGCACAAAATCAGGTGGTGCAACTGCTGCTGCAAAAAGCCGAGCAAGGCACTAAGGTCGTATATATTCCCGGTAACCATGATGAGGCGATGCGGCTGTATCGTGGCAAGTTGTTTGGCAATATTAAAGTGCAACTCAGAGGCGAACATACCACGGCGCTGGGTAAAAAATTATTACTGCTCCACGGTGACGAATTCGATAAAGAGGTCAGCTTTGGTCCGCTGCAAAGCTGGCTCGGTGATAACCTCTATGATTTGTTGCTGTTTCTGAACCGCTGGTACAACAGAGTACGCCGCGTAACCGGTGGTCGTTATTTTAGTCTGGCTGCCTATATTAAAAGCCGGGTACCGGGGGCATTAAAAGCCATCGGCCGTTACCGCCAGGCTGCAATAAAAAAGGCCAAACGGGGCGGCTACGATGGCGTGGTCTGTGGTCATATCCATCACCCGGAGCTGACCCTGGAAGATGGCATTATTTACTGTAATGACGGTGACTGGATTGATAGCTGCACTGCCCTGCTGGAGCACAGCGATGGCAGCCTGGCGCTGTATCATTGGGCCGAGCAAGCCGAATGTCTTGCCGCACTGCCGCTGCAAGCAATCCAAACCAAGGCTTTATCAGATAGTAAGGCCGCCTGAGGGAGCGCTATTGAACCCGCAAGACAAAACGTGATGGAGGGGCAGGCTATCAAATTGACAAAGCAGAGGAGAGTGCTAAGTTTATACAACCTCTGGCGATGATGAGGTCGTGTGTTTTCTTAAACGTTAACTCACTTAAAAAGGAGTTTTGTCATGCCCCAATTTCTTGCTGTTACCTTAGGTTGTTTGTTGGTCATCGCGCCAACTGTTACCGCCAAGGAACCTGTTAATCCGACGGCTTTGGCTCACGCCGTCAGTGAAATCTCTGCCGAAAACAGTGCAGCGGTAAGCTATACTCTTTTCAAGCAACTTTCTGCCAGCGAGCGGGAGCAATTCCAGCAACAATTACCCGAACCGCATCAGTGGGCATTCTGGAAGTATCGCTTAGAGCAAGCTTTGAGTAGCGGCGAACTCGACGACAAACAACGCCAGGTCGTGCTCAAAGCTATTGAAGTTTTAAAGGTAAAGCAGCGCCAAGAAGCCGAATTTCAGCAACAAATCAAACTGCTGGAGCAACAAGCTGTCGAGGCCTTTGATGTCGAGGATGCCAAAAGCCTATTCTCTATTGAGGCCACCCTGTTCAAAAACCGTATTTAATAAACTTCAGCTTAATAGTCGAAAAAAAGCCCCGCTGAGCGGGGCTTTGTCATTTCCATACGGCTTTAACTTACAGCTGAGGCCCGGCCGCAACCAGAGCTTTACCCTCGTCATTATCGGTAAACTTAACAAAGTTATCGATAAAACGTTTGGCCAGATCTCTGGCTTTGACTTCCCAGTCGGCTGCGTTGGCATAAGTTGCACGCGGATCCAGGATCCCGTCATCCACATCATGCAGATGAGTTGGGATCGCCAGGTTAAAGTACGGCAGCTGCACAAACTCGGCATTCTCGATGCTACCGTCCAGGATGGCGTCAATAATAGCGCGGGTGGCTTTAATGGATACACGTTTACCTGTGCCATTCCAACCGGTATTGACCAGATACGCTTCAGCACCAGCGGCTTCCATCCGCTTACCTAACACTTCCGCATACTTGGTTGGGTGCAGGCTTAAGAAGGCGGCGCCGAAACAGCTGGAGAAGGTTGGCGTAGGTTCAGTAATACCACGCTCAGTACCGGCCAGCTTGGCCGTAAAGCCAGACAGGAAGTGGTACTTCGCCTGCTCTTTGGTTAACTTCGATACCGGCGGTAATACCCCAAAGGCATCAGCAGTCAGGAAAATCACTTTCTTGGCATGACCGGCTTTAGAGACTGGGGTGACGATATTGTCGATATGGTAAATCGGGTACGACACCCGGGTATTTTCCGTTTTCGAGCCATCGTTAAAATCAATTTTACCATCTGCCAGCACGGTCACGTTTTCCAGCAGGGCGTCACGACGGATGGCGTTATAAATATCCGGCTCGTTTTCTTTCGACAGGTTAATGGTCTTGGCGTAACACCCACCTTCGAAGTTGAACACGCCATCATCATCCCAGCCGTGCTCGTCATCACCAATTAACTGCCGCTTTGGATCGGTCGACAGGGTAGTTTTACCGGTACCAGACAGACCGAAGAATACCGCCACGTCGCCGTCTTTACCGACGTTAGCAGAACAATGCATCGAAGCGATGCCTTGCAGTGGCAGGAAGTAGTTCATCATTGAGAACATACCCTTCTTCATTTCGCCACCGTACCAGGTACCGCCAATCAGTTGAATGCGCTCGGTCAGGTTAAAGGCAACGAAGTTTTCTGAATTCAGGCCATGTTTCTGCCAATCCGGGTTAGTGCATTTGGCACCGTTCATCACGATAAAGTCTGGCTTATAGCTTTTCAGCTCTTCATCGGTAGGCCGGATAAACATATTTTTTACGAAATGCGCCTGCCAGGCCACTTCAGTAATAAAACGTACCGCTAAGCGGGTGTCGGCGTTCGCACCACAAAAGGTGTCGACAACAAAGAGTCTTTTGCCGGATAACTGGCGGGTAACCAGTGTTTTCAAATCAGCCCAAACTTCCGTACTGATGGGCTTATTGTCGTTTTTGCCTTGATCTGACCACCAGACGGTATCGCGGGTAGTGTCGTCACGCACGATATACTTGTCTTTCGGAGAGCGGCCGGTAAAGATGCCGGTATCGACTGATACTGCGCCAAGCTCGGTCAGCTTACCTTTTTCATAACCTTGCAAATCACTGCGGGTTTCTTCGGCGAACAGCAGCTCGTAAGATGGGTTATATACGATTTCCGTGACATCTGTGATGCCGTATTGGCCCAAATCCAGATCGGACATTTGTTAACTCCTAAGGGTACTGTAGGTAAGGGTGCAGTCTCTGACGGACTTAATTTTCATGTTGTTCTTTGAGCAGAGGGCGGTTCTCTGTTCAAAAAACACCCGTGCATCATAGCGTTTTTTCACGATAAAAGATACTGGGATTTGGCTAAAGGCCCCTGTTTGCGCGGCTTCTGGCCAGTTGCTTAATTACTGAAGTTGGTAATTTTATTACAATTCGCGGGCGGTTTGCCGGGCTTTAATCAGCTCAGACCAGGGCTGTACGGCAGCGCCGATAACCATAAAATCGGGATTACCAAGGGTTTCCCGCTGGTTATAACTAAGGGGGGCAAACTGGCTATCCAGAATTTTGCCGCCGGCCTCTTCGACAATGACCTGCACGGCGCCGGTATCCCATTCCCCGGTAGGACCCAGCCGCAGATAACAATCTGCCTTGCCTTCAGCTACCAGACAGCTTTTTAAGGAACAGCTGCCAAGCGCAATAAACTCGGCTTGCTCCGGTTGTTGCAGCAGGTCGTGGATCAGCTGTCGCGGCTGGCGGCGACTGACCGCAATGCGCAGCGGCTCACCAGGCTGATATTGCTGCACCCGGATCCGGTTAATCAGGTTATGTTGTTGTTTAAAGGCACCATTGCCGCGGGTGGCGTAATACAACAACTGCTCTTTCGGCCAGAAAATCACGCCCAGCGCCGGCCAACCATGCTCTACCAGGGCAATACTCACCGCGAAATCACCGCTGCGGGCAACAAACTCCTGGGTACCGTCCATCGGATCAATGAGCCAGTAGCGCGGCCAATCTGAACGTTGTGCCAGCGGTAGGATCTGGGTTTCTTCAGAGATAATCGGAATATCGGGCGTGAGTTCACTGAGCCTGGCAATGATATGTTTGTTGGCAGCCAGATCGGCACTGGTTACCGGGCTGGTATCCTGCTTTTGTTGCTGACTAAACTCACCGCTCTGGTAAAGCTCCCATAAAATCGCACCGGCCTCACGGGCAGTGGCTTTCACTGGCTCCAGCAGTTTGCTTAAAAACATCCGGGTTGGCTTCCAAATATTGTTGTGCCAGCAACAGGGCTGCCACGCTGCGTGCCTCGGTAAAATCGGCTTGTTGCAATAAGGCCGCACTGTCCTGCCGCAACCAGCGCACCAGCTCTAAAGGTTCAGGTTCGTCACCGGCCTGCTGCTCAGGATAGAGATCAAAGGCCAGCACTAGGTGCATTGTAGCATTAAAATAGCCCGGCGCTAACGCCAGTGACTTCAGCTGTACAAAGCGGTGCGCGCCAAAACCAATTTCTTCTTTTAACTCGCGGTTAGCCGCCGTCAGAATATCCTCACCCGGATCGATTAAACCCTTGGGAAACCCCAGTTGATAATCATGGGTGCCGGCACAGTATTCGCGCACCAGATACAGGTGCTCCGGATCCGGACAGGCGATAATCATCACGGCACCGCGGTTGCTGCCGCGCATCCGTTCATATACCCGCTGTTCGCCATTGCTAAACCGCAGCTCCAGTTGCTCCACTTTAAACAGCCGGCTTTGCGCCACAATTTGCTGCGACAGAATTTCCGGTTTTTGTTTGTCAGGTGTGCGCTGCGTCATCGGCTGCTCTCTGTTAAACTGCTAATCTGTTTGGTTATCTACTATAAAGCGATTAACGGGAAAAGCCTATGCTGCAATGGTCAGAAATCGATACCGTGTTATTGGATATGGACGGTACCCTGCTGGATCTGCATTTTGACAATTATTTCTGGCAGGTACATTTACCGGAGCGCTGGGCCGCCATTACCGGGATCAGCCCCGCTGAAGCCAGTGCCGAACTGATGGCCGAATACAGCAAGCTACAGGGCAAGCTGGAGTGGTACTGTCTGGATTACTGGGGGAAACGGCTGCAACTGCCGATCACCGAGCTTAAACGGGAGATTATCGATAAGATCCGGATGCGTGATGATGTACCGGAGTTTTTAACCGCGCTAAAAGCCAGTGGCCGCCATATTGCCCTGGTTACCAACGCACACCCTGACAGTTTATCACTAAAACTGGAACGCACCGATCTGGCCAGATATATTGAGCAGTTAATTTCTACCCATGAATTTGGCGTCACCAAAGAGAGTCAGCAACTGTGGCATAAATTGCAGCACCGGCTCGGGTTTGATCCTGAGCGCACGCTCTTTGTCGATGACAGCCTGCCCATTCTGGAAGCGGCGCGTGAATTTGGCATCAAGCATTTGCTCGGCGTGGCTAACCCGGACAGCCAAAAGCCAGGCAATCATTATCATGGCTTTAGCATGGTCACCGACTATCGCAGCCTGCTGGGCGATATCTACCAGAGCCGTGGTGTTCTGCCGGCCTCAGCCGGCTAACACCCGAGACGGCTTAGAAATTTAAGCGGTAACGGCCCTCAGCATCGGGTGCGCCAACGAACTGCATCGCCTGATGCACCTCAGCCGGCAGCTCTGCCGCTGGTTTCAGGGTGCCGCTAACCTGCAGTTTACCGGCAGCATTAACCGTTGCCCTTACGTCTAACGCCAGAATATTCGCCGGATCGGTAATCAGCACCGGTTGTTGCTCGTCACACTCGAGGCGGGCAGTAAACTGCTGCAGTTGCAACCAGGTACCTGTCGGCGGCTGCAGGCTGGCATCAAACCAACTGAGTTGACCAGCAAGGGTCTGGCAACGGCCACTTTGCAAAGTCAGACGCTGGATATCCAGCACTAACTCACCACCGGCCTGCACCGGCATCGGCAATTGCAGTAATGGCAGCAATAAAGGTACCGGCAGTTTAATCAGGCTGGAATGCACACTGATACCCGCCGGCGTGGCCCAGACCCGGGCCTGCAAATAGGGTTGCTGATTTTGCTGCACACTACCGGATTGCAGTGCCAGATCTAAGCGTAAGCGCAGTAATGACCAGGGGTTAAGCTGCCAGTTCAGTTCATTTAACTGCAGTTGCTGGAAGCGCAGCTGTTGCACCTTCCCCTGCCACAGGGTGCCCGTAACCTGACCCAGTTGCAGTTGTGGCGGTAAGCTCACCAGCTTTAACCACCAGGCTGCCGGCGTTAATACCAGCATAAACAGCAAGTAGGCAACCAAGCCCAGTGCGGCCAAAGGCCAATGTTGTTTCATACTACTCAATCACCATTCTGCGAACTCTGACAATACCGGCCTTATCTGTTGCGGCAACGTCTACCTGCACCAGCCGCACCCCGTTCTGATAGTACAGCTGATGCAACCAGGGCAACAATTGCTCGAACGCCACATCTTCCAGTACCAGTTGCAACTGCTCATTCTGCGGCTGCATCCGGCTAACCCGGATATTAAAGCTTCGGGCACTGGTGCTGATAATTTGCGACAAGCTGCCACCGCTGCGTGCCGTTACCGCGGCGCCCTGCAACAACGGAGCCGCCTGTTGTAACGCCTGCAGCTGTTGCTGTACCTGTTGAATTGCTACTGCGTTGCGCGCCTGTGCCTGGTGCAGTGGTTGCCACAACAACCAGTAAAAGGCGCCGAGCAACAGCACAGGAACACAGAGTAGCAGCAGTTGTTGTTCGCGTTGCGCTAAACCTTGCCACCAGAGTAGTACCCGTTGTTTCATACCTTACCCCGCATTACTACTGTGCCCTGTACCCGGCTGCCATCGTTGCTCAGCGCGCCCTGCTCTATGCTATAGCCGGCTTGCTCCAGCACGGTTTTTAACTGTTCAAAACTCTGAAAACCTGCAGCACTGGCCGAAAAGCGTAACTCATGCCGCGCCGCGTCATAGCGCAGTGAGTCAAGCTTTACATCCGGCAAGCCTTCCAAGCGTTGCTGTAGCGCCTGTAATTGCACAAAGAAATTCTGCTCGTTAGGTCCGACGCCGGCAGCCTGTAACTTCTGCTGTAACTGGCGGTTTAAATTCACGATCCGCTCACCCGGGAACAGCTGCAGATAGTTAGTTTGCAGCTCTGCGGTCAATTGCGTCAGCTGCCTTTGCTGCTGCCAGACACCGATACCCAGCTGTAACAGATACGCCAGCAGCAAGCCGCCGGCCAGGGCAGCACTGAGTTGCCATTGCTGCCAGGTTTTGTTCTGGGGCTTTTTCGGAGTATAGGGGCCTTGTAGCAGGTTGAAACTGGTCGCAGTCAGGCCTCTGGCCAATAAGGCCAGAGGTAACTCCGGATCGGCAGCCTGATGCGGCTGGACAATATGTTCAGGCCAGGGACTGTACGTTGTCAGCTGTGGCAGAGCAGCCAGCGCCAGGTAGTCCTGCCACCAGGCGCTGTCGATCGCTGTTGCCTGCCAGCTGTCCAGTCGCAGTAACCATTGCTGTTGCAGTTCAATACAAGCCGGTAATGCATCTGCCGGCAGTAACAACGCATCTGGCAACATCCGGCTGACATTAAAGCCTGCCTGCTGCAACCAATCTAACCATTGCTGCAAACGTTCGCGCTGGCAAATCGCGACCTGCTGCCGGTACTGCCCCTGCTGCAGTTCAGCCTGTCCGTGCGCGATAAAAAGCTTATCAATATCTTCAGCCTGCTCTTCTTCCAGCATATAGGGCAGCGCCTGCAGTAACTGACGGTTCGGCTTGGCCGGTAAGGTCACCGTTTTCAGTACCACATCTGCGGCCGGTACCAGCGCGATAACGTTGCGCCGCCCCAGTCGCTCGGCCAGTGCGGCTAGCGCCGCCACACCGGCTACCTCGCCACTGGCTATGATGTCTGCGGTGAGCGGTGCATAGACCAGCCAGCTGATTGGTTGTTCAGGCTGACTGGCCAGCCGGATTAGTAGTTGTTCATTCACCCCTGGCCTCCAAAGCGCCGGGCCAAAACCCTGATGGCATTATTTTCTTCTCGTTTAAATAGTGTACTTTGCTGAAAACCACTTTCCTGATAAGCCGTCGTTGCCTGTAACCGGAAATACTCGGATTTGACGGACAGTGCCGCCTTCACATCGGCCGGCACTGTCAGACCGGCCAGCGCCGGGCTTTGTAGAAAACTTTCTACATCGGTGTAGCCCTGTTCCGGCCGGTTTAATACCGCATCCTGCGCCTGAGTTTCGGTCATCTCCGGTAGCAGCGCCTGTAACAGGACTGCGCTTTGCTCCGTTAACGTATTCACATTCAGCAGCAATACATCGTTTTCCGGCAGCACGCAAATATAAGGCAACAGCAATTGATAATCTGCCGGCGTCAGATCGAGGATTAACCGCAGCTCTGTCTCCGACACCATCAAGCTGTTGGCGGTATAATAGGGAAATAACAAGGCGGCATAATCGTCCTGCTCCGCGCCCCCGGCAGAATTCAGAATACCATCCTCGTCCAGCCAATCACTGAGCCGCGCCGTCAGATTCTCGGCCGGCATACTGAGATCGACTGCCACCAGCTCCAGTAAACGCAGAAAGGTGCGCTGCGCCAGCGTCTGCACCTGACCTTGTTGCCGGTCTGGTTGTTTTTGCAACGCATTCAGGTTAAAGCAACTGTTCAGATCACGGATTTCTCCGGCGATCTGGCCGTCATCCACCATAAAGCTCGCGCCCTGCTGCGCCCAATCCTGCCCCAGATGCACCACATCCTGCCCTTGCAGCGAACGACGTAACAATACCCGGGCAAAGGCTTCTGCCCCCATTGCGTACCAAAACGCCTGCTGTTGTTGCTGCAAATTCTGTTGCCGTTGTATTTGCAACTGCAAGCGGCCACTCATCTCAACCGCCAGCACGACCACAATCGCCACGATCAAGAGTACGGTGATTAAGGCTGCGCCACCTTGTGACCGCGGATAGCATCTGTTCATTCAGCACCCCGCCACAAGCCATCCGGCAACACGTATAAGCGCTCAATTTCACCCAGCTGTTGTTGCTTTAGCGTGACTTTCACCGCCTGCGGTAAATACTGATGATGCCAACGCTCTTCCCAGCGTTCGTTATACCAGTATTCAATTGCAAAGGCCTCAACACCGTCCAGTAACATCTGCTGTTGCGGCTCAGTGTCATTGACCGCGTCGACGTATAAGGTAAACAAACGTTGTAATTGCCCGTCTTGCAGGCGATAGGCCACAGCCTGCAATTCGCTGCGGGGCAGCAACATCCCCGGATTACGCCAGCCCTGGCGGGTAAAGCTGATACCATGATCTTCACTACCGAGCAAAAACGGCTCACCCCACAAGCGCTCTTGTTTCGGCGGGTCTCCCTGGATCCGGACCTGCCGGGCACTGATCTGCAGCAAATCACGTTCCAGCAGCAGCATGGCCTGTTGTAACTGGCGCAGTTGTGCTAAGTGCTGCCGTGATAATTCATCACTTTGCGTGACATTACTCAGAATGGCGACCGAGGCTAATCCCACCATCGCAAAGATCGCCGTCGCCAATAACATTTCGATAAAGGTAAAACCCTTAACCCGGCGCATCGGGACGCCCTATATAGGTTTTCAGCTGATAGACGACTTGCTCCGGCTGCTCAGCCAGGCGTACGCTAATCTGCAGCTCGCGCAGATCCTGATCAGGCACCGTAACGGCTCGTAATTGCCATTGCCAATCCCGGTTGCCGAGGCTGACTTCGCCCTGCTCCAGCTCACGCGGTGGCCAGCTGCGATTCAGTTGCGCCTGCTGTAGTTGATTATTGGCAATCATGCTGGCGAGTGTTAATTCTTCCAACTGAGCAACGGCCCGTAAATGACTGGCACTGGCCTGCAAAATGGCCGCACCGGCGGTGGCAAAAATCGCCAGCGCGATCAGCACTTCCAGCAAAGTAAAACCGCGCCACTGCCGCATTATTCTGCTCCGCTAAAGCGGCTGAGCGGGACACTGAAATCGGTACCCACCCGCACCTGCACGGGCGGCCGTTGCTCAGCGGCCTGCAACACTAAACGAAAGGGGGTAATTTCACCGGAAGATAAAATAAATACCTGTGGCAGAGGGGGTTTATTCGCAGCAGGCGCATCGGTAGCCTCAGCTTGCGCTTCCTGCTGCCAGCTGACCTGGCCAAGCAAATTAAACTCAGCACCAGGCAAGCCTTCTAATTCCAGCAGCAGTGACAATTGCTCCGGCAACTGATAGGTTTTAGCGGCGGCAACCTCAGGCGCCCATTGCCAACCATCCGGCCCATAATAAACGAAGGCATATTGTTGCTGACTCACCACCAGACCCCATTCCTGCTGTCGCAATAACGCCGTGTCAGCAATAAACTGAAACACCTGGCTAAAGCGCGTTGCTTCGCGTTCCAGCCGCTGCTCAGTGCTATCGCCGCTAAAGGTGAATACCACCGCACTGGCTAAAATACCAATCAGCAGCAACACCAGCATCACTTCCAGCAAGGTAAAGCCGGCACGGCGCAGCATCAGTTACCGCCAGCGCCATCCGCGTCAAGATTCCAGTTGCCGATATCATCATTGGTACCGGCTACCCGATCCGGGCCCTTACTAAAGACATCAATCCGCCCTAACTGTCCGGGACTGACCAGAATATACTCCTCTCCCCAGGGATCCTTTGGTAAACGCCGGATAAAGCCACCCTCCGGAAAGACCCGCGGTACCGGCTGCGAGGTGGGCGCCGTGACCAGAGCGTCGAGGCCCTGCTCTGTTGTCGGGTAGAAACCATTACGCAGGCGATACATATCCAAAGCGCTTTCCAGTTGCTGAATATCCACCACCACTTTTTGCCGTGCCGCCTGTTCCTGATTACCCATCAGGTTAGGCACCACCATACTGGCAATGATGCCGAGGATCACGATGACCACCATCACTTCCAGCAGAGTAAAACCTTGTTGCTTTTGCCTTAACATCTTAAGCACCTACCATATTATTTAACGCTAAAATGGGTTGTAGTATTGCCAGTACGATAAATAACACCATACCTGCCATCACGGCCACCAGCACGGGTTCAAACACCTTTAGCGAGACCTTAACCAGGGTTTCAAATTCGGTGTCCTGCGCATTGGCGGCACGTGCCAGCATGGCATCTAACTGCCCGCTTTTTTCACCGCTGGCTATCATATGCAGCATCATCGGCGGGAACAAGCGGCTTTGTTCCAGCGCACTTTTTAATGAAGCCCCTTCCCGTACTCTGGCGGTGGCATCGGCCAGCGCCAGTCGCATATAGCTGTTACTGAGCACTTCGGCACTGATCCGCATCGCCTCCAGCAACGGCACCGCACTGGCATTCAAAATACTGAGCGTCCGGGCAAAGCGTGCCGTATTCAGCCCGCGCGCCACCTTGCCCAGCAAGCCCAGGCGCAATACCAGCTGGTCCCACTGCAAGCGCAAGCCGGGTTTTTGTAAGGCGCGCTGCCAGGCTACTGCTGTCAGTAAGATCGCCAGTAACACTAAGACACCGTAATGGCGTAAAAAGTCACTGGCCGCAATTAAGAATAGTGTCGAGCCGGGTAACGATTCTCCCATATGCTCAAACTGTACGACGATCTTCGGCACTACCGCCGCCAGCAGGATGCTGATCACCAGGATGGCAAAGCCGGTCAGAATTAACGGGTAGAGCATCGCCTGCAGGATCTGACTGCGCATATACTGGCGCTGCTCGGTATAATCCGCCAGCCGGTTTAATACCTGCTCCAGATGGCCGGATTTTTCGCCGGCCGCCACCATCGAGCGGAATAAATGATCAAACACATACGGAAACTCCGCCAGCCCCTCTGCCAGACTGTAGCCTTCTACGACCTTAGAGCGCACCGCCATCAGCATATTCTTCAGGCGGGGTTTTTCGCACTGCTCGGCAACCGCTAACAACGCGCTTTCTATCGGCAGCGCGGCCTCAACCAGGGTGGCCAGTTGCCGGGTGATCAGCGCCAATTCGGCAGCAGATATCCGCCGCTGTAACCAGGGGCCGCGGTTGGCGAGTTTTTTTTCCTGCTGTGACGCCAGTTCCACACTGAGCGGCGTCAGTTTACGCTCACGTAAAATTTGCCGGGCGTGGCGCGCGTTATCAGCCTCCAACACCCCTTTATTTTTTTTACCGCTGCTATCTAATGCCTGAAACTCAAAGGCCGCCATTACAGATCCTCACGGGTAACCCGCAGCACTTCTTCCAGCGTGGTTACGCCGGCAAGCACCTTAGAGAAACCATCGCTACGAATACTGGGGCTCAGTGCCCGGGCGTATTTTTCAATCGCCTGCTCGCCCTTACCATTATGGATCATCTCACGCATCTGCTCATCCACCACAATCAGCTCATGGATACCGGTACGGCCGCGATAGCCGGTATCATTACAGTGCTCGCAACCGACAGCGCGATAGATCAGCGCGCCTTCTTTCTTGGTAATACCCAGCAGATGACGTTCTTCTTTATCCGGCTCATGTGCAGCTTTGCAATGCGGGCAAAGCGTACGCACCAAGCGCTGCGCCAGTACCCCCAGTAAGCTAGACGACAGTAAGAACGCCTCCACCCCCATATCCTCCAGCCGGGTAATGGCGCCGGCAGCGGTATTGGTATGCAGGGTCGATAGCACCAGGTGACCGGTCAAACTGGCCTGCACCGCAATCTGTGCCGTTTCCAGGTCGCGGATCTCCCCTACCATCACCACATCCGGGTCTTGCCGTAAAATGGCTCTCAGACCGCGGGCAAAGGTCATATTCACCTTGGTATTGACCTGGGTCTGGCCGATACCTTCCAGTTCGTATTCGATTGGATCCTCTACCGTCAGGATATTCCGATCTTTAGTATTAATTTCGGTTAAACCGGCGTACAACGTGGTACTTTTACCGGAGCCGGTAGGACCTGTCACCAGGATAATGCCATGCGGTTTTAGGATCAGCTGCGAGAACAGCTGCTGCACGGCAGGGGTCATGCCCAGATCCGCTAAATTCAGGTGCGAATTGTTTTTATCCAGTAACCGCAGCACCACCCGTTCGCCATGACTGGACGGCATCGTCGAAACCCGCACATCCACCGCCCGCCCGGCGATCCGCAGACTAATACGGCCATCCTGTGGTACGCGTTTTTCGGCAATATCCAGCTTCGCCATAACCTTGATCCGTGATACCAGCAGGCTGGACAGGCGGCGATTTGGCCGCAGCACTTCGCGCAGCAAGCCGTCGACCCGGAAGCGGATAATCAGCGCTTTTTCAAAGGTTTCGATATGAATATCTGAGGCGCCAAGCTTAATGGCTTCGCCGAGCATGGCGTTAATCAGTTTGATAATGGGCGCATCGTCTTCGTTTTCCAGCAGGTCTTCGGCTTCCGGGATATCTTCCGCCAGTGACGCCAGATCGACCTCGTTACCGATATCTTCCATAATCTGCTGCGCTTCACTGGAATCGCGCTGATAGGCGGCTTCCAGCAGAGCTTCAAAAGCCAGAGCATCCAGTTGCTGCACCTTAAACGGCTGCGCCAGCAAACGACGCACTTCCAGTAACGCCTGTGGCGGCGTGGCCGGCTGCACGTAGAGCAACCAGCCATCGTGATGCGGCTGCAGCAGCACGCCAAACCTTTTGGCGAAACTAAAGGGCAATCGCACCCGCTGCGTCAGTACCGGATTAAGTTGTTCCATCTCTGTCATGGCTTAGGCTGTCCTGCCGGCGGCTGTGGCTCTTGCTGTTGCATAAACTCTTCAAAACTCGGCGGCAGCTTCAGGCTGTCGTCCCATTCCGGCAAAATCGCCTGCCGGGTTTGTGGCATTAAGCGGATCCCTTCCTGGTCACGTTTAATTTGCTCGGCGCGGATAAAGTTATATTTTTGCTTACTGATGCCATTAATGGCATTGCCGTCGCGCACTATAGTGGCACGAATAAACACCATCAGGTTGCGTTTGCGTTTGCTGACACTGGTTGATTTAAACAGATGGCCCAGTACCGGGATATCACCCAACAGCGGCACCTTGGATTCACTTTCCTGCACATCTTCGTCAATCAAACCACCCAGTACAATAGTCGCACCATCGTCCGCCATCACGGTGGTTTTGATTTCACGCTTATTAATAGTGATATCGACCGCTGTTGCGCCACCAATACTGGAAACTTCCTGCTCGATCACCAGCTGCACGGCATCACCTTCGTTGATTTGTGGTGTTACCTTCAGCTTAATGCCCACTTCTTGCCGCTGTACTTGCTGGAACGGGTTGGTATTGTTAGAGCCCAGTGACGAGCCGGTGATAATCGGCACTTCCTGACCGACCAGGAAAATCGCTTCCTGATTATCCATGGTCGTAATATGGGGTGTCGCCAGTACGTTGGAGTTGGTGCTGGTACGCACGGCCTGCAAGATCGCCGCCCAGTTACCATTGTAGAACCCCAGCAAGGCGCCATTGAGCCCTTGCAGGGCCTGAGCTAAGCCGGAGTAGTCACGATTGGTATCTGGCGTAGTGGTGGTAATTAACTCACCGGTAGTCGGGTCACGCGATTGCGTGGTAGTACCGCGGGTGATCTGCGAAGCCTGAGCTGCGCCAGCCGCAATATTCACGATCGGAATAGTATTAGTGCCGGTAAAGTTAGTGCCACCGCCATTGGCGTTTAGCCACTGTACGCCGAAATCGGTGCCGTTACCGTCAAACACCTCGACAATAATGGCTTCGACCAGGACCTGAGCACGCCGGATATCCAGCTGCCGTACCACATCCTCCAAAGAGCGCATCATATCCGGCTGCGCGGTAATCACCAACGAATTACTGTCGGCATGCGCTTCAATACTAATAGAACGGCCACCAGCTGCCCGTCTGGGTGCCGGTTGTCCGCTCTGTTGCGCGCCCTGGGCTTCGGCAGCAATAGAATCACTTACCCCGGTGAGCACCGGCACCAGGTCTTCCGCTTTGGCATACTTCAGATAAAACACCCGGGTATTACCGCTGGTTTGTAACTCTGCATCCAAACGGCGGGCTAATTCAATGACCCGCTGCCGGGCTTGGGCTTCGCCACTGACAATCACGCTGTTGGTGCGTTCATCGGCGACAATCCGTGGCACCAGAAAATCCGGTTGCTCGCCCCGGTTCTGGGTGCGGTAGATGCTCTCCAGGATCCTGACAATTTCTGCAGCCGAAGCAAAGTTCAGTTTCAGAATTTCCAGCTCCTGATCACCCGCTTTATCTACCCTTTGAATAATATCCACCAACCGGTTTACCAGCGCAGCAGGGCCGGTCATCATAATCACGTTGGACGGGTCATAGTTCACCACATGACCGCCACCGCCCTGGTTAACAAACTGCCGTAACAGAGGCGCCAGTTCACGCACTGAAACATTGCGCACCGGAACCACCCGTGTCACCATCTCATCGCCATAGCCCGGCGCCTCATCCCCAACCACCGGGATATTCGAGGTTTTCGCATCCTTGTCGCGTACCACCTTCAGGATGCCGCTCTCCATCTCGACCACAGCAAAACCGTAGACTTGAAGTACGTTTAAGAAGAATTGGTAGTACTGTTCTTCCGTCAGCATATCGTAGCTGCGCACATTAATCCGGCCACGGACCTGCGGATCGACAATGATGGTTTTTTTCAGGTTCATACCGACGATATTGATAAACTCATTAATGTCGGTACCTTTGAAATTGGGAGAGTAGCGAATGTCGCTGTCCGCCACGACGCTGAAGCTAAGTAGCGCAGCCAGCAGCGCCGTCGCCAACGGGCGTCTTGCCCTGGAGAAAAAAGCTGATTTCATGAGAGATTAACCAATTCTTATCGTTATTTTACTGTGACAGACTAAACAGAATATCTCTGATTTCGCCATCCCGTTCAATCTTTAACCGCGCTTCAGATGCATCGCGCAAATCGTTGATTACCCGCATCGCTTGCTGCATATCATTCAGCGGTATACCGTTAATTTCGATCGCCAGATCATTTTGCTGTAAGCCCATTTGTGCAAACAAGGCCGCATCTTTGCCGGCCATCAAACGATACCCCACCAGCTGGCCATCACGCTGTACCGGTGAGACCCGCACGTAGTCAAAAAATTTCATCGGTTCAGCCAGAATTTCATCGCGTTGTACCTGCACATCCGGATTAATCACTCCAGATGCGATAGGCGCGGCCAGCACTATGGGTTCTTCTGCCTGTAACTGATAATCCGCGTTATTGTCGCTCTGCCCCAGACCAGCGTTAGCCTGAGCAATGCGGGTAAACTCAACACCGTCGAGCATCAGGGTTTCAAAGCGGCCATTTTGTTCCAGTAGCACCCGATCTTCCAGCACTTGAGATAAGCGGGCACGGGTACCTTCGATCTGATCACCCACCGCATAGGTGGTCTCGCTGCCGCGCTGTTCAATGATGGCGCTGCCGGCCTCCGGTCGGCCTGGCACTGAGACCAGGCCGGTTAACTTAACATTTAATTGGGTTTTCGGTGCTTCGGTTACCTGCGCTACGGCAGGTGTAGTCACCTCAGCCGAGGCCTGACCAAACAGGGCGTAACGTAACAGGTTATTCAGCGCAACCGGGGCTTGCTGTGCTGGCGTCACACTAACACCAGCTGGAAGCGCAGGGGCAACCGGTTGGGGCACCAGTTGCCAGCTTAAGCGCGCCAGCAACCAAGCCAGTAGCAGCACCAACAGCAGATTCAGCACCAGGCGCAGCGGTTGTAACGGCAGCCGCTGTAAATATTGCCAGCCAAGTTGTAGTTTCGGGTGAAGTGTCGCGTGCATAGCCTTTATCTTTTAATCAGTTCCACTGCATCTTACTGAGTAAGACCGCCGACAACAAGCTTTGTTAATAGCTTTTACAAGCCTCTAACGCCAAAGTACGACCTGCAACTTATCGGTTTTTGGGTGTATAATCAAAACTCCAATTACTATCAGGTTTCTTATGCCACAAACTACCGCCAACGCTACAGCTACCGACCTTGTTGTTCGCCTTGATAAATGGCTTTGGGCCTGCCGCTTTTATAAAACCCGCGGCCTGGCTAAGGAAATGATTGAGGGCGGCAAGGTGCACTATAATGGTCAGCGCTGTAAAGCCGGTAAGTTGGTTGATATCGGTGCCACAGTGCGACTGGCACAGGGAGCAGACGAAAAAATCGTGCTGGTCCGCGGGCTGTCTGATAAGCGCCTGGCTGCCCCTCTGGCACAACAACTTTACGAAGAAACCGCCGAAAGTTTGGCAGAGAGGCAAAAACGCGCCGAACTGCGAAAAAACAATGCGTTATTTGCGCCACACCCGGAAACAAAACCGGACAAAAAGGAGCGCCGGCAGCTCTTGTTACTTAAATCGCAGCAATGAGAATTCAAGCATGACTGATGCACTAATCCGTTTTTTATTTCAACAAAAGCATGTGCGTGGTGAGTTGGCCTATGTCGAGGATAGCCTCGATAAGATGCTACAGCATCACCAGTACCCACTGCCGGTCAAGCAATTACTGGCAGAGCTGGTGGTTGCGACCAGTTTACTGACCGCCACCCTGAAATTTGAAGGTGAAATTGCGGTACAGCTGCAAGGTGATGGACCCGTGCGTTTCGCGGCAGTCAATGGCGATCATCAGCAAGCCTTCCGCGGTGTGGTGCGGATGCAGGCTGAACTTAGTGGTGACAACTTCCGGGATCTGGTCGGTAATGGCTACCTGGTCGTGACCATCACACCGGTGCAGGGTGAGCGCTATCAGGGCATTATTCCGCTGAGTGGCGACAGCCTGACATCAACACTGGAAGCCTATTTCGCACAGTCAGAGCAGTTACCAACCCGTCTTTACATCTATACCGATATCAGTAATCGCAACCGTGCCGCCGGCTTTATGTTGCAGGTACTCCCGGTTGAGCAGGACAAAGCCCGCGAGGATTTTAATGAGCTGGTGGTGCTGAGCGATACCCTTACGGCTGGTGAACTACTGGATTTGCCGCCAGAAGAAGTATTACACCGCCTGTTTCACCAGGAAGTAGTTGAAGTATTCCCGGCCCAGCAGATTAGTTTTGTCTGTGGTTGCTCGAAGCAAAAATGTGAATCGGCTTTATTCAGCCTGGGACGCGCGGTGATCGCCGAGCAACTGGCACTGGGTGGATTGGATATGGCCTGCGAGTATTGCAACAAGTCGTATCATTTCAGTGCTGACGAGCTGCAAAGCATTCATGACCAGCTGTAAAAAAGCCACCGCGTAGCGGTGGCTTGTTAGTTAACCAGCTTCAGATTTGTGTTCAGACCTTAACCCGGCGCCGTAACCACAGTAACGGCAACAGTAACAGCCCTAACCAGCCCGCACTACCACCCGATCTATGGGTGATAGTCACTTGAGCTGTGGCTGTTGCCTGTAATCCGGCGGAATCACGCGCGGTCAAGGTCAGACTTTGGGTCCCGGCATCTGCTTTCACTGGTGCGCGGGTAAGCACGATCTGACCATTTTGCACTGCAAAAAGCGGATTGCTGGATGTTACGCCAGTCAGTGTCGCGCCGGCTTCCCTTACCTGCACCGTAGCAGTACCGACCACAGTACCGGCTGCGGTACCAGATGGCAGTGAACTCAATGTCACAGCAGCGGTGATGACAGGTGGCGTATCCGGGATATTAACCACTTCCACCGTCACTGTTGCCGGTGCCGAAACCTGACCCGCACTATCCAATACTGCCACTTCAAAGCTCACCTGTGTCAGACCCGCTTCGTAATCCAGAGCTGTCTGATTAGCGACCACAATACGGCCATCGCTGTTGATAGACAGTGCCGCCGACGAGCTGCCCAGAACGACAAACTCAGTCACCGCAGTGCGGAAATCACTCTCTGCTTGTAACTGACCAACGACGGTACCAGTAGCTGTATTTTCATTGACACTGAAAGTTTTGCTACCAGCCAGCACGGGCTGCGCTAAAGGCGCCGCATAGTTTGCAACTGCTGCGGCATCGGCCTGAGTCGACAACAGCACAAAGCTGCGGTTATCGCCGGCAGGTCGCTGCAGATAGGCCGACTCACCCGGTGCCAGCTCACTAACGGTAACTGAGGTTGCTGCCGCTGGGCCTTCTGCCGGCGCCAGCGACGAACTAAAGGTCACAGCAGGTGACGGGGTTAACGTCACCTGAGCCGTTAGCTGATCGGCTGTTTGAGCCTGACTGTAGCTTAATGAGAAGGAATCTGGATTAGTCCGGAACCGCGCATTAATGGTACGGCCCAGATCTGCCGCCGTTAGACCAACATGGTTAAAACAGGCTTCCAGCGTGATCTGCTTACTACCGGCAAAATGCAATACATCACCGAGGAATCCGTTGGTGGTGTTGTACAGCGTATTAAACGAAACCATTACCCCGGGGCTTTGTGCATAGGTAGTACCAAGACGGGTTAACAACAGGGTATTCATGGTGTAGTTAAAGACACCATCATTGTTGATATCCAGATCCAGCGCGTAGTTACCCTGCAGTAGGTGAGTTACCCCTTCTGCCAGATGGAAAGTTGGATATAAAGCATAACCTGAACTACAGGCGCTTGCCGGCGCTACATCAAAAGTAATGGCCCGGATATCATGTATTGGATTGATGGCCGGGTTAGCCGCCGAGGTGGCAACCAGAGTGGAGGCAAAAGGCTCAACCGGGATCACGCCGGTATTGGTGATTTTCGTGGCAACCTTGCCATCGACCAGCTCGCCCGATAGCGCCAGTTTGCCAACGGCTTTCGGGATCAGGTGGTACACCAGATGCAGATCATGATCAGTTGCTGTGCTGGGGTCATTAAAAATCAGGGCACCATCAAATTCAACCTTGTCCATCTGAGCAGCAGCTTGCAAAGCAGAGTAGAAGACACCGTTGGTTAACACAAAGTCAGGTAACCTGGCCGGATCAACCGTTAGTGTGACGTCAAATTCTATGGTTTGTTTGGCTGGAACCGTTACCGCAGCCGGGAAACTCCAGCTTAACGCCCCTGTCGCCGATTTATCAGCATAGCGATCCTGGATCCGCAGGTTATAGGTTTTATTGGTGTTACTGAAGTTTTTCAACGTGACCCGTTTGGTCATGCTGCTTGGTTTATCCAGCGACTGTAAACCAAAAGATAACGCCGCCTGTGCGGTATCGAAGCGCGCGTCATTCACCCAAGCTGCGACCGGCGAGTTAACGGCTTTCTCGACATCCACCAAACCTGCACCAATCTGGCTGATTGATGCTAATTTAGCATCCGGATTGATACCCACCGGTTCACGGTGCACCGTCAGATTCGCCGTATTCATTAGCGTGGCTTTAATTTCCAGCGCATTGCGCTCAGGTAAGGCACCGCGCAGCAGCGCAACAGCACCGGCGGTAATTGGGCCAGAGAACGAGGTACCATTAACCGGAGCAGTGCCGGTACCTGTACCCAAGCGGGCAACCTGGATCGCGACCCCCGGTGCAGTAATTTCCGGCTTCAGCAAACCATCCATCGATGGACCGCGTGACGTAAAGTTAGCAATAGCACCGGCACCAGATTTGCCAACGGAACGAATATCGTAGCTAACTGTTTCGCCAGCTTCCAACTTGGCTTTGATAGCATCGCCCACTTCTTTGGTAATCATTACTGACGGAATCGTTACCGCTGGATCATCACCACCCGCTACGATCGGCGCCTCACCCGGATTACTATTCGCAATAATCACAAAGGCAGCGCCACGCTGTTGTGCAGCCTTAACCTTGTCGGCAAAGGCGCAGACACCACGCGATACCAACACTGCCTTACCGGTTAAATCAACCTCGGCAGGCAGCGCATTACAGGCCGTATATTCGCCCGGCACCACCACCAGTGGTGTGTTGGCAGAACTAAAAGCAAAATCCAGAGTTCGATTAAAGGCAGAAGCTGTCATCACTGCCGTCGCACCATCTATTACCGCAGCTTCAAAGACTCCAACCGCAGCTTTCGGGTGTGTCATAGCGCCCACAGAAAGTGCGTTAGGTGTGGTACTAGGACCGCCAACCCGGAATGGCACATTACCGTCGTTACCTGCCGAGATAACCAGATTTGTCCCCAGTTTTACGGCACGCTGAATTAAGAACTGAGTACCACTAACTGCTTGGGTTGAGCCAAATTGGCCACCAAGTGACATATTGATAATATCGACCCGATCTTCCATATTGCCATCGCCGTTCGGGTCCATTGAGGCTTCTAATGCTCTTAGCTGAGCGACACCCGGACAGGTATTAGTACAAACGGTATAGGCATAAAAAGCTACTTTTGGTGCAATGCCAGATACCGAATGTGCCACAGAAGTACCATGGCCGGCACCAGCCAGACGGACATCGTCGATAGGATTAGGGTCATTCCGCAAAAAGTCGTAGCCACCGATAATCTGACCAACTGGCCAGGCTGGTGCATTAACCTGGTCACTTAACGCTGCATTGTAAGCAGCCGTGGTGCCAGGACCACCCAATAAGGCATGGGTATAATCCACACCGGAGTCCAGAATAGCAACCCGGATCCCTTCACCGGTCGCTTTGCCAGATTGCACCGTTTGCAGCGCCCGGATGTACTCGGCGCTGTCAACCACCATCGGCTTACTATCATAGATAGGCAAAATATTCTGTACTGCGCTGTGCTTACGCATCTCGGCCAGAGCTTCAGTAGAGGCGTTCACCACCAAACCAGCTGCCAGATGTTTGGTCGCCAGTAAGATTTCAGCATCCGGATCGACGCTGTGCAGTTGAAACGTCACTTCCTGCTGAATTTGTTCTGCAGTCAGCTGATACTGTGCCGCCAACTGTTGATCAAAGCGCGAGCCTTGCAAGGCGTCACTGGACGCCGGGGCATTTAGCAGGATTAACCAGGCACTCGGTTGCTCAGTTTCAGCATGTAGGCTAACTGCCGTTTGGTTATTAAAGATTTCGTGCACACTTTGGCCATGTGCTGTTCTGAATTGCTCGATGCCGGCTACCGCAGACCCGGAAATAGCCAAGCCGACAGCTGTTGCCAGCAGGGTTTTATTCATTTTTCCCAAGGTATTACTCCTTCCAGATTATTATTGTTATACCGGGCGAGATATTTTATTTAGTTACCCGGTGGCTGGTGAAAACTTTGCCAAAATGACAAAGCAACCAGGGGCACAGTGAGAGTCTGCGCCCATAAGAGATCATCTCTCTTTACCTGTTTTTACCACAGCTTTGGATGGATGCAATGCTAAAAAAATGGATTAATGTAAAAAATAATGACACTTTTCCGTGAGATACTGTAATTGATATTTTACAGCTCCATAGTCAAATGAAGGTTATGCGGGCTATTGTGGCGACTTCAGCGGCAGGCTGACTGTCACCACCAACCCCCCTTTGGCATGATTATGCAGACGTACTTCGCCATGATGCATGGCAACGATTTTCTTAATAATGGCCAGCCCCAAACCGGAACCGCCACTACCCCGGGCTTCATCCCCCTGGACAAAGGGACTAAACATCGCCTGCATCTTATGCTCCGGAATACCAGGGCCGTGATCCCGCACTTCCAGATAAAGCCATTTCGCTGCCCGCTCATAGCCGGTGCTAATTTCGATATCACCTTCACTGTAGCGTAAGGCATTTTCCAGCAAGTTATTCAGCATGCGTTTCATTGCCAAACGACGTAAAGCTACTAAGGGCAAAGCCGGATCAAGGTAAGTTAGGATCTGACGCTGCTGCACCTGTTCCGCCTGCACCAGATCGCGGACCAGCTCATTTAAATCCAGCAGTTGTGGCTCTTCCTGCTTATGGTGCCGCAGATAATCAATAAACTGATCGATAATGGCATTCATATCCTCAATATCGTTAATGATGCCATCGCGGATCCAGGCATCCGACTCGCTCATCATCTCCGATGCCAGCCGGATACGGGTTAACGGTGTACGCAAATCATGCGACACCCCGGCCATCAGTAAGGCCCGGTCTTCCTCCAGTTGCCGGATCCCCTGTGCCATATAGTTAAAGGCCTTGGTTACCGCCAGGATCTCAGTGGCCCCCTCCTGCTCTGATAACGGCGGCGGAAATTCACCGCGCCCAACCTGCAGTGCCGCCTGCTGTAACTTCTGTAGCGGCCGGTTCAGATGTCGGGCCAGCGTCCAGCCACCCAGCACACTTAAGGCGCCAATCATCAGCAAATAAAAAGTGAGCAACGGAAAACTGGCTTCGTCCAGCCCGGCCAGCGGCACCCTGACCCACAGGTCCTGCTCAAGATCTGGTCTGACCCAGAAGATAAAACTATCGGTTTGTGAAATTCGGACCTCGGCTTGCTGCTGCAGCTCATCCGACAGTTGTTGTGAGAAGTACCCGTAATAACTGGCCTCGGCCAGTCCCTCTCGTAAAGCTTGCTGCTCGTCAAATACCCGCACCTGTGTCGCTTGCTGAAAATGTGCCGCTATAGCCTGTTGTAACTCAGGATTGGTGGCTGTCGCTGGCAATGCCAACCGGACCTGTTTGGCGACCAGATGACTGATTTGCTGGGTGCTGGGTTTAATCACATAAAAAGCGACTGACAGGTAAGACACCACCTGATTAATTAACAGCATGATGCCAATCAGGAATACCGTTTGCCCGAAAGCGCTGCGGGGGAAAAATCTCATCCGTTCAGACTACCGTCCGGCACAAAAACATAGCCCAAACCCCATACCGTTTGAATGTAACGCGGATTAGCAGCATCGTCTTCCAACATCCGGCGTAAACGCGATACCTGCACATCAATGCTGCGCTCCATCGCGGAATAGTCGCGGCCGCGGGCCTGATTCATCAGCTTATCGCGTGATAAGGGTTCGCGGGGGTGGCTTACTAACACCTTTAATACGGCGTATTCACCACTGGTCAGGGGGAGTTGTTGCTCACCTTTAAACATTTCCCGGGTCGCCAGGTTAAAACGGTAGGGACCAAATTCAACAATACCTTCGGCCTGACTGGGCGCGCCCGGCACCTCCTTGGTTTTGCGCCGCAATACCGCGCGGATCCTTGCTAACAACTCTCTTGGGTTAAAGGGCTTAGGCAAATAATCATCAGCCCCCATTTCCAGGCCGATAATCCGATCTACCTCGTCACCCTTTGCCGTTAACATAATGATCGGGATTTCGTTTTCCTGCTGGCGCAACTTGCGACAGATCGACAAACCGTCTTCACCGGGTAACATCAAATCCAGCACCAGCAAATGAAAGTGTTCGCGTTCCATCAAACGTTGCATTTGTTCGAAGTTCGCCACGCTACGTACCTGATAGCCTTGTTCCACCAGGTAGCGCTCCAGCAAAGAGCGTAGTCGCAAATCATCGTCGACTACCAGAATCTTGGTTGTTTCAGTGACCACTACCCTATCCTTATTTCTGATGCTTTTCAGGTCACTATAAACGAAAATGCCGTCTTTGCATCGGCCAGACGGCATAAACTATGTTACAAAGTTTGTCTGCCCGGCAGGGCGACAAATTACTGTTGGCCCGCGTCCTTTTTCATGGGCGGGTTAACCCAATAGATCCTGGGGCTGAGACTGTTTTTCTTCGCTGCGGCTTCGACCTGATTAATATAATCCTGATCAAGCTGACTACGGGCAGTCTGCACCGGCGTCGAGCTGCAGCCCGCTAACAGTAGCAAGGACGCGACGATGGCAATTTTCTGGCGCACTTTCATTTACACCTCTCCTGTTACAGGTTATTGCTTTTTAAGCCTAGCCAGCACGGCTGAGATTGCCAAACCAGGCTGGTCGAAATTTAACCAGCAAAAGGCCGCTACTGGCTAAAAAGCTTTACGCTCTGCCGCACTATGGCTGATAATCAGCGCCAGTGCTGTAAGAAGGGAATGTCATAACAGGTGAAACGCACCAGCAGTAAAACCTTGCTAATTACCCGCGAAGGCTATCAACAGCTCAAAGCCGAACATGATGAGCTCTGGTTCAAAAAACGCCCGGAGATCACCCGTATTGTCAGCTGGGCTGCCAGCCTTGGCGATCGTTCGGAGAATGCCGACTACACCTACAATAAGAGATTACTTCGGCAAATTGACAGTCGGCTGCGCTTTTTACGCAAACGGCTGGATGAGCTGACTATTGTCGATTACTCACCACAGCAAGCCGGCCGGGTGTTCTTTGGCGCCTGGGTCGAATTGGAAGATGATGCTGGCAATAGCCTGAAATTTCGCATTGTCGGCCCGGATGAAATCTACGGCCGCAAAGACTATATCTCGATCGACGCCCCTATGGCCCGCGCCTTACTGAAAAAACAGGTCGATGATGTGGCCACGGTTTCCACCCCAAATGGTCCGAAAGACTGGTACATTGTGGCTATCGACTATCCGCAGCCAACCCAGCCTAGTTAAGGCTTTAAGCTCAATCGCTGCGCCAAACCGTTACAGGAATTTAGTGTTATGTCTATGCTGATTAATCAAATTGCTACTGAAATCGCCGCCCGCCCGGAGCAGGTTGCCGCCGCCATCGCCTTGCTGGATGAAGGCGCAACAGTGCCTTTTATTGCCCGTTACCGGAAAGAGGTCACCGGCGCCCTGGATGACACCCAGCTGCGTATCCTGGATCAGCGCCTGAGCTATTTGCGAGAACTGGAAGAGCGGCGCCAGGTGATCTTAAACACCATCGCCGAGCAGGGCAAACTCACCGCCGAACTGGAACAACAAATTCGCGCCGCAGATAATAAAACCCGGCTCGAAGATTTGTATTTGCCCTATAAAACCAAAAGACGTACCAAGGGCCAGTTAGCTATTGAGGCCGGCATTCAGCCACTGGCTCTGCTGCTGCTCTCAGAACCAACACGGCAACCGGAACAGGAAGCCCTCGCCTATCTTAACGCTGAGGCCGGTTATGCCGATGTCAAAGCCGTATTAGAAGGCGCCAAATATATTCTGATGGAGCAATTCGCCGAAGACGCTGACTTGCTGGCCCGTTTGCGCGCCCATCTGAGTCAGCATGCCGTGCTGCAAAGCCGGGTTGTTGCCGGCAAGGAGCAGGAAGGTGCCAAGTTCAGCGACTACTTCGAACACAGCGAAGCGCTGAAACAGGTGCCTTCGCACCGGGCGCTGGCCATGTTCCGGGGGCGCAACGAAGGCATACTTAACTTGCAGTTACTGCCTGAACTGAGTGAACAACCACACGCCGTCTGTGAACAAATGGTCGCTGAGCAATTTCAGATCCGGCAGTTGGACCGGCCGGCTGATGCCTTCCTGCGCACCGTTGTACAGTGGACCTGGAAGGTAAAACTACAGCTGCATATGGAAAATGATTTATTGAGCGAACTGCGGGAACGGGCCGAAGCCGAGGCGATCAGGGTATTCGCCCGTAACCTGAAAGATTTGCTGATGGCCGCACCCGCCGGCATGCGCCCGACTCTGGCACTGGACCCCGGACTGCGCACCGGTGTAAAGGTCACGGCCATTGATGAAACCGGTAAGCTGTTAAATCACACCACCATTTACCCGCATGCGCCCCAGAATCAATGGGATAAATCCGTTCAGGTGCTGTCGGCCTTGTGTAAGGCCTACCAGATTGAGCTGATTGCGGTTGGTAATGGTACCGCCTCGCGGGAGACCGATAAACTGGCCGCTGAAGTGATTAAGACACTGCCCGGTCAGCGGATCAGCAAGGTGATGGTGTCCGAAGCCGGCGCCTCGGTATATTCGGCATCGGAGTTGGCGGCGCAGGAATTTCCGCAGCTGGATGTATCCTTGCGGGGCGCCGTCTCGATTGGCCGCCGCTTACAGGACCCGTTGGCCGAGCTGGTAAAAATTGAACCCAAAGCCATCGGCGTTGGCCAGTATCAGCATGATGTGAACCAGAGCTTACTAACCAAATCGCTGGATGCGGTAGTAGAAGACTGCGTCAACGCGGTCGGTGTCGATTTGAATACCGCTTCAGCGGCATTACTGGCCCGGGTGGCCGGCCTGAACAAAACGCTGGCACAAAATATTGTGCAGTATCGCGATCAACATGGCCGCTTTACCAGTCGCAGCCAGTTGTTAAAGGTGCCGCGTCTGGGGCCAAAAGCCTATGAGCAGGCCGCCGGCTTTTTACGCATTAATAACGGCACTAACCCACTGGATGCCTCAGGTGTGCATCCCGAAGCCTACCCACTGGTCGAGAAAATTGTTGCCGCGCATCAGAAAAGTGTCGAGCAGCTGATTGGCAACAGCAGTTTCCTGAAACAAATCGATGCCCGGCAATTTGTCGATGACCATTTTGGCTTACTGACTATTGCTGACATTTTAAAAGAGCTGGATAAGCCCGGTCGCGATCCACGGCCGGAATTTCAAATGGCGAACTTTAAAGACGGGGTGGAAACCCTGGCCGATCTCAAACCCGGCATGTTGTTGGAAGGGGTGGTCACTAACGTCACCAACTTTGGTGCCTTTGTTGATATCGGCGTGCATCAGGATGGCCTGGTCCATATCTCCTCGCTGGCCGATAAGTTTGTCAGCGATCCGCATCAGGTGGTCAAAGCCGGCGATATTGTTAAAGTGAAAGTATTGGAAGTCGATCAGGCCAGAAAACGCATCGCCCTGACCATGCGGATGGATGAACAGGCCCGCAGCAACGGCGACAGTAATGTTTCGACTGCTGGTAAGGGTCGGCCAGAGCGCAGCTCGGGCAGCAATAAAGCCAGCCAGACGCCAAAACAGGAACAAGGCAACGCAGCAATGGGTAATGCGTTAGCGGCTGCCTTAGCGAAATTTAAAAAGTAGGGTAAATATTCGCAGGAAAAACCGGAATTGCGGCGGCTGCGAGCAGATTAAACCTGCTGCCGTAATGGCCGCTGTGCCGGTTCAGTTGCCAGCTGATAGAAATTTTCAATCACCTGGCTGCGTCTGGCCATAAGTGCCTGCCATTCCAGTCGTTCACGTTGTGGTAAAACAATATCGGCTGCATCAGCCTGGGTAAGCTGTGACTCAGCTGCTGTAGAACCTTCCTCAGTCGTGCTGCTATCACTGGCTGCGGCATTAGCGAGCGGCGCCTTCTCGGCGATAAGCTCGGCCTGAGCTTGCAACAGGCGTTGGCCAGCTTCCGCCGCGATACTGCGGTCAGCTGCTGAGGGTTCGGCCGGTGCCAATGCCGCCGCCTTGACCTGCTGCATTTTCTGAACCGTCGCTGCCGGATCACCCGGTACCGGTGCCAGATCAATTTGCACCTCGCCACCTACGGCATAGCGTTTACCGTCAGGGCCTTGTTGATAGTCGTAACTGGGCGCGCTGGCGTAACGGCCCCCGACAATGGCATGGGCCTGCTCATGTGCCCGGACTTCCTGATCACGCGCCTGCAGTTCGCGAATTTCCCGCTGCTCGGCCTGTAGCTGTTGTTGTTCTTGTTCCGACTGTTGCCCGGACTCTTGCTTTTCTTCCTGCTCGCCGCGCTCACCCTGCTCACCTGTTATCGCTTGCTGCGTCTCGGTTTCCTTACCATTGGCATCATACAGCGTAACATTCGCGCTACTATTCGCTGCACCTCGTTGCCGATCATCTGTTGCCAGCGGCCGCTCAGCGGCACCTTTTTCCAACTCCTTTACCGGCTCAATCGGCTCACGCCGCTGCATATCACGCCGCGCCTGCTCCGTGGCCGGATTCGCGGTGTTAATGCTGACGTTGGGGTAATAGGAGGTGATTTGCATGACAATCAGACCCGGATATCAATAATATTACCGAGCATTTCATCGGCTGTGCGCAAACTCCGGACATTGGCCTGAGCCAGCAATTCCTGTTGTTCCAAACGCACCAGTGATTGAGTGGTGTCGGTGCCGGCGGCACGGTTCGGTTCGGCTGCAGCATTAGTAGGTGCCGGATTAGCCGTCTGCTGTGCATCAGCTGCCGCAACCTGCTGTTCCTGTTGCCGGTTTTGAGTTGTTTGCCGGTTGATATTCAGCGTTTCTTCGCTAATCGCATTGGACGCACGCTGCAAACCTTGCATGCCGGCACTAAAGGCAGACTGAATTTGCATAACCAAGCCCTCTCTATTCTCTTGCTATTAGACTGCTTAATTATCGAACAGTTTCGGCAAAAAAGAAAGCAAGGGCGATAATGAGCCCTAACCGCTTCTGCCCGCTAAGTATTTTTATTGCAGTGCGCTACGCAGCCACTGACAGAACTCGTCCGGATGAGAAATAAAGGGCGCATGCGAGGCTTTGGCCAGTACCGTTAGTTTTGCCGCAGGCTGCAATTGCTGTAACAAAGGCAGCACTGCCACTGGTACCAGCGAATCAAGCCGGCCATAACAGCCCACTACCGGTTGAGTTAGCACGGCAAACTGTTGTCTCAGGTCAGTGTCTGCCAGCAGGGTTAACGCCTGCACTACGGCCTGGGGTTGTGCCTCCGGAAAGTGGGCAATACTGTCGCGTAACTTCAGAATATCCTGCTTGGCATGCTCTGAGCCCAGCGCCTGGATCGCCAGAAAACGCTGAATCGTTTGCGGCAAATTCTGGCTCAGGGCACTGGCAAACTGCTGCATCACTTCGGCGCGCATCCCGGGCCAGTCATCTGTCGCCAGAAATTTCGGCGTCGCAGCCACCAGCGCCAGTTGCTTAACCTTGTCCGGATAGGTCGCGGCCAACGCAATGGCCAGCAAACCGCCCAGCGACCAACCACAAAGATAACTTTGCTCTGGCAGCTGCGCAGCAAGCTGGGACAGCACCTCATCCAGACGGTAAGCAGGCGGAAACTGTCGGCTCAGGCCAAAACCGGGCAGATCCAACGCCAAGACCTGAAAATCGCCAGCCAGTTGTTGCTGGACTTCGGACCAAACGCCCTGATTTAAGCCCCAGCCATGTAACAGTACCAGTGTTGGTTTGGCGGTTGTGCTGTGTTCTGCCATACTCTGCTTATGTTAATAAAGGGTAATAAAATGGATCTGCTCAACCTGCTGCGTGCTGGCTGGCAACGGCTGTTGCCCTCACCTTGTTTATGGTGCAGCCTGCCGGTAATCCATCATCATTTTATGCTGTGTCAGGCTTGCCGCAGCGCGCTGCCGCAGTTTCCGTATCAGCTGTGTCATTTTAACCTGTTGTTCTTACCTGCTGTGCAACAAGGGCTGCCGCAGTGCCAGTTTGACCGCCTGCTCAGTTTAGGCTGGTATCAACAGCCCTATCAACACTGGATCAGCCGTTGGAAGTATCAACAGGATCCGTATGCCGGCGCTTTACTGCAGCAGGAATTTTGCGCGTTGTTGCAGCGATATCAACAAAGCCAGCCGTTACCACAGGCACTGGTTTATGTGCCGATGGCGCCAGCTCGCGAGCGGCAACGAGGCTTTAACCAGGCCAGAGTTCTTGCCGAAAGCGCCGCCAAAAGCCTGGGCATCCCGCTGCTACACTGCCTGCAGCGCTGTCGCACCACGGCGCCGCAGCAGGGCCTGAACCGCCAGCAACGTTTAGCTAACCTGCGGCAGGCATTTCGCTTAATTGATACGCAACTACCACCAAAACTGGCACTGATCGATGATGTCGTCACCACCGGCAGCACCGCCAATCAGTTAGCACAGCTGCTGCGAGCCGCCGGGGTGACAGAACTTAGTCTGTGGACGCTGGCGGTAACGCCAGCCTCTGCTCACTCTTCGATCTGAACGCTGGCGTTAAAGCCATGGCTTAAATACAGCGCATTAATCAGCAAACGGCTAGAGCCTTTAAAGTAACCGCGAAATACCGGGTTATCGCTCATGCCAATCACCCGGCCCTGCCCGAGATTATGCGCCACTAAGGCCGCGCCCTGCGCAATACGGGGAATAAACTCGGCAGCAGCATAGCCAGCCAGGTGCGGCTGGGCACTATAAGTTGCGACATTGACAAAGGGCGCCTGGCTGGGCTGTAACAACAAGGTGCTGTTTTTAAACAACGGTAAGTCGCGCCGCGGTATGCCAAAGGTCAGCGGGTGGCTCAAGTCCAGCTCAGCACTGAAAATGGCACCGGCGATCCGTTGCTGACCGCCCAGTTTTTCGCGATCGGCGTAGCGTAAATCATGTTGTGGGATCAGTTGGTTCATGTCCTGTACTGTCCAGACTCCAGCTTGCAACAGCTTGGCATCCACCAACCAGGCTGCACCGCGCTTCTGCCCCCACAACACACCACCTTGCTGTACCCACTGCCGTAACTTGGTTATTTCACTCTCTTTCCAGCTGCGATAATCGCCATCTGGTAATAAAATATGGGTGTAGCGGCTCAGGTTAAGCCGGGACAAACGATCCGGCTCTGCCATGCTGGGAGAGATGCCGGCTAACCGCTCCAGGTTGTACCAGAGTTCGCCGGCTTCAGTCGAGTTGACACCAGGACCCGCCAGCACCAATACCTGAGGCAAACGCACCGGTGTAAAATTATGGCTACCCAGATCACTGCCGCGGCTGGTTAAACCGGTGGTCAGGGTATGAACAGGCAAGTTAAAGCGCTCCTGCAGTCGCTGCAAACGGAAGAACCAGTCAGCATGTTGCTGTAAACCGGCAGCGACCACCATAGCGCCAGCGCGGAAACTACGCGAACCCTGCGGTGTACTACCGGTAAAGTCACCCAGCGCCGCTCTGACAATCAGCCCTTCTTCCAACATCGCCTGCAGCATTACCGGCGATAACTGATCCTGCCAGCCCAGCACATAGGCATAACCACCGGCCTGCATCGTCTGACTACGGGCTCTGGGTTGAGCCTGCCACGGCTGCTCTGCTGCCGCGCGACCGGGTTCACGGTTCACCGCCACAAAATCGATATTATAGGCATAGGGTAAGGTCCAGGCCGAAACATCATAGAAGGTGTTGTCATTAAAGCTTTTTTCCGTGCTAAAGGCCGCTTTTAACAGCCGGTATTGTGTTTGCTGCAGCGGCACATAGTAACTCTGACCGGCGCGGAAAGTGCTTTGTTCGTATTGCCAGTCAGCCGTTAACGGATAGACCGCAATCTGATGCTGACTCAACAGTTGTAACAGTGCCTCCAACCGGCTGCGATCCTGACTCTCAGTCAGAATATAGCCCTTAGTCCGCTCGGCGCGGGCCTGTTGCGCCGCAGATTGAAAGAATTCTTGTTGATAACTGAGTAACGCCTGCCGGTTAGCGACACTACCACGGATAGTAGACAGCGACGCATCAAACTGGTTTTTGATGGTTGCGGCGAAGGTTAGCAGGCCATTGATCGACTCCTGGGCATGACCGCGGCTGCTGGCCTGCTCGAACAAGATACCAACACTGCCGGTAACATCCGGATAGGTAGAGCCTTTGCCGACATAGAAATCATCAAAACTTTCTTCGGTGTAATATAGCTGGCCGCGCTGATCAAAGGCCTGAGCATGAAAGCCGGCCAGGATCCGGGTCAATTCAAAATTGCGCTCCGGGGTCAGCGGATAGTTACGGCTGGGGATCCCTGGCTGAAAGAAATAGCTGGAGTTAGTGCCCATCTCATGGAAGTCGCCGACCACATTCGGCTGCCATTTATGAAACTGCGCGATCCGCGCCTGACTTTCCGGATGTTGCAGCAGCAACCAGTCACGGTTTAAATCAAACCAGTAATGATTGGGCCGACCATTCGGCCAGGGCTCAATATGTTCACGATGTTGCGGATCGGCCACCGGTGTTTTGCCGCGGTGCATATTGGCCCACAACGCAAAGCGATCGTGTCCGTCCGGATTCATACTCGGCTGGATCAGGATCACCGCCTGACGCAGCCACTGCTGTACTTCCGGGCTGTTACTGGCGGCCAGATAGTGTGCCAGTACCAGCGCTGCATTAGCGGCACTGGGTTCATTACCGTGCACGCCGTAACCCAACCAGATAATCACCGGGCTGTCATCACTTACCGCCCGGCTGCCCCGCACCTGTGCCAGATGCTGGCTGCGGATTTGTTCTAACCGCGCCAGATTTTCCGGCGCCGACACCACCAGCTGCAGTAATGGCCTTTGCTCATGACTGCTGCCAATCACTTCCAGCTCGGCCCGCGGTGACTGGGCAGCGAGCACCTCGAAATAACGCTGGATCTGGTCATGCCTGGCATGCCATTCGCCCACCGGAAATCCGAGCACCTGCTCGGGTGCCGGTACCTCAGTCGCCACCGGCTCGTCAAAATAACTTGCCTGCACCTGCCAGATACTGCAGAGCAGGATGATGCCTAACATTTTTTTCATTATTGTCTCCCCAGACTCGCGGCTAAGTTAGCCAGAAACTGCCACAAAACTCAAGCAGGGCTGGCATCAGACAGGTAGGAAGAGTATGATAGCAACATAACCTAGTAATTTAGTCAGGTACTACGATGATTACGATTTCAGAACAGGCTCAGGCACACTTTGCCAAATTGCTGGAGAAGCAAGCGGCCGGCACTCATATCCGGGTGTTCGTGGTCAATCCGGGCACGGCCCAGGCGGAATGTGGCGTATCTTACTGCCCGGCTGATGCGGTAGAAGACACCGATATCCGCTTACCTTTTAACGGCTTTGATGCCATCGTTGATGAAGAAAGTAAGCCGTTTTTAGTGGACGCTGAAATCGATTTTGTCACCGATCAGATGGGTTCACAGCTGACCCTAAAAGCGCCGAATGCCAAAGTACGCAAGGTGAGTGACAATGCCCCGTTGATGGAGCGGGTGCAGTATGTGATTGACAGCGAGATCAACCCGCAGCTGGCTAACCATGGTGGCCGGGTCAGCGTGATGGAAATTACCGAGTCAGGTGTTGCAGTACTGCAGTTTGGCGGCGGTTGTAATGGTTGCTCCCAGGTTGACCTGACCCTAAAAGAAGGGATTGAAAAAGAGCTGTTAAATCGCTTTAGTGGTGAACTGGCCGGTGTGAAAGATATCACTGAGCATCAACGTGGCGAGCACTCTTACTACTAAAAAGCCAGCGCTTTTTATGCTATAACATGCTCTCGGACTGGTCGGCGGCCTTTGGGCGCAGCCGACAGCGGCCGTTCTGGCCGTCTTCGGTTTTTTTGGAGTGCTGTTTGGAGTGCTGTTATGCGCGCTTTGCTGTTTTGCTGTTTATTAAGCCTGAGTTTGCCCGCCTCTGCGGCCGTGATGCTGATCTATCACCATGTTGCCGAGGATACCCCCAGAGTCAGCTCTGTCAACCCCGCTGAATTTCGCGGCCATCTGCAGTATCTGCGTGATAATAATTTTCAGGTCATCGGCCTCGACGTACTGATAGACCAGCTAAAAAGCGGCAAGCCCATTGCTGATAACGCGGTAGTGATCACCTTTGATGATAGCTATGAAAATAATTACACCACTGCGCACCCGATCCTGCAGGAATTCGGCTATCCCTACACCATCTTTATCAGCCCGGGAGATATTGATAAACGCACCGGTCCGGTAATGAGCTGGCAACAAATTAAACAAATGTCAGACGATGGCGTTCTGGTTGCCAACCACGCCATGTGGCATGAGCATATGGCCAGACCGGAAAAGGGCGAATCTGAAGCCGACTGGTTAAAACGGATGCGTCAGACTATTCTGGATGCCGAGCGGCGGATCAAGGAAGAAACCGGTCAGAGTCATCAGTGGCTGGCCTACCCCTATGGTGAATTTAGCGCCCCGCTGGAACAACTGGTAACGGAACTGGGCTTTATTGGCATTGGTCAACAATCCGGTGCCATCGGGCCGCTGACCAAACTCACCCGCATCCCCCGTTATCCGGCGGCCGGTCAGTATGCGGATTTGAAAGATCTGGGGCAAAAGTTACGAACTTTGGCCTTTCCAATCACCGGCTATCTGTCTGCCGACCAGGTGATTAGTAGCAATCCGCCAACCTTACGCCTGCAACTGAAGATTGAAGATTTCCGTAAGCAGCAGCTGCGCTGCTTTGCCGGCTCTGAGGTCCTGGAGCCAACCTGGTTAGATGACAATACCTTTGAAGTCAGGGCCAGTAAGCCAGTAAATCGCGGGCGCAGCCGCTACAATTGCACCGCGCCGTCGCTGAGTAAAAAAGGCTATTTTTACTGGTACTCGCAGCCGTGGCTAAATTAATAACCCAACTTTGCCAGCACCAACGGAAAATCGGCCAGTAGCTGTTCGGTATCAATGACCGGCACCTGGCCAATTGCCATTTCAGGTTTAAACATCGCCACCAGCTGCCCCTGCGGATTAATCAGCACTACTGAAGCGCTGTGGTCGACCAGATAATTCCCCTCTGCATTGCTGTTCAGTGCATACATCAGGCCCAGCTGCCGCACAAAGGGAAACAGCTGATCATGGCCGGCGGTCAGCCCCAGCACTGCCGGTTGCTGAAAGTAGTTTACATAATTATTGAGCTGCTCCACGCTGTCGCGCTGCGGATCAACCGAAATAAACCAGACTTTCAGCGGCTCCTTCACCATAGCAGCCAATTCCGGCTGCACCCCGGCCAGCTTGGCCAACGTCAAAGGACAGATATCCGGGCAATAGGTATAGCCGACAAAAGCTAGCGTCCATTGCTGATACAGCTGCTCACGACCGGTAGGCTGACCATGCTGATCGACTAACTGAAACTCCTGCAGATTGCGCGCCTGCGGATACACCAGTGCGGATTTCGGCTCAGCCGGCTGCTGCCATAGCTTATAACTGAGGCCACCGGCCACCACGGCAGCAATCGCCAGCAGTAAGTAAGTCAGATTACGAAACATAAAGCGCTAACACCTTAAAGTAATGGTCTACTAACAATAACAGGAAGAGTACCATTAAATGCACGATCGAGAACTTAAAAGTCGCCATCGCGGTGTCAGAGCCGGCAGCAAATTTCAACTTCCACGCATATTGTAAAAAGCGCAGATTCAGCAAGGTGCTGCCAACCAGATAGATAGCACCGGTCATCCCGACAATATAGGGCAGCAAGCACACCAGACATAACAACAGGGTATAAAGCAGGATAGCGCTCTTGGTAAAGTCGATACCGTGGGTTACCGGCAACATCGGCATATTCACCCGGGCATAGTCATCGCGGCGGTGAATCGCCAGGGCCCAAAAATGCGGCGGCGTCCAGGTAAAGATAATCATCACCAATAGCAGCGCATAGCCATGCACCTCACCGGTTACCGCCGTCCAGCCCAGCAACGGCGGCATAGCGCCGGCTAAACCACCGATCACGATATTCTGCGGTGTTGCCCGCTTGAGAAACATGGTGTACACCACGGCATAACCAAACAAACTTAACAGCGTCAACCAGGCTGTGAGCGGGTTCACCGCCAGATAAAGCAGGGCAAAACCGGCGGCCGCCAGGCTACAGGCAAAGACGATCGCCTGCTTGCTGCTGATCCGTCCGCGGGCAACCGGCCGGCTGTGAGTACGCGCCATTTTGGCGTCAATACGTTGATCCACAACATGATTCAGTGCTGCCGCCGCCGCCGATAACAAACCTATGCCCAGGGTCGCACTTAACAGCAGCCACCAGGGCGCCAGGCTATTGCTGGCCAGCACCATTCCAACCCAGGCGGTCAACACCAGCAGCGCTACCACCTTGGGTTTAGTCAACTCCAGATAGTCGCGCCAGCGCCGGCTACTTGAGCCACTAATAATTGCCGTTGCCATCTTAAGCCTCCTGCGGTTTGGGGTATGCGATCTGGTAGCAAATCACCACTGACAACATCAGTAAATTCGCTCCGACAAAATTATGCGCCACGGCATTTAGCAGTGGTAAGTGCAAGACAATATTCAGTAAGCCCAGCGTCAACTGCACGGCCAATACCGCAGCCAGGGCCAGCGCAAACCTGCGCATCAATACTTCACTGGCCTGACGATACAGGCGCCAGGCAAAGGTCGCGACAATAAGGGTGGTGACTACAGCACCCAAGCGATGTAAAACATGAATAGTGGCACGCGCATCCTGCGACATCACGCCGTATTCGTAGTCATCATGGCCCAGGTGCAAATCGAAGGCTTCCGCAAAGGCCAGCCGGCTACTCCAACCGGCTTCACAGAACGGCAATTCGATGCAGGCCAAGGCGGCGTAGTTCGCTGCGGTCCAGCCACCCAGCGCGATCTGCAAACAGACCACCACTAAACTTAACAGCGCCAGCGGTAATAATGGCCTGAGCCCGGTATCCCGACTACGCCAGGCCGGCTGCTGCTTTAACCAGTAAACGGCCAACAAACTAAAGAGCGTAAAACCAAACATCAGATGCGCCAGCACCACTATCGGCAACAGGCCCATCGTCACCGTCCAGGCGCCGAGCGTAGCCTGAAAGATCACAATCAGCAGCAGGGCGGCCGGTAAACTGCGCTCCGTTTGTTGCCGCCGCCAGTGCATTACTGCCAGTGCTGCGATCAACAGGCCAAGCGTACCGGCCAGATAGCGGTGGATCATTTCATTCCAGGCTTTGGCATGTTCCAACGGCCGCTCCGGAAAGCGTTCTGCCGCCAGTTGCATTTTCTCTGGTTTGTGCGGCACCTTTAAAAAGCCATAACAACCGGGCCAGTCCGGACAACCGAGGCCGGCATCGGTTAAGCGGGTGTAGGCACCCAGAATAATCACCAGCATGGTCCAGACTAACGTCAGCGTGATTAATTTTTTTTGTAGGCTCATACGCTGGTCCTGTCGTAGTTCATTAACTTCATTAAATCGGCACGAATCGCTTTCGCCGTAGCGGCCATCTGTTCGGCCTGGGCCGGTAGCGGATACTTCAGAAGCGCCAGACCACGTTGATCAACCAACACAATATGTTGCTGTAAGTCGGCACTCAGGGCGGCCGGGGTCTCGGCCTGGGTAAACATCGGATAATCGGTCAGACTGGCCTGCCCCAGCAGCACCGGCTGCACCTGGTTTTGCTTGCGGCCCAAACCAATATATAACTGCTTAACGGTATGCAGCGCCTGCTGGCAGGGAGTAGCACATTGCTCAGCGACGACCACGATACGCCAGTGCTTGGGCACCTTACCGGCGTCAGGCAACAGGTAAACTTCCTGGCTTAACCAGTCACCACGACTGGAGCTGCCCGGGTTGAACCAACCTAATTCCAGCACCAGCTTCGCCAGCAACAGTGGCAGGGCACAGCACAGGATAAACAACAGCAGAAATTTATTCTTGTTCATAGTTTTTCTCTCGTTGCCAACTGGTCGCCAGTCCGACGGCCAGCACCGCGATCGCCAGACCAAACCATTGCAAGGCATAACCACGGTGTTTTTCCGGCGGCATCACCACCGGCTGATAATGGGGGATAAAGTCAGATTCCTGCTGCTGATACAACACCGCCGGATACAGTGACCAGGGTAATTGTTGTTGCAGCAGGGCATAGTCGATTTGCTGCATGCGCATCGGATAGCTGTCGCCTTCCAGATTCTGCCCCAGCAATAGTGCATTAGACGGCCGGCTGCGTACCAGGGCCGCTATCGCGATTTCTGCCGGGATCTGCGGCTCGGGCAGCAATTGCCGGTTGTGGCCGGCAGCGAGCCAGCCCAGATTCACCAGCACCAGCGTACTGCTATCCGCAAATTGCACCGGAATAATCACATCGTAGCCAACCTTGCCGTGCAGAATTTGATTATCCAGCAACCAGATGTAGGGTGGAACCCAATAGCCGGTGTCGCTAAGCAAAGCACCATCCAGTTCAGTTGCAGAACCCGCCAGCAGCTGCCGGCCGCTCACTGGTCCCTGCTGCTGCACTGCGGCGATCTGCTGTAACTGCACGGTTTTTTCGGCTGCCCGTTGCCATTGCCAATGTGATAACTTGATCAAAATGGCAAAAGCGGTCAGAGTAATTAATAACCAGACCCGGTTAACCGTAAATAATTGACCGAACAACTTAAACTGCATCAGTCAGACTCCGGAGTAGCTATGCTTATTAAAATCATTATCGGCGCACTGTTAATCTTTATCGTGTTTAATCTGGCCAGAGCCGGGGTGGCAATGGTGCGACAACAGGAGAGTACCCTGCCAATGTCGCACTTTCTCGGCCGCAGGGTCCTGTATTCTGCCATCGCCCTGGGCCTGATCCTGCTGGCGATTGCCACCGGCCTGATCACACCCAACCCGCGGCCTTACTAGGCCGCGTTACAACACATAAACAAAGAAGAACAGGCACACCCAAACCACATCAACAAAGTGCCAGTACCAGGCTCCGGCCTGAAACGCGAAGTGTTTTTCTGGCGTAAAGTGTCCTTTCAGCACCCGCAGAAACACAAAGAACAGGATCAGGGCGCCCAGCGTCACATGTAGGCCGTGGAAACCGGTTAACAGGTAAAAGGTATTGCCATAGAAGCCGGAATCAAGCCGCAAGCCAAGATCGCGATAGGCGTGCACATATTCGTAGCCCTGCAGGCATAAGAAGATCACCCCCAGCAACAGGGTAACAAACAGCATGCCCTTTAGTTGACCCCGTTTATTCTGCTCCAGACCGGTATGGGCAAAGTGCAGTGTGACCGAGGAAATCAGCAGGATAGCCGTATTAATCGCCGGCAAACCCCAGGCTGGCATGGCCTGAGTTTCTATACCACCCGGTGTTTTTACCAGTGGCCATACCGGCTGAAAATCCGGCCACAGGATGGCAAAGGTCATGGCATTATTGCTTGCTCCTCCCAGCCATTCCATCGCAATGACCCGGCCATAAAACAAGGCACCGAAAAAGGCCATAAAGAACATCACTTCCGACACAATAAACCAGCTCATGCCCTGCCGGAACGAACGATCCATCTGGCTGCTATACAAGCCAGACATGGACTCATCAATCACATTGCGGAACCAGCCAACCAGCATAAAGACCAGAATGGCTAAGCCCAGTAACAATAACCAACCACCAAAGCCAGTTTGTTGTTTACTCATATCAATAACATAGTGACCGGCGCCAAAGGCGATACAAAATAACGCCACGGCACCGACGATCGGCCAGGGGCTTTGCGCCGGGACATAATATTTTTCGTACGTTTTACTCATCTTATTCCCCAAGATTTTCAGTAGCGGCACTGCCCTGCCAGTTAGCTGTCACATCGTACAGGGTGTAATTCAGCGTAATAGTGCTGAACTGCGCAGGCAGAGCCGGATCAACGTAAAACTGAACTGGCATCAGCATCTTATTGCCAGCTGCCAGTTGTTGTTGGGTAAAGCAGAAACATTCGATTTTATGCAGATACAAAGCGGCCTGTCCGGGCGAAACTGAGGGCACCGCCTGACCGACAATCATCCGGCCGGTTGGATTTTCGGCCAGATAATTCATCACATGCACTTCACCCGGATGTACCGTCAAACGGCGGATCTCCGGCTGAAAAATCCATGGCATGTCTTTATTCGGTCTGGCCAGAAACTCAATGGTCACTTCACGGCTGGTATCAATACCATCTGCCAGTACCGTAGCCGGTACATTTGAGGTTTTGCCATTGATGCCAGTGACTTCACAGAACACGTCGTAAAGTGGCACCAGCGCAAAGCCAAAACCAAACATTAGTACCGTTACCAGTAGCAGTTTGCTTACCAAAGTCCGATGCAGCTGCATAGGGCCTCCTATTTCACTTCCGGCGGTGTATCAAAGGTATGGTAAGGAGCCGGCGACGGCACCTGCCATTCCAGACCTTCAGCGCCTTCCCATACCTGTGCGGTCGCTTTTTCGCCGCCGCGGGCGCATTTGACGATCACCCAGACAAAAATCAGCTGCGATAAGCCAAACAGGAAGCCACCCACGCTGATAAAGGCATTGAAGTCGGCAAATTGCAGCGCATAGTCAGGGATCCGCCGTGGCATACCCGCCAGGCCAACGAAGTGCATTGGGAAAAACAACAGATTGACCGAGATCAGCGAACACCAGAAATGCAGCTGACCTAATCTTTCGTCGTACATATAGCCGGTCCATTTCGGTAGCCAGTAGTAGGCAGCGGCAATAATGGAGAACACCGCGCCGGATACCAGTACATAGTGGAAATGCGCCACTACAAAGTAGGTATCGTGATACTGGAAGTCCGCCGGCGTAATAGCCAGCATCAAACCGGAAAAACCACCGATGGTGAAGAGTACGATAAAGGCCAGTGCAAACATCATCGGGACTTCAAAGGTCATGGCACCACGCCACATGGTTGCGACCCAGTTAAACACCTTCACGCCGGTCGGCACGGCAATAAGCATGGTGCAATACATAAAGAACAGCGTGGCAAATACCGGCATACCGGTGGTAAACATATGGTGCGCCCAAACCAGGAACGATAAGACTGCGATACTGGCGGTGGCATAAACCATAGAGGCATAACCAAACAACGGCTTGCGGGCAAAGGTCGGTATGATAGCCGACACAATACCAAATGCCGGCAAGATCATAATGTAAACTTCCGGGTGACCGAAGAACCAGAAAATATGCTGGAACAATACCGGATCGCCGCCACCGGCCGCATCAAAGAAGCTGGTGCCAAAATACTTATCCGTTAATACCATAGTAACAGCGCCCGCCAGTACCGGCATCACCATAATCAGCAAGAAAGCGGTGATAAACCAGGTCCAGACGAACAGCGGCATCTTCATCCAGGTCATCCCGGGCGCCCGCATATTCCAGATGGTGACGATCACGTTGATGGCACCCATAATTGAGGAAATCCCCATAATGTGTACCGAAAACACGAAGAGCGCCGTGCTGTCATTACTGTAGGTAGTGGATAGCGGGGCATAGAAGGTCCAGCCGAAATCCGGACCACCACCCGGCATAAACAAACTCAGCAGCAGGATCAGAAACGCAAACGGCAGGATCCAGAAGCTCCAGTTATTCATTCGGGGCAACGCCATATCCGGGGCGCCAATCATCATCGGGATCATCCAGTTCGCCAAGCCGGTAAAGGCTGGCATCACCGCCCCAAACACCATAATCAGACCATGTACTGTGGTCATCTGATTAAAAAATTGCGGCTCAACAAACTGCATGCCGGGTTGGAACAGTTCCAACCGGATCACCATCGCCATGCTGCCACCGATAAAGAACATCACTAAAGCAAACACCAGATACATGGTACCGATATCTTTATGGTTAGTAGTAAACAGCCAGCGTTTTATCCCGGTTGGCTTATGGTCATGATCATGGTCATGGTCATGCTCGTGTTCATGTGTAATAGCTGACATCGCTTACTCTCCCTTACCCTGCTGCACAGCGTAAACATCCGCAGCCTGCACGGCATCACCGGTATTATTATCAAAGGCATTGCGGGTATAGGTAATGACCGCGGCCAGTTCTTTCAGGCTGAGCTGCCGGCCAAAGGCCTGCATCGCCGTACCAGGTTTACCATTGACGATAATATCGATATGGGCGCGCCGGTCATTCAGCACCAGCTGACTGCCGCGGATCGCCGGGAAGATGCCGGGTAAACCGTTACCGCTGGCCTGATGACAAGCGACACACCAACCCTGATACACCCGTTCACCGGTAGCCATCAGTTCTGCCATGTCCATATTCATCGCCAGTAATTCACGCTCTGCTGCCTTTGCTGCGGCAATACGGGCTTCTTCCTGTACCACCCAGGCCTGGTAATCCGCAGGCTCTTTCGCAATCACTACTACTGGCATAAAGCCATGATCTTTACCGCAGAGCTCAGCACACTGACCACGATAAATGCCAGGCTCATCAACCCGGGTCCAGGCTTCATTAATAAAGCCGGGGTTAGCATCTTTTTTAACGGCGAAGGCGGGCACCCACCAGGAGTGAATCACGTCGTCAGAGGTCATCAGAAAGCGAACTTTTTTACCGGTGGGGATCACCAGCGGCCGGTCAACTTCCAGCAGATAGTTCTCGCCTTTGGCCAGCTTGTTAGCAATTTGCTCACGTGGGGTAGCCAACAGGGAGAAATATTCGATCTCATGATCAAGATATTTGTAATGCCACTTCCACTGCGAGCCCGTCACTAATACGGTGACATCTGCAGCCGAGGTATCTTCCATCGCGATTAAGGTTTTGGTGGCAGGTATTGCCATACCAATCAGAATCACCACCGGAATGGCGGTCCACAGAATTTCAACCTTAGTGCTTTCGTGAAACTGAGCCGGCTGCACTCCCCGCGCTTTGCGGTGGCGAATGATGGACCAGAACATGATCCCAAACACCACTGCACCGATAACGCAACAAATCCAGAAAATTGTCATATGCAGTTGATAAACCTGCTGACTAATTTCCGTAACGCCCCGGGTCATATTTAAAGGCATGGATGTTGATGCATTTGCCGATGCGGCAAAAAGCAGGGTCGGCAGCGACCAAAGCAGACAACGCGCGTTTGTCACTGTACTTCTCCTCTGTCATTTGCAAAGCAAATTGCAGAAACCAAGTACACAGAACTACACGGTTTTTTTACTACCCACCCAACCGAATCTATGTGCTATACCCTTCATCCTTAAAGATTCGGGGATATAAGTTTCGCAATTTATTATTGTTATTGTTCTTGGGTTGATTTCGAGGCTAGCGCTGAAATCAGTAGCGGCACACCTGTTGTTATTTTTTCGCCGGCTACCGTCTAAGAATTATCCAGGATGAAGATTATGTAAACCCCTAAAATGCAAAAGTGCCGATAAAACCAACAGGTCATACCAGCACTTTTAAAAATAAGCTATTGAGAAATTTTATAAATTATAACCAGCTACCGTTACGGATCACCCCAACTGCCAAGCCTTCTACGGCGAAAAATTGCTGTCGCAAGTCAACTTTTATCACCTCAAAATCCGGATTTTCCGGTAACAGCAATACCTGATGGCCATCGCGCTGAAAGCGTTTTACCGTGACTTCATCATCGACCCGCGCGACGATGACCTGACCTGGCTGCGCCTGCTGGGTTTTGTGCACGGCCAGTAAGTCGCCATCCAGAATACCGATATCCTGCATACTCATACCTTGCACCCGCAATAAAAAATCAGCATGCGGTTTAAACAGGTTGGCATCGATCTGGTAATGATCCTGGACATGCTCTGCTGCCAGGATCGGCTGACCGGCGGCGACTTTACCAATTAATGGCAAACCCAGTTGCTCCGGGGGCGCGTCCTCTTCCAGTAAACGGATCCCACGAGAGGTGCCGGGTAACATCGCGATCACACCTTTCTTGGCCAGAGCTTTTAAATGTTCTTCCGCTGCGTTAGCTGACTTAAAGCCCAGCCGCACGGCAATTTCTGCCCGCGTCGGCGGCATACCGGTTTCCTGTTGATAATCCTTAATCAGCTGCAGAATTTCTGCCTGTCGTGGAGTAAGAGGTCTGTTCATGCTGGCTACCCATACAGTATTTACTGTGAGTATATACAGTCTTTCTGGCCTTGCCAAGTTTTCAGCGCGAACAAAACTTGCTGCTATGATCAGCTATGCTATTCTTAGCGCCCATTTTTTTCAGGTCAGTAAGGTTATGTTGTCAGGCTTTAAGCTGTTTACCAAACTGTTACGATGGCCCATCCGGCTGTTGGTGAAATATAAAATTGTGCCCGATAATCCGCTGCATGCGCTTGGAGTCGAGCCCGGACGGCCCTTGCTGTATATCTGCCATACTGAGTCCGCCAGCGATTTGGCAACCTTACGCCGGGTATGTCAGCAGTTACAATTACCTGATCCGCTATCGAAGGTGCAATTAGGGTCACAGCTATTACCACGAACCCTGTTTCTGGAGCAACCACACCGGCTGATCGGCGGGCGTGGCAAAACCCGGGCCCTGCAACAAGGCCAGCAATTGTTAGCCGCCCATCTGGCACAGCCTGAGCTAAGAGCGCAGTTAATGCCGGCTGCCATTTTATGGGGCCGGGCACCGGGTAAAGAGAACAGCATTAAATGGCTTATTGGCGAAGCACACTCACCAAACTGGCTGGCAAAATTACTTATTGTGCTAATTTCCGGACGCCATACGCTGGTGCGACTGAGTAAACCCGTGGATCTGCAACAAATGGCGGCCCAGTTTGGTTCCGCACCGGAAACGGCGCGTAAACTGTTACGGATGTCGCGGATCCACTTTTACCGGCAACGGCTGGCGGCAACCGGGCCCAAACTGATGCAACGTAATCAGTTATTTAATGCGTTATTGGCTTCACCGGCGCTGAAAAAGGCCATTGCCGACGAGGCCGAGACTAAACGCATCAGTTATCAGGCGGCCCAGCAGGAAGCCCGCAAGTTATTGCAGGAAATTGCCGCAGACTACCGCACCTCGACACTGCGCTTTGGCGACCGTATCCTTAGCTGGTTATGGCAAAAACTCTACTACGGTATCAAGGTAAAAAATGCCGATCAGCTGCGCGAGCTGGCACAAAAAGGGCACGAAATTGTCTATGTCCCCTGTCACCGCAGCCATATGGATTACTTATTACTTAGCTACATCATCTATCATCAGGGCCTGGTGCCGCCGCATATTGCGGCCGGTATTAATCTGAACTTCTGGCCAGCCGGTACCATTTTCCGCCGCGGTGGCGCTTTCTTTATCCGACGCAGCTTTAGTGGCAACAAGCTGTACTCAGCTGTATTCCGTGAATACCTGAGTTTGTTGTTTATCAAAGGTTATGCCGTCAAGTATTACACTGAAGGCGGTCGCAGCCGCACCGGCCGGCTGTTGCAGCCCAAAACCGGCATGCTGGCGATGACAGTACAGTCGATGCTACGCGGTATCGATCGCCCGGTCACGCTGGTACCGGTGTATCTGGGTTACGAGCATGTGATGGAGGTCAATACCTACCTTAGCGAACTGCAGGGCTCAGGTAAGCAAAAAGAATCGGTGTTTGGCGTACTGAAGGCAATCCGTAATCTGCGCGATTATGGCTATGGCTATGTCAACTTTGGCGAGCCGATTTCACTGAACCAGTATCTGAGCCAGCAAGTGCCAGCGTGGAAAAGTGAAATTAACCCACTGGAAGCACCTAAACCGCAGTGGTTAAATCCGGTGACCGGCAAGTTGTCCGAGCAGATTATGCGGCATATCAATCAGGCGGCGGCATTGAACAGCATTAACCTGATTGCCCTCTGTTTGCTGGCCAGCGATAAGCATAGCCTGACCCGGCAAGAGCTGGTGCAACAGCTGCAAGCCTATCTGACGCTGCAGCAAGCAGCACCCTATCATGCCAATGTCAGCCTGCCAGAACAAAGTGCCGAGCAAATGCTGGAGCATGCGGCCAAGATGCAAAAAATCATGCTGACGGCAGACAGTTTCGGTGAACTGGTCAGTCTAAGCCCGCAGCAAGCGGTACTGATGAGTTATTACCGGAATAATATTCTGCATCTGTTTATCCTGCCGGCCATTCTGGCTTCAGCTGTGCTCAGACAACAGCGACTCAGTTTGACTGAATTGCAAAGCCTGGCCGAACAACTGTATAGCCTGTTAAAACATGAGCTATTTTTGCAGGTGCCCTCACTGCAGCACTATATCAGGCAACTGGTGCAACAACTGCAGGCGCAGGGGTTATTAATACAGGACGGCGAAGATTATCTGGCACCACCGCAGCACAGCCGCGAATATATGATGTTAGATTTACTGGCGCACAATGCCGAACATACGCTGCAGCGCTATGCCATGGTCTTTAACCTGCTGCGGGCGCATGGCCCGCTGCCGCGCCCGGAGCTGGAGCAGCAAAGCCATCAGCTGGCGCAACGTTTACTAACCTTGCATGGCATCAATGCGCCGGAATACTACGACAAGAATCTGTTTGCCGGCTTAAGCCAGGCATTAAAACTGGAGGGTTACTGTCAGTCAGATCAGGACAACCGGTTACAGGCAACGCCAGCCTTGTCGCGGCTGGCGGCTACCGTTAACTTGCTGTTGCGTAGCGAAGTGTTACAGAGTATTCACAGCATTATGCCGGAGGCCGCAACCACTCAACCCGGCTCCTGATACTCGCGGATCACCCCTTGCTGGATAGTGGTCGCCACCAGTTTACCATCGCGGGTAAAAAACTGGCCTTGCACTAAACCCCGGCCGCCGGATGCGGCCGGGCTATCCACAGCGTAGAGCAACCAGTCATCAAAACGAAAATCCTGATGAAACCACATGGCATGGTCGATAGTGGCGACCTGCATATTTTTCGCCATAAAAGAACGACCATGCGGCTGCAAAGCAGTAGGCAGAAAGTTAAAGTCTGATGCATAGGCCAGCAGATATTTATGCACCCGCAGATCATCTGGCATGCTGCCATTGGCTTTAAACCAGACATAACGCTTTGGCGCACTGACCACCGGCGAAAACGGATTTTGAAAATCCACCGGCCGCATTTCGATCGGTTTTTCGCAGATAAACTTACTGCGTAACTTTTCCGGAATTTGCGCCGCATGCTGTTGGTAGAAATCGAGATCCGATACCAGCTGATCCGGGCCCGGTACCTGTGGCATGTTGAGCTGATGTTCAAAGCCCAGCTCCTCATCCTGGAATGACGCCGTCATATAGAAGATCGGTTTACCATACTGAATGGCACTGACCCGGCGGGTACTAAAGCTTTTGCCATCACGGATATTGTCAACTTCATAGACAATCGGCTTGCTGGCATCACCCGGGCGTAAGAAATACGAATGGAACGAATGTAATTTACGCTCTTCGGGCAGCGTTTCTTTGGCTGCCGATAGCGCCTGGCCCATCACCTGACCACCGAACACCGCCTTAAACCCCAGATCCTGACTTTGGCCGCGGTATAAGCCCAACTCTATGGTCTCAAGTTTCAGCAGTGATAATAAATTCGCAAGTACCTGACTCATACGGTAACCTTTTCCGCTAGCAAGAGGGGTTATTCTGCCGTAATTACCGGAGCCTGGCAAAATGAACTATTGGTTATTTAAAACTGAACCCAGCGAATGCAGTATTGACGATTTTGCGCGCGCACCGACAACCCCTATTGTTTGGGAAGGTGTGCGCAATTATCAGGCGCGAAACTTTCTGCGCGATGGTGTCGTGGTCGGCGATCAGGTGTTGATCTACCATTCCAGTTGCAAAGACATTGGTGTGGCCGGAATTGCGGAAGTGGTCAGAGCAGCTTATGCTGATCCCAGTCAATTTGACCCCCGTAGCCCTTATTACGATGCGAAAAGCTCGCCGCAGCAACCGCGTTGGGTCGCCGTCGATTTGCGTTTTGTAAACAAATTACCCAGACTAATAACACTGGACAAAATTAAAAGCTCGGCTAAGATGGCTGAGTTGCCTGTTGCACAGAAAGGCAGCAGATTGTCAGTGATGCCAGTTACGATACAACAATGGCGGGATCTATTAGCGTTACAATAGTCCCTCACTTAATCCTGTGTTTTGGAGCCCGTTATGCTAGCTATACAGGTACAGGAAAGGCGCCAGACGGAAAAGGACCTTAATTATTTTTGGGATCAGTTAAGTTTAGCGCAGAAATTCTCGGTCGCTGAATTGCAGCGTTATGGCTACCAGCTACAATTTGTCCGTCATTTACCGTATGGCAAGCTTGCGGTACTGGATTTTGACGGTAAGCTGGCGGCGATTGACCAGGAAGGCCAGATTGATACTGCCCCTGATATTGTCCTTCGGGGTTAGATATTAATTTCTGATACTGATTCAGTTTTCCAGATAGAAATAGATGAGAACGCCGGCTTAGCCGGCGTTCTCTTTTTATGTCCTGTTAGGAGCCGCTGAGTTGCTGCTGGATATAATTTTGTACCTGCTGTTCCAACACCGCCAGCGGTACACTGCCATTACCCAGCACGACCTGATGGAAGGCTCGGATATCAAATTTATCCCCCAGTTGCTGTTCCGCCTGTTGCCGCAACCGGCGAATGGTCAACTCACCCAGCTTGTACGACAGCGCCTGTGCCGGCCAGCTGATATAGCGATCAATTTCCGTTTGCACATTGTGCATTGATAAGGCGGTATTTTCGGCCAAAAAGTCGATCGCTTGCTGCCGGCTCCAACCCAGACTATGCATGCCGGTATCTACGACCAGCCGCGCAGCACGCCACATCTCATAGGTCAGACGGCCAAAATTACTGTATGGGTCCTGATAAAAGCCCATTTCCAGCCCCAGATACTCGGCATACAAACCCCAGCCCTCGCCAAAGGCTGAGGTGTAGAAGGTGCGTCGATAGTCCGGTAAATCGCCTTGCTCCCGCGCCAGGGAGATCTGTAAGTGGTGGCCGGGTACCGCCTCATGCAGTGTCAGAGCTTCCATTTCATACAGTGGGCGCCGGTTCAGGGCATAGGTATTCACCCAGTAGTAACCCGCCTGATCGTCACGGGCAGCACCGGAGTAGCGACCAGTCGTATATTTGGGGGCAATTTCTGCCGGCACTTCTACCACGCCATAAGGCGTGCGTGGTAATAGTTTAAAGAAGCGCGGTAACTGGGCATCGGCCCGCTTCGACAACCAGGCGGCATAACGCAGCAGCTCATCGGCTGATTGCGGGTAGAATTGCGGATCTTCGCGCAAGAACTGCACAAAATCGGCAAAGCTGCCGGTAAAGCCAAGACTATCAATTACCTGCTGCATCTCAGCACGGATCCGCGCCACTTCCGCCAGACCAATGTCGTGTACCTGCTGCGGCGTCATCTGTAGCGTGGTGTAGTGCTCCAAGCGATTTTGGTAGAACGCCGCGCCATTTGGCAAGGTGCTGGCAGCAATATCCTGGCGTGCGCCCGGTAAGTATTGCTGCACCATAAAATCGTAGAAGCCCTGAAACGCCGGATTCACCGCCGTCTCAATTATGCCGAGGGCCTGCTGCCGGAAGCTTTGCCATTCCTGCTCACTGATCAGGTCTGATTTGCGCTGTAGCGGCTGAAAAAACACGCTTTGCTCAGGCAGGGCAATATAGGAACTGATACTTTGCTCAAAACCCGCCAGCACTACCGCCGGCTGGGTAATACCTTGGTCCAGGCCCTGCTGCATCAGCGCGATCTGTTGCGCCATATAACCGGGAATCGCGGCCAACCGTTGTAAATATTGCTGGTAATCATCGACTTGCCGTAAAGCAGAGCGCTGAAAACTAAACGCCAGCGAGGTATGAAAGCCCGATTCAGAGGTCAATGGCATCAAATGCGCATTAAATTGATACTGATCGATCTCATCCGCCAGCCGATAACTCAGAATGGCGTGATTAATCTTATCCTGTTCGCTCAGCCGCGTCAGGTCAACCGCCTGTAACTGCTGCTGCAATGCCAGCCGTTGTTGTTGCCGTGCAGCCAGTGCTGCCGGCGACATATCGGTTAAGGTACCCGGTGCTGGCGTACGCAGGGCGGTTTCAGCCTGCCAAATCTGCTCAGCCAGTTGGCTAAAGCCCGGCGCCACAGCGTCCGGAGTCTTACTGGCACAGCCTGCCAACAGCAGTATCGCAGCAATCAGACTGAGGGGTTTTGCTCGTATTTGCATCAGTGATTCCCTGTTATTTTGATTTTCTTTCCTTGATTGTACCTGTCTGACCGCAAAAAAGCAGAGCACGGAACCGATTAAACCGGCACTTTATCGCTATTTTCGGCAATCTGAACTCCGGCGCACTGCGAATTTCAATACAATCACTAAATTATCTGTAAAAGATATTGCCTGTAATCTTTTATCACGTACTATAGGTTTGAAAGAATAATAAGATTGCGCTGATGGAGCCCTGATCCCTGCCATGAAGTACAAGGACACGATGCAGCAAGCTTTGGACAAAGCAACGCAGGTAGGTGCCTTTTTGCGCCATAACCAGCTTGCCGCGCATCCGACCAATTACACTGTTGCCTACGAATACATCAGTGGGAATAACGCTGAACTGTGTCAGGCGATAGAACAGAAACTGGCAGCTAAGGCCGAGTTTGACGACTTTATTATGGCGGAGCTGTACAACCGCTATTTAATGCCGGAACATCAGCAACAGGAGCAACTGTTGCAGGATGTATCAGGTATGGTCAGCCGGCTTTCCGGTTACACTGACCTCGCCGCTGAAGCCACCGAAAACTTTATCGACCAATTGGATCATACCGCCTTTAAGCTGGAGCAAGATGCCCAGCCGATGCCTCCGGCGCTGGCCGAATTGAAACAAGTCACCCTCGCCTACCGTAAACAGCAGCAACAATTGAATCAGCAACTGGTGGCGGCAAACCAGCAAAGCCATCAGCTGCGTGATGAGCTGGAACAACTAAAACAGCAACGACTGCAAGATCCTCTGACTGGCTTGTATAACAGGGTGGCGATGCAAAATCAGGTTGAGCTGTGGTTAAGCGAACAACCTGACCGACGCATCGCGGCTATTGCGGTAGATTTGGATCACTTTGCCCGTTTTAATCAGGATTATGGCGCCACCATTGGCGATATTATTTTGTCCAAGGTGGCGAAAAAAGTGCGCAGCTATGTACAGGAAAGTGGTATGCCGGTGCGCTCTGGCGGGGAAGAGTTTTTACTGCTGCTACCCGATGTAGACCTGAGAACCGCCGCCGAAATTGCCGAACAAGTCCGCAAAGGCGTTGAGAAACTGCGTTTTGTCTCCGCCCGGGATAAGAAAAGCTTACCGAAAATCACTATCTCACTGGGTGTGGCACTGTATCAGGCATCGGAAAACTGGTATCAGTTTTTATCGCGCACCAATAACGTGTTACAGCTGGCAAAACAACGTGGCCGCAATCAGGTAGCCAACGAGGCTATGCTGGCCGCTGTCTGACGGGCGTGTTGCATATTTTTTAACGGGATCCCCTCTGGTTGTTGGCTCGGCCGGCGTAATCTTTTACACTAGCGGCCTAATGTTCCCAAGCAGGCTTTGTTATGTCCGAACCTACCAATAACACCACGCATTTTGGCTTTAAATCTGTACCTAAAGAGCAGAAAGTTGCGATGGTCGCCGATGTCTTTCACTCGGTCGCCGCCAAGTACGACATTATGAATGACGTGATGTCGATGGGCATTCACCGGCTGTGGAAACGTTTTACTATTGACTGCAGCGGCGTGCGCGCCGGGCAACAGGTACTGGATCTGGCCGGGGGTACCGGCGATATTACTGCCTTATTCTCCAAACGGGTTGGTCCAAGCGGCAAGGTGGTACTGGCCGATATTAATGAGTCAATGCTAAATGTCGGCCGCGATAAACTGCGTGACCTGGGGCTGGTAAATAATATCGAATTTGTGCAAGCCAACGCTGAAGCCCTGCCCTTTGCCGACAACAGCTTCGATATTGTCTCTATTGGCTTTGGCTTACGTAATGTCACCGATAAAGATGCGGCACTGCGCTCAATGTTCCGGGTGCTCAAGCCCGGTGGTCGCCTGCTGGTACTGGAGTTTTCCAAACCAGAAAGCGAATTACTCAGTAAAGCTTATGACCTCTACTCGTTCCGCATTCTGCCTTTTATGGGCCAGTTGATCGCCAATGATAAAGAAAGCTACCAGTATCTGGCCGAGTCAATCCGGATGCACCCGGATCAGGAAACCTTAAAGCAGATGATGCAGGACGCCGGCTTCCAGGAAGTCAGTTACCATAATCTGACCGGTGGTATTGTTGCCTTACATCGGGGCTATAAATTCTGATGTTGCCGTTATTGCCACAATTGCTGTGTGCTGTGGCAGAGCGGCTCAGCCGCAAAGCGATAGCGCTGGATCCATCCTGCCTGCCCAAACTGCGTCAGCTACAAGGCAAACAGCTGGCTTTCGCCTTACGCGAGCTGAAACTGACGATAGTGGTCAGCGCCGGTAGCGATAGTTTGCTATTTAATCAACAGGACGAAACGGCCGACTGCCGGATCAGTACCGATCTGGCCAGTTTGCGCCAACTGCGCGACCCCAGCCAGTTAACCCGCCTGATCAAAGCCGATGCCCTGCAAATTGACGGCGACTTACAGCTGGCGCAGCAATATGCCAGTTTTTTCCAGCAGCTTGACCTCGACTGGCAAACCGAGCTTGCCCGCTATCTGGGGGATGCCCCCAGTCATAAATTGTTGCAGACGTTAAGCCAACTCAACAGCTACTGTAGTCAGAAATGGCAGTTGTTACAGCAAACACAGCTCGAGCTGGTACAGGATGAACTGCAATTAGTACCGGTGCGGGCAGAATACGAGCTGTTTACCCAACAGCTTAGCCAACTGCAGGGGCAGGTAGAGCAAGTCCGACGCAAAATCCAACAACTGCAGGAGTCCAGGTGCGCCTAAGCCGTTTCTATCAGATCCAGAAAACCTTGCTGCAATATGGGCTGGATGAGCTGATCCCTGCCCAGTGGCAACCCTGGTATGCCCGGGCGGCGCGGCGTTGTCTGTTCTGGTTAAAAAACCGCTATCCCGAACAGTCTGTCGCCGCCAGACTGCGTCTGGCATTGCAAAGTCTGGGACCGGTCTGGATTAAGTTTGGCCAGATGTTATCCACCCGGCGCGATTTATTACCGGCCGAGCTGGCAGACGAGCTGGCGATCTTACAGGATAAGGTCAGCCCCTTTCCTGGTGAGCAAGCCAAGGCATTAATCGAACAGGCGCTGGGACTAAGCGACATTCAGCAGCTGTTCGCCGAATTCGACATTACACCTCTGGCTTCGGCCTCGATTGCCCAGGTGCACAGCGCCCGCTTGCAATTAGCTGACGGCACCCAGGCGGCTGTCGTGGTTAAGGTGATCCGCCCGGGGATCGAAAAGCAAATCCTGGCTGATCTCGCCCTGATGGACAGCCTGGCCGTAATCGCGGCCCGCCTGTTACCCGATGGCAAACGTCTGCGGCCACGGGAAGTGGTATCGGAATATCGCAAAACCATTCTCGATGAACTGGATTTGCAACGCGAAGCAGCGAACGCTATTCAACTACGACGCAACTTTGAAGGCTCAGATTCGCTGTATATTCCTTTTGTTTACGCCGATTACAGCCGCAGTAATATTATGGTCATGGAACGGATCTATGGTATTCCGGTTTCTGATATCGCGGCACTGGAAGCGCAAGGCACTAATATGGAGCTGCTGGCAAAACGCGGGGTCGAGGTGTTTTTTACCCAGGTATTCCGTGACAGCTTTTTTCATGCCGACATGCATCCGGGGAATATCTTCGTTGCGCGTGAGCATCCGGAAAATCCAAAGTATATCGGTATTGATTGTGGCATCGTGGGTACCCTCAATGCCGAAGATAAGCGCTATCTGGCAGAAAATTTTGTCGCCTTTTTTAATCGCGATTATCGCAAGGTGGCACAGCTGCATCTGGACTCTGGCTGGGTACCCGCCCATACCAAGGTAGAAGAATTTGAAAGTGCGATCCGCACCGTCTGCGAGCCAATTTTTCAAAAGCCGCTGGCTGAGATTTCCTTTGGGCATGTGCTGCTGAATTTATTTAATACGGCGCGCCGCTTTGAAATGCAGGTCCAGCCGCAGTTGGTGCTGTTGCAGAAAACCCTGCTCTATATTGAGGGTTTAGGGCGGCAACTGTATCCGCAACTGGATTTATGGAAAACCGCTAAACCCTTTCTGGAAAACTGGGTAAAACAACAGGTAGGCTTGCCAGCGATTTGGCGGCAGGTGAAAGAGAATTTTCCGTTCTGGGCAGAAAAAATGCCCCAGATGCCGGAGCTACTGCACCGCTATCTGGAGCAAGGCCCACGGCAACAACAGGCGCTGCTGTTGCAGTTACAAGCGTTGCAACAACAACAGCAACGTGGGAAAGCGCAAATTATTAGTGCGGTGCTTGCAGCAGCCAGCTTAATCAGTGCTAGTATAGCGCTTAGCATCAATTTACCGGTACTGGCCAGCCTGTTGGGGGCCGGTGCCATCGCCCTAACGGTTAGGGCGCTGCTGCACTAGCAGCAGTCAGGCAATTCCGAGGATAAGAGCATGGGTTTTGGTGGTATTAGTATCTGGCAACTGTTGATTGTATTGGCGATTATTGTTTTGCTGTTCGGCACCAAGAAGCTGCGCGGTATTGGCTCTGATTTAGGCTCAGCCATCAAAGGATTCCGCAGCTCAATTAAAGATGAAGAGCAGCCGGAACAGCCAGCCGCCGAGCAAAAGCCACAACAGCTGCCAGAGCAGAAAAACACCGCTGCCAACAGCAACACGGTTAACACTGAAAAAGATAAAGTCTGATTATGGGCTTTTGGGAACTGCTGGTTATCGCGGTGGTCGCCCTGCTGGTGCTGGGACCGGAACGCCTGCCCGGGGCGATCCGCAGTACCGTGAAGACAGTGCGCAGTATCAAACAGTTTGGCCAGCAAATGCAGGCCGAGCTGAATGACAACCTGCGTGTACATGAGTTACATCAAAAGCTAAAAGACGCTGAGGCCAAAGGCCTGGTTAATCTGACTGCGGAGGAAACCGCAGCGCTAAAGGAGCTCACCGAAGCGGCAAATGCGGTGCGCCCGGCCAGTTCTGCTCAGGCGACACCTTTGCCAGTGCCAACCCCAGAAACTCCAGCACCAACTGCCGAAGAGACCGCTGTAAAGAATGAAAACAAAACCGGATCCTGACAGCCTGTTAGGTCACCTCGTCGAGTTACGTAACCGTCTGCTCCGCTGCGTTATTGCGGTATTAATCGTCTTTGCTGCGCTGGCTTACTTTGCGCGTGATATCTACGCCCTGCTGGCAGAACCACTGTTAGCGGTGTTGCCGGAAGGCACCAGCATGATTGCCACTGACGTTGCAGCACCCTTTTTCGCACCCTTTAAGCTGACCTTTATTGTCGCGATCTGTCTGGCTATTCCGTATATTCTATGGCAAGTCTGGCAATTTATTGCGCCGGCGCTATACAGCCGTGAGAAAAAGCTGATGGCGCCGCTGGTATTCAGCAGCACCCTGCTATTCTACGCCGGTATTGCCTTTGCCTATTTTGTGGTCTTCCCACTGATTTTCGCCTTCTTTACCAGTGTCGCGCCGGCCGGTGTCACCATTGCTACCGATATCAGCAGCTATCTGGATTTCGTGCTGAAGCTGTTCTTTGCTTTTGGCTTATCTTTTGAAATCCCGATTGCGATTCTGTTATTGATCTGGAGCGGCAGCGTAACCCGGCAGGCACTGGCCGAAAAACGCCCCTATATTATTGTCGGCGCCTTTGTACTTGGCATGTTATTAACACCGCCTGATGTCTTATCACAAACCCTACTGGCTATTCCGATGTGGCTGTTGTTTGAAGCCGGCCTTTGGCTCAGCCGTTTTTATCAGCCCAAGACTGATGAACCCTCGCAGGAACAAGAACCATGAAATTACTGTTTACGACTTCAACTTTCGCCCTGTTACTGTTAGCCAGCCCCATGCTACAGGCGCAAAGTTCGCTGGCAGCGCAATTAGAGCAGTGCCGTACCGAGCAAAATGCGTTAAAGCGGCTGGTCTGCTATGACGAAATTAATCTACGCACTGCAGGCACCGTAGCCACCCCGGCACCACAGGCCGCTGAACGCGCGCGGCAAGCCACTACTGCCACGCCAGCCACAGATAATTTCGGCAAAGAACATCGTCAGGTCGCAGCAGATCCGGTGGACCAACTCTATGCCACTGTCACCAAGCTTAGCCTGAGTCCACGTAAAGAAATGATTATTGAGCTGGATAATGGCCAAATCTGGCGTCAGAGCGGCTCTGGCCAATTCCCCCTACAAAGCGGTGAGCGCATCTATATTAAGCGTGGCATGCTGGGCGCTTTCTATCTGGGTAAAGATGGCAGCAACCGCACCCTGAAAGTGGTACGCAGCAACTAAGATGCGCTGGTTTGATGCCGGGGTAAATTTATTTAGCCCGCAATTTGCCGGTCAGGAAGCCGCTATTGTGGACGAAGCGCAGGCGGCTGGCGTAGCGCGTTTGCTGTTAATTAGCAGTGAGCTGGCAGAAAGCCAACGCAACCTGGGGTTCCGCCAGCAATATGCGAACTGCTACACCACAGCAGGCGTCCATCCGCATCAGGCAGCCCAGGTTAGTAGCGACTGGCTGGCTAGCCTGCAACAGCTGGCACTTCAGCCTGGCGTAGTCGCGATTGGCGAATGTGGCTTGGACTTTAACCGCGATTTTTCGCCGCGTCAGCAACAACAACAGGTTTTCGCCGAGCAGCTGCAACTGGCTAAACAGCTTGATAAAGCGCTGTACCTGCATGAAAGGGATGCCTTTGCTACCCAACTGGCGATGCTAAACGAGCAACAAATCAGCTATGGCATCGCGCACTGCTTTACCGGCGATCGCAGTCAGCTACAAGCTTACCTGGACCTGGGGCTCTATATTGGCATCACCGGGTGGCTCTGCGACGAACGTCGCGGTCAGGCATTACAGCAAGCCATCCACTATATTCCGGCCGATCGCTTAATTCTGGAGACCGACGCCCCCTACTTACTCCCCAGAACAGTAAGACCCAGACCAAAACGTAATACCCCGGCGTTACTGCCGGCGATAGCGGCGGAGGTCGCGCGGCTGACTGGCCGTGAGTTGGCCGAAATCGCAGCGCAAACCTATGCTAATAGCTGCCGGCTATTTCAACTTGAGGATCACTAAGTGAATACAAATCGCTATTTCCCAGCCAGCCGGCCCCGCCGGATGCGTGAACAGGACTTTAGTCGCCGCCTGATGGCCGAACACAAGCTGACAGTCGATGATCTGATTTATCCGCTGTTTATTGTCGAAGGTGAACAACAACGGGAGAGTATCGCCTCCATGCCAGGTATTGAGCGACTGAGTCTCGACCTGCTGCTTGAGGAAGCGAAAGAGCTGGTTGCTCTCGGTATTCCTGCCATCGCGCTGTTCCCGGTGGTACCGGCAGCGAAGAAGTCATTAAACGCTGAAGAGGCCTGGCAGCCGGATGCGCTGGTGCAACGGGCGGTAAAACTACTGAAACAGCAGGTTCCGGAACTGGGCATTATCACTGATGTGGCCTTGGATCCTTTTACTACCCACGGTCAGGACGGCATCATTGATGATAACGGTTATGTGCTAAATGATATCACCACTGAGGCACTGGTGAAGCAAGCACTGTCACATGCTGCTGCCGGTGCCGATATCGTTGCGCCCTCGGATATGATGGATGGCCGGATTGGCGCTATCCGCGAGGCGCTGGAAGACGCAGGCTATGTTAATACCCGTATTCTGGCTTACTCGGCGAAATACGCGTCCAGTTACTATGGCCCCTTCCGTGATGCGGTTGGTTCTGCTGGCAACCTCAAAGGTGGTAATAAAAAAACCTATCAGATGGATCCGGCTAACAGCAACGAAGCCCTGCATGAAGTAGCGCTGGATCTGGAAGAAGGCGCCGATATGGTGATGGTCAAGCCGGGTATGCCTTATCTGGATATTGTACGGCGGGTAAAAGACGAGTTTGGCGTGCCCACTTTTGCCTATCAGGTCAGTGGTGAATATGCGATGCATATGGCAGCCATTCAAAATGGCTGGCTGGCTGAACAACCGGTGATTATGGAGTCGTTACTGGCATTTAAACGCGCCGGCGCCGATGGCATCCTGACCTACTTCGCCAAGAAAGTTGCGATCTGGTTAAAACAGGGCGCCTGAGGCCGGCGGCGCCTCTGCCACGCAGCAGGCGCCCGGCAAAGCCCGCTTAATTGATACTCAGCTGCCAACCCGCTTGTTGCTGGTACTGGATTTCCTGTTCCAGCTCGGCACGCATCAAAGGGTGTTGTTCCAGCCAACCGTTCGGTAACACCAGTTCCAGGCTTTCTGCCTTAGCGCTGATCGAGACCTGAGGCAGGGCCTCATGTCGGCGTCGCATCGACAATATCACCGCCAGGCGCAGGATACGGGTCAGACGCACCGCCAGCACCACTGATGTCATCGTTTGCCGGGCCAGTACTTCAGGCATGATTTCGGCGCGATGATTATGTACCAGAGCCATTAACAACTGCTGCTGTGCGCGGGTAAAGCCGGGTAAGTCGGAGTGGCTGATAATATAGGCACCATGATGGTGGTGGTTTTTGTATTCGATTAACAGGCCAAGTTCATGCAACAAGGCACTGCACCGCAGCATGCTCAGGCCTTCAAACTTCTGCAGATCCCAGCGACTTTGTAATTGCGCCGCCAGTTCCAGTGCCATCTCAGCTACCCGCTGCGCATGCTGCTGGTCAATAAAATAGCGGACCATCAGACTGTTTACGGTACGGTGCCGGACATTGGCATCCTGCAGTTGTGGCAGCATACTGTACAATATACCCTCACGCAGCGCTCCGCCAGACAATGTCATGCCCTGAATATCCAGCTGCCGGAACAGGGCAATCAGAATGGCTAAGCCGGATGGAAATACCTGCTTGCGTTCCTGCGCCAGTCCAACCAGGTTTAGCTGCGGCAACTGGCCACAGGCCATCACCTGCTGCAAGATATCATCCAGCTTTTGCAGGGTAATCACTTCGTCTTTACCCTGAGCCACCAGCATTTCCTGTACCGCCTGCACTGTGCCCGATGCGCCCACTGCCAGCTGCCAGCCGGCCTGCCGGAACTCGATGACAATAGGCTGAATTTGTTGCTCAGCCGCAGCTATCGCCGCCAAAAAGTTTTCTTCGCTCAGTTGCTGATCGCTGAAATAGCGTTCCAGGTAGGTGACACAGCCCATATTTAAACTGGCCAGCTGTTTCGGGCTAAAGCCCTGACCAATCACCACCTCGGTACTGGCGCCACCAATATCAATCACCAGGCGACTGCTGTCGCTGTTGGAGGTATGGGCCACGCCCAGATAAATGATGCGGGCTTCGTCCTCGCCGCTAATCACCTCGACTTTTTGCCCTAAAATGGCTTCGGCCTCGGTTAAAAAGCTGCTGACATTGCGCGCCAGGCGCAAAGTCGCGGTGCCAACGATACGGATATTCTGACTGGGGATGTCCTGCAGGCGCTCGGCGAAAAGGGCCAGGCACTCCCAGCCACGTTTCATTGCTTTATGACTGAGCACCAAGCTGTCGTTTAAACCGGCCGCCAGCCTGACCTTGCGTTTGACCCGGCCAATCACTTGCACCGAGCCGCCGACCACCTTGACCATCAGCATATGAAAGCTGTTGGAGCCAAGATCGATCACCGCATAGATATCACTATGCGGTGAAGGCGTAGCCACTTTGGCTGCGGTGAGATCAGGGGCGATTACGCGGGGCTCTGGCGCCATGGCTACTGCGTCCACTATGGCTGCGACCACCACTGCGGGCCTGGCCCGGGCGGCGTCTGACCCGCGGTTTTGGCGGGGTAAGATCGGTCAGCAAGGCATCCACGTCGTACTGGGTAACCGGGATCGGATGCTTGATATAGTCTTCAATCGCCGTCAGATTTAACGCATAACGTTCGCAGGCAAAACTGATCGCTTTACCACTCTCGCCAGCGCGACCGGTGCGGCCAATGCGATGTACGTAGTCTTCGCAGTCATCTGGCAAATCGTAGTTAAAAACATGGCTGACTTTCGGGATATGTAAACCACGGGCGGCAACATCGGTCGCCACCAGGATATCCAGTTTGCCGGTAGTAAAATCATCGAGGATTTTCAGCCGCTTTTTCTGGATCACGTCACCGGTTAATAAGCCAACCCGGTGACCATCGGCGTCTAACCAATGATAGACATCTTCACAGGCATGCTTGGTATTGGCAAACACAATGGCTTTATCCGGCCATTCTTCTTCCAACAGCGTTAGCAACAGCGGCATCTTATGTTCATGCGCCGGATAGAACAGTTCTTCACTGATCCGGCTACCAGTCATTTCTTCCGGCGCGATATGGATATGTACCGGCTGATTCATCTTCTCAAACGCCAGTTCCTGTACCTTGTACGACAGGGTGGCAGAGAATAATAGACTTAAGCGTTCGGTCGCCGGCGGCATCCGGTTAAACATAAAGCGGATATCTTTGATAAAGCCAAGATCAAACATCCGATCTGCTTCATCCAGCACCACCACCTGAATTTGCGACAGGTCGTACAAACCTTGTTTCAGGTAATCGATCAGCCGGCCGGTGGTACCAATTAAAATATCTACACCCTGCTCCAGGGCCTGGCGTTGAGAATCATAGCCCTCGCCCCCATAGATCAGACCAAGCCGCAGGTTGGCTTTTTGCGCCAGCATTACGGCATCATTATGGATCTGAACGGCCAGTTCGCGCGTAGGAGCCATAATAATAGCCCGCGGTTGGCCTGAGCCTTTTGGCGCATGGGTCAGCAGATGGTGAAAGGTCGCCGTCAAGAAAGCCAGGGTTTTACCCGTACCTGTTTGCGCTTGACCGGCAATATCTTTGCCAGCTAACGCCAGGGGTAAACATTGGGCCTGAATTGGCGTACAATAACCGAAACCTTGCGCATTCAAAGCATCAAGAACCTGGGGTGCCAATGCGAAATCGGCGAATTTATGCGATGTTAAGTGTGTTTTATTCATACCTGCCTAGCATAACTGTTACGCTTGCAATAAGAAACAGCCGCGATTAAATTGATAATAGATATTTGCAGTGTAACTGCACAGCCTGAACGGAGAAATAGATGAGCGAACATATTTTACAGGTTTCTGACGACAGTTTCGAAACTGACGTGTTAAAAGCAGAAGCGCCGGTACTGGTAGACTTCTGGGCAGAGTGGTGTGGGCCTTGTAAAATGATCGCGCCAATCCTGGATGATGTCGCAGCTGAATACGCCGGTAAAGTGACTGTTGCTAAGGTCAATATCGACCAGAATCCGAACACACCACCTAAGTTTGGTATTCGTGGTATTCCAACCCTACTGTTATTCAAAAACGGTCAGGTTGCAGCAACCAAGGTCGGTGCGCTGTCAAAAACCCAGTTAAAGCAGTTCCTGGATAGCAATATCTAAGCACAGTACGAAAAAAGGCGTATTTTTATACGCCTTTTTAAATTGTCTGCTGGACGCAGTCATTATCAGCTGCTATTGTGTGCAATAGCAAAAGTCCTGAACCACGCTTGTCTGTCGAAAAAACCAACTTCAATCCCTTATTTTTATCGAACCGATAAGCTTTTACTCTGTTTTTACCAACAAGAACCCATCAAATATGCATTTAACAGAACTGAAACTGAAGCCAATTAGCGAACTGGTTGAGCTGGCTGAGTCTATGGGCCAGGAAAATATGGCCCGTCTGCGCAAGCAAGACATCATTTTCGCCATCCTGAAAGCCCATGCCAAAAACGGTGAAGAAATTTACGGTGATGGCGTACTGGAAATTCTACAGGACGGCTTCGGTTTTCTGCGCTCCTCTGACAGCTCTTATCTGGCCGGCCCGGATGATATCTATGTCTCGCCGAGTCAGATCCGCCGTTTTAACCTGCGTACCGGTGACAGTATTTCAGGTTTGATCCGGCCACCAAAAGAAGGTGAGCGTTATTTCGCGCTGTTAAAAGTCAGCGAAGTGAACTTCGGTAAACCAGAACAAGCCCGCAATAAGATCCTGTTTGAAAACTTAACGCCGCTGCATGCCAATTCGCGCCTGCGGATGGAGCGGGGTAATGGCAGCCGTGAAGATATCACGGCCCGGGTATTAGATCTGGCAGCGCCGATTGGCCGCGGTCAACGCGGTCTTATTGTAGCCCCGCCGAAAGCCGGTAAAACCATCTTATTACAGAATATTGCACAGTCGATTGCCGCCAACCACCCTGAGTGTGTGCTGATGGTCTTACTGATCGATGAGCGTCCGGAAGAAGTCACCGAGATGCAACGCCTTGTAAAAGGTGAAGTGGTGGCCTCGACTTTCGATGAACCAGCCAGCCGCCACGTCCAGGTTGCGGAGATGGTGATTGAAAAAGCCAAGCGCTTGGTCGAACACAAAAAAGATGTGATTATCCTGCTCGACTCAATTACCCGTTTAGCCCGTGCTTACAACACCGTGATCCCAAGCTCCGGCAAAGTATTAACCGGTGGTGTTGATGCCAACGCCCTGCATAAACCAAAACGCTTCTTCGGTGCCGCCCGTAATGTGGAAGAAGGTGGCAGCCTGACCATTATCGCGACGGCACTGGTTGATACCGGCTCGAAAATGGATGAGGTTATCTACGAAGAGTTTAAAGGTACCGGTAATATGGAATTACACCTGTCGCGCAAAATTGCTGAGCGCCGGGTATTCCCTGCTATCGACTTTAACCGCTCTGGTACCCGCCGCGAAGAGTTATTGGCGTCACCGGAAGAGCTGCAAAAAATGTGGATTTTACGCAAGATCCTCAATCCAATGGATGAGACAGATTGCATGGAGTTCCTGATCGATAAGCTGTCGATGACCAAAACCAACGATGAGTTTTTCGAAGCGATGAAGCGGCAGAAATCTTAATTCTGTCTGCAGCAAACAAAACCGGCTTTATGGCCGGTTTTTTTCTGCCATTTGCTGCTTCAACTGCAGAAATTTCGGCAGCAAAATTTGTCTGGCGTTCTGATCCAGCCAGTAAAACAGCAACTCCTGAAAATCATCAGCCTGCCACAATACCGGCAATACCTGATTGATTTCCGTGATCAGCTGCTGACTCAGCGGATGCTTATTGCAAGTGATATAGGACACCGAGTAAGGCGAAGCACCAAGCAGCGCGGCGCTGGCAATATCGCTGGTATAAGCCAGGTTACGCTGATAAAACTGCATCCGTTCAGGATATTCAATGACATAATCGATACGTCGGGAATGCAGCAGCGCTGCCGCATTCAATTCACTGCTAAACTCTGTCGCCAGCAGATTGCTGCCTTGCTGGCCTATCGCCTGTAGCATCACCTCGGGATAATACCTGTTGGGTTGATAGGCGCCAATCAGCTCCGGATGCTGTGCCAGCTTATTAATATCCAACGTCAGATCGCTTTCAACATAGTCGGCGACCATGCTAGTACTAACATAATTTACCGCGAAGCCCGGGCCGATCGCCACCGGCAAAGAGTAATAACGGGTACTGGCCCGCTCCTCGGTATACAACGAGCCCGCGATACAGATAATTTCGTCGCTGCGCTGAAAATGCGGCTCAATTCGCCCCAGACTGATTAAGCGGCTTTGATGCTGATACTGCGGCAGTAAGGCCGCCAAGCGCTTAAGTAACAGATCAAAGGTGCCCTTACCCAGATGTGGCCCTTCCAGGATCTGGTGCGGTGCCCAATCTGTTTGTAACCAGACCACAGTAGGATTGCCCGCCGCAGCAGCTGCGGGCAATATTGAGGTCGCCACCAGATAAAACGCACTACTTAACACTAAAATTCCCTCTTGTGTTATCAGGGCGGATGCTGCAGAAATTCTGCAGCCTTTCGGTTAGCCGATAACCTGATGCAATAATGGGTAACTGACAGCGGCACCAAACTGACAGGCCGCCAGATATTCCGCTTGTGCTACAGCGGCAGCCTCGCTAGTCGCTGCATGCACCATCGCAATCGGCTCGCCGGCGCTAACCTCAGTGCCCGCGGCAACAATGTTGCTAAAACCCACTGCCGGATCAATTTGTTGTGCCGGGTGTGAGCGACCGCCGCCCAAACGTACCACCGCCATCCCCAAGCCAACGGTATCAGTATAGACCAGTTTACCCGTTTGCGGAGCCAGTACCGGAACAACCACCGGCGCCTGCACCAGATAGTTATCAGGCCGCTCCAGTAAATCTGCCGGCCCACCCAAGGCACTAACCATTTTGGCAAAGATTTCAGCGGCTTTACCACTGCTCAGACTATATTCCAGCGCAGCGATGGCGGCGGCCTTATCCTGATAGCGTTTACCGAGTAGCAACATATTGGCACCCAGCTCCAGCGTCAGCTGGTGTAACCGTGGTTCGCGGTATTTGCCGGTCAGATAATCCAGTGTTTCCACCACTTCCAGCGCATTACCGGCGGTGGTACCGAGGATCTGATTCATATCAGTAATCAGCGCCCGGGTGGCGACACCGGCGCCAGTTGCGGTGTTAACAATACTGTGAGCTAAGGCACTGGCATCCTCTGCCGTGGCCATAATGGCACCGTTACCGACTTTGACATCCATCACCAGTGCATCCAGCCCCTCAGACAGTTTTTTCGATAGAATCGAGGCCGTAATCAACGGAATAGACTCTACTGTCGCCGTCACATCGCGAATACCATAGAGCCGGCGATCTGCCGGCGCCAGTTCACTGCTCTGGCCGACAATGACACAGCCCAGCTCAGGTAACAGCTGGCGAATTTTCGTCAGGGGTTGCGTACAGCTATAGCCCGGTATAGCTTCCAGTTTATCGACAGTACCACCGGTGTGCCCGAGGCCGCGCCCGGCAATACTGGGCATAAAGGCGCCACAGGCCGCAACCATCGGCGCCAGCATCAGGGTCACCTTGTCACCGACGCCGCCAGTACTGTGTTTATCCACCACCGGACCATTCAGGCCCGGCCATTGTAATACAGTACCGGAGTCGCGCATTGCCAGCGTCAACGCCACCGTTTCCGGTACCGTCATGCCATTTAAATAAATCGCCATTGCCAGCGCCGCAGCCTGGCTATCGCTAAAGCTGTCGTCGGTCAGCCCCTGCACAAACTGCCGGATCTCGGCTTCGTTTAACACGCCACCATTGCGCTTACGTTTAATAATTTCCTGTGGAATGGCCATTTATACATCCTTTTCAATTTTTGTGCTGGCTGCCAGATAGGTTGGCGTAAACGCATCCGGCAATAATTGCTGCAAACTCCAGCTCTGTTGCTCGCCTAAATGATTACAACTGGCGATCGGACTGTCTGGTAAAAAGAATTCGGCGATCACCTGCCGGCAAATACCGCAGGGCGGTGTAAGTTTCGTTTGCGGGGTATATACCATTAACGCCTGAAAGCGACGTTGGCCGGCCACCACGGCGGCGGCGATGGCATTACGCTCGGCGCAAACCGTACCGCCGTAGGAAGCGTTTTCAACATTACAGCCGGTGAAGATCTGACCATTTTCAGCCAGTACTGCCACACCAACCGGAAACTGACTATAGGGCGCATAAGCCTGCGCGGCGGCATCTTTGGCAGCCTGTTGCAGGGCTGCCCAATCGAGTTGTTTCACTATTTGAAACCCGGTTAACCAATGGGCATATAGTGTTGCCGCGAATCCGTCGCCGGTCAAGCCCTGCTTACGCGTGCCGCCAGCAGCCGACAAAACACGAGCAGGGTCAGCAATAACCAGAAACTGGCCAGTGGCACCAGCCAGAACGCATTAACGATGCCGGCTTGTTCGGCCCAAAGCCCGGTTAGTAGTCCGGCAAACTGGAAACCAACCGCACTGCCAATGCTGGCAATACCGGACAATACCGGGCCATTGTCACTATCCAGATCCATCACCGTAGCCAGCATCAACGGGAAAATGGCGCCAATCCCCAGACCTAGCAGTAGATTGCCCAACCCCAATAGCCCGACTGTCATACCCAGCTTTACCAACAAAGCACCACTGACGGTCAGGATACCTAACAACAGTAACAACTGGCTTGCCGTTAGCCAACGCAGCAAGAGCGCAAAGCCCAGCCGGCTCAGCACCATACCGCCGGTAAGCCAGGCCAGCAGTAACCGGCTTTGCTCTGCCTGTAAACCGAGGCCGGTTACCGCATAGCTGACAAACCAGTTACCCTGGCCCCACTCCGCCGCGCCATAACCAATCATCACCAGTAGTAGCAGTAAAAACAGTGGCTGGCGTAATAATGCCGTGTAAGACAAACTTCTGGCGCCGCTGCGGCTTGGCTGCGCCAAAGCCGGTAATCGTGCTGCCGCCCAATAGCTGTAACAGGCAATAACAAGCAGGCCAAAAGCAAGGATCCGTAACGGCCAGCGCCAGTCATCCAGGTAGCGGAACAGCAGTACCACCCACAGGGGCGCGGTAAGGGTGCCAAGACTAAACATAAAGTCCATCAGTCCCATCATCGCCGCCCTGCGGTTAGCAAATAAGCGGGCGATCAACGTATGGCCAATGGTAAACATAATGGAATAGGTCATGCCAATCAGGGTGATCAACAACAGCAAATAGCGCCAGTCGTTAACCAGCGAGATCAGTAGTAACCAACAGGCGGATAACAGCGCCAGTGCCGCGAACAGCTTTAAAAACTGAAACTTCTGCGCATACTTACCGCCCAGCACGGCACCGAGTATGGTGCCAACCGACATCAGACTAAAGAACAAACCGCTAAGGCTTTTCGATAGCGCCAGCTCTGCCGCCAAATCAGGCAGCAGCAAGCCCCACAGAATAATCAGGTTACCGAGGATAAAGAAACCGCTAAAGATCACGGCAGTCGGTGCAGCACGCGACATCGCTAAACTCCCTGTGCCAGCTTACCGCAGCTGCGGTGTGGCACTAACGTAATTCGAAAGCATCGGCATCCAGCGCCGCCGGAAACTGCTGCCGGAACTGCTGTAACGCCGCCAGATCGGCCTCGGCATAAAGGATGCCGCTCTGCTCAGGCGCCAGCTCAGCCAGCGGCTGCCCCAGATAATCGACAATCAGGCTATCGCCGCGGTAATTAAGACCATTAGCATCCTGCCCTACCCGGTTGCAGCCAAACACATAGGCCTGATTTTCAATCGCCCGCGCCTGCAATAATAACCACCAGGCGCGGCTGCGCGGCGCCGGCCAGTTTGCGACATAGATTATGGCATCGTAATCGCCCAGATTGCGGCTAAAAACCGGAAAGCGCAGGTCATAACACACCTGCAATAAGATACGCCAACCTTGCCAGTTAACAATTACCCGCTGCTGTCCGGCAGCATAAGCCTGATGCTCACCGGCCATGCGGAATAAATGGCGTTTATCATAGGACTGTACCACACCATCCGGGGTGACAAAATACAGCCGGTTCACATAGTGCCCGTCAGCGGTGCGAACCGCCAGCGAACCGGCAATGGCACTTTGATAGTGCGCCGCCTGCTGTTTAAGCCAGCTTAGTGCCGGCCCGGGCTCATGCTCGGCGATACGGGCACTGTCCATACTAAAACCACTGGCAAACATTTCCGGCAATACCAGCAAGTCTGCGGCCGGGGCGGCGGCCAGTTGCCGCGACAGCGCCTGCAGGTTAGCCGCAGTATCCTGCCATACCAGTTCGGTTTGCAGCATCGCTACCCTTAGCTTGGGTGCCATCACAGCCGGCATAACACCTCCGCGGCCTGAGCCAGTGTCGTATCCTGCTTGGCAAAACACAGCCGGATTATCCGTGCATTGGACCCATGCTGATAAAATACCGACAGCGGGATCGCCGCCACTTTATGCTCGATGGTCAGATAACGGCAAAAACTGAGGTCATCCAGCTCTGGCGCAATGGCGCTATAGTCCAGCAGCTGAAAATAAGTACCCTGACAAGGTAACAAACTGAACCGACTACCGCTTAACGCCTGGCGGAACTGATCGCGCTTGTGCTGGTAAAACCCCGCCAGCACGGTCACCTGCTGCGGCTGTTCGCGCAGCATCCCGGCGATCGCATATTGCGCCGGCGTAAAACTGGAGAAGGTGACATACTGATGAATTTTCCGAAACTCTGTCATCAGCCCGGCTGGCGCCACGGCATAACCGAGTTTCCAGCCGGTAACATGAAAGGTTTTACCAAAGGATGACACAATAACCGAACGTGCCGCCAGTTCCGCAAAACAATTCGCGCTCAACCGCGGTGCCGCATCGTACACCATATGCTCGTAAACTTCGTCACTAAGACAATACAGGCCATGCTGGGTAACCAAGTGCTGCAAGGCCAGCCAGTCTGCATGGCTAAATACCATTCCGGTTGGATTATGCGGGCTATTGACGATGATCAACTTGGTACGCGGCGTGAGCCGTGTCGCCACCTGCTGCCAGTCAACCCGATAATCCGGCGCCTCTAAACGCAAATGCACCGGTACACCACCGGCCAACTGAATAGCCGGGCTATAGCTGTCGTATGCCGGGTCAAACAGGAGTACCTCGTCACCCGGCTGCACCAGCATCTGGATCGCGACAAATAAGGCTTCAGTAGCACCGCTGGTGACGGTGATCTCGCTGCTCTCATCCAGCTTGCGGCCATAACAACGTGCGGTCAGGGCCGCAATTTGCTGCAGTAGCAAGGGTACACCTGGCATCGGCGCATATTGGTTTAAGCCTGCGCTACTGTGCCTGGCCAACGCGGTCAAAAGCAGGCTATCGGCGGCAAAATCGGGAAAACCCTGCGATAAATTAATGGCTTGCTGCTCTGCCGCTAACTGCGACATCTGACTAAAGATGGTGGTGCCCACCGCGGGTAACTTGGAAACTATCGACATAAGGGCTGAAAAAGTTGCGAAAACCGGCATCAATGCTATCATTTGGCAGGTTTCAAGTATAGACATCTAAACGCTCAAGCGTATAAACGCCTTAATGGTTAAAATATTTAACCGCGTCAGGCAATAAATAGCGACGAATCGCAGCGAATAACCAGGTCAGTAGCATGAATAATACAGCCCATGTGCATCAGCTTAACCCTAACGCCATTGCGCTCTGCAGCCTTGGCCGCTGGATCGCCAGCCGGCATTGGGTGCCCGCCACCGGCGGTAATTTCTCCATTCGTCAGGGCGAAAACAGCGCTCTGGTCACCGCCTCCGGCAAAGATAAAGGCGAACTCAGCCCGCAAGATCTGCTGCCGGTAAGCTGGCAGGATGAACAGCTGTCCAGTCCACACGGAACGCCGTCAGCAGAGACGGCCTTGCACGCCGAATTGTACCGGCTGGATCCGGCCATTAAAGCAGTGCTGCATACCCACTCAGTACATGCCACGGTATTTTCGCGTCTGGTGCAGGCCGACAGCTATCTGTTTAGCGGCTACGAGATGCAAAAAGCCATCACCGGCATTAAAAGTCACCAGCAGTTATTGCCACTGGCGGTATTTGATAATACGCAGGATATCCCGGCCCTGGCGAAACAGCTGCGCCAACGCTGGCAGCAAAAACCCTTGCCGTTTGCACTACTGGTACGCGGCCATGGTCTTTATGCCTGGGGCCATAGCCTGGAGCAGGCAAAAAGGCATTTGGAGGGTTGGGAATTTCTTATACACTGCGAACTGGAACGTATTAAATTAACAGGCTTACCGTGAACTACCGCGCCATTATTACCGATATTGAAGGCACCACCAGCCGCATCAGCTTTGTCACTGACATCTTGTTTCCGTACGCCAAAGCGCATCTACCGGCCTTTATTCAGCGTGAGCAACAGCAGCCGGCGGTGGCAGCAGAACTGGATGCCATCCGGCGCCTGCTGGGCCAGCCGGCCGCCAGCACCGACGATTGTATTGCCGCCCTGCTGGACTGGATCGCTGCCGATAAAAAACTGACACCGCTAAAAACCCTGCAAGGCATGGTTTGGCAGCATGGTTATCAGCAAGGCCATTTTCAGGGCCATATTTATCCTGATGCCGCCGCGCAACTGCGCCACTGGCAACAGCAGGGCATCCAACTTTATGTATACAGCTCCGGCTCAGTGCAGGCGCAACAGCTGCTGTTCCAGTACAGCGAGGCCGGTGATCTGCGGCCGCTGTTCAGCGGCTACTTTGATACCCGCATCGGCGCTAAGCAGGAGATCGCCAGCTATGCGGCTATCCTGCAGCATTTACAGCTACCGCCCAATCAGGTGCTGTTTTTATCCGATGTAGCAGCCGAGCTCGACGCCGCCGCTAAGCTTGGCATTGCCACAGTGCAACTGATCCGGGAGCAGCAAGCGCCCAGCCAGCACCAGCGGGCCGAAAATTTTTATCAGATTGAGGTGCAATAAGAGGTGGAAAGTTAGATGAGCCGTTTACAAATCTTCGACCTGAGCCAGCCCCAGCAAGCGCGATTTAGCAGTAGCGACGCCGCTGAGATCGCCGCGAAATTGCAGCAACAAGGCATTCGCTTTGAACAATGGCAAGCCGCAGCCCCAGTCAGCGCCAGCAGCAGTAGCGAACAGGTGCTCTCAGCCTATGCCGCCGATATCAGCCGACTAAAAGCAGAGCAAGGCTATCAGACCGTGGACGTGATTTCGCTGCACCCGGCGCATCCGGATAAGGACGCGCTGCGGCAGAAGTTCCTGGATGAGCATATCCATAGCGAAGATGAAGTGCGGTTTTTTGTCCGTGGTCAGGGCTTGTTCTGCCTGCATTTAGGTGAGCAGGTCTATCAGGTGTTGTGCCAGCAGAATGATCTGATCAGTGTGCCGGCCAATACCCCGCATTGGTTTGATATGGGCAGCGCCCCGGATTTTACCGCTATCCGGTTGTTTAATAACCCTGCGGGTTGGGTGGCGCACTTTACCGGCACCACTCTGGCCCGACAATTTCCGCTGTTAGATTAGGCGACAAGCCGCTACCAGACACCATTTTGCCGCAGTAGAATGCTGCAAAATGGTGCAACACTGATAAAAGGGCTAGATAAGCTAGCTTAACCAACTGAAAGTAAATCACTTTTAATTATGGTTTAGCTCTTGCATTAATTTTGTCATACTAGTTTCCTATACTTCGCGTTGATGCTGATACCCGGGTAAGTTGATATGTCTTTGCAAACACCGCTGCGAGGCTTGCGCTGTTTCTGTGTTGCCGCAGAATGCCTTAGCTTTAAAGAAACGGCGAAACAGCTGTACCTGACGCCATCTGCGGTAAGCCATCAGATCAAACAGCTGGAAGATAACCTGAACCTGAGTTTATTTGAGCGCAAAACCCGCGCCATTGAATTAACCGAAAGCGGTAAACAGTTTTATCACGCCATTAAACCGCTGCTGGAGCAACTTAGCCAAACCATTAACCAGTTTAGCCAGGTAGAGCGTACCAAAGAAGTCAGTATCTCGATGCCGGAGTTCTTTGCCAGTGAGCTCTTTGTTCCGCGCTTGCGCGGCTGGTCAGAGCAATATCCGAATATTAACCTAACGCTGGAAACGGTGAAATCGCGCCGTGAGACCCCCAAATATACCGATGTGTCGGTGGTGCTATCCGGCAAAAAGCCGCAGGATGTGCTGTCTTACGATCTGTTCCCCATTAGCTATATCCCGGCCTGTAACCCCAGTTTGTTTCAAAAGCTGCATGGCAAAGGCTACCGGGTGCTGGAGAAAACACCGCTGATCCTGCATCAGGCGCGGCCCACAGCCTGGCACCAATGGGCGGAGCGGGTGGGTTATCATCAGTTTCAACCAAAACAAATTATTCAACTGGACAGTATGTTTAGTGTGGCCCGGGCAGCGCAGCAAGGTCTGGGCGTGGCGCTTATCCCGATGCCGATCAGCCATGCCTGGTTTAGCAGCGGCGCCCTGGTCAAGCTGTTTGAACAGGATTTACTGAGCCGCGACCGTTACTATCTGGTGCAGCATAATGAGGATCCGGAGCGGCCGGAAATTAAGCTGTTAATAGACTGGGTACTGCAAAGCTTTAATACCCCGGAAGTAGCGCTGCAACCCGCGAGCTAACGGCATTTTCCGCCACTTTTCACTGAAGCAAAGTTCCGCCTCCATAGATGAATTTTTTTAACCTGTCAGGTGTTTTTTTATCGTTTGTACAGCTGTTTGGTACGGCTTATAGTTTACCCGTGTTCGAGATTCGAATACAGCGGTTAAAGTTGTTGAAGGGTGTAACCTACCCTTACCTGTCTACCTTGTCTTAGCCCGATTGAATAAATCGGGCCTTTTTTTGTCTGTTTAATACCGAAATCATTATTCTGGCTTGCGCCAACAACCTGTACCGCTATACAAAACAGTCTCCGCAACTCTAGAAACTCAAGCTCACGGCCAAATCAGCGAGTTTATATAGTAACTTAGCGACACAGAAATCGCGGCTGAAATGGCTGGTAAAGCCGCTGCTAACATATTTTTCCAACCCTTGTCATATTCAGGCAGCGGGGCGAATAATTTCACGCCAAGGCGTCGTTTGATCAGCCAGGCCAAACTGAAACTGATAACGACAATTAATGCAAAGAGTGTGAACAATTCCATTGCAATCCTCCATTGCTGCTAAACTCAGCATGCGGATTTTGGCTTAGTTTTGCCGTGTTGTAAGCAATAACTGCGCTAACTCCGGGCCCAGCTGCTCAGTCAGTAATTGCCGGTAGCGGGCACTATTTAAGTAGCCGCCCTCTGCACTAAAGAATGCCTCCAGTAAGCTGGCCCAATCATTATTGTGCGGCATAATAAAACCGAAAGTCTCCCCGGTTTCTGCCGCTATCGGATGATCGCGCAGCGGCATACCGGCTTCACGGGCGCGCCAGTAATTATAGGCATCCACATAGGCATAATATTGACCACTGGCAACCTTGGTTAATAGCTCAGGATTACTGCTAACCTGGTGCACTAGCGCATTGGGCTGATATTGATCGCGCAAGCGGTTTATTCGTTGTTCATGCAGGGTGCCGCTAAATGCCAACGGTTGCAGAGCCGCAAAATGTTCAGGAAAAGCCGGCCATGCTGGCAAAGCAGGGATATCCTGATGGCTGATCAGGGCTGCGATATTGTGCAGATAAGGCGGTGAAAAGGCTAACTCTTGTTTGCGTGGCTCAGTAATGGTGACATTGCCCAGGCCAAAGACGCCGCCTTGCGCCTGCACAATACGCCGGTAAAAACGCTGCCAATCCGTTTCGGCAACAAAATTAAGCTGCAGCCTCAGATTATGCTGTTGCTGCAGCCAGTTCGCAAAGTCCCGGATAATTTCGACACTCACCCCGGTTAGCTCACCTTGCAAATTGGTGTAAGCAAAGCCTTCTGCAGGCACATATAACACCGTCAGTTGGGCTGTTTGTCCCGGCTGTAACTCCTGATAAAGATCCCCGCGATCACTGGTCGCCGCCAGCGGGCTGATCGCAAAAAGTAACAGCAGGCTTAGTATGGCCTGACTGCAAGCCAGCTTACTCCTGACAGCCTTACTGATAGCAACCTTATTGACAACAAATAGTGCAGCGGCTTTAAACACGCAAGCTTCCTTAGTTTACTCAACCTCTAGTCAGACAGATAATACTCAACTGTGGTCACTACGCGTACCTTTTTAATATGGGGTGTATTGGCATCCCGGTCGCTAATCGAAAACTGCCCCTGCGAAGCGGTTTTGATTTTGCCCAGCTGGCTTTGTGAATCCTGCGCAAATTTTAACGCCACTTCGCGCGCCTGTTTGGTCGCTTCCTCAATCATCTGTGGCTTTAGCTCATTCAGTGCCGTAAAGCTGTATTCCACCCGGTTCTGGTAGGGATCCTGATTAAAGACAATACCCTGGCGCCCCAGTTGCCCGATAGCACTGATTAAGCCGCGGATTTTTGCCACATCCTTACTGTAAACCGTTAGTGTTTGGCTGGCGATATAGCGAAACTCAGCCCGATCGCCTTCACCATACTGCTGCGCTTTTTTATCAATCACATTAGGCGCGGCACGGCTGATGGCACTGGCCTCCACGCCGCCCTGTTGCAAAAACGCCGTAATTAGGCCGCTTTGCTGCTCCAGGGTTTCAAATAAGCTGCCCAGCTGATTATCGGCCACCGTAAACTGGATCGGCCAAATTACGGTATCGGCTGCCACTTCCTGCTCGGCCAGGCCTTTTACATTCACCACCCGCTCGTATTCTTTAAATTTTACCGCCATTTGCTGCACCAGAAATCCCAGTGCCGCCAGCCCGAGGATCAGGCTAAAACCCAGTATTGTTGCTGCCTTGCTTTGCATCTTCATTCTCCTTATTGCCAGCACCCTACTGCAACACCGGCATACTGTGCGACTTGAGTGATTAACGCCAACTTAATAGTTTAGTTGCTGCAGCACACCATCAGCAATTTGCTGCTGGTTATATACCCCGCTATCCAGTACCCAGCCGGTGACCAGCTTCGCCGGTGTCACATCAAAGGCCGGGTTAAATACCGCGGCCTGCGCCGGCGCCCACAGCGTTTGGCCAAAGGCCCCCGACACCCCACGCACTTCATCCGCAGCGCGCTGCTCGATGGGAATAGCCCCCCCATCCGGACAGGCCAGATCGATAGTCGTACGCGGTGCCACCACATAAAACGGCACCTGATGATAATGCGCCAGCACCGCCAGGCTATAGGTACCCACTTTATTGGCAAAGTCGCCATTGGCGGCAATACGGTCGGCGCCAACAAAGATCCGATCCACCTCACCGCGTGCCATTAACATCGCCGCCATATTGTCGCAAATCAGCTGATAGGGAATGCCCAGCTGTTCGCACTCCCAGGCTGTCAGCCGGCCGCCTTGCAATAACGGCCGGGTTTCATCTACCCAGAGCCGGATAGCTTTGCCTTGCTGTTGCGCCAGCCGAATGACCCCCAGCGCAGTACCAACACCAGCAGTGGCCAGGCCTCCGGTATTACAATGCGTCAGTAACCGCTCGCCGGGTTGCACCAGCGCAGCACCATTTATGGCAAGTTGCTCACATAACGCCACATCTTCGGCAAACAGTGCTTCTGCACAGGTCACTGCGGCCGCGACAAAATCCGGCTGCGCCAGCGCCGCCAGCATACTGTCCAGGTTATTCATTAAATTGACCGCGGTGGGCCTTGCCGCACGCAGCACAGCGGCGTCTTGCAGTAACTGCTCGCGGCTATCCCCCTGCAAGGCGCGGTAAGCCAGTAACAGCACAGCGCCAATGCCAATAGCCGGCGCGCCACGTAATTGTAAGTTCTTGATCAGGCTCACCATCTGTGGCACGGTAGTGCAATGCAACCATTGCTGTTGCTGTGGCAGTAAGGTTTGGTCCAGCACATAGAGCTGATGCTCGACTAGTTTCAGGCTTAAGGCGGTCAGGTTTTTCATCTGTTTTATCTCATTTGGCGTTGCAGACGTCTGGATGTTTTGCGATTATGCAGCCCTGTTTACCCCTGAGCAAGTGATTGAGGCAACCCGATGACGGCTTATCATATCTTTACCCCGGACGATGCATTACGTTTTGCGGACCGGCATAGTGAACTCTTTGGCGATCACAGTAAATTATCTGCCGTCGAATTTGGCGACGGTAATCTGAATCTGGTATTCCGGGTCAGCAATGATAAAGGCACCTCGCTGATCGTCAAGCAGGCATTACCCTATGCCCGTTGCGTGGGGGAAAGCTGGCCGCTTAGCACCGACCGCGCCCGGATCGAGGCCGAAGTGTTGCAGCAGCATGGCCGCTTTTGCCCACAGCATACGGTAGAAGTATTGCATTTTGAGCCGGCGTTGTCGGCTATTTTAATGGAAGATCTGAAGCAGTATCAGATTTTGCGCAGCGAACTGGTCAAGGGTAAAACCTTTGCGCATCTGGCCAGCCAGATGGCAACCTATCTGGCGCAAACCTTGTTTTATAGCAGTGATTTTGTGCTGAGCGGCCCGGTTAAAAAAGCCGCCGTGGCCCGCTTTATCAACCCCGAGCTGTGCCTGATCACCGAGGATTTATTCTTTACCGACCCTTACTGTAATCATGAGCGCAATACTATCCATGCCCTGATCCTGCCGCGGGCACGCCAGCTGTGGCAGGACGAAGAACTGCAGGCCGAAGTGGCGGCGTTAAAGGCCGACTTTTTGTCCAAACCCCAGGCCTTGCTGCATGGTGATGTGCATAGCGGCAGTATCTTTATTAATGCGGATAACTGCAAAGTCATCGACGCCGAGTTTGGCTTTTATGGCCCGATCGGCTTTGATGTCGGGTCCCTGCTCGGTAACTTATTGCTAAACTACGTCGCCTGCCCCGGTCTGTTTGCGCCAGAACAAGCAGAGCAGCAACAAGCCTATTTATTAGCGCAAATCCGTGAGCTCTGGCAGCAATTTGCTGCGCAGTTTAGCCAGTTAATGGCCAGCGAAACGCAAGACAGCGCCTTGCAAAACAGCCGCTACCAGCAACACTTTTTACAACAGGTATTGGCCGATAGTCTGGGTTACGCCGGTTGTGAGCTGATCCGCCGTACCGTTGGCTTGGCGCATGTCGCTGATCTGGAGAAAATTACTGATGCCAGTAAGCGGGCAGAGGCGGAGCTGCGGGCTATTGAGTTGGGGCGGGTCTTGATTATGCAGCGCCGGAATTTGCACTGCATGCCAGAGTTGCTGGCAACAGTGCAGCAGACCGCTAGTTAGTCTCCGGCAGCTGCTGCTGCGCAAACTGCTCCAGCGCTTCCAGCATTGCCTCCGGATAAATGCCCTGATAGCGTTGACGCATCCGGCCGTCGCGATAGCTCTGCATCAAGGCTTGCTGCCAGCGGGCCACCCGCCGTGCCGGCACATCCAGACTAAAAGCCAGATATTGGGTCGTACTGGCAAACTCAGCCACTTTGACCAGCTCCACCTGATTTGCTGCCAGCTCCGGTTGGCGCATCGCATAAGACGTATCACTTAGTAAAATCAGATCGACCCGCTGACGCATTAACATCTCAAAGCAATCACCCTGCTTCATTGGCCGGTACAGCTGTGGCTCCTGCACAAAACCTAACTGCGCTAACTTTTCCAGATAAGCGGATTTGTTGTATTCACAAGCCGTATAATGCTGCGGCCATAATTGCTGCGGCAGTGCCGGATCAAAACGATCTTTGCGGGCAAACAAGTAAAGACGATGAATTTTTAATGGGCCAACCCACTGAAATAATGCCTCGCGTTGCACAGTCCGGGTAGTTTCAAATAATCCGGTGGAGGGCTGACTGGTCGCCAGGCTAAAGGCCCTGGCCCAGGGCAATAACTGAAACTGGACCGGCTCCTGCAGTTCATCCGCCAGATCACGCAGTAACTGATAGGTCACGCCGCTTAGCTCGCCCTGCGCATCCAGATACTCCCCCGGCGGGCTGTGCTCGGTTAACAGCTGCAATACCGGTAATTGTGCCAGCTGACTTTCCGCCGCTACCGCCTTTACCGCAGGCACCAGCAGCAGGCAAAACAACCAGAAGGTGATAATACTACGGAGCATCAGCTAATACCTGTTATCATGATGTAAGTGATACTACCCTGATTGCCAACGTCTGAAAACTGCCTTCTGCCGCGACGCTGGTCACTGCGTCTCCCAGTCCAGGATGTCTGTTCCTGAAATAACTGCTTACATTTTTCGCTGCGACCTTACTGGTCGTAGCAGGCCCGGCTATGGCAGACTGTTGTTAATAAACTATTACAACAGGGAAAGCGATGATCCAGGCCTCAGCACTTAGCAAAGTATTTGGCAGTGGCGATACCCAGGTGCAGGCGTTACGGGATGTCAGTCTGCAAATTGCTGAAAACGAATTTGTTGCCATTATGGGCAGCTCCGGCTCCGGCAAATCGACACTAATGAACATTCTTGGCTGCCTGGATACGCCAAGCGGTGGCAGCTATCAGTTAGCCGGCGCCGATGTCAGCCAACTGGATGACGCCGCCCTCTCCGCCATGCGCAATCAGCATATCGGTTTTATTTTCCAGTCTTTTCACCTGTTACCACGCCTTAGCGCTGCCGAGAACGTGGCGCTACCGCTGCGCTATACCGCTACGCCGGCTGAGCAGGCATTACAACGGGCCGAAACTCTGTTACAGCAGGTTGGTCTGGGCCACCGTATGCACCATAAACCAGCCGAGATGTCCGGCGGCCAGCGCCAGCGCGTTGCTATTGCCCGCGCCCTAATCAATAACCCCAAGGTGATCTTTGCCGACGAGCCAACCGGCAACCTCGACAGTAAAACCTCCGTCGAAATTATGCAGCTGTTAACCGAGTTACATCGCCAGGGCAATACCGTGGTGATGGTAACGCACGAAGATGATATCGCCGCCTATGCACAACGGGTGATCCGGATGCGCGATGGTCAGATCCTGGAGGATAGCGGATGTTCAGTCTGAGTTTTGTCTTTGCGCTGGCACTCAGCCAGCAAGCCGAGCAGCCGTTACCACTGCTGTTAACCGGCAGCCTGGTCTCGGAATACCGGCAAAATATCGTGGCGCCGATGAGCGACACCTGGCGTATTCAGGTGCAGTGGCTAAAACCGGAAAATGAAGCCGTACAGGCCGGCGACCTGGTCGCGGTATTCGATGCCGGTACTATTCAAGCCAATATCGAACGCCTGAAAACATCCCTGATTAGTGCGCAGGAACAGTATAAACAACTGGAAAGCCAGCACGCCTTAAAGGTGCTGGAAGCCGAGTATGAACTGGAGCGGCGGCAGTTACTGCTGGAAAAGGCCGATATCGATGCCGCTGTACCCAAGGCCAACTTAAGTTTGTACGATTATGAAAATAACCAGCTTACGCAGCAACGGGCGCGCACCGAACTGAAAAAAGCCGGCGAAACCCTGGTTACCGCGCGCAAGGAGCAGCAAAACGCGCTCTACAAGCAGCAGCTGGTGATTGATAAAGCGACAGCAGACCTGGCTGAGGCCGAGAAAAACTTACAGAATATGAGCGTTTATGCCGAACGGGATGGCGCCATCAGTTACAGCCTGCATCCCTGGTACCGCACTAAGTTATTCGCCGGCGTCACCGCACAGCCGGGTTGGCAAATTGCCGAGGTCACGGAAAAACAAGGACTCTATGTTGAGGCCTGGGTGCACGAAGTCGACGTTGCGCGGCTACAGCAAGCCAAACAGATTGAAGCACGCTTTGATATTGCACCGGAGCAGCCCTTTACCCTGTCGTTACAGCAACTGGCCGGCCAGGGTGAAAAGCGCCAGGCCTGGGGCAATGCTCTCTATTACCGCGCCAAATTTACTGCAGAGCGCTTTCCGATCAATCAACCTATGCTGGGCATGGGGTTATTACTGGAAGCCCGCTAATGAAGCTGCCCGCTATCTTTACTATCAGTTTATTCAGTCTGAGCTTGTGCGGCCTGACCGCCTGCAGCAAGCCCGGCGATGAGGTGACGCAACAGCAACAGCGTCAACAGGTGCGTGCAACCGGTCAGCTGGCGGCAGCGACCTACTTTACAGTGTCGCCACCCAGTGTTGCCCGGATGTGGCAATACAATATCCGCGAAATGGCACCCGAGGGCGCCATGTTAGAAGCCGGGATGCCGGTGGTGGGCTTTGACGGCCAGAGTATTCAGGATGATCTGCGCAATAAAAGCATTGAACTGAAAAGCGCCCAGCAGGAGCTGGCAAACCGCCTGACCACGGATGAACAGCGCTATGAAGAGCTGAAGCTGCAACTGGCAGAACGTAAAAACGATCATGACCGGGAACAGCGCAAAGCCGAAATCGTCGATCATTCCCGCTCTGAGAACGACCGCCGTAAAGCACAAATTGACTTTACCCTGGCGCAAAGCCAATACCAGCTGGCGCAGCGCCGGCTGGATTTTCATCAGCAGCAACGCGAAGCAGAAAAGCAGATTATCTCATCAAAAATTGCCCGCCTGACTGCCGAAGTACAGCAACTGCAGGCAGAGTTTGCCTCGTTACAAATCAAAGCCCCCTATGCCGGCATTATGGTGTATTTGCCTGACTATAATGGCGAGAAATCGTCAGTAGGCGATACCGTACAATTCGGACAACCTATTGCCGAGGTCAGTCAGCTCGACAGCCTTTATATCAAAACGGAAATTGATGAGGTTGACCTGAAATATCTGCAGCCTGGTCTGACAGTGCAAATTACGCTGGACGCCTATCCCGAGCGGAACTTTAGCGGGGTACTGACTGATCTGGGCAAAGCGGTGCGGAATAGATCCGCCGAAAATCTGAGCCGGGTGGTTGATGCCAGTATTAAGCTGGATGAGCCGGACTTAAGTATTATGCGGCCGGGTATGAGTGCCCGCCTGGTTATTCGTCTGTCGCAGGGAGCGAACTAATGCGGTTACTCTCAGGTTTTATTGTTAGCGTTACGATGAGTGCCCTACTACTTGTGGGCTGCTCTGATCCGGCACAAACCCAGCCCTTGCTTAAAGTCAGCAGCGGTGAACTGGAACATCGCATCAGTGCCGAAGGTGAGCTGTTTGCGGTAAATTCCATCAGTATTAATGCGCCCCAAAATACCCGGGGCCCGCGTTTTATCGCTGAGTTGGCGCCGGAGTACAGCAGTATTCAACCCGGCGATCTGGTGATCCGCTTTGACGCCACCCAACTGGAGCGCAGCCGCCGTGATGCCAGTAATTCTCTGGCGGCAGTGCTTTCTGATCAACAATTTAAAGGTACCCAACAAGCGGCTGAGCTGGCGAATATCGGTCTGGACCAACGGCTGGTGCAGCAGGAGTTTGCCTTTGCTGATCGCTTTAGTATTGATGATATTCAAATCCGTTCGCGGTTGGAAATTCTCGATTCGCTGCAAAACAAAGAATTTCTTGGCGAAAAGCAAGCCTATCTGGACTGGCAACAGCACAGCTTTGCCGCCCGCTCGCAGGGTGAACTGGACTTGCTGCAACTGCAAAAAGGCCAGCAGCAAAGCTTGTTAGAACAGGCCGAAACCGGCTTGTCAGCGCTGGAGATCCGGGCGCCACACAGCGGCATTCTGCTTTACGACAGCAACTGGCGCGGTGAAAAGCCAGAAGTCGGCCGCATGGTGTTCCCCGGCGAAAAGCTGGGCAGCATCCCCGATCTGAGCCTGCAACACCTGAAACTGCAAATAATTGAGCAGGAAGCCGTCGGTCTGGCGGTGGAGCAAAGCGTCAGCTTCCGGCTGACGGCCCGGCCGGAGCAGCTGCTGTCCGGCAAAATTGTCAGTGTTGGCCAGGTAGCGCAGTCCCGCGAGCGGCGCGACCCAAGGCGCTATATTGAAGTGATCGTCGCCCCCGATAGCCAGCAAAGCTTTTTCCTGCCCGGTGCCAAGGTCAGAGCCGAGATCCTGGCCAATCGTTTAACCGAGGTTCTAACCGTGCCACTGCAGGCGGTGTTTAGCGACGAACAAGGGCAGTACGTTTGGAAACAACAAGCAGGCAAACTGGTTCGCCAGCATGTCAGCCTGGGCGCGAAGAGCCTGACCCATACCGAAATTACTGCCGGCCTCAGTGCAGGCGATCGGATCAGCCTGCTGGCACCGGAGAATTAATATGCAGCACAGTGCGATGCTTAAAGATACGCTGGCCGAACTGGCGCAGCATAAGTTACGAACCTTTCTTACCTTACTGGGCATGATCTTTGGTGTTGGTGCGGTGATCGCGATGCTGAATATTGGCGAAGGCGCAGAGCGCGAAGCCTTAAAAACCATCGAAACCATGGGCCTGCGCAATATTATCGTCGAGAGTAAAAGCTTTGATGAGAAAACCCTGCTGGAACACCGCAAACATTCCCTTGGCCTGAGCCAGAGTGATCTGCAAGCGGCGGTCAGTACCCTGCCCGGCATTACCGGCCATAGTGCCGAACGGCAGTTGGAAACCTATGCCATTATCAGCCATAGCGGCAAAAGCGAAGGGGTAGCGATTGGCGTCTTACCCAGCTATCTGGAACTAAGCAGCCTGCCGCTGGCGGCCGGACGCAACTTTACCGAGCTGGAAGATCTGTATGCGGCCCAGGTTGCTATTCTGGGCTCGCAGATGGCGGCCAGTCTGTTTCCGGACGGTGATGCGCTTGGCAAAAATGTGAAAGTTAACCATGTCTGGCTGCAGGTCATTGGTGTGCTGGCCGAGCCCTATACCGGCCAGAATGAGTTTCAGGGTATTAAGCTCGGTGGTGAACAGAACCAGTTGTTTATGCCGCTGCAAACCGCGCGTAACCGTTTTCGCAGTATTCCGCTGGATGCGGAACTCAGTTCCTTCCGGCTGCAACTGGCCGAGGGGGCCAGTACCGCGATGATTGCCCGGGCCCTGAATCATCTGCTGTTACAACGCCATAATGATATTGATGATTTTCGGATTGTGGTACCGGCGGCATTACTGGCGCAGCAAGAACAAACCCAGAAAATTTTTAATATCGTCATGTCCTGTGTCGCCGGTATTTCACTACTGGTCGGTGGCATCGGTATTATGAATATTATGCTGGCGACCGTACTGGAGCGGACCAAAGAAATTGGTTTGTTGCGGGCAATTGGCGCGACCAAGCGGGATATTAAACTGCAGTTCGTGGCCGAGAGCTTTACCATTGCCATTGTCGGTGGTATCGCCGGTATTTTGTTTGGCATAGTGCTGTCGGAGTTAATTGCCTTCTATTCCGGCTGGGCGGTGTCCTGGTCGCTACCGGCGATAGTGCTGAGCTTTAGCATTTGTGCGCTGATTGGTATCGCCTTTGGCGTCTATCCGGCGATCAAGGCCTCTGAGCTGGATCCGATCACTGCGTTACAAACCGACTAGGTGTTAGTTAAGGACAAAAGGCCGCCAGTTGCTGGTTGGCCTGCCGGAAGTAACGCTGTTGCAAGGCAATAAAGGTCGCCTGACGCCAAAGTTCGCGCTGGGCACGGTCAAAGGCGGCGGCTTGCGCCGCATCACGAAAGGCGACCCGATAGTAAGAGCTTTGGAAGGTCATGATCTGTAATGCCGGCTCCACCGCCAGCGCATCCAGATGATGACCCAGGATATTAAGGTCCAGCACTATGGCGTCGGCACGCTGACGTAACAGCATATCGACCTGACTACTCTGATCAACGGTTTCGCTATAGCTGGCCATTTGCGGTATCACCCGGCGAAACTCCTCGCCTAATACCTGCTGCGCGGTTTGAAACGCAATGACCCGTTGCTGTGCCAACTCAGCTAAGCTCTGTAGTTCACCCCTGCCGTTAGCCAGCCTCGCCACGACGTTCTGGTATTGAATATAGGGGCAACTATAAAAATAGTCCGGTTCGGTCGCGCTCATTGGCTGTAGGGTCACAGCGTCAAAGGTGCCGCTTTTAAACATCGGTAGTAGCCGGCCATTCGGTACATGAGTAAATTCGGCCTGCCAGCCGGCGGCGACAAAGATTTCCCGTAGCAGATCCAGCTCGTATCCCGCGCCCGCGTTCAGGTCAACATAGGGTGGCTTATGCAAGCCGACCAGCACCTGCATCCGCTGTGGCTCAGCAGGCACTGGCGTGCTAAGTAACAGCATAATGCTGATAATCAGGCCTGAAATCATCTCTTTACCTCTACCACAGGATCGCAGCGACAGAACTTCTTTATTAAAAAGCATATACCAGATCTGCGACTGGCGGCGTTATTTTTGGCCGGACTTGCGTGTTATCCAAAAAGCAGCTTAACTTCCAGCAGTGTTGTCTCTGAGTATGGCTGCATGCGGATCTGGCTGTTATTGCTGTGCTTGCTACCCTCGGTAGTTCAGGCAAAAATTATCTGGCAGGATTTCCGGTTAAGTTACCTCTATGGTGAACACTACCGGTTGGGCGACCCACGCCGCCAGGTGTTAACCTTTGAGTATGCCGCCCAAACCAGCTGGGGAGACAGTTTCTTCTTTCTGGACCATCTGCGTTCACAGGATGGCAGCCGCAACAATTATGCCGAATGGCAACCGCGTTTTAGCTTAACCAAAAACAGCAACCAGACCTTTCAGTTTGGCCTGATCAAAGATGTGTTGCTGGCTGGCCATCTGGAGATGAGCAGTCAGGCAACTAACTATCTGTATGGCGCCGGGATCGATCTGGCCGTGCCCGGCTTTCGAATGCTGCAAGCGAACCTGTATCGACGCAATAATCAGTTACGTGCTGACAACTGGCAGCTGACACTGGTCTGGGCTTATCCCTTTAAGCTGGGTCAGCAGCAGTTTTTATTGGATGGCTTTCTGGACTGGGCCAGTGGTAATGCCGACCAGCGTGCTAATCTGAACCTGACACCTCAGCTTAAATGGCTGGTCAGCCCGTCTTTAGGTCTGGAGAACCCTCTTTGGCTGGGTGTCGAGTACGTGCTGTGGCGTAACAAGTTTGGTATTGCGGACAGCCCGGAGCGACGCAGCCACGAAAATAACCTTAACCTGCTGCTTAAATGGCATTTTTAAGTACCCGCTGCGCAACGGCAGCGCTAATTTAGCGGCGCCTGCGCCCGTTACAGTTGACGACTGTACTGTTTTTAACCATAGTACTAGGGCGTATTGACAACAGTGTTATGTACCGGGTTAACAGGACAGTCCTATGAAGTTACTGCTATTACTGACAATGTTAATCCTGGCCTTACCACAGGCCCTGGCTAGCATTCCGGTGCGGGTTGGCGCCTATGAATTCCCACCTTATTTGCAACTGCAACAGCAGCAGGCCAGCGGTTTAACGGTGCAATTGATTGCAGAACTGAATCAACTACAGCAGCAATATCACTTTGAATTAGTACTCACCACACCGGTACGCCGGCATCAGGACTTTCAACAGGGTCTGTTTGATGCAATTTTTTTTGAAGACGAAAACTGGGGCTGGCAAAAGAAAGGGCTGATGATGCAGGCATCTCCGGCCTTTGCCCAGGATGACGAGGTTTTTATTGCCCTGCAGAGTCAGGCGCAATCGCAGCAATGGTTTGCCGATCTGAGCCAAAAGAGCAAAGCCGGTATTCTGGGTTATCACTACCGTATCGCTAACTATGAAACCGATCCTGACATCCTGGCGAACCAGTATCTGATGATCCCGGTAACAGACCACCTGGCCAGTGTCGAATTAGTGTTAAAACAGCGCACCGACACCGCTATTGTAACCCGCTCCTTTATCAAACAGTATTTAAAGTCTTACCCACAGTATCAGAAAGCCCTGCTGATCTCCGACCGGGTCGACCAAAGTTACCAACTACAACTGCTGCTGGATCCAGCGCATCCGTTAAAAATGGACGCGCTGTACCAGTGGGTATGCCAGATTATGCAACAACCGATGATGCAGCAGGCCTTTGCCGACAACGGCTTAACCTTGCTGCCCAAACCAGACTAAAACAGCGTGGCTGCGCCTGTATCAGGTCGCAGCCAGCGTACAGCCTTAGTATTTAATACTGCAACCATAAGGGCGGGTTACCGCCGGATCCGGCGCCTGTCCTGCTAACACGGCCTTAGCAGCATTGGCAAAATACGGCGTGGCTTTGGCGATATCTTCGACCTTGGCCGACGGAATGCTATCAATACCGCCCATATACTGCAGCACACCATTCTTATCGATCACATACATATGTGGCGTGGTGCGGGCGTCATAGGCTTTACCCATTACACCGTCTGCATCGAAAATGACTGCGGTTGGCGCGGCGCCACGGCTGCTGGTCAGCTCATCAGATTTTGCCTGATCCACATGACCCTGCTTACCCGGTGCCGAGGAGATCACACTCAGCCATACCACATCTTGCGCCGTCAGATCTTTTTGCAGTTGCTGCATATTGCCCTGATAGTGTTTTACCACAAACGGGCAATCGTGGTTGGTCCACTCCAGCACCACATTCTTACCGGCGAAATCCTGCAGGCTATGCACCTGACCGGCGGAATCTTTTACGGTAAAGGCCGGAGCGGGTTGTCCTACCTGCGGTGCTGCCGCCAGACTACCGGCAAAGACCGCGGCCGCGGCCAGCGCTAACAATTTCATTTTCTTCATCATAGACTCCTGTTGCGTTAAAAACGGGCGACCTTACTGACTACTGAGTCGCTCTAAGGTTTGCCGGAGCGTATCCGGCGTTAAAATCTGCGGTAACACTTCCGGCGTTTGCCCTGGCCAATACAGCACATATAAGGGCACGCCATCACGCTGGTACTGATGTAGATAAGCCGTGATCTCAGCGTCGCGACGGGTCCAGTCGCCTTTTAAATAGGTCACATCATACAGCGCCAGCGCAGCCTTACTGCTATCGGTATTCAGCGCCACCCGCTCATTGACCAGACAGGTAATGCACCAGTCAGCGGTCATATTCACCAATACCGGCTTGCCGCTTTGTCTCAGCTGCGCCAGTTTATCCGGGCTCCAGGCTTGCCAATGTGCGTCCGCTGCAGCCGTTACCGGCGCGGCACTGTCTGGCACCAGACGTAACACACCAACTGACAATAACAGTAGCAGCGCCGCCACCAGCGGTCTGCTCCATCCGGCGCGGCTAAATTGCCAGCTACCGTATAACCAGCAGGCAGCGGCGATTGCCACCATACCGCAAAGCAGCACTGCAACCGCATCGATACCCGCCTGGCGACCAAATACCCAAACCAGCCATACTGCACTTAGATACAACGGAAACGCCAGCAGCTGCTTTAGCGTATCCATCCAGGCACCAGGTTTGGGCAGTGCCCGCGCTAATGCCGGCAAATAAGCCAGCAGTAAAAATGGCAACGCCATCCCCAGGCCTAAAGCAACAAATACCAGCAGTGCCAGTAACGGCGGCTGGGTTACGGCATAGCCTAAAGCTCCGCCCATAAAGGGCGCAGTACAGGGGCTGGCAACTACCACGGCCAGCACACCGGTAAAGAAGCTGCCTTTGGCGCCTTTGCTCTGGGTTAAACCGCTACCGGCACTCATCAGGCCTAGGCCAAACTGCACCACGCCGGATAAACTTAAGCCCAGGGCAAACAACAAATACGCCAGCAGGGCCACCAACCACGGGCTTTGTAACTGAAAACCCCAGCCTACTGCCGAACCTGCAGCGCGCAGTGCCAGTAGCAACAGCGCCAGACTGACAAAACTGAGCACCACCCCCAGCGTGTACCAGAGCGCATCGCGGCGCTGCTCAGCACGCTGACCGCTGTTAGCGGCAATACTGAGTGCCTTGAGCGATAACACCGGAAACACGCAGGGCATCAGATTCAGGATCAAGCCGCCGGCTGCCGCCATTAACAGCACAAACCACAGTCCCTGGCTGGTAGTTGCGGGCATCTCTGCCGTGCCATCGGCCAGCGTCAGGCTTAGGCTGTAGCCCTGACCATTACTACTCACCATAACAAGCTCAAAGTGCTCTGGCGCTGACGTAAAATAGGTATTTAAATTCTGACGCAGCAGCCACTCACCCTCGCTGAACAACAACTGCTGCGCAGCGGCATGATCAACCAGTTCCGTCGCCGCGACAAAGAACTGCTGAAAATCCACGTCAGGCAGGCCGCGGATCGCCGCTGAAAAACTGCCACCGGCAAGATCAAAGCTGCCACTGACGGTCAGCGGAATAGGTAGCTTACTGTTACCGCTGGCTATTACAGCAGTCGCGCTGTCCGAGAGCACCGCGGCCTGGCCGACCGGCAGGGTCAGCGCAAACTCGGCATCGGCCGGGATACAGATTTCCTCACAGACCAGCCAATCGGCGCGCGCCCTTATGCTGAGCTGATCGCCACGGAAATCGGCGGGCACCGTCAGTTGACTTAACAACACGGTCGGGCCTTCAAAGCCATAATTCATCAGCGGCGGGATCGAAAACGCCTGCGGCGTTGGCCACTGAATGTCCCCCACCGTCACGCCATCAGGCAGTTGCCAGCTAATGCTGGTCGCCAGACCTGAGTCACCGGGATTCTGCCAGTAGGTATGCCAGTGTTCGTCCGGAATAAAATGCAGCGCTAACCACAGCTGTTGCCCCGGCATCACCTGCTGATATTCACTGACCAGTTCGGCTTTTAAATGCTTTGCTTGTTGCCAGCCCGTGCTGTAGGCCGCCACCCCGCCACTTAGCAACAGACAACAGCTGACCAACAAAGCGCTAAAAAATTTACCCAACACCCGATACCCCTTTTTCTAATTGCTTACGTTAATACAACAAAGCCGATCAAAGGACCAGCCGAAGTGCGGGAAATTTCGGCTAAAAGCAGAAAAATTCACGACAAACTGCTATAATTTTGCGCCGCCCGCAGCCGCTGTGGTCACTCCAGTCCGGCATGCAGGCAGCATCCTCTTCCAACAATTAAGGTGTAACATTAATGACCCCATTTACCAAATCTGCTGTGTTTGCAGCGGTGCAGGCGGCACTGTTAGGTGCAACCCTGGGTTTTTCTCCGGTGCTACAGGCACAGGAAAGTGACAAAGACCCGGCCGCGACCGAAAAGAAACTGGAAACCATTACCATCACGGCACAGCGCCGCAGCCAAAGCATTCAGGAAGTCCCCATTTCGGTAGCAACCCTGTCAGGCGAGAAGTTTGACAGCATCTTTGCTGCCGGCGATGACATTACAGCACTGGCGATTAAGGTGCCAGGCCTGTATGCCGAGAGCTCAAATGGCCGCGCAGCACCACGTTTTTATATCCGGGGTTTGGGTAACACCGATTTCGATTTGGCCGCCTCACAACCCGTATCCATCGTGATGGACGAAGTGGTGATGGAAAACGTGATCCTGAAAAGTTTTCCGCTGTTCGACGTGCAGCAGGTAGAAGTGATCCGCGGGCCACAGGGCACATTGTTTGGCCGTAACACCACTGCCGGTATTATTAAATTTGATAGCGTGAAGCCACGCCAGGATTTCGATGCTTATCTGAAAAGCACCGCCGGTACCCTGGGTACTGCACATTTTGAAGGTGCTGTCGGCGGCGGTCTGACCGATTCGCTGTCGGCACGGGCCTCGTTCCTGTCGCAACATCGCAGCAACTGGATCGATAACAGCTTTACCGGCCAGAAAGATGTAATGGGTGGTTATGACGAGCGCGCCGGCCGCCTGCAGTTTTTATATGAAAATGAACAGTTCGATGCCTTACTGCGGGTGCATAGCCGCAGCTATGATGGTACCTCGACCATGTTCCGCAAAAATATCTTAAGCCCTGGCAGCAATAAGCTGAATCAGAACTATAAACGCGATGTGGTGGCGTATGATGCACCGGGCAACAATGTGCAAAGCTATGACGCCTGGGGTAGCTCACTGAAGTTTGACTTCCACCTCGACGGCATGACCCTGACCAGCATCTCAGCGATTGAAAAAGCCAAGGGTGGCGGCATCGGTGATATCGATGGCGGCAACCCGGATCAGGCCGGTTTTGCTGCCGTACCAAACGCGGTAACCGAAGATCAGCTGCGTGACCTGAAACAGGTTACCCAGGAAATCCGTTTAGCCAGTGACACCAGCCAGGCCCTGAGCTGGCAGGTAGGCGCCTTCTATTTTGACTCTTCGTTTGGCGTCAATACTATTGATGGTTTCTTCGGTGCCACTGAAGTGTTCCACGGCAATACCAGCTGGGCACTGTTCGGCCAGACGTCTTATCAGGTTAACGATAAGCTGACCCTGACCGGTGGTTTACGCTATACCGATGATGAAAAAACTTTCGCCGTTGGCCAGCAAAACGTTGATGGCTTTGCCTTAGTGATTGGTGCAGCACAAGTCCAACAGTATGACCCGATCAAAGTCCGCGATGATCAGATCAGCTGGGAGCTAAGTGCTAACTACCGCTTAACCAACAGCACCAGCCTGTTTGGCCGGGTTGCCGAAGGTTTCCGCGCCCAGACCATTCAGGGCCGTGATGTGGCCTTTGAAGCGCCACCGTCAGTCGCCGGTGCCGAAACCATCACCTCGTTTGAAGTGGGTACCAAGTCTGATCTGCTGGACAATACGCTGCGCTTAAATGCTGCGCTGTTCTACTATACCATTGATGATATTCAGTTATCCGCGATTGGTGGCCAGACGCAGGGTAACCAGTTGATCAATGCCGACAAAGGTACCGGCTATGGCTTTGAAGTCGATTTCGACTATCGGGTGCTGCCAAACCTGAGCTTTGGCGGTGGTTTTAGCTATAACAATACCGAGCTGAAAGACGCCAGCCTGACTGTGGCGCCCTGTGGCTCTGGCCTGTGTACCGTGCTGGACTCAAGAACGGCTGATGGCTTAGCGCTGATTAATGGCAATCCGTTCCCGCAAGCACCGAAAACCATCCTGACGCTGAATAGCCGCTATGCCTATCCGGTTGCCAGTGGTGAAATTTATGTGTTTGCTGATTACCAGCTGCAGGGTAAAACCAATTTATTCCTGTATGAGTCGGCGGAGTTCCGTAGCAATAATAACTACGAAGCCGGTTTACGCATCGCCTATGTTAACGATCAGCACAACTACGAAGTGGGTGTATTTGGTCGCAACATCACCGATCAGGACAACCTGAAAGGCGCGATCGACTTTAGTAACCTGACCGGCTTTGTCAATGAGCCGCGGGTATTTGGCGTCGATTTTAGAATTAACTTCTTCTAAGCAATTGCGTTAATGATAGAAGGGCAGCGATGGCTGCCCTTTTTTATGGCCTGTTTTACTGCCGCCGAAAGCGCATATCACGATAGCTATGCCGCTCACCCGGCTCGGCCGCATAGGGTTCCAACGTAAAGCCGGTGACCTGACGGCGGTTATTCAACTGAAAGTGGATTAACGCCGGCCCGGCGACATTAGGATCAGTCCAGCGCACGATAAAGCTATGATCGGCAAAAGGTTCCAGCCGGCCTTGCAGATTTATCATCCGCGCCGATTGCAGGCTTAACCCCTGCGCGTCCTGAGCAATCAACATGCCACCAAACCAGTTGTCGATATAGTTGCCAGCATACTCCTGCAGCGCCAGCAGTACCTCGCCGGTACCAACAGGTTGTGCCGCGGCCGGCCGACCCGCCGCCCGCTGTTGCTGCGCGGCATAAAACGCCACCCAGTCCTGTTGCTGGTCAGGCGCCAGATAATGCTTTAACAGGCTTTGCACCACCGCCTGACGGGCACCACTATTCGAACCATTGTTCAGCACCACAAAACCCAGCTGCTGCTCCGGCACTAAAACCAGATGCGCCTGAAACCCAGACAAGGTGCCGGTATGATGCACCACTTTAACGCCATGCATATCAGCCATGCGCCAGCCCAGACCATAGGCGGCAAAATTAACCTGATCCAGCTCGCGGTCATTACTGCCCACCGCCATCAGAGTTTGCGGCGCCCACATTTGCAGCAACTGCGTCTGACTAAAGGGCGCGCCCGCAGCGGCCTTACCCTGATACTGCGCCAGCAAGAACTGCAACCAGGGCACCAGATCGCTGGCACGGCAAACAATACCGCCGGCGGCGGCCGACATCAGCATCTTGCCGTCAATGGCATTACGCGGGATCGTGACAAAGCCTTCTTCGGCGCTAAAGCGATATGGCTGAGCGACGTTTTCTAAGAGGTTAGCTGGCTGTTCTCCGGCAAAACACTGCATATTTAACGGCGCAAAAATGCGTTTGGCGACAAAATCCTGCCAGGGTTCGCCAGCCACTTTCGCCACCAGCTCGGCAGCCGTAATATAGAGCACATTGCTGTACGCATACTGTGTCCGGAAGCTGCTGACCGGCGTCAGATAACGCAGATTATGCACCACCTCGTCGCGGCTAAAACCACTGGGCTCAGGCCAAATCATGCTGTCGCCGGCAGCCCCGGCCAGGCCGCTGCGCTGACTTAACAGATCACGAATGGTAAATTCAGCTGTTACCCAGGGATCCTGCAGCCGAAACTGCGGTAAATACTGCACCACCTTGTCATCCCAGCTCAGCTTGCCCTCATCGACCAGAATCGCCACTGAAGCGGCAGTAAAGGCTTTACTGACCGACGCCAGCCGAAAATAGGTCTCGCTATCGACCAGAGCGCCCGTTGCCAGATCGCGCTCACCAAAGCCCGCCAGATGCAACACCTGGCCATCCTTTACCACTGCGATGGCCATACCGGGTGTATCAAACTGCTGCAACGCCGCCGGCACCAGCTGCGCCAGATCTGGCAGCGCGGCTGGCGGGTTGGTATTGGCCCAAACGCCAACACTGCCGGCAAAACCAAGTACACAAAGCAAATAGCGTATTGTCATTCTGCTGTCCTTTAAACTTGTGGTCTGAGCAAGGTCATTTTCTGGCTGGCACTGAGCGTAAAGTACTCGCCCGGGCCACCGCCGCGCAACAGTGGATCGGCCGCCAGCGTATCAAAGACGCCATTAACCAGCAGTTGCGGTGCAATATGCACCCCTATTACTTCGCCTAACACCAGCCAGGTGGTTAACTCGCGACCATCGGCGGCCTTGAGTGGCAACAACTGGCTGAGTTTACATTCAAAGCGCACCAGGCTTTCTGCGACCTGCGGCGGCCGGACTAAACGCGACGCGGCCATTGTCAGGCCAGCCAGTTCAAATTCGTTGACTTCAGCCGGTACTGTCGCACTGGTTTGATTCATCGCCGCCGCCAGCGGCCGGCTAACCAGATTCCAGCAAAACTCGCCGCTTTGCTGGATATTCTGTACCGAATCTTTCCAGCCGGTGCTGGCAAAGCCAATAATCGGTGGGCTGTAATTAAACAAATTAAAAAAGCTGTACGGCGCCAGATTAACCTGCCCCGCGGCGCTGATACTGGAAATCCAGCCAATCGGCCGCGGGGCAATAATGCTGTTTAGCGGATCATGGGCCAGGCCATGACCCTGTGCCGGTTGATAAAAATGCACGCTTATCTTACTCCTTCTCCACCTTTGCCGTTAGCCTACTACTGATGGCCGCAGCCTGCTTGTGTTTAGCCTGCCAGTAAATTAGCTTAAGTGCCAGTGTTGTTCGATTGAGAGCCGTGCCAATGCCTGATTTTCGCAGTGATACCGTAACCCGCCCCAGCCATGCCATGAAAGAGGCGATGTTTCACGCCGCGCTGGGCGATGATGTTTTTAATGATGACCCCACAACGCTAGCCCTGCAAGACTATGCCGCTAAGATGCTGGGTTTTGACGCAGCGCTATTTGCACCGAGTGGCACCCAGACCAATCTGATTGCGCTGATGAGCCACTGCCAGCGCGGCGATGAAGCCATTGTCGGCCAACAGTGGCACACCTATAAATGGGAAGGTGGCGGTATGGCGGTGCTGGGCTCGATTCAACCGCAACCGCTGGCACTGCAGCAAGATGGCACCCTGGCGCTACAGGATATTCAGGATGCAATTAAACCTGACGACCCACATTTTGCCCGTACCCGGCTGATTGTGATTGAGAATACCGTTGGTGGCAAAGTGCTGCCACTCGGTTATATGCAACAGGTCGCCGCCTTAGCCAAAGCGAATAACTTACAATGCCATATTGATGGTGCCCGGCTATTTAATGCGGCAGTCGCACTGGCGCCCAATCATCAGCTTAGCCCGCAGGCGATGGCCCGGGCACTTTGTCAGGGCTATGACTCGGTCTCGATTTGTTTATCCAAAGGCCTGGGTGCACCGGTTGGCTCTTTGCTGTTAGGCTCGGCCGATTTTATTCAGCGTGCACGGCGCATTCGCAAAATGCTGGGCGGCGGCATGCGCCAGACCGGCGTGATTACCGCAGCCGGCCTGTATGCGCTGCAACATAATATCGAGCGGCTGGCTGAGGATCATGCCAATGCCCGCTTGCTGGCGGAAGGCTTACAGGCATTAAGCCAGCAAGGCCGCTTTGCCGGCCAGCTCACGGTATTGCCGGTACAAACCAATATCCTGTTTACTGAACTGCCGCTGGCGCTGGCCGATGAACTACAACGCTTTTTGGCACAGCATCAGGTTCAGCTAACCGCCAGTAACTACGCTAGCGCCAGCAGTCAGTTCAAACGGATGCGCTGGGTGTGTCATTTGGATATCAGCCGCGGCGATATTGAGCAGACACTGGATTTATTAGCCAGGTTTGCGCATAGTGAAGTTTAACTATTTTGCTTAGCTATTCTGCTTAGCTTGACCGATTAGCCTTGCCGCGGAGCCTGACCATGAAACTGACCTTTATTGCTGCTGCCTTATTTGCCGGTAGCCTGTTAAGCCTTAATAACAGCCATGCCGCCGAGGTGCTGCGGATCAGTCCGCAGCTGGAGCAACAGGTGATCAGTTGGCGACGCGATCTGCACCAGCATCCTGAGCTCAGTAACCGCGAGTTCCGCACCGCTAAGGTAGTCGAAGAGCATTTGCGTAAACTGGGGCTGGAAGTACAAAGCGGTATTGCCCATACCGGTGTCGTGGCTATTTTGGATAGCGGTAAACCGGGTCCGCTACTGGCATTGCGCGCCGATATGGATGCATTGCCGGTCACGGAACTGACCGAGCTGCCGTTTCGCTCGACCGCAAAAGGCGAATATCGCGGTAAAGAAGTGGGCGTGATGCATGCCTGTGGCCATGACTTACATGTCGCCATGCTGATGGGCGCCGCCGAATATCTGGTGCAGCATAAAGCGCAGCTTACTGGTAAGGTGATGTTTATTTTCCAGCCGGCAGAAGAAGGCGCACCAGCCGGTGAAGAAGGCGGCGCGGCACTGATGTTAAAGCAGGGCCTGTTTGCCAAACATAAGCCTGAGGCGATCTTTGGTATTCATGTCTGGTCAGCGGCCAATACCGGCGTGGTGCAGTATCGCAAAGGGCCGCTAATGGCCTCGTCGGATCGCTTTGAAATCCGCGTTAAGGGTAAACAAACCCATGGCTCAGCGCCCTGGGGTGGTGTGGATCCTATCGTCGCGGCAGCACAGATTATCAATAACGTGCAAACCATTGTCAGCCGGCAGATTAATATTACCCGCGCCCCGGCGGTGCTGAGTTTTGGTATTGTTGAAGGCGGGGTGCGCAATAATATTATTCCGGATGAGGTCTATCTGGAAGGCACTATCCGCAACTTTGATATGGGTATCCGGCAGCAAATTTTTGGCCTGTTAAAGCAGGCGGCCGAAGCCAGTGCTGCCGCAACCGGCGCCACGGCCGAAGTTAAAATTGAAGAAGGTTATCCGGTAACACTCAATGATCCTGCGCTAACCGCTCGCTCACTGCCCATTTTGCAGCAAGTCGCCGGCCAGGATAAGGTGCTGGAAGGTCAGCTGGTTACCGGCGCCGAGGATTTTTCCTACTATGCGCTGGAAACGCCTGGCCTGTTTGTATTTTTGGGTATCACCCCGGAGGGCCAGGATCCGGCCAAGGCACCAGCTAATCACTCACCCTACTTTTATGCCGATGAAAAGGCACTAAAAACCGGCACTGAATTGTTTATTAACTGGGTATTAGCTTATACGCAATAAACTTTTGTTCAATAATCAGGTCTGAACACAGTCAATAAACGAGCAAGGAAGACTATGAAACACCTTTTTACCTTAATGCTGCTGGGTGTAAGCGTTAACACCGTGGCAAATACTGAGTTGGAGCAACAAGTTAACGCCCTTTTCCAACAAAACGCCTATGCCGAGGCAAAACACCTGCTGACGCCTAAAGTGACGAAGAAAACCAAAGATGCCTTTTTACTGGCGGCGCTGGGCCGCACTGAGCTGGCCTTGGGTGAAGCCGAAGCGGCCACCGACTGGCTGGAAAGAGCCATTAAGCTTGACGGCACTAATCCGGAGTACCAGTTCTACTATGCTAACGCCAGCTGTAATACCGCCCAAAAGGTGAATATGTTAAGTGCCCTCGGTCACGCCAAACGCTGTGTTAAGGCCTATGAAACGGCCCATACACTGGCCCCAACAGAAGCCAAATATTTACAGGCTCTGGCGCAGTATTATGCCCAGGCACCAGGTGTTGCCGGCGGCGATAAAGCAAAAGCGATGGCGCTGGCCAAACAACTTACTGAGGTAAACCCGCTAAAAGGTCAGCTATTACAGCTGGAACTGTTACTGCGTGAGGATCAGGCGCAGGCCGAGGCCTTACTAGCAGCTAATCCCGAGTTACAGCAAAGACCCGAGCCCTATTTCTTACTGGGCGTAACCCAGGCAGCAAAGCGCGATTATCCGGCGGCGATAGGTCAGTTCCAGCGCGCCAGCGAACAGGAAGCGGCCGATAAGGATGCGCTACGCAGTAAACTGCTGGCGTTATATCAACTGGGCCGCGCTGCGGTGATTGGTAAAACAGCAACGGAGCAAGGCATCGGCGCCCTACGCCAGTTTATCGCCGAGAGTAGCGAGCTGTTACCGGAATATCAGGATTGGGCACAGTTTCGCTTAGCTCAGCTTTATCTGGCCAACGAACAACGCCCGGACGCCGAAGCGCTGCTGCGGCCACTGCAAGCCAGCACCAAGGACGATAACCTGAAAACTGAAATTAAAAAGGTACTGTAATGCGGCCACCGGCCATGCAAGGCATTCACCATGTGGCGCTGATTTGCAGCGACTATGTGCGTAGCAAGCAGTTTTACAGCGAAACGCTCGGCCTGACGATCCTAGCCGAGCACTACCGCGCAGCGCGCCAGTCCTGGAAGCTGGATTTACAGCTGCCTGATGGCAGTCAGCTGGAGTTATTTAGCTTTGTAGGCGCACCACCCCGCCCCAGCCGCCCGGAAGCGCAGGGTCTGCGCCATCTGGCCTTTGCGGTAACAGACTTGGATGCCTGGCTGGCTTATTTACAGCAGCAAGGTGTTAGCACCGAGCCAGTAAGGGTAGACGAATATACCGGCAAGCGCTTTACGTTTTTTCAGGATCCGGATGGCTTACCGCTGGAGTTGTATCAAGTCTAGCTGCATAGCGATAAAGCAACTACTCCAAACGCCAAACCAGACCTCGACTCCGGTATGCTTGGCGTACCGGAGTCGTCATCTGCGATAGTGGGATAGAAACCTTTAGCTGATGTAATGCACCGCCTGTTAATGATTACTTCTTAACCGCCCGGCCAGGCTCATGTTCATCGTAGCGAGGAAGCTGCGCATCCTGGTCATCCCAGTTTGCTCTGGAAGACACAAAGTTATGTGATATCGGCTGTTCCAAAATATCGGAATCTAATATGCCCAGCCTTAAGCGCAATAACTCTGGCGATGCGTTGTTACTGCTGAAAATTGGCGATGCACAAACTTTGCAAAAATGTCGTTTTTTGCCAGGCGCGGTTTCATAACAACCCATTTGCTCCTCGCCTGTTTTAATCATTAAACCAGCCTTACGTACGAAACCATTTGTTGCATAAGCAGTGCCGCTGCTTTTTCTGCACTTTGAGCAATGGCAATGAATAATTGACTCAATTCCACCATGTACTTCTATCGTTACCGCACCACATAAACAGCTACCCTGATACATCCGACTTCCTTATGCTGTCGCTTAAATTAGTTTGCGCGCTGAGTTTCACGCATCCGTTTTGACAAATTGTCAGGTATGCTCGCCCCAATATAGACCAGTGCCACCCATACAGCGCCGCTTAGAAAAAGTAACCACTCTATTGCCGGGCTTAGTTCGACGAAAACATTACCTTTAGTTGTCGCCGAGAGCATGGCCAGCAACAGCAGGTTAAAGCTGCCCAGTAACACCTGTTTATACTTAGCTGCCCGCTGCAACAAAACCAACATACCTAAGATGGCGATCGCTAAAAAGCTGGCCGAGATAATGGTTAGCAAATTATGCATTGGTGTGGTCACCGCAATAAAGGCATAGACCGTAGCACCCACCCCAAATATCTTTACCGTTTTGCTGGCGATGGATTTTGGATACGAAGTGGAGATAAGCCAAAACATCACGCTAAGGCTGGTCGCGTACAGCAACATGGCAACAAAGGCGAAGCTACGGGCGGTGTTAGTCAGGCCGTTTAAAGCCAGCGGCTGAAATAATGCCGAGACATAATTGGCAGTAAAACTAAAACCATCGGTAGTGGCATCCCAGCTGGTGCCACCGGGATAGTTCCAGGCGGCAAGGAGCCAGAACGGTATGGAAAGTAGCAGTACGATGATTGGTATAGATCGCTTGTTCATAATGGATTTTGCTATCTCTTTAAAATGCTAGCGCCCGCAACTAAAACGAGCAACTTTTGCGAATCGAGCGCCGACGGTGCACTGTGCTGGCGATAAAATTTAATTGATTTCAAACCTATTAAGCCCAAACTTATAATCATCATCAACCTTAATACGCTTAACCAAATTTGCTCTATCAGGTCGATACTTTCTCCAATCCCATTCCTCATCTAAAAGTTCAATATTGGCGACGCCAAATTTCTGCAAATCAGCCAGCGAGTAGTCATATCCCACTGTTCCTATGCCGAAAAAGTTCTGAATGTAGTCCCAAAAACTAACTTTAGACTGGCCATAAGTGGTAAGAAGATTATCAACGCCGATATCTGCATAAAAATGAGTTTCCATTTTTCGCATTAACGTTATGTAAGTGTTAAAACTTTCTCGGTTGTCTTCTGTAATCCTCCAATTTGATTGCCAGGCACCACCATGCCATATCAGAATCGAGTCTTTTCTTAAGTACTTTGTATTAGCAGCTGGGAATACATAGTTTGCACAAGACGATGCACAAGCGCCTTTCACTTCAACATCCAACTTGTTATCTTTGACCCAGCGCCCTAAATCCATCCCAGCGCCTATTTCACCACCATTGCTGGTTATTACAAGACGACTTGGTTTTAATTCAGCATCGTTAAACAATGAGAAAATTACGTTATTTGAAGTCTCGGTTATTTCACCTTGATAAATGATGTTTCCGTTCTTGATGCCAACATAAACTTCAGTATTTTGGTCACTTTCCCCTATGATTTTTAAATTAGCACACCCAATAACCAGAAAAGAGAAAATCAAAACTAAATACTTCACTAATCCTCCTTGAAATATAACGCCTTGCAGACCGGAAAAATACCACTTTAGAATGCAGCTTTCTCGCATGAACTTGAATAGTTTCGAAAGTAGTAAATCGCACAAACATTTATGCATACTATTAGACACAATAACATCCTGATCATTTCTAACTCCCTTATATATCAAGCCGCCGTTAAATACTCAGCTCGCTAACTCACAGCACATAGGTGACAGCCGCGCGGCTTTTGCCGTCGCGACCAGCGCTTTTACAGGCGATAAAATTTTTGTGCATGACGGCTTATTCAAGGGCTGTAAAACCAAGATTTTTTACAGAACCCTCTTCTGTTTTTAGCTCGTGCCACATCACTAGAAATTTAAGCATCTCACCTTTTTTCTTTTGCACTAGTAAGTTATTCGCTGGAACGATAATTTTATTATCATTCCATGTCAGGATGTAATTTAGACTTCTAAAACCGTTATCTGTGATATCAATTACGTCCTCAATCACCGCGGTATAGCTTTGATGCTTGTTATAAATAACTCGTTCGTCACTTGCATAACTAGATACTGAAAAAGATAGTAAAAAAAGTACCAGCGTGTTCAAAATTAGAAATTTTTTCATTGGTTAGATCCTTCTTGGTGTGTATCGCCCGAGCACAGCGGCTCGAACAATGTAAATGTCCTACGCCACAACCGCCAACCGCGGCGAATTGTAAGCTCAACTTGTAGCGTCTTGATAGCTAATCATCATAGCTTACTCCATTCCTTCGAGCCCGGGAGAGCATCAAGCGCCTTGTGGCTAGCAAAGAACCGCGTTAGTCCGCAGTCTCTGCACACAACTACGGTGAACTTGGCACTCGAAAAAAAGGAGCCCAAGTCCGGAAGATAATTAGGTGCATAGCCCCCACCAGACGAAATATCTTTGCTAGCGTATAAATTGGAGTGTCCGCACTCCGGGCAAGTTGAATATTTACGCACTATGGTTCCTTACTGACACAACGCTTATTCGACTGAAAGATCCGTATTTAAATACGGACTGCTCCGTATTTGTAAACTTAATGTAGAAACACTACATTGCTTTTTTAAAACATACAACAGCTTATAGGTACAGCCTACCTTTGCTTTATAGGCAGATTAATTCGCCCAACAAACTGAAATTTGGCTCTTTCCCCTGCAGGCTAATGCCCTCTTTCTTCGCCAAGCCATTACTTCAGTATCACACCAATGGTCTTTAACCCACTATCGCAGGTTGCGACTCCGGTACGGCGAGCATACCGGAGTCGGGCTGGGTGCTATTAGGGGGAGCGGTTTAGATTCAGGTACAGGGCGTTTTTTTCGCTGAAGTATTAATTGAGTATCTGACCAAAGGTGTTTTTCCTACTATCGCAGGTGGCGACTCCGGTACGCATGCATACCGGAGTCGGGCAGCATCAAGATAGTTTGGTGGGAGCTTTAGGTTTGTTCAGGATTGGGATGCTTGGCGGCTTGAGTGGGCTCAGTATTTGCTGCCAGCGGCGCTAATTGCTGCCCGACTTTTGTCAGTGCCTGCGCCACCACTTGGGCCGGTTTATGGCGCAGTGCCAGCATCAGTCCTGTTAGCATAATCAGCAGCACGCCGGCGCCCTGCAACAGACTTAACTGCTCGGCAAACAGCAACCAACCGGCCAGAATAACGGTTACCGGCTCCAGATAAGCCAGGGTAGCGTACACCCGGGTCGGTAAATGCTGCAAGGCAACAATGGCGCAGTAGATCGCCAAAAAGCCGGGGAAAATACCGGCCAATGCAATCCAAAGCAGGCTGTCGCTGGTTGGCGGCGCCATACCGCCTAAAAATGGCAATACACAGCAGGCGCCAATCAGCAGCTGATAAAAGGTGCGTTGTAACTGCGAGTGGCCAGGCTGCGGCCGGCGGTTTAACAGCAAAAAGCCACTGTAGGCCAGCAGTGATAACAGGCCAAACAGTAAGCCGGGCAACTGTGCGGCATCCAGCACCAGTTGAAACTGGAACTGCTGCAGCATGGCAAAACCTAAAAAAGATAAGGCAATCAGGCCGGTATCGGGTAAATCCAGCTTTTCCTGCAGCAGCCAGTGCGCGACTACGGCCGATAGCGGCGGCGCCAGATACACCAGCATTATCGCATTAGCCAGGCTGATATACTGAATGGCACTAAGAAAGCACAGCATAAAGCTGGCCAATAGCACGCCGTTTAGCGCAATGCGCCAGTCGGGTTTGGTTTTTAGCAGCGCCAGCCGGCCGCTGGCCAGTAATAGCAGCAATAGGCAGAGTGCGCCCACCGCCAAACGATAAAATGTCAGCTCAGCGGCGGCCAGGCCACTTAGTCTGGCAATCACCCCGCTACTGGCCATCGCTACTGCCGACACCAGCGCCAGCAGCATATAAAACCCCATGGCTTACCTCAAATAACAAAACCGGCCTACTCGGTAAAAGTATGCCGGTTTTCACGATTTTTTACGAGCTGCGGTTTACAAATTGCGCGCTAGGGCCTGGTGTGCAGGCCTTATTTGCTGGCTCTGCTTAGCACGCTAACCCGAGTTCCGCATGCCGGCGGCGATACCGGCAATGGTGACCATCAGCGCGCGGTTGCTTTGTGCGGTTAAATCATCCGGTGCCTGGCGGGCGCGCTTTAACAGCTCGACCTGCAGGATATGCAGCGGATCGACATAGGTATTGCGTAGCATAATCGACTCACGGATCCAGCCTTCTTTTGCCATCAGCGTATCGCTGTGAATTAACTGCAGTAATAACTGGCGATCGGCTGCCAGTTGCTGCCGCAGTTGTTCACCCAGCGGTTGCAGGGCTGCCGGTACCAGCACCTTGTCATAGTAGGCCGCGATCTTAGCATCGGCTTTTAAGAATACCATTTCCAGCATCGACAGCCGGGTCGCAAAAAACGGCCACTGCTGCTGCATTTCATCCAACAGTGCGCTATTACCAGCCTCAACCGCTTTGGCCAGTGCACTGCCGGCACCGAGCCAGGCGGGTAGCATTAAACGATTTTGCGACCAGGCGAAGATCCAGGGGATAGCCCTTAAACTCTCGACGCCACCGGTCGGGTTACGCTTCGCCGGCCGGCTACCCAGTGGCAATTTACCCAGCTCTTGCTCCGGCGTGGCGGCACGGAAATAAGGCACAAATTCCGGATTATGCCGCACTACCGCACGATAGGCGTCGCAGGAATCGCTGGCCAGCGTGCTCATCAGCTGGCGCCAGCTGGCTTTGGGTACCGGCGGCGGCAATAACAGCCCTTCCAGTACCGCACTGGCATACAGCGCCAGGCTGCGCACCGCTAATTGTGGCAAGCCGAATTTAAAGCGGATCATCTCGCCCTGCTCGGTCACCCGCAAACCGCCGACTAACGAACCCGGCGGCTGCGATAAGATCGCCGCATGCGCCGGGCCACCGCCACGACCAATGGTACCGCCGCGGCCATGGAATAAAGTTAATTTCACACCATAATCACGGCTCAGCTGTACCAAGGCTTCCTGCGCGCTATATTGCGCCCAGGCCGCGGCCAGCACGCCGGCATCTTTGGCCGAGTCAGAGTAACCGATCATCACTTCCTGGCGGCCATTAATATAACCGCGGTACCAGTCGATGCTAAGCAGCTGCCGCATACAGTCCGGTGCGTTTTGCAAATCACTCAGGGTTTCAAACAACGGCGCTACCGGCATCGGGAAGCTGATACCGGCTTCTTTTAATAATAATTGCACCGCCAGCACATCTGACGGCTTACCGGCCATCGAAATCACATAGGTACTTAAAGCTTCACTGCCATGGCGCGCTACTATATCGCAGGTATCCAGTACTTCCTGTACTTCAGCCGATGGCTGCCATTGCTTCGGGAACAGCGGTCTTTTGTTTGGCAGTTCGCGCAGTAAAAAGGCCTGACGGTCGGCTTCGCTCCAGGCAGCGTAATCGCCCAGCCCCAGATAACGGGTTAACTCTGAGAAGACCTGAGCATGGCGGCCGGCATCCTGGCGGATATCCAGTTTTAACAGCGTTAAACCAAAGGCATAGCCGCGGCGCAGCGTGTCAGTGAGCCGGCCCTGGGCAATGCGGGTCATGCCGCTTTGCTGCAGTGACTGATAGCACAGCAACAACGGCTGCAGTAGCTGCTGGTTGTCCCAAATTAAGTCTGCCGGGCGCTGCAGCCGGTCATGTTTTAATGCTTCAGTTAACCAGTCGCGGGTATAAATCAGTTGCTGGCGTAACTTATTTACTACTGCGCGATATGGCTCAGATGCCTGCTCACTGGCGGCTTGCAGCTCTGCCGAGGCCTGATTCATCGACAGCTCGGTCGACAGCAAATCTAAATCCTGAATAAACAAATCTGCTGCTTTCCAGCGGCTTAGTAACAGTACCTGACGGGTTACTTTGGCAGTAACGAAGGGATTACCGTCGCGGTCGCCACCCATCCAGGACGAAAAGCGCACCGGTGCAGCGTTCAGCGGTAAACCCTCGCCCAGTGCGCGTTGTAAATCGGTATCCAGTTCGCGCAGAAAATCCGGCACCGCCTGCCAGAGTGAGCTTTCAATTACGGCAAAACCGGATTTTGCTTCATCTACCGGGGTTGGCCGCTGTTCGCGGATTTCATTGGTATGCCAGGCCTGGCTAATCAGTTCGGTGAGTCTGAGCTCGGTTTGCTGGCGCTGCCACGGCGTTTGCGGCTGTTCCAGCGCGGCCAGACAGCCGGCAATTTCGGTAAGCTTGTGGATCAGGGTGCGACGCGCTACTTCGGTCGGGTGCGCGGTTAACACTAGCTCAATCGACAAATCACGCAGTGCCTGCCGGATATCGGCTTTGGCAATGGCCTGCTGTTGTAAGCGTTGAAACAGTTCGGTTAAGGGTTCCGGCTTTTCAATACTGCTACGCCCGGCGGCGCTGATACTAAATTGCTGTTCGGCCAGATTGGCCAGATTCAGAAACTGTGCAAAGGCGCGGGCCACCGGCAGTAACTCATCATCCGACAGTGCCGTCAGCACCTGCCGTAGCTGTTCCGCCTGCTGATTATCACCCTGCCGCGCTGCCTTAGACAGCTGACGAATTTGCTCCACCCGTTGTAACACCGCATCACCCAGATGCTGACGCAGTGTTTCACCCAGCTCGGTACCCAATAACCCGACATTGGCTCTGAGAGCCGCATATTGATCCATAACCGTGCTCCACTGCTTAATAATACACCACACCCTAGCGCGTTCTGCTTTGGTACTCAACTATGATGTGTTTCAGGCGCAGCAACATTTAGCCCGCGTTTTTCAGGCATAAAAAAACCAGCGCCCCCAGGGAGGAAGGCGCCGGCTTTGGCCAAAAAAGGGGCTTTGTTAACGCTTAGAAGTCGTACTTCAGACCCGCAGTAATACGGCGGCCAATAACTTCAAAGGCAGCACCATCGTCATAAACACCTGGTTGACGCGGTGGGTTGCGGTCAAACATATTCAACATACCGGTACGCAGCTGCAGCTTAGGGCTGACATTGTAACGGGCCGTTAAATCAAAGGTGGTGTACGAAGGTACATCGTTGTAGTTGTTGACGTTTGGCGACCAGGTATTCGACAGTACGGTAGCTGAACGGTGCGTCATGGTCAGCGCAGCCGAGAAGTCAGCATAGGTATAGTCGGTGGTCCAGCGATGTTTCCATTTCGGTCTTAATACCTCACCGGTATTAATTACCTGATCATCCGGCCGGCCGGTAGAGTTGTACATCCGCTCCTGCAGATAGGTACTGATTAAACGGAAACCAAAATCACCGACGGCGGTAGCCAGACGGTAGTTCGCCTCGATATCAAAACCTGAAGTCCGGCTAACTGCAGAGTTAACTGGCTTCTCGAAGTAGTTAACGATCTCAAAGGTTTGCGGATCACGTTCAATCAACGGGCAATACGGGTTGTCCAGCGAGTCGGCTTGATAACACAGTGTCACCAGCGAGGTACCGGTAAAGCTGTTGATCATATCGCTGATATCAAACTTCCAGTAATCAACGGTCAGGCTGAAGTTGTCGATAAAGGCCGGGGTATACACAAAGCCCACGGTAATATCTTTTGCCACCTCGTTTTTCAGCTCAGTATTACCAACGATAAAGCCCGGACGGGTTGAGCTAAACCATTCTGCTGAAGGTTCAAAGGTAGTCGGAATGCCCTGGGCCGCACAGTTCGCCCGGATATTATCCGCGTACTTCTCTGGCAGCGCATTAGCGCGGCTGGATGCACACCAGTCGGTGATCGAGCGGAAGGTTTGACCCGGCGGGTTATACAGTTCACCGATATTAGGCGCCCGTACTGACTTAGAACGGTTCACCCGCACCCGCAGTTCATCGTTTACTGCCCAGTTGAGGCCGATTTTCCAGGCATTATCGGTACCGGAAGTGGAGTAGTCCATCCAGCGGAAGGCAGTTTCTAACGTCAGCATATCAGCGAACGGCAAATCAGCCAGCAGCGGTACTGACAGCTCGGCGGCCATTTCTTTCACATCAAAATCACCGGCTAACGGCGCCGACTGGTTGTTAAATAATAAGCCATCACGCATTGCCGGATCCGGCAGGGTATCGGCCTTTTCTTTACGGTATTCGGCTGTTAAGGCACCGGCCACACCACCGGCAGGCACTTCAAACAGCTCACCACTTACAGAGGCACCAACCACATGCTGCTGAATAGACGAGCGGCGCAGCGCGTCGGTGCTCACCCAGTTGTAAGCATCCTGGTTATAAATGCCGCGACCAAAGATATCTAACGGCAGACAGCCATTAGCACGGGCCGCTGCACTGCGACAAACAATCTGACCGTCCAGTTCGATGGCATCTACCGCATCGTAGAAACGCTGCTCAAACATCTCACCATACCACTCGGTATCAGCCTGTACATGGCCTGAAGTGGCATAAACATCATAGGAATAGTCACCAACAAAGCCTTCCAGTCCCAGCGCAATCCGCGCCAGCGTTCTGTCCTGGCTATAGCGACGGTTGCCGAAGTCAGAGGCCAGGTAGCCCATCGATACCCGACCATCCGGGAAATCGCTATTGGCCGTGCTACGGATCAGATCGCGAGCCGCCTGCGGTAACAGCGCATTATCACCCAGTACGCCAAAGCTCAGGAACGCCGGTGAGCTTTCGCCGTAGGCATCAGTTTTCGAATAGGTAAATTCCGCAGTAAAGGCATGATTGTCGTTAATATCGTACTTCATGCTGCTGAACAGGTTGATCCGATCCAGCGGCGTACGTAAAAACTGGTTTTCGGCAAATACATAACCTTCACCGCCGAGGTAGTCGACCCGGCCATTCGGGTTGGGTGGCAATGCCTGACCCAGCGCCATTTCTTTTAGCTCGCCGCTATCGGTAAAGTTATAACGCTTACCGCCCACCACAAAGGTACCGGTTTTATCATAGGCGGCCAGTACCTGGCGGCCTAACAAGCCTTCGAACACCGCATTGGGTTCGTTGCGGGCATCAAAATCGACCGCCCCCACCCGCGGGTTACGGATCACGATCGGTGCATCGCGCAGATAATCCCGATCCATATAGCTGATTTGCTTTTGCCGTGCCCAGCTCAGGTTGGTAATAAAAGACGCCCGGCCCGACTCTGAACCAAAGGTAATAGAAGCGTATTCTTCCTCACCCCCGCTTTGCGTTGGCTGGGTGGTCGATACGTCCAGCGTAATGCCGTCATAGGATTTTTTGGTAATGATGTTCACTACCCCGGCAATCGCATCAGAACCATAGACCGCAGAAGCACCACCGGTGGTGATTTCAACCCGCTCGACCACGGCCGTAGGAATATTGTTTAAATCTACTGCTGAGCTGCCCGGTGCGCCCGAGACAAAACGGCGACCATTTACCAGCACCAGGGTACGGCTGGAGCCCAGGCCGCGCAGGTCAGTATTGTTTAAACCGCTGGCAAAGACAGTATTATTTGAAGTTTCCGGCGATAAACCAACCAGGGTATTCGGCATCTTGTGCAGTAAGTCCCCCACGTTCACCACGCCGGCCGAAACCAGTGAGTCTCCGGTAATAACGGTAATTGGTGTCGGCGCCAGCTCACCAATACGTTTAATTCTTGAACCTGTGACTTCAATCCGCTCCACCCGGGCGGTTTCTTCCTGTGCCACGGCGACAGTACTAAAGCCGGCAATCGCCACTGGCGCAGCCAGCATTGCCAGACGCACTGCTGTATTTAATATGGATTTTTGCATAACGCTCCCTCTGGACCCCGGCCAGTTAGCTGACCAGGTTGTTATTAGACATTTTTAATGGTGTTACACCGCTTGTAGCCCGCGCGAAGCTAATGGCCACAGTGTTGAGGGTCCAGCGAAAAGACACCGGGATGGAGAGCGCCGGGATAAGCGGGACTAAAAGCGGGACAAGATCCCGCGCAAGCTGCGCCACGCCTTACATCAGCGCGGGCTTATACAAAAAAGTAACAATGCTACCAGCTAACATATTTTCGGGACAAAACTGATACATTCAAGAATGTATCTTTATTACACTTAATGTATTGTTAATACGGTCAGCGCCGGCAAGCTGCCGGCCATGCCGACCCTAAAGCGAACCGAGTATGAAACTAAGCTGTTTAATCGTGGATGATGAACCTCTGGCCCGGGCCGGGATCCGTCATTTACTGGAGCAACAAGCGCAATTTGTGATTAGCGCCGAAGCGGATAATGGTGCCGATGCCCTGAAACTGGCACAGTTACATCAGCCGGATATCATTATTCTGGATGTGGAGCTGCCACTGCTGGACGGCCTGACGGTATTGCAGCAATTGCGGCATCGGTCGGCGGTGATCCTGTGTAGCGCCTCTGCCGATTACGCAGTACAAGCCTTTGAGCTGAGCGCTGTTGATTTTTTGCTAAAACCCTTTAACGCCGGGCGCTTCCAGCAGGCGCTGCTCAAAGCCTGCCATAGAATAATTGGTAGTCTTTCACAAAACGGCAACGAGGCAACGCCACGCTATGCTGAGCGCCTGACTATCCGTGATCCGGGCCGGCTACGTTTGGTTGAGGTTACAGATATTCGCTGGATCCAAAGTGCCGGTAACTATGTTGAAATTGCCGTGTACTCCCAGCCTAAAATGTATTTACTGCGCGAGAGTATGGCTTCGCTACAACAAAAACTGGATCCGGCGTTATTTGCCCGGGTACACCGCCGTTATCTGGTGCGCAAGCAGGAAATAACCGAACTCAGACCCGGTGAAAAAGGCGACGCCAGCCTGGTACTAAAGTGTGGCAGCATCCTGCCGCTGTCTCGCCGTTACCGGGAGCAACTGGCCGCGATCTTTAGTTAGCGGCCTTGCCGTCTGGCCCTGACCTTGCTGCATCGGCGCAGCTTTTAAGGTTATACTGGCGGCAATAACCAGTTTCGGAGTTGTTGTGATGCAAAATTCCTCTGCGGCCAGGCCCGCGAAAAAAGGCGGCGGCCTGCTACCCAATCTGCTGATTAACGTGGCCATTCCGGCGATTATCTTAAGTAAATTCTCCGGCGAGCAGCATCTGGGGCCGGTATGGGGTTTAGTGGTCGCGTTGGCGTTTCCCGTGCTGTATGGCCTCTGGGATTTGAAACAGGCCGGCAAGGTGAATTTTTTCTCGGTGCTGGGGGTGATCAGTGTGCTGCTGACCGGCGGTATCGCGCTGTTGCAGCTGGATGCCAGCTATATTGCGATTAAAGAGGCGGCCATCCCCGGCGCCATTGGTCTGGCGGTGTTAATCAGCCAGTATACGCCCTATCCGCTGGTGCAAAAGTTTATCCTGAACGGCGAGATCCTCGACACCGACAAGCTGTATCAGGCACTGGCAGAGCGGCAAAACACCGTATTATTTGAGCGCAAACTGGCGCAGGCCGGCTACCTGGTCGCCGCTTCGTTTTTCCTGTCATCGGCGCTGAATTATATTCTGGCCAAGGTGATCCTGGTCAGTCCGCCAGGCACAACCGCCTTTAATGAAGAGCTGGGCAGAATGACCTGGCTAAGTTACCCGGTGATTGTCCTGCCCAGTATGCTGGTGCTGTTTTTTGCTATCTGGTTTATTTTCAGCAGTATCAGCAAGCTAACCGGCCGCGAGCTGGATAGCTTTTTAAACCAGCCTTAATCAACCTTGTTATTTGGCGGCAGCTGCGCCCGTAGCGCTGCCAGCTCGGCCTGCAGCTGTTGCATCTGGCTGACTAAGTCATGCTGCAACTGCTGTTTGGCATCAATTTCTTCTTTATGCTCTTCGTCATGCATGCTTTGCACCGCATTCACGATCACCGCAATAAACAGGTTTAACATGGTAAAGGTGGCGATTAGGATAAAGGGCACAAAGAACGCCCAGGCATACGGGAATTGCTCCATTACCGGCCGTGAAATGCCCATCGACCAGCTCTCCAGCGTCATGATCTGGAACAGCGTATACAGGGTGCGGCCAATATTACCAAACCACTCCGGGAAGGCTTCTCCAAACAGCTTGGTTGCCATTACCGCGGCCACGTAATACACCAGGCCCAGTACCATGGCAATGGACAGCATACCGTTTAACGACTGCACCAGTGCGCCAACGATTTTCTTCATCGAGGGTACAAAGGTCAGGACCCGCAACACCCGCAGTACCCGTAGCGCACGCAGTACTGCAAAAGGCCCGCTGGCCGGTACCAGCGCTATCGCAACCACGGTAAAGTCGAACAGACTCCAGGCATCTTTAAAAAAGGCGCCGCGATAGGCAAAGATACGCAGTGCAATTTCCAGCACAAATACCGCCAGGATCCATTTATCCAACAGCATCAAAGGCCCGCCGGCCTGCGCCATCACAGTCGGTACTGTCTCTAACCCCAGAATAACGGCGTTAAGCAGAATTAAACTTAATAAGGTGCGCTGCACCCAGTTTTTTTCCAGCCAGCTTGCTACCTGTTGCTGTAAGCTCAAACTCACCGTGCCCGTCATCTCTGTCATAATTCCTCCCGGCTTTGTTGGGCGCTATTGTAGAAGAACGCGCTAAGAGATCAATCGCTATTGGCGTGAGTATTGGGTGAGAGGTTATCGGATGGTACAAGCGGTATTTTGCTGCTAAATTGCTAGCACTGAGAAAAGGAATTTCATATGACTTATAGCAAGGCTCTGCTTTTGATTGTCTTTGTGCTGCTTGGCTTGGCTGCGTATCTCGTGCTCACAACCAGGCCAGCGCCACAGCGTGTGCTGCCGCCAGAGCAACAGCTCGTTGCAGCAAGCAGTATTGATGCGCCTTTACCCCGCATGCAAACGGTTGCGTCCGCAGAACAATATAGTGTCGATGAACTACCACTAGTGAGTCCGGTAGAAGGTGATTTACTGGATAACCTGCATCAGTTACTTTTTGGGTTACTTAGCAAAGTTGAGTTACAGCAGTCATCCATCCTCAGTGAGCAAGGCTACCCGGGGGTTGAGGAGCTCAGATTCGCCGCCAGTTACAATGCTTTAGACTTTGCGCGCTGGCTGTTTAATCAAAATAATCAGCAAATTATCGCGCCTCATTCCGGAGCAGAATTAAATGCGTCAGCCCTCAGAGTATTGAGTTTCGTTAAAGCGGTAACATATGCAGAGCAGGTGATACGCTATCAGCAGCCAGATTTTAGCTTCAACGCAGCGAATCCTTACTCTCAAGCTTTATTGATTGAAGATCAACAAGTCAGGGATGCGCTGACAGCCCTGGTGTTTGCCTCAGCGATACTAGGCGAGGAGCTGGGGCTTGAAGCGCTGGCCCGGGCCCGCTTTAATATTGTAATTGCTAATTGGAATAACGAAGACTTAGCTCAAGACACAAAGTTTCTGCGCTACTTTGCAATAGCCGCAAAACAACTACCGCGGTTGGCTATCGATAGCTATGTCGAAACGCACTACCCTGAGCGATATGCCGAGTACTTAGAATATAAAAACAGCGTTAAATAATTAGACAACAAAAAACCCGGCACTAGGGCCGGGTTGGATGCGTTAACCGCTTCGCTTAGAACGCGTAAGAGAAGCTGGTGTAGAAGAAACGGCCGATATTATTGTACAGACCGGTTTCTGCGGTAGTGCCTAAAGCCACACCCGGCAGATCGCGGTTAAACAGGTTATCAACACCGAATGCCAGTTTAACGCCGCTGGCGAAGTCATAGCCCAGGCGGATATCGGTTACGAAGTAGCTGCCGTAGCTCATGATATCGCTTGGATCCGGGTTCAGCGCCAGTGACTGGCTGGTGAACAGTGATACTGCATCGATATAGCGGGTTTTAAAGCCAGCTGTCCAGGCATCGTAACGGTAGTTCACGCTCAGGTTGGCTTGCCAGGTCGCGTCACCGGCAACACCGGCGTTTTCAATATATTCGTTCGGGAAGTTCTGGAACGAATAGGTTTTACGCGATTCCAGCCAGGTACCAATTAATTTGGTATTAAAGCGACCACCCAGGGCGTCAAAGTCATAACCAAATTCAAAATCGATACCGCTGGCCGTTTGTGCCGCCACGTTCTGCACTACTGAGGTAATTAAGCGCAGCGTCTGGGTTTGCGGGTTACGCTGTACCAGATTACAGAACTGCATATTCGGGCCACTGGCTGAATCGACACAGCGGTTCAGAATATTTTGGGCAGAAATAGAGGCGATAGCGTCATTGATTTCAATCGACCAGTAGTCAACGGTCATGCTAAAGCCGCGGATAAAATCTGGCTGGTAAACAAAACCAACAGTGTAACTATCTGATTTTTCAGCACGCAGATCCGGGTTGCCGCCGTTTAAACCTTCAACTGTCGCTGCAGGGTTGTTCAGCTGGAAGTCCGGGGCAATACCAATGGCCGCACAGTTGTTTACCCGCGTCTGGCTCTGGCGCTCGGTGGTAGCGCACGGATCTGTTACCCGGAAGAAGGTTTGGTTTTGCGGGCCAAACAGTTCGCTGATATTCGGTGCCCGCAGCGCTTCAGAGTAAGTGGCACGGATCCGGAACTCGCCGTTCAGGCTCCAGTCCAGACCTGTTTTCCAGCTGGTGGCATCGCCGATGGTGCTGTAGTTGGCGTAACGCACCGCAGCATCAAATACCAGATCCTGGATCAGTGGCAGATCAGAGAGTAATGGTACTGACACTTCGGTAAAGGCTTCTTTCACATCAAACTCACCGCGCATATATTGCAGTGAATTCAGGAAAGTAGCGCCGGTAGCGGCAAAGCGATCCGGTACAGATTCACTTTCTTCTTTACGGTATTCAGCACCGGCTGAGAAGCCGACCATACCGGCAGGCAATTCGAACAGACCGCTGTTGTTAACGCTGGCATTCGCCACTTGCTGGCGGATAGTGCTGTGGCTGTAAGAGGTGGTATTAAACCAGTTACGGGCCGCATCATTAATTGCGTTGTCACCAAACAGGCTGGTTGGTGCACAGCCGTTGGCGCGGGCAGTGGCGTCACGACACACAATACGGCCATTGGCATCAACTACGGCATCAACTGACTGGGCGAAGTTAGTGCGGATCAGGTTGTTATAGTTAACCTGCTCCAGCTTGGTTTCGCCGTGGGTAACATAGGCTTCAAAGCCCCAGTCTGCCGACAGCTCACCCTGCGCACCCGCAACAAAGCGTGATGTAGTACGGGTATTTTGTTCAAAGCGACGGCCAGCATCTTTCTGGAAGCGGTGAATACGGATTGAATCAAGGTTATTGGCGTCCATCAGCGCTGCCATGCTGTCATCCAGGTAGGCGTTATCGCGCATAATGCGGATCGCTGAGCCATATTCAAAGAATGATGGCTGACCTTCGTTACTGCCTTTGCTGCGCACATACTTACCTTCGGCGAACAGGTTGATGCTGTCGGTCAGGTCAAAGTTAGCTTTCATATTCAGGTTCTGGCGGTTAAAGCTTGGCTGCAGATCCTGATACTGCCGCAGATCTAAAAATTCACAGTTGCTACAGTGCTCAATATTGCCATAGGTGGTACCCAGCTCCTGCAGGCGCACGCTGCCGTCCTGGTTAAAGATGTACCAGTCACCATTTAACTTAAAATTACCGGCCGTTGAGCTGTCATACCAACCGGCATTAGCAACGGTGATCCGATCCGGAATACCATCGTGAATAAAGACGCCGTTGCTATCACGACCATCACGGTCAGCCGGGTTAGCGACAGCCATATAAGAGGTGCGGGTTTGCCGGCGATCAGTGGCGTTCATCCCTTCCTGACCAGAAAACTCAGCGGCTACTGCAAAGTTACCACGGCCGGCAGCGAAGTCGGTACCAAAGGATAATAAGGCTTTATGGTTATCGTACGGGTTATCCTGAGCAAAACCGCGGCTTAGCACCAGATCGAAACCCTGAATGTCTTTTTTCAGTTTAAAGTTTACTACGCCGGTTACCGCGTCGGCACCATATACGGCTGAGGCACCACCGGTAATAATTTCCACCGAGTCTAACCAGGCAGTAGGAATGCTGTTGGTATCGACCGCAGCACTGCCGGCACTGCTGGCAACATGGCGACGGCCATCAACCAGCACCAGCGTACGGGAAGCGCCCATACCGCGTAAATCCAGTAAGCTTAAGCCGGCAGTACCAATAAAACGGCCTGCGTTAGCCAGTGAATAAGTGGCAGCCAGTGACGGTAATTCTTTTAACACTTCACCAATATTCATGGCGCCGGTTTCCACCAGATCACGACCGGAAATCACCGTTACCGGTGACGGGGCTATAGCGCCTTCACGCAGAATGCGCGAACCGGTAACCTGAATGCGCTCGGTTGCCGCCTGCGGGCTTTCTTCTGCCACAACCCACTGTGGACTGGCTGCAGCAACGGCAGCGGCCACCACACTTAAACGCAAAGAATTCACTTTGGATAACGATACAGACATGCTTGCTCCTGAATAAAACAGCCAGTGGCTGATACAACTCAGCAGTACCTGTGCCGGCACTGCTGCAGAGGGCGCGCATTGTAGGGAATTGTGGTGAAATCGCCAGCAAAAACTGCCTGAAAAATACCGATCGGTGAGTATTTATGCAGTTCCTGAATAAGAAAAAACCAAACTGCTGGCTTTTAGAGCAGATTTAGGCTGCACTAATGCAGGCAATCCTAGCTAGCGCCAGCCACAGAATCGCATAGTTATGCAATGCTATATGGCCGCATGAAAGCGCTGAAAAGCCGCCTGCAAATCGTCGATTAAATCCTCTGGATCTTCCAGGCCGATATGCAGCCGGATCAAGGGCCCGCTGTAGGGCCAGTGGCTGGCCTGACGCAAAGCCTGCACATTGAGGGTTGCTGTGATCAGGCTTTCATAGCCGCCCCAGGAGAAGCCCATTTTAAAATGCTGCATTCCTTCGATAAAGGCTTCCACTTGTTTTAATGAGCCTTGGCTCAACACGAACGAAAACAAGCCATTGCTACCGCTAAAATCACGTTTAAATTGCTGATGACCTGGGTGATCGGCAAAGGCCGGATGCCGCACCGTCGCCACCTCGGGTCGCTGTGCCAACCACTGTGCTACCTGCAACGCATTTTGTTCATGCTGCTTTAACCGCACCCCTAAGGTGCGCAAGCCACGACTGGCAGCATAGACATCGTCGGCTGAAGCACAGTAGCCCATTAAATAGCTATGCTCGCGCAGTTGTGGCCAATATTGCTCAGTGGCACTGGCGGTGCCAAGCATCACATCAGAGTGACCGATAATATACTTGGTCGCCGCCTGAATTGAGATATCCACGCCCAGTTCAAAGGGCTTACACAAAATCGGCGAGGCCCAGGTATTATCCAGTACCGTAATGATCTGCTGCGCCCGCGCCACCGCGCAAATGGCAGGTATATCCTGCACTTCCATCGTCAGCGAACCAGGCGATTCCAGAAAGATCATCCGGGTATTGGGTTTGATCAGCGCCGCGATACCGGCACCGATTAGCGGATCATAATAGGTGGTTTCAATCCCTAAACCTGCCAGCAGCTTATCGCACAGCGCCCGGGTCGGTTCATAGACACTGTCGACCATCAACAAGTGATCGCCTTGCTTTAAAAAGGCCAACAAGGCACCGCTAACCGCCGCCGCACCACAGGGATAGAGCGCGCAGCCGGCACCGCCTTCCAGTTCACACATCGCTTCCTGAAACGCAAAATGGGTTTGGGTGCCGCGACGGCCATAATAGGGTACCCGGTTACCGCGCTGTTTGGTGGCCTCACGCAGCTCTTGCATCGTATCAAATACGATGGTCGACGCCCGCACCAGCGGTGGGTTAACCGCACTGCCTGTCCATTGCTTACTGCGGCCAGCATGAATTAACCGGGTATTTTTTTTCATCTTAGTGCTCCAATTCGACCAAAGTGGCGTAGTAAAGACATCTGGAAGTCTGTATCCTTTAAGTTACCGACATCCTAAGTCATAATTTTGTCAACGTCACGCTATCTTTAATTGTGGTACTGGTTTGACACCAGGTTATTGAGGTTCTAGCTTTAATAAATATAACAAGGAGATAACACCTATGCACAGCTTCAAGCCCCATCCTCTTGCGTTAGCCGTGACGCTGGTGCTTTCCAGCCCACTCGTTCTGGCGCAGCAAAGCCCAGCCACCGAAACTGAAGAGAAAGCCGAACGGATAGAACAGATCGTCGTCACAGGTACCCGGGTTGCCGGTCGCTCGGTGTCAGATACGGCAGTGCCTATCGATGTCGTCAGTGCCGAAAGCCTGACCCGCGCCGGCTCCACTGAACTAAACCAGGTGCTGTCTACCGCCTTACCTTCTTTTAACTTCCCGCGTCCCGGTCTGGCTGACGGTACTGATACCGTACGTCCGGCAACCTTACGTGGTTTAGGGCCAGACCAGTCGCTGGTGTTAGTTAACTCTAAGCGCCGGCATGCCGCAGCCCTGGTTAACGTTAATGGTACCGTGGGCCGTGGTTCATCAGCAGTGGATTTAAATACCATTCCAACCGCTGCTATCAACTCAGTTGAAGTATTACGTGATGGTGCTTCAGCCCAATACGGCTCAGATGCGATCGCCGGGGTACTCAACGTGCGGCTGCGCGAAGCCAGCGAAGGCGGTAACTTTACCAGCTCTTACGCCTGGCGCGATACCAGCTACAGCGTACCTACTACTCCGGTAGTTGCCGGTGCCACCTGGAGCGCGCCCAGCACCATTCGCCGCAGCCGGGTTGATGGTGAAACCCTGACGCTAAGCGGCTGGCGCGGCTTTGAACTGGGTAATAACGGCTATCTGACGGTATCGGCAGAGTATAAAGAGGCAGAGCGTACTGAGCGTGGCGGCTGGGATCACCGCCAGCAATACAACAGAGTCAATGGCGAGTTTGATCCACGTGAAGCATTGGTCAATCGCTTTAACGCCTGGTATGGCGAGCCGGAACTGGACCAGTTCACCTTTTTTGCCAATGCCGGTAAAACCCTGGAAAATGGTAAGGTGTATGGCTGGCTAAGCTATCAGGATCGCGAAGCACGCTCCGCCGGTTTCTTCCGTACACCGAATGACGTGCGTAACGTACCGGAAATTCATCCGGATGGCTTCCTGCCAATTATTGCCCCTGATGTCACAGACGCCAGTGCGGCGGTCGGTTATGAGTTTGATGTCGGTGAATGGACAGTAGACAGCTCGCTGGTTTGGGGGCAAAACCGGATGGCCTTTACCATCGAGAATACGCTGAACCGCTCAATTGGCCCGTTAAGCAAAACCGAGTTTGATGCCGGTGGCTATCGTTATGGCCAGGCAGTATTTAACCTGTCAGGTGTACGCTCCTTTAATGTTGATGGTTTAGCCTCGCCGCTTAACCTGGCAACCGGTGTAGAAATGCGCCGTGAGCGTTACGGCATTTTCGCCGGTGAGCCCGATTCCTGGCGTAATGGTGGCGTGCTGTTAAACGGTGCACCAACTGCTTCGGGTGCTCAGGTATTCCCGGGCTTCCGCCCCTCTAACGAAGTACGGGCGACCCGTCGCGCCATTGGCGTTTATGTCGATCTGGAAGCTAATCTGACCGACAATATGCTGGGCTCAGTAGCGGTAAGAGCCGAAGACTACTCCGACTTTGGCAGTAACGTGACCGGCAAGGCAGCACTGCGTTATGACTTTACCGATACCTTTGCCGTGCGGGGTTCAGTACAGAATGGTTTCCGTGCGCCTTCTCTGCAGCAACAGAACTTTACGGCTACCTCTACCAACTTTATCAACGGTATTCCGTTTGATATTACCACCTTCCCGGTGAATGATCCGGTAGCTCAGGCGCTGGGCGCTAAAGCCCTGGATGCAGAAGAGTCGGTAAACTACTCACTGGGTACCGTATTCCGTGTTGGACCAGTTTCAATCACTATCGATGGTTATCGTATCGATATTGATGATCGGATCGTGCTATCCGAAAACCTGACTCAGAATAATGTGCGTGAGTATCTGACTTCTCAGGGCTTTATCGGTATTGGTGGCGGCCGCTTCTTTATTAACGGCGTCGACACCGAGACCAAGGGTGTGGATGTGGTTATTAACTGGACCTTACCCACCGATAAGCTCGGCTTATTCGACTTCACTTTGGTAGGTAACTACAATGAAACCAAGGTGAAATCGGTGCCGGCGACCTCACAGCTTTCCGCACTGAATCCGGCGCCAACCCTGTTTGGTCGGGTGAATGTGCTGACCTTTGAGAAAGGTACACCGAAAGATAAAATTGGTGCCACGGTAAACTGGAGCTTTGATAGTTTAAGCGCGACCTTAAAGGCTACCCGCTATGGTGAGGTGTTAGCGCCGGGCACCACTGCAGCCACCGACTTTGTGTTAACACCTAAAACACTGGTTGATCTGGAAGCTCGCTACGAGTTTAACGATAACTGGACGGTAGCCTTTGGCGCCGACAATATCTTTGACCAGTATCCGGATGCATTCCCAATCAATCTGAATACCACAGGCGCCACCTCGTTTTCGAACTACTCACCGTTTGGACGTTCTGGCCGCTTGTTCTATGGCCGAGTGGCGTATAATTTCTAATTTAAAGCTGTAAATGCTAAAGGCGCCGCAAGGCGCCTTTGTTTTTGCTGTTGGTGTAATGAGCTGCGGCAGTTATAGCTAAACTCAGTGCTTAAGCCAGACCGCTAATCTCAGCCAAAGTCGCAAGCTTTTCCAGCTCCGGTCGGGCAAAATAATAGCCCTGCAAATAACGAATACCGACAGAGGTCAGATAGTCCAACTCAGCACGGCTTTCAATGCCCTCAGCCAACACCTTGGTACCCTGCAGCTCGCACTGCTCTAGCGTACGCTCGACAATAAACTGCTTGGCCGGATTCTGCTCAATATTGCGGATCAGCTGCATATCCAATTTCAGAATATGCGGTTTTAACTCTATTAACCAATCCAGCGTGGCATAACCCGAGCCATAGTCGTCAATCGCGGTTTGAAAGCCGCGTTTGGCATAGCTTTGGAAAATCCGGTTTAAATGCGCCTTATCTGGAATTTGCTCGCCTTCGGTAACTTCAAAAATCAGTTTAGTGAGATCAAAGCCATAGGTGTCGGCGGCTTCAATGGTTGCCTTAATACAGGTTTCCGGGTTGTAAACCGCATTGGGCAAGAAATTGATATTCAAAAAGGTTTTGCAGCCCAATTTGGCCGCAGTTTCGATCGCTTTTACCCGGCACGCCTGGTCAAAATAGTATTTATTATCGTCGTTAATATGCTGAAATACCCAGCCGGCACCTTCGCCATTTGGCCCACGAACCAGCGCCTCATAAGCAATAATGGTTTTCTCATGCCAATCTATGATTGGCTGAAACGCCATGCGGATCTGAAAGCCCAGATCCTGGCCACTCAGGCAGTCACTGCAGGTTTGTTGTTTAATATTTGCCGGAAACTGCATCTTATCAGGGTCTCTGCTGTCCGTTTTGATTAGTTTTACCAGAAAAAACTAACCGGCGCTTGTTTTTCAGGCAGTTTTTCGGCTGGCCGCTTAAATATTCGGCTCAGCACCCAAACGTAACGCCAGGGCATAATACTCGGCCAGCACCTGAAAGGCGGCGGCCGCCGTACTACCAAAGGTGACCACACCATCTTCATGGCCGGCCATAGTAAAAATACGCTGCTGCACGACCGCGGTTTCCACAAATAGCCGGCCAACCTCTGTCGCCATGGCCACGGTACCATAAGGGATGTCGGCCCGGGTTTGCGGTAAATTCAGGCGATCAGCATAGTGCCAGATCGCCGGGCAATGTGCATGGATCACAAAATGAATATTTTGCTCCAGTAAGTACAGTTGGCCATGGGTCATAGCCTCGGAGGAAGGCTTACAGGGCCCGAGTGCCTCAATACGATTAAGTTCAGGCTGACACTGGCTAACTAACGCATAGTCTGCCGCTGTTAACACCTTTTTACCACCGGTTTGGGTGCCACTGATAATAAACTGTGCCGACTGCCCCAGCCGTTGGCTGATATTACCAAAACCATAGTTGTCATAACGTGCCGGATGCTGACCCAGCATGCCCAGCTGCACGCAAAGGGTACGCCAGGCATTGATTTCAGCAATGTTAACCGCCGGCGGCAGTGCCATCGGCTGATAACTTAACTGAAATTTTATAACCCCTTCCTGCTCCGCCATCGTATAACTCGCGTCACCTTATTTTCGACATTATAAAAGGCCGTGCTGGCTTACCCCAGCCGCATAGCAGGCCAAAACTGGCAGGAAATGACTGGCAATGTATAATACGGTCAGCTTTTGTCAGGCTGCGGCTGACAACATTAAGGGCAAAGATGAAATATAAAGATTTACGCGACTTTATTGCACAGCTGGAGCAACGCGGTGAACTGGTGCGGATCAGTCAACCGGTGGATCCGGTATTAGAGATGACCGAAATTGCCGATCGCACCCTGCGTGGAGAGGGTCCTGCACTGCTGTTTGAAAAGCCGAAAGGCTTTAACACCCCGGTACTGGTTAATCTTTTCGGTACCCCAAAGCGGGTAGCGCTGGGTATGGGCCAGGAAGAGGTATCGGCGCTGCGCGAAGTAGGAAAACTCCTGGCATTTCTCAAAGAACCTGAGCCGCCAAAAGGCTTGAAAGATGCCTTTAGTAAGCTGCCGATCTTTAAGCAAGTGCTGAATATGTCACCCAAACAGGTGAAAAAAGCCGCTTGTCAGCAAGTGGTTCTGAGCGGTGACCAAGTGGATCTTACAAAGTTGCCGGTAATGACCTGTTGGCCCGGTGATGCTGCACCGCTGATCACCTGGGGTTTAACGGTCACTAAAGGCCCGCATAAAGAGCGGCAGAACCTTGGCATATACCGGCAGCAGGTACTGGGTAAAAACAAAGTGATTATGCGCTGGCTATCGCATCGCGGCGGTGCACTGGACTTTTTTGAATGGCAAAAAGCGCATCCGGGGCAGCGTTTTCCGGTAGCTGTGGCTTTAGGCGCTGATCCGGCAACCATTTTAGGTGCCGTGACACCGGTACCGGATACCTTATCGGAGTATGGCTTTGCCGGCTTACTGCGTGGCGATAATACCGAAGTGGTGAAATGCGTCAGTAACGATCTGCAGGTACCTGCCAGTGCCGAATTTGTGCTGGAGGGCTATATCGAGCCGGGTGAACTGGCGCCTGAGGGGCCTTATGGCGATCATACCGGCTACTACAATGAGGTTGATAACTTCCCGGTGTTTACCGTGACCCATATTACCCACCGTGAAGATCCGATCTACCACAGTACCTATACTGGCCGGCCACCAGACGAACCTGCCGTGCTGGGTGTGGCGCTGAACGAAGTCTTTGTGCCGATTTTACAAAAGCAATTTCCGGAAATTACCGATTTCTACCTGCCACCTGAAGGCTGCTCGTACCGGCTGGCGGTGGTGACGATGAAAAAGCAATATCCGGGACATGCGAAACGGGTAATGATGGGTGTTTGGTCCTTTCTACGCCAGTTTATGTATACCAAGTTTGTGATTGTTTGTGATGATGATATCAATGCCCGCGACTGGAAGGATGTAATCTGGGCGATGACCACCCGGATGGATCCGGCGCGGGATACCACGCTGGTGGAAAATACCCCTATTGATTATCTCGACTTCGCGTCACCGGTATCCGGTTTAGGTTCAAAAATGGGGATGGATGCCACCAATAAATGGCCAGGCGAAACTAACCGTGAGTGGGGCGAGCCTATCGTCATGGATCCGGCGATTAAACAGCGCATTGATGCCTTATGGCCGTCATTGGGTATCACTTTACCAGAGCAAAAAACATGAGCTATCAGGTACGGATCCTACCGGCAAAACTAACCTTTGAGGTCGCACAAGGTGAGAGTATCCTCGCCGCTGCCTTGCGGCAGGGTATCGATTTCCCGCACCGTTGCCGCCAGGGTGTCTGTACCAGTTGCGTGTGTAAACTGCGCAGTGGTAGTGTCAGTTACGCCGACCCTAACCCATTAACCGAAACCGATCGCCAGCAGCAATTTGTGTATTGCTGTCTGGCGACTGCAGACTCTGATTTAGAGCTGCACCACCCTTTTATCCGCGGCTAGCTGCCGCCTGAACCTTGAGAGCCCTATGAACGCTATTTCCTGTCAGGTTATTGCCATCGAAGCCCTAACATCGGTTATCAGCAAAGTGCTGCTAAAACCGGCGCAGACGACGGGCTTCGTTGCCGGCCAATATTTGCAGCTCTGCCTGACTGCCGATGATAAACGCCCGTTTTCTATTGCCAGTATCCCGGGACAAGACTACCTGGAGTTACATATCGGCGCGCCAGCGGGCGATAATTGGTCAAGTGCCGCCCTGCTACATTTGCAACAGGCCTTTAATCAGGGGGCGGCGGTTCAGGTTGAGGTCGGTCTGGGCCATGCCGGCTGGCGTGAGCACAGTGAACGGCCAGTGATCCTGCTGGCCGGTGGTACCGGTTTCTCTTATGTGCATAGCATTGCGATGGCTTTAGCAGCCGCTAAGCAGGACAAACCGGTATTCTTATACTGGGGGGTGCGGCAGGAGGAAGCGCTGTATTATCAAACCGAGCTGCAGCAGTGGGCCGCCAGCAACGCCAAATACTCCTTTATTCCGGTCGTGCAGGAACCCAATGCTGCCTGGCAGGGCCGCAGCGGTCTGGTGCACCAGGCGATACTGCAGGATTTTGTCTCGCTGGAGGCCTACGATATTTACATCGCCGGCCCCTTTGCGATGGCAGGTGTGGCGCGGGAAGCTTTCACAGAGCAAGGCGCTCACCGAGAGCAAATGTTTGCCGACGCCTTTGCTTATATCTGAATAAGGAGTCACACCTCTGTGTTGAGTTGTCTGGTTGCGCCCATTGCATTGGCAACTTAACCGGGTCTGTTAACAACTTGACAAGCTGCAATTTCAGGTCAATAGTTGAGATAGCACCAACTAACCGATCTTGATATGCAGCCAAAGCCCCTTCATCATACTGATGCGACTTGTCTGGCGTTCCGCTGGCAGGGGCTACATGCCTGCTCCACTGACTACCACTTATCCGAGTGGTTCGACGAATAAATCACCGCTAAAACTCTCCCGGTTTAACCCTATACCGACACGGTAGACGCCTGTAAGGCATTCTGCTGTGTGGTTATCGCCCGCTCCGGGCTTTTTCATAACAACAAGAAACAGGAAGCAACAATGAAGAGATATATGCATCTAGGTGCATTGGTACTGTTATTCAGTAGCCATGCGCACGCCTGCCTGACACAGGAAGCTGAAAATAATAATACCGAAAGCACGGCTAACGGCCCCTTATGCTCCGGTGTCACGGTACAAGCCAGTATCAGTAGCCGCAATGACGTTGATTGGTATTACTTTGATACCAGCAGTAGCGGTGATATTACCGTGAGTCTAAGCCATGGCAGTAATGCAGATTTTGATTGGTTCTTATACCGGGATAGTGGCAGCTATATTTTATCCGGACAAAGCGCCAGCAATCCAGAGACCGGTACCTATAAGGCCGCCGCCGCCGGCCGCCACTATATCAAGGTAACCCGCTATGCCGGGACAGGTAACTATCAGTTGCAGGTACAATTTAACGGAGACGGCGGTGGCTCGCCGGCGCCTGCCTGTAACTACGGGCCGCGACCCAGCAAACCTGGTAGCTTAACGGTATACCGGGTAGGCAGCCTGACAGACACCTGCGTTAGCCTGAGCGAACCGGCGGCACTACTGATGGGTGGCGGTACCGATGTGGATGACGCGTTCAGTCTGCGTGTTGCGCCCCATATTCAGGGCGGCAATATCGTTGTGTTACGTACCACTGGCACCGGTGCCTATAATACTTATCTGCAAGGCTTAACCAACGCTGCCTCTGTCGAGACACTGATTGTCGATAACCGCACAAAAGCAAACAGCGACTATGTTGACTGGGTGATCCGTACCGCGGAATTTGTCTGGATTGCCGGTGGTGACCAAAGCAGTTATATCAGTAACTGGCAAGGTACTAAGGTCGACGCAGCGATTCAATATGTCTATAACAAAGGTGGTGTGGTTGGTGGTACCTCTGCCGGCAATCATGTCTTAAGTCAGACTGTCTACAATCCGGACGGCGTGCAAGGCGCGGTCAGTGCGGAAGTGGTCACCGACTTCTGCCATAACACCATTAAATTCAGTAACAACTTCCTACAAATCCCAATGCTGGCCAATACGTTAAATGATACTCATTTTGCCCAACGTGACCGGATGGGACGCTCAGCAGTATTTCAGGCGCATTTAGGTAGCAGTGGCCGGGTGATCGGAGTGTCAGAGCGCACCTCGCTGTTTGTGCAGGCGAATGGCCAGACAACGGTCGACGGCCAGCATGAAGTTTATGTGCTGCGCGCTGATAGCCAAACTCAGTATCAGCAGCGGCAATGTGGTCAGCCGGTGATCCTGCATGATTTGCTGCGCTACCGGCTGCAACCGGGTGACAGTTACAATCTACTGAACAATAGCAGCTCTGTCACCCCGACCCGTCTTGGCATTAACGGTAACTTCAGTAGCTTCTATACCCCGACGAATCCCTACTAGGGTTAGCGGCGATCATCCCAGAGGGTAGTACAGCCCTCTGGGATTAATCTCCCGGCGCGCATTTCATACCGACTGTATCAAACACCCTCAATGATTCGGCTCAGGCAACAACCCCGTCGCCTGCCAGGCCATTACCACTGGATCCTGCTGGCTCAGAAGATAGGTTTGCCAGTTCGGATCTGTTGTGGCCAGAAGACGCTGCGCCTCACGCTGGCCATGCCTGGCCGCTTGCTCGACCCAGTACTCCGCAGACCAGGCACGGGACACCGTATGGGCGGGCTGTACCAGTATTTCCGTCTTTTTATTGACTATAAGAGGCTGCAACAGAAAATGGCCCGCTTTGCGCACCCCGGTTAACTGCTTGCCCAGCAACTCGTCATTACTCTCGGCTTTAATAATCACTCCAGCAGCATCCACCTCAACCAGGGCCTGTTGCGGCAAAGTATCAAAGGCTGCGGCGAGCTGTAATTTCGATTCAAGCAACCCAAGGTCTGGCGTAGTAATTGGCAATTCAGTATCGATAATAAAGTGCTGCGCACCCTGTGACGCAATAAATCGCATCACGCGACTGAGCATTAACTGATGCTCTGGCGATCCTGCTTGTGCCAGATCCCACAACCTGCTTTGAAACAGCAGCTGTTTCAGGTTTGCGATATTCAGCCGGTCTACGCCGGAGATTTCCAGTGTAAAACTCAGCTCGGTCGTTGTCAGCATTGGCTGACCGGCAGCATAACGCCAGTCCTCTAACGCCTTAACCGCTGCTTTAACAAATAACTGTTCCGGGTAGGCATCCAGTACCCTGATATCATTCACCTTACCTTGTTCATCAATACGATAATGCAATCTCACATAGCCCGCCTGCCCGCGTTTTGCGGCCTCTACCGGATAGCGTGGTTCAATCCGTTTCAGAGGTTGCAGTCCTTGTGCCGCAGAGGGGCTACGATGTTCGGTGGGTCCGGCCGGAATGACCAGCTGTTGCTGCCATTGCTGTAATTGCTGCTGATAGGCAAGCTCGGCATCTGGCTCAAAGTTAGCCCGCAGCTGCTCTGACAAAGCGGCAGCATCAGCATGGCCATAAGCCGCTGCCAATGCAAATAACGCAGCGGCCTGTGATGGATTGGCCTCAGTGCCTTCGCCGTTGAAGTACATTGCAGCCAGACTAAACATCGCATGGGGATTACCCACTTTAACTAACTCAGTGAAATGTTGTTTGGCGCTGTGATAATCCTGCTGCTCGTAAGCGAAAAGTGCCTGATTCCAGTCTGCACTCAGTGAGCCGCTGCTAAACAGCAGCAAAAAGGTTAATTTCTTTAGCATATTAGCTTCCCTGTTAATTTTTGCGCACTTCTGATAATAACAAGCTGATTTTTCGAGTCAATCTTTAATTCTGGCAGCATAAAGTCAGCTGTGGCAGAATCAGAGTAATTGCACTAAAGGACAACGACTATGCAACATAAAACCCTGATAAAAGTTCGCGGCTATCATTTAGATATCTATCAGCATGTCAATAACGCCCGCTATCTGGAATTTCTGGAAGAAGCGCGCTGGGGCTATCTGGAAGATAGCGGCGATATCGAATGGTTTGCCAAGCACGGCCTGGCCTGGGTAATTGTAAATATCAATATTAACTACCGGGTCGCGGCAACCATGGGCCAGACGCTGGAAGTCTTTACCCGCTTTAGCAAAATTGGCAGTAAAAGTGCAGTCGTGTCGCAGGAAGTGCGGATCGCGGGCACTGAGGCCGTTGCCGCTGATGCCCAGGTTACCTTTGTTTGTCTGGATCAGAAAACCGGCAAAGCAGTGCCGATTGAAGGTGAGTTACGCGAGCGCTTAAGCCAGCATTTAAGTGAATAGTTAATCCAGATGCGTCAGTACTTCAGCCCAGGCTGCCAGTTTTTCGGTGCGGGAGACAGATGCATGTGCCGGACTGGTCGATGGCAGGTTGAGCAGTATTGGGAGTAGCTGCTGTGTTTGCAGGCTGGGTAATACCAGTTTGCGGAAACTCTGCGCTGCCTTAGTGCCGTTAAAGGCCAGTACCCGGATGCCGGGTTGCTGTTGTAGCAGGCTGGCGAAATCATTGGGCTGCTCCGCCCGGATCGCACTGTCGAGGCTGCCCTGACGCTCACAGCTCTGCAGTACATCCCACAGACCAATACCTCGCGCTCTTAATTGCATCAGACGCTCGGCATAAGGTAAATCGGCGGCAAAACCAAACAACTGCCCCATAATAGGCCAAAATGCATTGCGTGGATGAGCGTAGTACTGCTGAGCCGCCAGCGAGGCGGCACCGGGCATACTGCCGAGCACCAACAAACGGCTGTCAGGCGCAATAACCGCCGCTAAGCTGGTCAGGCGTGCTGCCATAACTCGGGTTGATATTGCCGCACCTTTTGCCAGGCCAGCGTGGCCTGCTCTTTATCGCCTTCCTGCTCCGCCAGATAGGCCAAAACCGCATACAGATAGCCATTCGTTGGGTGATCCCGTAGCCAGTGTTGTACCGCCTTGCGTAGCTTCAGCACCGAGCGACCAAGCGGAATTTGCCGCAGATAAGGCCAGGCTGCGGGTAAATCCTGCAGTGTCAGTGCCTGTACCAGCTTCTGCTCCGCTTGTTCGTTCAGACCTTGCTGCGCCAGCGCCCAGGCCTGTCCCAAAATAGCCGCCGCCGATTTACGCTCTTTCGCCGGTAAATTCTGCCAGTAGTCCGCCTGCTCGGAAAACCCTTGTAAACTAAGCTGGCTGATCGCCGCCGGATAAATCGCAAAACGGCGTTGCTGCCAGCTATCTTTACTAAACCAGCGCTCACTGATCGCCTGCGGTACTGTTTCTAACAAGCGCTGCCATTGCCCGGCTTGTTGCAGCGCCTGCAGGTACAGCTGTCCCAGGGCCGGATCCTGCTTCGCCTGCAACAAATGCTGTGCCAGTATCCGGCACGCCTCACCGGCCTGCCCTTGCTGTAACAGTAAATCGGCCTGCACAAAGGCGCTATTCGACTCACTGCTCTCCAGCGTATGCGCTAAGGTACCGGCTTGTTCTGTTTTACCGGCATAAAAACTGGCGTAGCTGGCCAACATCCGTTTTTCGGTGCTAAAACTGGGGTCCTGCAATGCTAATTGCAGCTGCTCGCTGGCTTGTTGCCATTGCTGACGGGCATAGGCCTGTAAGCCGAGTGCAAAGGCCGCGCGGGCTTTACGTTGCCGGCGTAGCCGGAAAAAACTAAATGACCATTTTTGCCAGCGTGCCAGATGGCGCAATATCGCAAACAGCAAGGCGCCAGCCAGTAACAGCAAGCCAAGCGCAATCACTAATCCGAGTAGCGTCATTTCAACGCTATAGCCAGCGACAATCAGTTTGATATAGCCAGGGTTGTTAATCAGCAGCGGCCCCAGCAACATCGCCAGCACCAGCAGCAAGGTTAACAGTAACAGCTTGCTCATAACGCCTCCTCAGAGAGCAAGGCTAACTGACGTTCCAACTGCGCCGGACTTTGCAATACCGGTAGCTCGACCTTAGTCAGTGCCAGCTGGCTTAGCTGTACCAATGCTGTCGCGGCTTGCTGCACCGACGCGGCATCGGCCGCAAAATAGCGTTGTAACAGATCGGCGGCCTGTTGCACTGCCCGGCTGAATACCTCAGCTTCGCGTTGTAACAATGCCTGCTCTGCCAGCAATAGCTGTTGCTGCAAGGTCAGCCGCAGCTGTAACTGCTGCTCGGCCGTCAGGTTTATAAAATCCTCGGCCACGACCGGGCGCACCTGAAATAACTTGCTCCAGCTTTGTTGCCAATACGCCGCCAGATTCTGCCGCCAGTTTGCCAGCTCAGCGTCAACCACCGGCTCGGTGACCAACGCGTGCTCCTGTTGTTTTAGCGGTAAGCGCAGGCTCTGCTGCCGTAACTGGGCCAGTTGCAGATGGACCTGACTATAATCGGGCAAACTGAGCTGCTTAAGCGCAGCCAGGTCATCGCGAATACTTTGCCGGACGTTTAACAGCGCGGGGTTATCCAGCCGTGCCAGTTGGGCATCGGCCTGCTGTAATAGCATGCGGGCACTGGGCAGATCCTGCTGCAATACCAGATTATAACTGGCGCGCTTTAACAGGTAGGCCACTTCGGCCAGTAGCCAGTGCTGTGGTGGGGCACCGTCTTTTTCCTGCAGCTGCTGACGCAGTAGCGCAAGCTGATGCTGTAACTGATTATTCAGTTCGGCCTGACTGGTCTGCTGTCGCTGCTGCCAGCTTTGCCATTGTTGTTCGACAGTACCGAGTTGCTGGCTTTGCTGTTCCGCAACTTGGGCCAGCGTTTGCGCCAGCTGTTGTTCCAGTTGTTGCACGCTACGCTGGCTTTGGCTAAGTTGTTGCTGCATGCCCTGCCATTGTGGCCATAGCCACCAGCCTGCCGCTGCCATGCCCCCACCGGTCAGTAACACCAGTAGCAAAGCCAGAGCTGCCACGCCACTGCCGGTGGAGCCAGCGGGCTCATTTTCAGTCTCGGCCAGCTGGGCTTTTAACTCCGCCAGAGGTGCATCACTGTCAGTACTGCTTGGCTTCTGCTCACTCATAACAAGTCCTTCTTAAACTGCTGTATCGCCTCTAATAAGGCGTCGTCATTGGCACTTTGCGCCAGCTGAATGCGCTCTGCGGCAATCCCAAGCGACAGAGCACTATCGCGTGCCCTTGGGCTAACCAGGATCCAACCCAGCTGACAAAGCCAGCTCTGCTGAGTCGCCGGCACTAAATCAAAAATGCGTTGTAAAATTTCGTTACTGGTTGCTACCACACAGCGGATACCTTGCTGCTGCCATTGCTGGCACAGCGTCGCGCCATCTAATTGCAGTGGGATCCGGCTATAACTTTGTACATAACGCACCAGGGCGCCGCGCTGACTTAAACTTTGTTTTATCAGCTCACGCCCGGCATTACCGCGCACCACCACGACCTGCAAGCCGGCGACATCCTGTAATTCGGGCAAACCGAGCAAGCCTTCGCTGCGCTGATCTTGTGGTACCAGCACACTGCGGCCGGTCCAACGGGTTAAGGCGGCGGCGGTGGTTTCACCTACCGCCAGTAAAGGCGCGCTCAGTTCGCTTGGATCGAGTTGCTGCTCCAGTGCATGTACCGCACTTAAACTGACAAACACCAGCAAGTCTGCTTGTTTTAGTAAGCGCAGATCTTTGGCTTTTAACTGTACCATCTGGGTAGTAATCACCGGCTGGTACAGATAGGGCACGCCGCTATCATCCAGGGCTTCCAGCAGATGATCCGCTTTGCCGGCCGGCCGGGTGATTAAAAACATGGTGGTTAGCTGCCCTGATACACAGCAGTTAAAATCTTACCGGCGCCCGCAACGAGCAGCCGCTCAGCCAGTTGCTGCCCCAGCGCTTCAGCGCTGCTGGCCGGCCCCTGCACTTGATCGCGGATAATTTCGCTGCCATCAAGGGAACCCACCAGACCGCGCAGCGTGATTTGCTCACCGTGCTGGGTAGCGAAGGCACCAATCGGCACCTGACAGCCGCCCTGCAGGCGGCGGTTCATTGCCCGCTCGGCCAGCACACAATTGCGGGTGATACCATGCTCCAGCGGCGCCAATAACGCCTGCACCCGCTGGTCGCTGGTGCGGCATTCAATACCAACGGCACCCTGACCATTAGCCGGTAAACTCTGATCTACCGGCAGATAGCCCGCGATGCGCTCAGCAAAACCCAGCCGCAGCAAGCCGGCCGCCGCCAGAATAATGGCCGCGAACTCACCGTTATCCAGCTTGGCCAGCCGGGTATTCACATTGCCGCGCAAGTCCCGCACCTGTAAGTCGGGACGTAGCGCTTTTAACTGACATTGCCGGCGCAAACTGGAAGTACCGACGACCGCACCCGGCGGTAACTCGGCGATAGCACGAAATTGATTGGAGACAAAGGCATCGCGCGGATCTTCACGCTCGCAAATGGTGCTTAGCATCAACCCATCCGGGAACTCCACCGGTACGTCTTTCATACTGTGCACTGCGATATCGGCGCGGTCTTCCAGCATCGCGGTTTCCAGCTCTTTCACAAACAAACCTTTACCGCCAATTTTGGCCAGTGGCGTATCGAGAATCTTATCGCCCTGGGTCGACATCGGCACCAGCTCTACCGTTAACTCCGGGTGGTGCTTTAATAATTCGGCTTTTACAAACTCAGCCTGCCACAGCGCCAGCGCGCTTTTCCGGGTGGCAATACGGATCCTCTGCATCAGAGCTCCTCAGCATGTTGCAGCAGCCGGCTTTGTAAGAAGCGGCTGATTTCATCAATTTCCTGCGCGCAAACACTGTGCGGCATCCGGTAATCCTGCCAACTGACTTTAAAGCCAGCCGCTTTAAAGGTTTGATACGCTTGCTGACCCGCGGCCAGCGGTACCACCGGATCCTGAGTACCATGCCCGATAAATACCGGAGTCGCTTTGTTATGGCTCAACATTTCAGCACTCAGCTTGTCCGGGCAGGCCATATAGGTGGATAGGGCAATAAAACCAGCCAGCTTATAAGGTAAGCGCGGTAATAAATGTAGCGTAATGACGCCACCCTGGCTAAAACCGGCCAGTACAATACGCTCACTCGGGATGCCATCGGCAATCAGCTTGTCCAGTAAGGCAGTAACGGCTGCAGCCGATTGCCGCACCCCTTCTTCGTCGGCGCGATTGGTTAAGTCCATGGTTTTAATATCGTACCAGGCGCGCATCCGCATGCCTCCATTGACGGTAACCGGCATTTCCGGCGCATGCGGGAAAATAAAGCGGATACCGGCCGCTGCCGGTAACCGTAGCTCCGGCACTATGGGCGCAAAACCATGGCCGGAATCCCCCAGGCCATGCAACCAGACAACGGCGGCTTTCGTTTCGCCCTGTGGTTTCACATCAACAAAAGGAAGTAACGCCATTATGCTGCACCCAACGCAATCGGATAACCGGCTTGCTTACTGGCCGCATCATTAATCAGCTGCCAGAATTCGCTACCGCTACGGTTATCAATCCACTGGCCATTACGCAGTTCAAAATGGTGGCCGTTAAACTTGGTCGCAACCCAAACCTGCTGCAGTGGTGGCTGCTTGTTGATAATGATTTTACTGCGGTCGGCAAAGGTGATCGCTAACAAGCCACCGTTCGACTCGTAATCCAGATCAAGCTCCTGCCGCTCTATGCTCTCTTCGACGGCCAGTAGTAACTGATCCGTTAATTCCTCATATTCTAGGTCATTCATCTGCTTCACCTGTTTGCTTTTACTGCTAAGGATGCGATTATAGAGCGTCGATTAATTAATGAAATAAAAACCATGCACGCTCAGCGAATTTCGCGCTTACTGCGCCTGTTAACCGGCGCGTTGCTGGCCACAGTATTGCTTAGTGCTTGTGGTCAGAAAGGTCCGCTTACCTTACCACAGGCCGAGCCGGAAGTGGCAGCGCCGCCACCGCAAAAGATTACCGAAGACACTGAATCACAGGGGTAAGCAGATTGGATTACTTTAGTTATCAGGGCAATAGCTTATTTGCCGAACAGGTGGCCCTGGCCGATATCGCCAGCCAATATGGTACACCGACCTATGTTTATTCCCGCGCCACCATAGAGCGCCATTACCGTGCCTTTGCCGATGCCGCAGCGGCGCATCCGCACAGCCTGGTCTGTTATGCGGTGAAAGCCAACAGTAACCTGGCGGTATTGAACCTGCTGGCCCGCCTGGGCAGTGGCTTTGATTTGGTATCCGGCGGCGAACTGCGCCGAGTCATTGCCGCCGGTGGCGATCCGGCGAAGGTGGTGTTCTCTGGTGTCGGTAAAACTGCCGAAGAAATGCACTTTGCGCTGCAGTTGGGCATTAAGTGTTTTAACGTCGAATCGGTCAGCGAGTTGCACCGCTTACAGGACGTTGCCAAAGCGCTGGGTAAAAAAGCACCAGTGTCACTGCGGGTTAACCCGGATATCGATGCCAAAACGCATCCTTATATCTCTACCGGGCTAAAAGCCAATAAATTTGGCATTGATATCCTGCTGGCAGCGGATATTTACCGCGCGGCACGTGAATTGAGCCATATCGAACTGGTCGGTGTCGACTGCCATATCGGTTCACAACTGACCGAAACCCAACCCTTCCTTGATGCGCTGGAAAAACTGCTGGCCCTGATTGAAGCCCTGAAAGCGGATGGTATTGAGCTGAAGCATATCGATATCGGTGGCGGCCTGGGCGTGACCTATGATCAGGAGGTACCACCGTCGCCGGCCGACTATATCAGCAAGGTGGTGGAACGTTTAAAAGCCTATCCACAGCTGGAGCTGATTATGGAGCCGGGCCGGGCCATTATGGCCAATGCCGGTATCCTGCTGACTAAGGTCGAGTTTTTAAAGCCTGGCCAGGAAAAGCACTTTGCCATTGTTGATGCAGCGATGAATGATTTAATCCGGCCTGCTTTGTACAGCGCCTGGATGAATATCGTGCCGGTGGTACTGAATAACAGCTTGCCACGACAAAACTATGATGTGGTGGGCCCGGTATGCGAAACCGGCGACTTCCTCGGTAAAGATCGGGAATTGGCGATTGCCGAAGGTGATTTACTGGCAGTTCGCTCTGCTGGCGCCTATGGTTTTACCATGAGTTCTAACTACAACAGCCGGCTACGCGCCGCTGAAGTGATGGTAGACGGCCAGCACTGTCATCTGATCCGCCAGCGTGAACAATGGCAGGATCTGTGGCGTGGTGAGCAGGTGATCAGCAGTTAATCTTAAGGGCGCTATGTTACTTAACTTCAGCAAGATGCACGGTCTGGGCAATGATTTTATGATGGTAGATGCCGTCAGCCAGAACATTTTCCTGACCAAGGAGCAGATCAAGCAGCTGGCCGATCGCAATTTCGGTATTGGTTTTGATCAGCTGTTAATGGTCGAGCCGCCTTATGATCCGGACCTGGACTTTCACTACCGCATTTTTAACGCCGACGGCTCCGAGGTTGAGCAATGCGGCAATGGGGCCCGTTGTTTTGCCAAATTTGTGCGCTATCGTGGCCTGACCAATAAAACCAAGATCAATGTCAGCACCAAGTCTGGCAAGATCACGCTTTATGTCGAGCAGGATGGTCAGGTGACCGTCAATATGGGCGTGCCGCAATTGGAACCGGCGCGGGTGCCTTTTAAAGCACAAAAGCAGGAAGCGACCTATATTTTACTGAGCGAACAGCAAACCGTATTCTGCGGTGTGGTGTCGATGGGTAATCCGCATGCGGTGCTGGACGTGCCAGATCTCGATACGGCGCCTGTACGCACTCTGGGACCGGAGCTGGAATTGCACGAGCGGTTTCCGGAAAAAGCCAATATCGGCTTTATGCAAGTGCTCAATCCACAGCATATCAAACTGCGGGTATGGGAGCGCGGTGCCGGCGAAACGCTGGCCTGTGGTACCGGAGCCTGCGCGGCAGTGGTGGTTGGCCAGTTACAAAAGAAACTCGCGCAACAAGTACGGGTGGATTTACCGGGCGGTAGCCTGCAGATCCGCTGGAATGGACCTGGCCAACCGGTAAAAATGACCGGCCCGGCTGAACATGTTTTTGATGGACAACTGACGTTATGACCGACACCCTGATAAAAAGCCAGGAACTGGTTGCCGCTTCGGTAGTGGCTGATTATCTGCAACAACACCCGGACTTCTTCCAGCATTATCCGGAGCTGCTGCCATTGTTACGTCTGCCGCATCAGCAGCGCGGCACGGTATCGCTGGTCGAGCGCCAGTTGGAACTGCAACGCGAAAAAATCCACCTGTTACAGGAAGATATTACCCGTTTAATGTCGGTAGCCCGCCAGAACGAACATATTTTTCTGGCGTTAAATGCCTTGCATATCGCGGTGCATCAGGCCAAGAGTCTCACTGATGTGCAACAGGCATTACAGGCCTTTGCCGATGCTATGCCGCAGGTGAAATATTGTCGTTTGCTCGGGCTGGAGCAGCCAGGCGCTGATCTGAGCCCTTATCAGCTGCTGCTAAGCCGTCGTCTGCAACAACAGCCGGTATATCTGGGCCGGCTGAATAAAGAAGAACAGCATGATATCTTCCCGGCCAAGGTGCATTCAGTGGCCTTGCTGCGGATTGACCAGCAAGACACGCCACTGGCGATCCTGGCCTTTGGCAGCGAGCTGGATGATCATTTCCAGCCCGAGATGGATGTATTATTCCTGCGCCACCTGGTGACCTTACTGGCACTGGTGCTGCCTGCTTATGTCAACGCCTGAGCTACCGCTGCACTGGGCTGAACCGGTGCAGCAGTTTCTCAACTACCTGAAGCACGAACGTGGCTATAGCCCGCAAACGCTGAGCAGCTATCAGCAGCAACTGACAAAACTGGGCCTTGCGCTGCATGCTGAAGCAGCCAGCTGGTTTGTGCTCAGTGAACAACAATTGCAGCGACAGTTTTTACGCTTCCGCAAAAGCGGCCTCAGTGCCCGCTCACTGAGTCTGGCGGCCTCAGCACTGCGCAGTTTTTACCGCTACGCTATCAGCCAGCAGTGGCAAAGCCAGAACCCGGCCGATTATCTCAAGCTGCCAAAACCGGACAAAACCCTGCCCAAACAGCTGGAAATTGAACAAATCAGCCAGTTGCTGAGCTTTGACAGCCACGACGATATTCTGGCCTGCCGCGATAAAGCGATGCTGGAGCTGTTTTATTCTTCCGGCTTGCGGCTGACCGAGCTGGTTGCGCTGAATTTGCCGGATTTACAACTGAGCGAAGCCTTAGTGCGGGTTACCGGTAAGGGCAATAAGCAACGCCAGTTACCGGTTGGCCGGATAGCGCTGACGGCGCTGCGTGAATGGCTGGTGCAGCGCCCGGCGCTGTTAGGTGCAGATACGCCAGCCGCCGATCAACAGGCACTGTTCTTAAGTATCGAGCGGCAGCGTATTTCACCGCGCCAGGTCAGAGAACGGGTTTTACACTGGGCTAAACAACAAGGCTTGGGGCAACAGTTACATCCGCATATGCTACGTCACTCTTTTGCCAGCCACTTATTGCAATCCAGTGGCGACCTGCGCGGCGTACAAGAGCTATTAGGCCATGCCAATCTCAGCACTACCCAGGTGTATACCCACCTGGATTTTCAGCATCTGGCCAAGGTTTATGATAGCGCCCATCCAAGGGCCAGGAAAAAATAATGCAATTATTTAAAGCCTTACAACCTATTTCGGTATTGTCTTTCGATTTAGACGATACCCTGTACGACAATAAACCAGTAATTGCCGCCGCCGAAGCTGCCATGCTGCAAAGTCTGGCACAGCATGCCCCCATCACCCGCGGTTACGACAGTGATTTTTGGTGGCAGCAACGCCGTTTACTGGCCAAGGCCACACCGGAGATCCGCCATGATTTAGGCCGTTGGCGTCTACTGGGTATTGAAGCCGGTTTAGTCAGTTTAGGATTAAGCCAGTGTGAGGCAGGCGAGATTGCCGAGGTGGCTTATACCGCATTTTGGCAGGAACGTACCAATATCAAGATCAAGCCGGAAGTCAAAGCGCTGCTAACGGCGCTGGCCAGCCGTTATCAACTGATTGCGATCACCAATGGCAATGCCTGTATTCAGAAAATGGGCTTGGGCGATTTATTTGAGTTTAGTCTGCAAGCCGGCCCGGATGGCCGGATGAAACCCTACGCCGATTTATTTCTTACCGCCGCCAACCGCTTACAGACCGCACCACAGCATATTTTGCATATCGGCGACAGCCACCGTGCCGATGTGATGGGCGCGCTAAATGCCGATTGCCAGGCTGCCTGGTTGGATCACCTACAGCAGCCGGTAACTATCCTGCCACATCTGCGCCTGACTGCGCTGGCACAGCTTGCCGCCCTTCTGGATGCTAACTAGCACGTGGTTTATGTTGACGAAAACCGGCCACAATCCAGCTGAGTATCAGATAGATTAATAGCGGTGGTAATATCGCTAATACCAAAATAAAAATCAGGTTTTGTCGCTTAGCCTCGGTAACTTGTGTAAGTTGCGCTTGGTAGTTAGCGAGCCATTGTTCAGGGCTTGGGCCTGAAAGATGGTGCCTTATAACACTGCCATTTGCTAAGACTGTTGTATCTTCCTGATGGTTTTGATAACGCTCTACAGCTGCTTGTAATTCAGCAATTCTGCTTTCGGCCACAGTAAACTGGGAATATGCAATATAAGCCAGATAACTTAGCCAACTAACAACGATGACAATATAGATTCTCTGCCATCCATTTAAACCTTGCATTAATTTACTCCCTTAAATTTCAATGCGTACCATTTTAGTTGGCCAACGCAACAAGATGTTTGTATTCTTTATTTGCCCAAAAATTAACAACTTGAACCTATCATATAAATACCCCCCTCTCAAGGCGCATTATTTGTGCACCACTACCCTGCCTAAATAAAGGCTTTCTAATACATGTCAGGAAGTAGCAACTGGTTATTTATCCACTAAATCACCCCCGCTGACTTGGCGCCCCGCTGCTGGCTGCTATAATGCCCCGATACTGAGTAAACGAGGCCAACTAATGGATGTTTCTTACCTGCTGGACGGGCTAAATGATAAACAACGCGATGCGGTAGCGGCACCCCCGCAACATATGCTGGTGCTGGCTGGCGCCGGTAGTGGTAAAACCCGAGTGCTGGTGCATCGCTTAGCCTGGTTAATGCAGGTAGAGCGGATTGCGCCCTACAGTTTGCTGGCCGTCACCTTTACCAATAAAGCGGCGCAGGAAATGCGCGCCCGGATTGAAAGCACCATTGGCGTCAGTCTGAATAATCTGTGGATGGGCACCTTTCATGGCCTGTCGCATCGTATGCTGCGCGCCCATTATCAGGAAGCCGGTTTACCGCAGGGCTTCCAGATCATCGATTCTGACGACCAGTTACGGCTGGTGAAGCGGGTATTAAAAGCGCTGAATCTGGATGAAAAGCACTGGCCAGCCAAACAGCTGCAGTGGTTTATCAATGCCCGTAAAGATGAAGGCCAACGTCCGGGTATGCTGGACGCCGGTGGCGATTACAGCCTGGCGCAAATGATTAAGATCTATGCCGCGTATCAGGAAATGTGTGATCGCGCTGGTCTGGTCGATTTTGCTGAAATCTTGCTGCGCAGCTTTGAGCTGTTAAAGCAGAATGCCGAGGTGCGCGGCCACTATCAGCAGCGTTTCCGCTATATTCTGGTCGATGAGTTTCAGGATACCAACGCTATTCAGTATCAGTGGCTGCGATTGCTGGCCGGCAGCAGCGCTAAGGTAATGATTGTCGGTGACGATGATCAGTCGATCTACGGTTGGCGCGGTGCCCGCGTTGAAAATATCCAGCAGTTTTTAAAAGATTTTGACGGGGCGGATACCATCCGCCTGGAGCAAAACTATCGCTCAACCGCAACAATTTTGAAAGCTGCCAATGCGGTGATCAGCAATAACCAAAGCCGCCTTGGCAAAGATCTTTGGACCGACGGTAGCGAAGGCGAAAGTATTTCGCTTTATACCGCCTTTAACGAACTGGATGAAGCCCGCTTTATCGTCAGCCGTATCCGCGACTGGCATAACAAGGGTAATCCGCTGACCGATACCGCCATTCTGTATCGTAATAACGCCCAGTCGCGGGTGTTGGAAGAGGCGTTAATTCAGGATGGTTTACATTATCGTATTTATGGCGGCCTGCGCTTCTATGAACGGCAGGAAATTAAAGATGCGCTGTCTTATCTGCGGCTGATTAACAACCGTCAGGATGACGCGGCGCTGGAGCGGATTATCAATACACCGGCCCGCGGTATCGGTGATACCACCCTGGATAAAGTACGGCAGCAAGCGCGCGCGCAGGGGCAGACGCTATGGCAGGCATTAGAGCAACTGTTGCAGGAAAAGCAGCTTAGTGGCCGTGCGGCGAATGCCATCGCGCAATTTATGCAGTTAATTGGCCAGTTGGATGCTGAGCTGACCGAGCTGCCACTGCACGAGCAGGCTGAACATGTGATCAAACAATCCGGGCTCTATGCCATGTATCAGGCGGAAAAAGGTGAGAAAGCCCAAACCCGTATAGAAAACTTAAACGAGCTAATCACCGCCTGCCAGAACTTCGACAGCCCACTGCTGGAAGAAATGAGCCCGCTATCGGCGTTTTTATCTCAGGCGGCGCTGGAAGCGGGTGAATATCAGGCGGAAGAGCATTCCGATGCTGTGCAGCTGATGACGTTGCACACCGCCAAAGGTCTGGAATTCCCGTTAGTATTTGTGTGTGGCCTCGAGGAAGGTCTGTTCCCCAGCCAGCAAAGTGGCGATGACCCGATTAGGCTGGAGGAAGAGCGACGCCTTTGTTATGTCGGCATGACCCGCGCTATGCAAAAGTTGTATTTATGCCATGCCCAAAGCCGCCGTTTATACGGCCAGGAACAATATCCGAAACCGTCGCGCTTCTTACGCGAGTTGCCGGCCGAGTGTGTCGAAGAAATCCGTTTAACCACTCAAGTTAGCCGGCCGCTGGTTAATAACCGCTTTAGCGGTGCCGCCAGCCACAGCGCCTTTGAAAACACCGGCTTTAAGCTCGGGCAACGGGTGCTGCATGAAAAATTTGGCGAAGGCACTGTCCTGAATTACGAAGGCAGCGGCCCGCAATCGCGCATTCAGGTCAACTTTGATCAGTTGGGCAGCAAATGGCTGATGACCGCATATGCCCGGCTGGAAGCGATCTAAATGCGACTGCAGCAGCTCGGCCAGTTGTTACAGCAGGCCGCTGAGCAGCGAATACGGCTGCCAGTATGGCTGCAAGGTGAGCCTGCCGCCTTATTAAACTTTGCCAACCAATTGCTGGCGCAGTTTGCGCCAGAGCGTTGTTGGTGGCTGGGCGATGAGGCTCCGGAGCAGTGCACAGCGCTTAAGCAGGCGAAAGCGCATCAGTTGCTGGGCACCGAATGTGACTGGTTGGTGATTAACGCCTGTAGCGGCTTTAACGGCGATCAGATCGCCGCCGCAAGTGGCGCCTTAAAAGCCGGTGGCTTGTGGCTGCTGCTGACACCGCCTTCCGACAGTTGGCTGGCGCAGCCCAATCCGGACCATCAGCCGTTATTATCCTACCCACTGACGCCGCCGGCTGGCGCGCAAGGCTTTACTGCTTTTTGGCGCAATACTTTGCAACAAGCCAATCTGTTGCATGCCCAACTTACAGCGGATGGCGATATTCAGATCCTGCAACAACCCACTTTTCCCCCGCTAGCCGTGGCGGCTGAGTGTCAGCCGCCTTTTAAAACTGCTGGGCAGCAGACAGCCGTGGCGGCTATTGTAAAGGTAGTAGCAGGTCATCGCCGTCGCCCGCTGGTATTAACCGCCGATCGCGGCTGTGGTAAGTCGGCTGCACTGGGGCTGGCCGCAGCAGAGCTGGCTAAGCAGGGAAAACAACGCATCCTGATCACGGCCCCCTCACAGCTTCAGGCCAGTGTTGCCCTTGCGCACTTCGCCAGCCAGGTCCAGCAAGCGCAGCAAAATGTCCTGCAATTTATCGCTATTGACCAGTTATTGGCTGAGCAGCCGGCTGCTGACCTGGTACTGGTGGATGAAGCTGCAGCCCTGCCGGCCCCGCAATTACAACAGCTGGTCAATCACTATAGCCGCTTGGTGTTTGCCAGCACCGAGCATGGTTACGAAGGCACAGGCCGGGGTTTTCAGTTAAGGTTTCAGCCTTATTTAGCGCAACAATGTCCTGACTGGCGGCAGCTACGCTTAACCGAGCCAATCCGCTATCAATCACAGGATCCGCTGGAACAGTTAATCCGGCACAGCTTTCTGCTAAAACTGGACTTGCCCGATCCATCATACGACAGTACTCAAGCTGTGCTGTTAAAGCATTATCAACATCACGACTGGCTGGCCGAGCCGACAAAGCTGCAACAGGTCTTTGCCTTGCTCAGCTTTGCCCACTATCAAACCCAGGTTAAAGACTTACTGGCGTTAATAGAAAATGCTGCTCTCGCAGTGTATACCCTGGAGCAAAACGGCCAATTACTTGGCTGTATGTTGCTTAGCAGCGAAGGCGAGTTTAGCGCCGAACTGGCAGAGCAGATCTATCAGGGCAAGCGGCGGGTACAGGGGCATCTGCTGGCGCAAAGTCTGGCCTTTCATCTTGCCGAGCCCGGATTGGCGTGCCTAAAACTGGCGCGCATTATGCGCATCGCCATAGTGCCCGGCTTACAACAGCAAGGGCTGGGTAGCCAGCTACTGCAATGGGTCAGTCATGAACTTAGCCGCCGTGGTTATCATTATCTTGGTAGTAGCTTTGGCGCCACGCCGAGCTTATTAGGTTTTTGGCAGCGCAATGCTTTTCTGCCAATCCGCCTCGGTCAGCAACTGGATAAAGCCAGCGCCGAACCTTCGGTACTGGTATGTAAAGCCTTAAAAGGTAATGCGGATACTGTTAGCCATCTGGCGGAACATTTTTCGCAGCAACTGTATCTGGAACTTAGCGAATACCCGACGAATTTGGAGCCGGCATTGTTGCTAAGATTGGTTAAACCGCCACTGCGTATCCTTAGCCCTTTTGAGCGACAGCAACTTAGCTTGTTTGCCAACGGGCAACGACCTTATGAACTGGTGGCAACCTTGCTGGTCTATTGGTTTAACCAGTACCGGTTACAGTTAGACCCGCTGGCAACTGCTGTCTTTATCGCCCGCTGCTGGCAAAAACAGCCCTGGTCACTGCTTGCCAAGCGTTTCCAACTCGCCGGTAAAGCCGCCATTATTAAACTGATGCAGCAAAGCGTCGCCAAACATCATTAAACAGCGCAGAAATAGTGGGGCTGGCTGCCGAAAGCTGGTACAGTCAGGAAAATTTGCGGAGACCTTATGCTTAGTCTGTTATCGTTGTTAGTTGCCACCAGTCAGCCGAGCCTGGAACATCTTAGCCAGTCCGAGCGCAGCCTGCTCCAGGCCGCCTTGGCAGCGCAGCAAGCCCATAGCGTGCTCAGCGTGCAATATGAAGCATGCCAATCACAACGCGACTACCGTCAGGCCGGTTTACCGGATTTGCAGCTGTTACGCGCGGCGATCGAGGCCAAACTGCAGCTGCCATATCAGAATTTCCTGTTCGCCAGCCGGCAAGCCGGTGACTGGCAACGCCTACAACCGCGTGACCCTCTGCAAGCTGGCAGCTGTGATGAATTTAACCGCTATCGGGAGAATCTGGATCAGTACGAGTTACAGCTGTTTGCATTGGAGATCGCCGAACCACTGGCAAGCAGTTTAACTGCCAACCAGAACGAAGCTGCAAGCGCACAGCAGTTGCTGTTATTACGTGGCTATTTGCAACGCTCCAGCAGTGTCGCCATCGCCCGGGTATTCGACCGCAGCCAACTAAATGCGATCGAACAGGCCAATTTTCTGCATCCCGACTATCAGAGTCGTTACATCTTCCGGCTGGAACAGGGCTGGCGTAGCGTAATGCCAGTCTATATGGGTATGCATAGCCAATTTAATGAACAGGATATCGCCAAACAAGCCAGTGAATGGCTGATCTTTCTCGATACCCAAAAGCAATTTATCGCCGCCAGGCCATTAACAGAGGTATCGGCATTGCTCGCAGAGCTTGGCCCTGCCGAATGGACTTTTGATCTTAATGGCAATTTGATCCGCAAATAGTTACTGTTGCGGATCTTTGTCGTTTATGCAAAGTCGGCGACAGCTGGCTCTCTGTTAATAACTTCTTGTATTCCTTGGTTAGTCTTTTTTATCACTATCGCAGGATGACTCCGGTACGGCGGGCGTACCGGAGTCTGGGTGTGGTGTACTCGTTTAGTTTGGCGCTTCGTGCAGGGCGTGCGTAGTCGTAGTGCGGTGTGTCATTGATGGCACGGATATCGCTCGCTGTGATAAGTCTGTTTTGTCTAATCGTTTTATCTCTTCTATTACCATCGCAGAATGACTCCGGTACGGCGAGCGTACCGGAGTCTGAGTGTGGTGTCATCTTCTAGTTTGGCGCTTTGTACAGAAGCTGTGTAATCGAAGTGCGATGTAGCATGGCGACAAAAACGCCGGGAGCGTTTTTGGACTGCCGAAGGCAGGTCCCACAGGGACGAGCCCCAGGGATGGGGCGAGCACAAAAACGCCGGGAGCGTTTTTGGACTGCCGAAGGCAGGCCCGAAGGGCAGTGGGCAGGGATAGCCCACTGCAATGCCACCAGCGCTGTGGCTGGCATGGGAGAGCAGTACCCCCGCGTAGCGGATAAAGCAAAAAGGCCCACCCGATTGGGTAGGCCTTTTGCTTGAATGAGGTGC